>Ga0137403_10002902_pt1 | contig 20757 bp, 14 predicted proteins | sample CZOMad2_1_16fung_FD_122057 | JGI IMG/M metagenome (GOLD analysis project Ga0137403, IMG submission 122057) | Vadose zone soil fungal communities from Angelo Coast Range Reserve, California, USA - CZOMad2_1_16fungal (Hybrid Assembly) | ecosystem: Environmental > Terrestrial > Soil > Vadose zone...
TGGAATGCCGCCATCGCCCTGGCCCCGTTCGGCGACCGCCGCGCCGCCCCCGCCCTCCGCACCATGCTCGACCGCACCACGCTCGACCGCATCCGCGATATGCGCGAGGACCAGAAGGAAGACGCGCTGATCGTGGCCATGAGCGTCTACCCGAAGCTCGTCGGCGCCGAGGCGCGGCCGGAGCTGGAACGGATCGCCGCGTCAGACCCGAGTCTGCGGGTGCGGGATGCGGCGAAGCAGGCGGTGGGTTCGCTGTCCGCTGGTCGCTGATCGCTTCGCGGGTTGCTGGGTTGCGAGGTTGCTGGGTCGGAGATGTCGCCGCTCCGCGGCTGGCTGTTCCGTTCGGGCACGGCGGTCCCCACGCTCACGCATGGGGCTACCGAGATGCCGCCGCCCCGCGGCTCGGGGGCTGGTCGCCGGGGGAGCCGTCCTGCGATCGATGATCCACGTGACGTAGCGTGTGTTTCCATTCCGAGGGGGTTTTTCGTTCGCTTTTCTACAGGGCTTGGGATTTCTGGAAGCTCAGACTCCTCCGAGGGACACTTTCGGCAAGTGGTGAGCCGTGAGGGCCGGGTCTTTAGTTTGAAATAGGCTTGACGATTTCAAACTCGAAGCATATGTTGAAGGTGGGTACCTGACGGACATGAGGAGTCTGGAATGTCGAAACTGCCGTCAGGTCTCAAGGTCACGCTGCTCGTCCCCATGACAGACAACGAAGGGCATTCGTTTCCCCTGCGAATATGGACATGGTGGAGCGACGAGCTCAGCGAGCTGGTGACTGGTTTTACCGATGTTGGGATGGCAACCGGTTGGTGGCGTGGCGCTACCGATCAAAACCGCGTGTTTGTAACCATCGTGAGATCGCTTCAGGAAATGTATGCGATCCGCAGTCTTCTTGTCCGGGCGTGCAAGGAGTTCCGGCAAGAGGCGATGTATCTCGAGTATCACCGAGTGTTCTTCGAAGAAGTGAGCTGACTATGACAAAAAAGACAATTCTCAAGGAGAAGATTGAGGACAGCCTGAATGAAGAGGAGCGTGCCTATCTCCGGCGGGCGCGAGCGATGTTGGTCCGAGGGTTCTGAAGCGCATGCGCCTGGGCGGTGGCGAGGTTGACGAAGTTGACGCAGGCGGTGACGACCAGGAAGATGCCGATAAAGGCGAGGGCCCATAGATATTTTTTATCGGCATCGCCGCCGAAATCCGGGTTGAAGTGGACGTCGGCAAGCGGCTGGAGCCGGAAGCGCCAGACCTTAAGATCCCTGCCGCTGTAATATTTATTGATCGTGGCTATCAGGGCTTTGTCGACCTGTGCCGCCTTGACGCCGGGCTTTAATAAAGCATAACAATGACTGCCGCTGTAAATACCACCCCAGCTGCTGTCGCTGGCGATCCAGGAGCTATGTTCCCTCAGATTGGCATAAGAAAGATAGATCTCCTGCTGAAAGTCGGTATTGGGTGGCAGGTCTTTCAGGATACCCGTGATGATGAAATCGATCTTGTTGTTGAAACGCAGCCTTTTACCGATGGCTTCTTCATTGCCAAAATATTTATGCGCTATCTTTTCCGTAATAATGGCTTCGTTGGGTTGTGCGAGGACAGTCTTTTTATTGCCTTTCAGCAAGGGGAAATTCATGATGTCGAAAAAAGCGGGCTCGGCAAATGCGACGCCTTTTTCTTCCTTGAATTTTTTGTTCCCGGGCCCGCCCAGCGAGATCAGGGTATTTGGATAATCGATCACCCTTGCCGCCTGTTCGGCAAAGGGGAATTCGGTGCGGAAGGCTTTGCCCAGCGGCTGGGGCACGGCTTCGTTGTGATAGATCTTTTCATCATGGAATTCCGTCACCAGGCGATAGATCCTGTCGCTGTCCTTATGGAAGGTATCGAAGCTGAGATGATAGGTGATCAGGGTAAAAAGGAGGATGGCGCAGGCGATGCCCAGCGAAAGGCCCACGATATTGATACCGGCATAGGCTTTATGATGGAGTAAGTTGCGCCAGCCGATCTTGAAATAATTTTTAAACATAGTATTTGGCTTAGTTATTATATTTTTTATTCGCATTCTGTACTTATTCGGAACGCAGGCTTTTTACCGGATTGGCCAATGCTGTTCGGATGGCCTGGAAGCTGATGGTGAACAGGGCGATGAACAAGGCGATGATAAAGGTGAGCAGGAATACCGTCCAGCTGATGGGGGCGCGGTACGCGAAATCCTGTAACCATTTATGCATGAGCCACCAGGCGAGCGGGGAGGCGATAAGGACCGCGATGCCCACGAGCTTGAGGAAATCTCTGGAGAGCAGGACGATGATGCCCGTGATGCTGGCTCCCAGCACTTTGCGGATCCCGATCTCCTTGGTGCGCTGCTCGGCGCTGAAGCTGGCCAGCCCGAACAATCCGAGGCAGGAAATGAGGATGGCCATCACCGTGAAATATCTTATCATGGCGGAGAGACGTTCTTCCGCCCGGTAATTCTTTTCGAAGTCCTTGTCGAGGAAGCTGTATTCGAAAGGCTCGCCGGGATTGGCGGCGTGCCAGATGGTTTCCATGGACCGCAGGAGCTGGGCTGCCTGTCCGGAATGGGCATGCACGACGATGTAATTGAACATGGAATCGCTCTTCAACTGGAATGCATAGGGAGTGATGGGCAGATGGAGGTCTTCATAATGGAAGTCTTTCACGACCCCGATGATCTCGGTGTAGGATGTGCCTCCTTTGTAATTATGGGCCAATTTCTTGCCGATCGCGTCCTGTGGGGAGGCAAAGCCGAGCGCCTGGATGGCATTCTCGTTGACGATGATCCTGTCTGTGGTGTCCGCCATGAAATCTTCGGAGAAGAGGCGGCCTGCCGCGGCCTTTATGTCCAGGGTCTGGAGGTAGGAGCGGTCGACCTGATTCAGCCTGGTGACCTTAGCTTCATTGACGCTGCGTTCCGGACGGTAGAGGAGATTGTCGGAAGGGTTCACGATGCCTGGATAATAATTGGCGGCGCCGACCGACCTTGCCTGGGGCGTGGCGGCAAACCTGGTCTTCAGCGAGGCATAGGTCTTCTTGGCTGTCTCGCTGCGGAGGGGAACGACGATCTGCTCTGCCTTGTCGAAGCCGAGGTCCTGGGTACGCAGGAATTGCATCTGGTCATTGATCACGACGGCGGCGACGATGAGGCTCACTGAGATGACGAACTGGAATACCACCAGTCCCTTGCGCAGGGATACGGCGGCCAGGGAATTCGTGAATTTTCTTTTCAACACCTGGACGGGCCGGAATGAAGAGAGATAAAAGGCGGGATAACTGCCGGCGATAAGGCCGGTAATGATGGCCAGCCCGAGGAATCCGGCGACCAGGGGCAACTGGCTGGGAAGGGACAGGCTAAGGTTTGTGCCGGTCATCATGCCGAAGGCGGGAAGGAGCAGTAACGCGATGCCCCAGGCGAAGAGGAAGGCGATGCCGCTCATCAGGACGGCCTCGCCGAGGAACTGCCCGATGAGTGTTTTTTTCTCCGCGCCCAGCACTTTGCGGACACCCACTTCCGCGGATCGTTTGGAAGAACGGGCAGTGGCCAGGTTCATGAAGTTGATGCAGGCAATGAGCAGGGTAAAGACGGCGATGGATCCCAGGATATAGAGATAGGTCCTGCTGGCGGGGGGAGTCACATTGCTGGTGCCGACATCGGTGCGCAGGTGGATCTCTTTCAGGGGAATGAGGAACTGGCTTTTTTCAAAGCCCACGGCCTTCAGGTCCTTGCCGGCATATTTGTCCAGGAAGGCTGGAAAGGCTGCCTCCAGCTTTTTCGGATCGCTGCCGGGGCGGAGCTGCAGGTAGGTGAAGAACATATTGTTCGTCGCGTAATCATTGGATTGGCGTTTGATATAGGGCTCCACGTCACCGCCGTTCATCGACAGGAAAAAGCGCGCGTCGATATGGGAGGGAGAGCCGGGGAATCGAAAGACGCCCGTTATTTTAAAATCATGTTCGCCATTGGTGTTGCTGCTGACATGGATGACCTTGTTCAGGGCGGGCTGGCTGCCGAAGATCTTTTTTGCCACTTCTTCGGATAGCACGACCGTTGCGGGGTTGTTGAGGGCAGTGGCGGGATCGCCTTCCATAAAATGATAATCGAACATGCGGAAGAAAGTGGAGTCGGCGAGGAAGCCCCTGGTCTCGTAGAATGAAACCTGCGGTAATCCCGGATGATCGTATTTCAGGAGGGTCTTGTCCTCGAAGTTGAAGAGCCCCATCAGGCGGGTTGAGGTCTGGATCTGCGGGAATTCCCTTTGCAAGCCGCTGGCCATGGGGGCAGGGGTGGAGGCCCAGGGCGTCGACTTATGCTGAACCTTGAAGACGGTGGCGACCTCGTAGATGTCATCGGCGTGCTTATGATAATTGTCGTAATTCAATTCGTTCAGCAGGTAAAGGCTGATGAGCATGCAACAGGCGAGCCCGGCGGAGAGGCCGAAGATATTGATGAAGGAGAAGACTTTACTCTTCATCATGTTGCGCCAGGCGATCTTGAAATAGTTCGAGAACATATTGGTTCAATTTAATTGTTCCTCAGTTGTCATCGCCGTCCGCAGGGCCCCTTGTGGGGACATTTTGTGGGCGGGTCATTCGGATTTTAAACTCTTCGCCGGATTAGCCACAGCCGCCCGGATAGCCTGCGAGCTGATGGTCACCATGGCGATGAGCAGGGCCAGCATGCCTGCTATCAGAAAGATCCACCAGCTGAAATCGGTGCGGTACGCAAAATTGTGCAGCCATTTGTGCATGAAATACCAGGCTACGGGCCCTGCGATGAAGAAGGACAGCAGTACCAATTTCAGAAAATCCTTCGAGAGCAGGTTCACGATATTGGCCACGGTGGCGCCCATGACCTTCCTGATGCCAATTTCCCTGGTGCGCTGTAAAGTGCTGTACGAGGCGAGGCCCAGCAACCCGAGACAGGAAATGAAGATGGCCAGCACGGCGAAGTTCAGGAAGAGCTTGCCGAACCTTTCTTCACTGCGGTATTGCTTGTCGAACGCTTCGTCCACGAAGTAGTAACTGAAGGGCTTGCCGGGGATCAGCGACTTCCATTTCGACTCGATGCCGGCAATGGTGGCCGGGAGATTGGATGAAGCAACCTTGATGGAAACCAGATCACTGCCATCGGGCTCGATGCGCATGGTCAGCGGCTTGATATCTTGTTGCAGCGAATGGTAATGGAAATCTTTCATGACGCCGATGATCATGCCTTCGCGGCCCCATTGCGAGAATTTCCTGCCGATCGCCTGCTGCGGGGAGGTGTAGCCGAAGAGCTTTACGGCCGCCTCGTTGAGGACCATGGAATGGGTGGTATCGGACTGGAAATCTTTGGAAAAGGAGCGGCCGGCCACCATCTTTATCTTGTATTGATCGATATAATTGTAGTCGACGAAATAAAGATCGAGGTTGGCGATCTGCATTTCGCCCTTGACGTTCTCTATCTGTGAGTAAGCGCCCATATTGCCGCCGCCCGGCGTGCTGGAGGACATGGTCGTGGACTGCACTCCCGGAATGGTCTCCACGGCCTGCCGGAAGGCCATCTTGGCCGGATCTCCACTGGACCGAACCACCATCATCTGATCTTTATTGAAGCCCAGGTACTGGCTGTGCATATAGTTCATCTGGTTGTAGACGACAATGGTTGCGATGATCAGCGCGATGGAGATGGTGAACTGGGCGACGACCAGGCTTTTACGCAGCAGGATCCCCTTGGTGCCGGTGGCGAAACGTCCTTTCAGCACGGTGACGGGCCGGAAGGAGGAAAGTACCAGGGCGGGATAGATGCCGGCCAGCAGGCCGATGCCGATGGCAGCCAGGAGCAGGATGGCCAGGTAGGCGGGATGCTCGAAGAGGCCGTTGCTGATGGTCTTTCCGGCCAGATGATTGAAGGGAGGGATCATGAGGGCCACGATACCGGTGGTCAGCAGGAAGGCGATGAGGCAGAGCAGGACCGACTCGCCGATGAATTGCCTGGCAAGCTGTGTCCGCAGAGCGCCTACCACTTTACGGATGCCGACTTCCTTGGCTCGTTCGGTGGAGCGCGCCGTGGTGAGGTTGATAAAATTTATGCAGGCGATGGCCAGGATGAAGATGGCGATGATCGAAAAGATATACACGTTATTGATATTGCCGGTATCGCCATTGCCGATGCGGGTGGAATAGAGGTAGACCCTCCGCAGGGGCTCCATGGTGAGGATGGCGTACATCTGGGATTTTTTCATCTCAGTGCCGTTACGCTTCTCCAGGAAGGCGGGGAATTTTGCCTGCAGGGCGGCGGCGCTGACACCGGGCTTCAGGAGGAGCCAGGCCTGTGATCCGTAGTTGCCCCACTGCTGGTCGAGGTCATTGCCGGTGCGGATCTTGCGGGTCAGGGTAGTCATGGAGATGATCATGTCCGCCTTGACGATCGAATTTTCGGGGATGTCCTTTATAATGCCTGTTACCGTGGCGGGATATTTATCGCCGGTGAGCAGGATCGTCTTGCCCAGCGGATCGTCCGTGCCGAAATATTTTTTTGCCGCCGTTTCGGAGAGGACAACGCTCATCATCTCCTTCAGAGCCGTCGTCCGCTGTCCCTTGAGGAGGGGGAAATCGAAGATCTGGAAGAAGCCGGAGTCCGCGAACATGGCATGGTCTTCCTGGAAATTCTTATCGCCCATGGTAATGAGCATACTCGTCCCGGAAGTGCGGATGGCTGCCTCCAGTTCGGGAAAGTCCGGGCGCATATTGGGAATGACGGCCCAGCCGGGACCTCCTGCCTTCAGGGTCTCGGTAGGGGTCTTGATATCGGCGATCACACGGTAGATGCGGTCGGCCTTGCTGTGGATGGAGTCGTAGCTCAGCTCGAACTTGACGTATAAGAAAATGAGGAAGCAGGCGGACATACCCACGGTGAGGCCCATGATGTTGATGAAGGAAAAGGCACGGTGGCGCCACAGGTTGCGCAGGGCGATCTTGAAATAATTTTTCAGCATAAAGTTTATTGTTGTTAACTGACTAAACGGTCGATTGTTAGAGGGTCGTGATCGGTCTCGGGTTCGGCTGGTGCACGGTGCGCGCCGGTCATTCCGTTCTTAAACTCTTCACCGGGTTGGCCCTTGCCGCCCGTAAGGCCAGGAAGCTGATCGTGACCAGGGCCACCAATGCCGCCAGGATGCCTGCCAGCAGGAAGAGCCACCACTGAATGTCGATCCTGTATGCGAAATCCTGCAGCCAGGAGTGCATGGCAAACCAGGCTACCGGGAAGGCGATGATGGCCGCGATGGCCACCAGCTTCAGAAAGTCCTTCGAGAGGAGCCCTACGATGCTGCCCACGCTGGCGCCGAGCACTTTGCGAACGCCGATCTCTTTTATCCGCTGGGTAATGGCGAAGGAAGAGAGGCCGAAGAGGCCGAGGCAGGCGATGAAGATCGCGATGCAGGCAAAGGCGGTGAAAAGGGTGCCTTGTCTTTGTTCCGACCGGTAGAGCTGATCGAACCGCTCGTTCAGGAATGTATATTCAAAAGGCGTCTCTGGCAGGAATTTTTTCCATGTCTTTTCGATATGGGCAAGGGCGGCCTGTGTATTGCCGCCTTCGATCTTTATGGACATGCGCCAGAATGAATTCGCGGTCCGGCCGGCGGAAGGCATTATTATGATCAGGGGCACGATCCGCTGGTGCATGGACTCGAAATGAAAGTCGCCCATGATGCCGATCACCTTGCCCTTGGTATTGCCGTACTGAAAGTTCTTTCCAACGGCTTCGTCCGGCCTCTTCATGCCCAGGATCCGGGTAGCGGCTACGTTGAGCAGGAAGGAGCTGGTGTCGGTGGCATAGCCCCGGGAGAAGTTCCTGCCGGCGACGATGGGTATGCCGTATGAGGGAACGAATTCATAATCGGCGGCCAGGAATTTGATATTGGCATTGACCGGGCGCAGGGAGTCTCCGACCTCCATGGAAGCGCCGCTCTCGTCCAGCAGCCTGCCGCTGGGGATACGGGATGAGCGGGTCGCGTCCTTTATATAGGCGTTCTGCATCAGCTCGGTCCGGAATGTTTCATATTTTGGATCGAGACCGTTCTGATATATCGTAGTGATGATATGATCTTTGTTGAAGCCCAGCGATTTTTCCTGCATGTAGTGCAGCTGCTGGAAGACGATGGCCGTGCTGATGATGAGGATGATCGAGATAGAAAATTGGGTGACGACCAATACTTTGCGGAAGGAGACATTGGCGCCTCCGGCCTTGAACAGTCCCTTTAATACTTTTATCGGTTGGAAGGAGGACATGAACAGGGCCGGATAGAGACCCGAGAGGATGCCGATCATAAAGGGGGCGAGGAGCAGGGGCAGGATGATCTCCCATTTCAAAAGACCAGCGATGGTAAGCTCCTGACCGGTGATCGTCTTGAGCCAGGGCAGGGTAAGCCAGGTAATGCCGATGGCCAGCAGGGTAGCCAGCAGGGCGATGAGCACCGATTCGCTGAGGAACTGGGTAATGATCTCTCCCCGCTCGGCGCCGGCCACTTTGCGGATGCCGATCTCTTTAGCCCGGAGGGTGGAGCGTGCCGTGGACAGGTTCATATAGTTGATGCAGGCGATCAGGAGGATGAACAGAGCGATGGCGCCGAAGACATAAACGCGGGTGATGTCCCCATTTTCTTCCATCTCTTCGTCGAGATGGGAGCGCAGATGGATCTCCGTTAGCTTCTGCAGGAAGAGGCTGGTGAATTTCGAGGGTTTGTTGGTGACGCCGCTGGCCAGATCCCGCTTCCGCTGGGGCATATTCTTGTCCAGGAAGGCCGGGAAGCGGGCTTCGAGGCTTTTTGCGGGGTAACCTTCGGGGAGTAGGATATAGGTAAAGAACGCATTGTTCCCGAAATTGGTGCGCAGGTTGTTGTCGCCATAGATAGCGCTGTCCTTGAGGGTGTTGAAGGACAGGAGCATATTGGGGTGGAAAAGGGCATTTTCGGGAAAGGCCTTGAACACGCCGGTGATCTTGCAGTTGAACTGGTTGTTCAGCAAGATCTGTTTGTTCATCGGGTCTTCGTTGCCGAAATATTTATGCGCCATTTCTTCGGTGAGCATGACGGAGAAGGGGCCTTCAAGACCGGTGCGGGGATCTCCTTTCAGCATTTTTACGTCGAAGACGTCGGCAAGGTGCTCATCGGCGAAATAGGAATCTTTTTCGTTGTAGATATTGTCCTTGTATTTTACTGGCGTCGTGCCATTGGGCCGGAGGCGGGTGAGTTTCTGGATGTCCGGGAAATCGTTTTGCAGCAGGGGCCCGAAGGCTGGGGCGATGCCGCCAAGCGACAGGTTGGGGATATGGTCCTGATTGTAGAAGGTACGGTTGACGCGGTAGATACGGTCGGCCTTGCTGTTGTAGCGGTCGAAGCTCAGCTCGTTGAGGATATAGGTGAGGATGAGCAGGCAGCAGCTGAGGCCCACGGACAGACCGAACAGGTTGATGAAGGAAATGAACTTGTATTTTGCCAGGTTGCGGAAGGCGATCTTCAGATAGTTCCTGATCATAGAAATCCTTTTAAGTGTTCGGTCGTTCGGGTTCAGGCGTTGCGTTGATCGTTAGTTGGTGCGCGGTGCTCGTCGGTACGCTGGCCGGCAATTGTCAGTGCTCGTCGGCACGGCCTGTTATTCGGTCTTCAGGCTCTTCACGGGGTTGGCCAGGGCGGTACGGAGGATCTGCAGGATCACGGTGACCAGGGCGATGGACAATGCCGCCAGGGCCGAGAAAATAAATACCCAGGCGCTGATATGGATCCGGTAAGCAAAATCCTGCAGCCAGTTGTGCATCAGGTACCAGGCGACCGGGGACGCGATGACCAGGCCGATAAGGATCAGCTTCAGAAATTCTCCGCTCACGAGGGTAAAGATATTGATGACGCTGGCGCCGAGCACTTTGCGGATGCCGATCTCCCTGGTGCGTTGTCCCAGCACGAGGATCACGATCGCGAACAGGCCCATGCAGGAGATGAGGATGGTCAGCAGCGCGCCGGTGATGAAGATCCTGGACAGGCGGTCTTCCGCACGGTATTGTTTGTCGGTGTTCTCATCCGGGAAGGAGATCTCCTGCTCGGCCTTGGGGTTGATGTTTTTCCATATTTTAGTAACGGCCTGTATGGACGCCGGAAGGTTGCCGGGCGCCACTTTTACGAAGATATAGGACAGAGGCTCTTTCGAGACGGTCATCGTGAGCGGGTCAATCTCCTGACGCAGGGACTGGAAGTTGAAATCCTTCACGATGCCGACTACACGAAGCTTGGATCCATCGTCCATGGGGATGGACATGTTGACGGCCTCTTTTTCTCCAAGGGCCGCGGCCATTTTTTCATTGATGATCACGGCGTTGGAATCCGTGCTGAAATCGCGGGAAAGATCCCGGCCTTTCACGAGCTGCAAGCCCAGGGTCTTCACGTAATCATAATCGATCCGTTGCCAGTGGGTGTGGATACTCTTGCCTTTATAAGTAAAGCCCAGGATGGACGTCGAGTTGCTGTTGTCCCGGCCCAGTCCCATGTTCGCATCGTTGCCACTGACGGAAAGCACATTGGGCAGTTTGGCCAGCCCGGCGCGCATCAGGGCCATGGCGCGTACGCCGTCGATGTTCGAGCCGATGGGTATGCTCAAGATCTGCTGCTTGTCGAATCCCAGGGGGGCGTTGCGCATATAGTTCACCTGCTGCCAGACGATGGTCGTGCAGATGATCAGCAGCCCGGAGAGCACGAACTGAACGATCATCAGTCCATTGCGGAGCCGGTGGCCCTTGCCTACGCTGATCTTTCCTTTGACGGTGCGGGCCGCGTTGAGTGCGGACAATACCCAGGCGGGATAACCTCCTGCCAGCAGGCAGACCAGGCCAAAGCCGGCGATAATGGCGAAGATGAATAAGGGAGTGGTCAGCATGGCGGTGGACACATGCTGGGTGAACAGGGTCTTATATCCGGGCAGGAAGATCATGGCCAGCCCCATCCCCAGAATGAGGGCCATGCCGCAGATGATGACGGCTTCGCCCCAGAACTGAAAGAGGATCTGCCTGCGGCCTGCTCCGAGCACTTTGCGGACGCCGATCTCCCCGGCCCTTGTGAAGGCCCGGCCCATCGAAAGATTGACGAAATTGATGGAGGCGATGAACAGGATGAATGCGCTGATCAGCAGGAGCAGGTATGGGTAGAATTTACTTACTCTCGCCGATGGGCTGACGGGGGAGAAATGAATGTCGGAAAGGGGCACCATCCGGATGCGGATGAATTCCCCGTCCTTATCGGGCAGACCGCCATCCAGCTTCATCTGGATGATGGCGGAGTCGTAATACTTGTGGACGAATTTTATCGTCCCTTTCTCGAAGGCCTGCTGGCTCGACTGGGGGGACAATTGCACAAAGACCTCGTGATTGCGGTTGCCCCACTCGTTCTGATTGTTCTTATACCCGTGAAAATTCTCAAAGCGGGTGAGCGCCGAGAATCCGATGCTGGAATTTTCGGGGACATCGCCGGTGATGCCGGAGACGATATAGGATTTCCAGGTGTCGCCGGTCCTGATCTCCACGGCGTGCCCGACGGGCTGTTCGGCGCCGAAGATATTCTTAGCCACTTTTTCCGTGAGCACGATATTCCCGGGATCCTGGAGCGCCTTATGCGGATCGCCCTGCCGGAGGGGGAAGGAGAACATATCGAGGAAGTCGGGGTCTACCGTCCGGATATCGTAGTTGAATTCATGATCCTTGTAGCGCATGACGCTGTTGCCCAGGTAGCCGAAGCGGGTCGCATGGGCGATCCCGGGGTATTCTTTCTTCAGCGCAGGAGTGAAGGGAATGGGAAAGCTGCTGCTGTTGCCGGTCTTGCCTGCGTTGTGCTCTTCGGAATAGAGTTGGTACAGGCTCTGCTTGTTGGTATGGAACTGATCGAAGGACAATTCATGGAAGGCCGTCAGGGATAACAGGATGGTTGCCCCGAACGCAACAGCCAGGCCGACAATATTGACGATCGTGAAGGTCTTATGCTTCCATAAGTTGCGGAGGGCAATCTTACAATAATTCCAGATCATGATGAATGGTTTGGACCACCGCCGGGGTAATGGATCGTCTGGCGGTGGAGGCCTTATACCAATATATTCTCCGTAACCGCCTGGCCATCGAGCATGCGTATGATCCGGTGGCTGTAGCGGGAATCGTGCTCGGAGTGCGTTACCATGATGATGGTAGTACCCTGCTCGTTCAGATCCGTCAGCAATTGCATGACCTCGTTCCCGTTCGAGGAGTCGAGGTTACCGGTCGGCTCATCCGCCAGGATCAGCTTAGGATTATTCACTACTGCCCTTGCTACGGCCACGCGCTGTTGCTGACCACCGGAGAGCTGCTGGGGGTAGTGGTTGCGGCGGTGCATGATCTGCATCTTGTCCAGGACGACCTCCACGCGTTGCTTGCGTTCCGGTCCTTTGACGCCCAGGTAGATCAGCGGAAGCTCGACGTTCTCGAATACGGTGAGCTCATCGATCAGGTTGAAGCTCTGGAAGACGAACCCTATATTCCGTTTGCGCAGGTCGGCTCTTTTGCGTTCGTTGAAATGAGCGACTTCGGTGCCATTGAATAAGAAGCTGCCGCCATCGGGATCGTCGAGCAGGCCCAGGATATTGAGGAGGGTGGACTTACCGCAACCCGAGGGTCCCATTACCGCGACAAATTCTCCTTCCCTGACCTCGAAAGTGAGCCTGTTCAGGGCGATCGTCTCGACTTCTTCGGTCCGGTAGACTTTTTGGAGTTCGCTGATCTTGATCATGTTGATACTGTTTTGAGTGAATAGTGTTTAGTTGATAGTTGTTCTTATAAAAATATTTATTCTTTCTTGTTCCGGGCTCATACGTACAGGGGGGCCAGGAAGGGTGAATATTCGGGCGCTTCTTTCTTCTCCGTGGCCATTTGCCCCGGAGCCAGTCCTTTTGAGCCGGCGGGGGCAGTTGTCTTCGGAGCCGGGGCGGACTGCCGGATGGCTCCTTTCGGGTCTGCTTTGCCGGAGACGCCGGGGGCGCTGTCAGGCTTGGCGGTGCATCCCCTGAGCACGGCGCTTTCCCTGCAATGTACGGCGCATTTCCGGGGCGGAGCGAAAGCGCTCAGGCCGACGATGAGGATCGCCGTGGAAAAGAGTTTCAATTTGTTCGGGTTCATGTTGTTCTGGTTCATGGTTCGTTGTTTTAACCGGGGCGCTGGCTGAGTCCCGGTATGAGACGCTTTCCGGCGCCGGATGTTACTGAAAACTGCCGGGCGTCCGGAATGTTACCGTTATTATTTTTTCAGCACCAGCTCCTGCATGGTACCGTAGTTCTCATAGCTGGAGGTGACCACCTTATCCCCGGGGGTCAGTCCGGTGATCACCTCATAAAAATCCGTATTCATACGGTTGAGCTGGATGTCCACGCGATAGGCCGTTTTGCCGTCTTCTCTCAGCTTGAAGATCCAGTTACCGCCTGTCTGCTGGTAGAATCCGCCCTTGGGCACCATGACCGCCGTGGTCGCATCGCTCAGGGCGAGCGTGATCTGCAGGGTCTGTCCTTTACGGATGCCCTGGGCCTGCTCGCCGACGAACTGCATGTCCACCTGGAAGCGGCCATTGACTATCTGCGTGAAGACCTTGGTTATCTTAAGCTTGTAGGTCTTTTCCGCGAAGCTGAACTCGCCCATCAGCCCGGTAAAGATCCGGGAGATATAGTGTTCATCTACATCCACCCTGACCTTATAGCCATTCTGCACGTCCAACTGCCCGAGGGTATAGCCCGGAGTCTTCGACTGGCCAACTTCGGCGTCCAGGGCGGTCAACTGTCCGGCGGCGGGAGCAGTAAGCACCAGGTCACCTACTTTTTTACGGAGGATCTGCAGCGTGTTCTGCGCCCCCCGGTAAGATTGCTCGTCCTGTGCAGCCTGCTGGGCCGCTGAAAGGGAGTCCTGACGGAGGATCTGCTGGGTCAGGGTCTTCTTTTGCGAATAATAATTATAGTTGTTCTCCGCCTGTTTGAATTCCTGGGAGCCGATGACTTTCTGGGCATAGAGCTTTTTGTCCAGGTTATAGACCCGTTCCGCTTCCTTAAACAGGCTTTCCACATCGGCCATCTGGGTCAGTTTGTTAACGGTATTCTGCTGCGCATTCACCTTGGACAACTGCATGGAGGCCAGCAAAGAATATACGCTGGTCTGCTGATTGGCCAGGGTGAGCTCCAGGTTCGTGTTAGCGAGCTTGAGGATGGGCTGGTCCTTTTTCAGCATGGCGCCATCGTCTACGTATCTTTCCTGTACGTTGCCTCCTTCTGTAGTGACCAGATAATAGGTGGTCAGGGGCATGACGACGCCATTGGCGGGAATCGTCTCCTGGAAAGTGCCCTTCTTGACTTCGCTTATCGTAATTCGTTCAAGATCAACATTTAATTTCGATTTCCCGGATGTGAAATAAAAACTTCCCACTATCAGTAATACTAAGGCCGTTATGCCACCGATGGTCATCAGGCGTTTGGTTGTCCAAGTTTTTTTCGGTCTGGCTATGTCCACCATAAAGAATGTAATTTTTTTTGTTTTCTCTTCTCCCTCTGTAAAAACCACCCGGCATCGACATGCCAGGCGGAACGATCACATGAGAAAATTCTTCTTCCCTATGCTATCAATCACATGCCAGAATACAATACCTATGATTTACAGTTTATTAGGTGCGGAAAGGCCTTGGTATAGTTCATTTTCGATACAAGGACTGTCCGGTTTTGATACAGTCCCTTTTTCCCCTTATTTATCGTAAAAAATTAATTGTCATACGATTATATTTAAGGTATACTTGTAGTTGTGATTTGTTGCATCCCGGCAACAATTTTTTTTACGTATTTTATATTTGTATATGACATTAAAGAATGCTTCGATCCTGGCGATCGACGATGACCCGGACGTACTTACGGCGGTGAGGCTGCTGCTGAAGACGGAGGCCGCGGAAGTGGTGACAGAAAAGAACCCTGAGAACATGCGCAACCTGCTGTCCAAACGAACTTTCGATATTGTCCTGCTGGACATGAATTTCAACAGTTCCATCAATACGGGCAACGAAGGCTTGTTCTGGCTGAGGAAGCTGCGTGAGTTCGGTTCGGATGCCGCCGTGATCATGATCACGGCTTACGGGGATATCGACCTGGCTGTGCGCTCGCTCAAGGAAGGGGCGGCCGACTTCGTGGTCAAGCCCTGGCATAATGAGCGGCTGATCACGACGATCAGGGAGGCTTTGCGGAAGAACGACAGCAAGAAAGGGGGTGGCGGATTCACGGCGACGGCGGACTCCATTATCGGCTCCGAATTGCTGGGCGAGTCAGAGGTGATGAGCGATATCTTCTTCAAGGTGGAGAAGATCGCGCCTACGGACGCCAATATCCTGATCCTGGGTGAGAACGGGACGGGGAAGGACCTTATCGCCAAGGCCATTCACCAGCATTCGCTGCGCGCGGACAAGCCGTTCATAAAGGTGGACGTCGGTGCGCTGACGGAGAGCTTGTTCGAGAGCGAGCTGTTCGGGCATAAGAAGGGGGCGTTCACGGATGCGAGGGAGGATCGCATGGGCCGCTTCGAAGCGGGCAATGGGGGTACCTTGTTCCTGGACGAGATCGGTAATATATCTTTGCATCAGCAGGCCAAACTATTATCGGTGCTGCAGAACCGGCAGGTAACGAGGCTGGGGAGCAACCAACCCTCGCCGATCGATATTCGCCTGATCTGCGCCACGAATGTTCCGCTGACGGAGCTGGCCAATGAGAACAGGTTCCGCAAGGATCTGATCTACCGGATCAATACGGTGGAGATCATGGTGCCGCCGTTGCGCAAGCGGGAGGAGGATATTATTATATTGGCGAGGCATTTTGCCCGGATCTATACCAATAAGTATATGAAACCATCGAATGATTTCGACAGCAAAGCCATGGAGAAGCTGAGGGGGTATCATTTCCCGGGCAACGTGCGGGAATTGCAGTACACGATCGAGCGGGCGGTGATCATGGCGGACAGCGACGTGCTGCAGGCCAAGGACCTGATCTTTTCGCCGATAGAATCGGGACGGCCACTGCCTGACGAGCCGCAGGAGCTCAAGCTGAGTACGATCGAGAAGAATGCCATTCTCAAGGTCATAGAGAAGCATAATGGGAATATTTCCAAGGCGGCCAAGGAACTGGGATTGACCAGGACCGCCTTGTACAGGCGTCTGAGCAAGTACGATATATAGAGGCGGGTGAAATGACCAGGGAACTGGGAAGGACGATGAACGAAAGTGACTAAAGGGTTATTTATGACTGTAAGAACTACCATGACAATAAGACCGGGTAAGATATGATCTTCAAGCGCTACCAGGAAAGGATCCTGTTAAGGGTGATCTTCATGTTCGTGACGCTGACGCTGGCGGCCTTTCTCCTGGTAAAGGGGCTGTATGCTTACCTGGCCTCCGTGCTGCCGGTGATCATTTTCCAGCTGGCGGACTTCTACAATTTTCACCGCAAGGCGCAGGATGAGGTCGAGCAGTTCGTCGAATCCATTCATTACCGCGATTTCTCCCGTCACTTCGACGTGAAGCAGGCGCCGATGGAGCTGAAGCCTTTGCGCCAGGGCTTCAACGAGATCAATACCACGTTCAAGGGGATCAGCCGGGAGAAGGAGACGCAGTACCAGTACCTGCAGAAGATCCTGGAGCTGGTGAATACGGGCATCCTTTCCTACGAGCATATCAGCGGGGATATCGGCTGGATGAACGAGTCCCTGAAAAATATGCTGGGTGTGCCTTATCTCAAGACCATTCATTCCCTGGAGAGGAGGGACCCTGTGCTGTACAATGAGATCCTGAGCCTGCGGCCTGCGGAGAACAGGATCGTCTCGATCACCAAAGATGGGAATACCTTCAAGACCCTGCTGGCGGCCACGGCCTTCCAGACGGATGGCAAAGTGTATAAGCTGGTCGCCTTCCAGGACGTGAACGAGGCACTGGACGAGACGGAGGCGAAGGCCTGGCAGCGGCTCTTAAGTGTGATGACACATGAGATCATGAATTCCGTGGCGCCGATCTCTTCGCTGGCCGAGACGATGCTGCACCGGCTGAAGTCTTCGATCAGTCATCTCAAGGGACAGCCGGGCGCCCTGGAGGACCTGCAGCTGGGGATCGATACGATCCGGCGGCGCAGCGAGGGGTTGCTGAAGTTCGCGGAGACCTATCGTAACCTGAATAAGATCACGCGTCCCAATCTGAAGAAAATATTTGCGCGCGACCTGTTCGAGAACCTGCATCACCTGATGCAGCCGACGCTGGAACAGAAGAATATCGACATAGAGATCATCCTCAAGGATCCAGACCTGGCGCTGGAGGCTGATGCGAGCCTGATCGAGCAGGTGCTGATCAACCTGGTAGTGAATGCCATCGAGGCGGTGAAGGACAGTGAGGATCCGAGGATCACCTTATCGGCGTCTTCCTTGCCTGGTTCGGGGTCGGGGGCGGGCACTGGTCCGCGGGTGACCATCAAGGTTGCGGATAATGGGACGGGGATGTCGGCGGAACTGATCGACAATATCTTCATTCCTTTCTTCAGCACGAAGAAGAATGGGAGTGGCATCGGGCTAAGCCTGTGCAAGCAGATCATGCTGCTGCATAAGGGGAATGTGCAGGTGCAGTCGTACGAGGGGGAGGGGAGTGCGTTTTTATTGCACTTCTAGTGTTGCGACTGTGGGCGCCGCGACGCGTGACGGGGTTGTGGGAACGCGTGAGTGCGGATGCGGCAGGTGGTCTTCCAGGTTGCGATGCAGGCTGAAAAATGCGCGCTAAATTTCCCCGATCCATTTCTTGAAGGAGGCGGAATTCTCCTGGCTGATGATGATCTCTTCGTTCACGGGCAATACAAGCTCCACGCTGATCTTGCTTCTTTCCAGGGGTTTGAAGCGTTTGACATAGTTCGCGTTGATGATAAATTTCCGGTTGGCCCTGTAAAAAATGCTCCGGTCCAGTTCTTCCTCCAGCTCGCTGAGATTGCTCTTCTCTGCCATGTACTTACGGTTCTCCTTGTCGACGAGGAAGACTAGCTTGTGCTCGGTGAAGAAATAGCCTACGTCCTCGACGCGGACGGTCTGGAATTCCATGCCTCTTTTAACGAGGATCCTCGACTTCTTTTTATCGTGGCTGGTCAGGTAATCGGAGAGGGAGGAATGGTTGTTGACGAAATGGCTCTGGAGGTTCTTGTATTTTTTGAGGGCGTTCTTCAGCTTGTCGGTGCAGATGGGCTTTTCGAGATAGTCGATACTGTTGTAGTCGAAGGCCCGGGTGATATATTTGTCATAGGCCGTGGTGAAGATGACGGGGCAGGTGATGCTGGCCTCTTTAAAGATATTGAAAGAGAGGCCGTCGGAGAGCTGGATGTCCATGAGTATGAGGTCGGGCTGCGGATTCTTGTTCAGCCATTTGACACATTCGTCCACACTGGTGCAGCTGCCCATGACGTAAATGGTCTCGTCGATGGATCTGAGTTCTTCCACCATATTCTCGTAGGCGGGCTTTTCATCTTCTACAATAAGGACCTTCATAGCGGTTAATGTTTTTTCAAAGGTGCTATGGAGCTCGCCGAAGCTCGCTTCATTTTTCAAAGTTTTTTCAGATGACGTTTTTGGCGTTCTCAGAGGGTGCACGTTTGTCGGATCGGTCTGGTTTTTCGGCGGCGCCAGGGCGGCCTGGGGCTGCTTTAGAGGCGCTTTTTGGCAAAATCGGTCAATAACTGGCCAATACTGGTTCAAATTTAGCTATGAATTGCGGCTTTTTACTACCGTTTATCTATAGAATACAGCCTCCTGAATTATTGTTTTATGGCACTAAAATTTGATGATCGGCAATTTTACGGTAAAAGTTTTGAAATTATTTTCGATAATGATGTTGCGTTTAGTGATCAGTTTGTAGCGATTGTCGAGGTTGCCCAGGCCGATCTTCGAAGTAGGGGCCGCGTAATGCCTCGGGTTGATGATATTCCGCACGATGACGTAATTGGATAAAATGGATACGTTGATGGTCAGGGGCAGTTTGTCGCTGAATTCATTATGCTTGATAGCGTTCTCCACGAGGGCCTGCATCGAGATGGGAGGGATTAAAAAGTCTTCGGAGGAGAGGTCGTTGATCTCGATCACCATGCTGATGGCGTCGGCGAAACGGATCTTGAGCAGGTAGAAATAATTGCTGATAAATTCCACCTCTTCCCTCAGCAGGACCAGGTCTTTTTCCTTATTGCTGAGGATATAGCGGTAGACCCTGGCCAGGGTGTCGTTATAGAGCTTTGCATTCTGGGGATCCCGGGTGATCAGAAAGGAGAGGGTATTCAGGGAATTGAAAATAAAATGCGGGTCGATCTGGTTCTTCAGGGCCTCGAGCTCGGCCTGCGCCTTGGCGATATTCAGCTGCTCTACCCGTGACTGGGTATATTCCCTTTCCTGGTTGAGAAAGAGGATCTCATAGATATTCGTGATAAAGCAGGCGGCAATGATGATGACCAGGGTAGTGTTGACGAGCGGTCCGCTGGTCGTGTAGATTTCCCGGGACAGGGACTTCCAGGTATAGAGCATCAGGCTGGACAGGGTACCGGAATAGACGATATTGGCCAGGAAGAGGGAAAGGATGATCTTATAATACTCCCTGGGCGACCAGTTGGATTTCTTTCGTATGAAGACCATCAGCCATACATTCCCCACCCAGACCAGCAAGGCGATGACGATGAAGAACAGATAAGAAGCGAATAGCTCAGGATAGCTGTAGAGCCCGTTGGTGATGAGACCTGTGAGATTTGGAATGATGACTCCCAAAACAGGGATACATATCAACTTGACCATCCTGTCGTTCAAAACGCGTTCATTGTTCATAGCAGCCTTGGGGTTTGGGTAAAATTTCGCCTCAACAATCATTTTTTAATGACCGGGTGTAAGTGTAGTGTAGCAGAGAACGGAAATTACCCTATTTACCCTGTGATAGAAAAGTTAATTTATTGCAAAAGGAAAAAAACAGGTGGGTGTGGAGGCCGTTAGATCGTTTTGTATAACCAGGATGTCTTGTCCAGCCGCCCCGTTCGATAAGTCCGGGACCGGACGCAGAAAAATAATCCTTTTTTTGTGAGCAATTTGTAGGGCGTTAAGGACGTTAAATACATCGTTCATACTGGTTTTTTCGCCGTTGGGTCATGTTTTCAACTTAGCCGCAATAAAACTGTTTATCTTTTCACTCTAGTATTGATTAATCTATTCCGGGGAAATAAAATTTTCTAGCGGGCAACTTCCCCGGATCATTGAAAAGTTGTCCTTAGAAGTTTTCTCATGTGACTCGCAGGTGGTTTCTACCACCTGCTCTTTTTTTTATAGGCCCTCTCATCGTTCCCTTATTACTCCATCTTTTTACTTCGGTATTGAATTTTACCGCTTCGGTAGCTATTTTTCCCGCTTCGGTATTTGCCGGGGTCGCGGGGGTGCACCAGGCTGCGGATTCTCGTACCTGAGTTGACGGGCAATGCGTAGAATCTGCACGCGGGCTGGCCTTGAGCGGGGTGTGGCGCGGGATGGTGCAGTGCGGGGTGGGTCTTGCGGCGGTGCAGGATGGGTCTGGATCCAGCGACGTCGGGGCGGGATCGGGGCGGGTGGTGGCGCGGGAACCGGCTTCGGTGTCGCCTGCATGTGGCGGGACTGGCAACGGGGTGGCGAAGAGTCAGGCAGGCAGGTGATGCTGGGCGGTA
>Ga0137403_10002904_pt1 | contig 20745 bp, 18 predicted proteins | sample CZOMad2_1_16fung_FD_122057 | JGI IMG/M metagenome (GOLD analysis project Ga0137403, IMG submission 122057) | Vadose zone soil fungal communities from Angelo Coast Range Reserve, California, USA - CZOMad2_1_16fungal (Hybrid Assembly) | ecosystem: Environmental > Terrestrial > Soil > Vadose zone...
CATCGCGTTCTCGAGCTCGCGCACGTTGCCGGGCCATTCATAGCGGCGCAGCCATTCGAGCGCCTTCTTGGTGAGACCGGTGATGTTCTTGTTCGAGCGCTTCTTGTAGATCTCGAGAAAGTGCGTCGCAAGAAGTGGAATGTCCTCACGCCGTTCTCTGAGCGTCGGCAGTTTTATTGGATAGACGTTCAGCCGGTAAAAGAGATCGCGGCGGAAGCGGCCGTCGCTGACCGCCTGCTCGAGGTCGACGTTCGATGCCGCGATAACCCGCACGTCTGTCTTCACGATCTCGTTGCCCCCGACGCGAGAGAACTCTCCGTTCTGAAGCACGCGCAGCAATCGCACCTGGGCCGAGAGAGACATCTCGGCTATCTCATCCAGAAACAGCGTGCCGCCATTCGCTTCCTCGAACTTGCCTATGCGCCGGCTGCGCGCGTCGGTGAACGCGCCCTTCTCGTGCCCGAACAGTTCGGACTCGAGGAGAGTTTCGGGAATCGCTCCGCAGTTGATCTTTATGTAAGGCTTTTCTACTCGCGAGGAGCGCGACTGAATCAAGTCGGCCATCAGCTCTTTGCCGGTGCCCGACTCGCCTTGAATCAGGACGGTGGTGTAGTTGTCTGCTACGTAAAGCGCCATCTGCATGCAGCGGAGGAAGTTGTCGCTCTTGCCCACGAGACCGCTGCCGCTGTCCTGGCTGTGCGCGTGTTCGAGCTCTCGGCGCAATCTCAGGACTTCGGCCGACAGCCGCGCTTTCGACAGCGCGATCGCAAGCTGGTCGGCAATGCCCAGCGCGAGCGCGGTCACCTCTTTGGCGAACGACTGTTGCGGCTCGGACCACAGCAGAACCAGCGCGCCGAATATCTTGTCTTCGATCAAGATGGGCGCGACGATCGCCGCACCGGCATTGAAGACTTCGGTCAGAAACGAGCGCGCGTATTCGTGCTGATCCGGACTGAGAATCTTGAGCATCTGGCCCCGACCGACGGTCTTCGGCATTAGATCGAGAATCGGGAACTTCAACGACGGTCGCTTGAGAATCTCTTCGGCCTTGCCCCCCGACGTGCGCAGATTCGTGAAGTGAATCTCGCTGTTGTTGGCGTCGATGATCGCGAGGCACGCCGCCTGTATGCGAAGCAAGTCGACGGAGCGATCGAGTATGCGCTCGATCACCTCGGTGAAATCGGAACCGGTGTTGATGTCGTTTGCGATCTCGAGCAGCACCTTGTTGATTCGCGCTTCGCGTTCCTTCTCGGTGTAGATGTGCGTGTACCGGTAGCCGATCGCGATGTGCTGCGCCAGATTGCGAATGAAATTTATCTCGTCGTCGTTCCAGTGATAGTGCTCGCGGCAGTGATGCAGTCCCAACATCCCGAGCAGTTGCAGGTTGAACGTGATCGGCACGACCAAAACAGACTTGCTGCCCATACCATCGATCAGCTTTTGAAGGACCGGCGCAACGTCCGGCGACGAGGTGTCCTCTATGGCCTGCGGGCTGTAGAGGTCGATGCCTTCCTGTAGCCGTTCGAGATCGACTCGCAGTTGCACGCCGAGCAGCGAAGGCAGTTCCTCCTCGACATTCGCGCGATATTCGTGGGTGATGCGAAGATGATTCTCGGGCGTCAGGGTTATCACGTCGCAGCGGTCGACGCCCATCATCTTGCCGACCTCTGTGACCGTGGCTTGAAGAAAGTGGTCGAGGTTGATGACGGAAAACGTTTCCGAGCCGATGCGGTTGAGGATCGCCTCGCGCGCTTCGTGCATTTTGAGCTTGCGCTCCAGCGAAAGTGTATCCCTCATCTATCTACCGTGTGAGTGTTATGACCTGGCTCTCACCGCCGTCGGGATTGCGCAGTTTTATTTGGACCGCCGCCCCTGGCGGGAACGCGCTGACAGGCACGCCTTTCGCCATAAAGGCTGTCCCGTCATCGCTCTGCGATCTGGCGGGATATGCGGCCTTTCCTACTACAATGCTTACACCGTCCTGCATGCCAGACCCGAAGACGAAAAGTTTCTGTTTCTTCGCCTTATAGCTGACCTCCTGCAGTGTGGGAGGAGTGATGTTCACCTGGGTTGTGAGCGCGCCAATTGCGCTCAGCCGCCCGCCTGCGATGACGTAGCTGCTGAGATTGTCCACCACCTCCACCCCGCCGAGGATTCGCCGCTTCAAGAGGATGGCGTTGTCACCGGGGTGTTTGGATTTTGCGAGAGCTGCCACTCCGGAGACGCAGGCCGCCGATACCGAGGTCCCACTCGCGCTCGTGTACCATTTCAAAGGATCGGTATCCTGTGTGCACAATAAGCAATTTCCACGCGCTTGTGTTGTCAGCACCGAGACGCCGGGCGCCGCGAGGTGCACTGAATGAGGTCCGAACCCGGTCTGTATCACGAAAGGATTGTTGAGCGGGCGCCATATGCCGTCATTGAAGTCCGATGCTGCCACGACGATCTGGTTCGGCAGGAAATACGACGCCGGATAGATCTTGCTGAAGTCCAGGTCATACCCTTCGTTTCCAGCTATGCAAACCAGAAGGACGCCCGCATCGTTTGTGGCCTTGACCGCGTCCGCGAGCGCAAGGGCTGTTTCGTCGGAGACAAGACTGGGATCCAGCAATGTGGTCCAGCTCGCGTTGATGATCGAAGCACCCGCCGCAATCGAATAGAGCAACGCGCGCGCGGCGTCGGCTACGGTCGCGCTGAATTGGCTCGGGTCAGGGCCGTAGCGCCTGTAGAAGCGTACAGGCAGTATCTTTGACTGACACACGCCCGAGATCCCGATATTGTTGTTCATCTCGGCTGCGATGATGCCTGCCATCTGCGTGCCGTGTCCTACCGCGTCGGTCGTGTCGCCGTTTTGGTCCGCCACGTTGAAGCCGTGAACGTCGTCGATGAACCCGTTGTGATCGTCGTCAATTCCGTTGCCGGGAATCTCGGCTGGGTTTGTGTATATGTTTCGCGCCAGATCAGGATGAGTAAGGTCGACCCCCGTGTCCGTTAGCGCGATTATCACGTCGGGGCTTCCCACAGTGATGTCCCAGGCCTCGGACGCTTTGATGTCCGCATTCGGCGTAGTTACGTAATCCCCGACGAAAATCCCGCTGTTAAGCAGCGACCACTGCTGGGCAAAGTCGGGATCGTTGGGGATAACCGCGCCCTGTGTTATCCAATAGTTCGGCTCCGCATACTCCACATCATCGCGCGTTCGAAGCTCGCTCACCATCTCACGAACATCCGCGCCCGGATCAAGCTTAAGCACGAACACCCGGTCCAATCCGCGGTCGGTAATTATTTGACTGATCCGCTGGTTCGAAGTGGTTCCCGCAAGCTGCTCAGCCGGCAATCCGGCGCTCTGTTCGCCCGCCAGCCGTGCGATAGTCATCAACCTTTCATCTTGACCGGCCGTCCGTAGCTGTGGCGCTCCCGCTTTGAGTTTGACTATGACCTCGCCAGGCGCGTAGTTCGACGGCCGGCCGCCCGATTTGGTGGCGGAGACCCGCATAGGCGGCACGGCTATGACGAGGGGCAGAATCACAACTAAGGTGAGGAAATGGAACTTACGCATAAGACAGGACCAGCCTAAATCCGAAAAGTCGGGAGTTCTTGCTTATATCCTAAAGACGCGCCATTTTCAATGCAAATCAGGACTCCCGCGGGTGTCCACCGATATGAATTTGGGGGTTAATCAGCATTTGCGAGACCGTCATAGGACCCGAGTCTCAGGTCAAAGAAGCCAGCTCGTGCTCGATCTCGCGGCGTGTCCGCTGAAGCTCCAGCAGGTGGGGTGGAGCGGCTCTCTCCTGGCACTCCTCTTTGGTGAGTCGGCATCGCTCACACGTGCCGTCGATGTCCAGCCGCGTGATCGAAGGGTCTCTGGCGAATCGAACCGTTCTCTCAAACTCCTCATCGCAACGGAAGCCCAGCGATACCGACGAGGTTGCCGAAGGGTTCAACGCCAGGTGCCGAGCCATCGCAACGCATAAGTATCGTTCGTTTGTGTCAATGAAGCGCGAGAGCTGCGCGCCAACGATCGGTTCAGCGAGCTTCTTACGGCTGGTACCCTCGCGCTCCAGATCGTGAAGAATTCGGATCGCAAGCCAGCGGCGGCAATAGTGCTCGTCTAATCCGGTCCCCCCCGGGATCAGCACCTGCGACATGTTCAAATGTTTAACGAGCCGGTACTCGCCCCCTTCGTGGTTGAATCGCAGAAAGTGAAGCTTTATACCTAAATATTCCGGCAGGACCTCGGTAAGCCGGTACATGATAATCTCCGGGGTGACTTCGTACCTGTCCAGAAAATCGCGGAAGCGCCGCGGCTGCCAGCGGTCCAGCGCGAAGAACTCTTTGATGTCCGCGAGAAGCCGTTCGCGATTGATCAACAACGCGCCCGCGAAATAAGAAGCTTTGAAATCGTTGAGCACTTGTTCGAATGAATCAACTCGCTCCGGGGCTGAAGTCATCGCGCGATCCTTGAGACCGAGCACTTGATAGCCGATCTCGCGGGCGAGGATGAACTTCTTTTGTCTTTCGCTCAGCGCCGGATTGATCAGGAGCGTGGGAGGATTGCCCCTCTTCGTGACCAGCACTGACCGAAACTGCTGGAGCTTTGCGTGCTTGCTCAACTGCTTCTCATCGAGCCGGTAGTCGAAGCGCTTCTCGATAAGCACTCGAAGCCCGGCGAAACTCGGCGTCGGATCTGACTTGATCTTCGCACCGCGGGCGAATTCATCCACGGCGCGCTCGATGTCAGGAAAGTAGTTCTCGTGCAGCTCTTGATAGGACCTCAGCGCGGACCGGTACAGGTGCTCGACGCCAATATTGTAGCTCTCGGCTATTCCGATCAGCGCGTTGACGAGCGCGCTCGCTTCAAGCGGCTGGCGGGTCATCAACTCGACCACCTGAGCGGGTGAAATGCCGAACAGATGGAAAGGAAAGTTGTGAAGCACCGGTGAGCCGAGAAAATTGGAAAGCGGACTAAGTTGTTCGTCGAGCCTTATCGAAACCAGGTCGTCATAGTTTCGTCCGAGCGCTTCAGCCATGCGCGCGATCTTCTCGGCTTTGGGATATTTCTTGCCGTGCTCGATCTCGGTGAGATAAGAGGTAGACAATTTGATGCGCACGCCCAGATCTGTCAGCGACAAGCCCGCCTGTTCGCGGAACTGCCTCAGTTTCATGCCAAAAATGACTTTGTGATTGAGACCCATAAGCCCGTGCCAACATCCACGCTGCTAAGCGGCCGGCTCCATGTGCCGCTCATTCTGTATTACCACGGTCGGATTTGCGTTCGGCTCCGGGACGGGAAGGCGCTGTTCGTGCAAAACAACGACGTGTTCTTCCATTCCCCACTTAGCCTTGTAAAGACAATCTTCAACGGAATGGCCGATCCCGGTGAATCCTTCAAGATCGGGCGAGTAGAAACCGAAGAAGGTAGGATCCGTCGTAGCCTCGATCACCAGGGAATACTTCAAATCAATCATGGTGTTGTCAGTTCCTTTCTCTTATCCCAGCGGCCTTAAGGATAGCATGTCAACAGGTCCAGGTCCGAAAACGGACCAGGGTTTCCGTAGGCATGCGAGCCAAAGACGATGATTCTTTCGGGCTTGAACTCGCGTACAATCGTATCGCATATCTCGCTGATTTGCTCAGAGGTAGTCATCTGCCGAGAGTTTCCCACCGAACGTCCGGAGCCGCAAGAGCGCAGTCCAAATCTATGCGCTACCAGCTTGCTGTGTCGCTGAACCTGTCGTAACATCGCGCTGACTCAGGCGGGGTCAGTGATGGAACGCGCTTCAGTCTCGGCGCTACAGGAGGAAACCAATATGTTCCAGATTCTCTGGTGGATTATTGTTGGGCTGATTGTGGGCGCGCTGGCGCGGTTCCTGGTGCCAGGGAGAGACCCAATGGGCTGGCTTGGCACCATCGTGCTGGGGATTGCCGGCTCTTTCGTAGGCGGGTTCATCGGCAGCTTGATCTGGAAGCCGGCAAGCGGAAGCTATTTCCACCCAGGTGGCTTTCTTCTCTCTCTGGTCGGTGCGATTCTACTGGTTTTGATCTGGCGGAAGATGAGACCTGCGTGAACGATTAACGCTCGCCCAGCCAGACGTTGGCGTTTGTCTGTTCACTACGATTTCCTTTTCTCTTTCTCGCCGGCCTGTTGTTTGGCTGTTATGAGCGCGAGGAACGCTCGCGCGGCTTGCGACTGATATCGATCCTTGTTGTAGATCAGTCCCAGTTTGCGCTGGAACCTCGCGTCGCGGATCGACAGCGCCTTGAGGCTTCCCTCCTCGATCTCTTTCGCGATGCACAATCGCGGAACGATTGAGATTCCCATTCCGATCGACACGAACCGTTTGATCGTCTCGATTGAAGCCAGTTCCATCGAGACTTTGATCTTCACTCCGCCATCATTGAAGTGTTTCACCAGTCGCTCGCGCGTGGTCGTGCCGATCTTGTGTAGTATGAAAGGCTCGTCTTCAAGATCGTTCATCTTAACCGAGCGCCGCGTGGAGATGGCGTGCCCGGGACCGACTATCAAGGCCATCTCGTCGCGATGAATCGTGATCGCCTCGAGCCGCGAGTTCTTGATCGGCAGCGTAACGATTCCGAAATCCAGCTTACCCTCGATAACCCGTTCGGTGATCGAGCGAGTGATCGCCCGATGGATGTCGACCTGCACTTTCGGGTAGGCCTGTTTAAATGCAGAGAGAACTTCAGGAAGCAAATACAAGCACGTTGTTTCGTTCGCGCCCAGGCGGAGTGTGCCGCGGCTGAGCCCGCGCAACTCTCCAACCGCGAGCACGGCTTCGTCTCGAAGGCTCAGCAAACGCTTCGCGTATTCCGTCAGCAGTTCGCCCGCACCCGTCAGCCGCACGGTCCTGCCCCTTCGGTCGAACAGCGGCTCGCCTAACTCACCTTCGAGGAGTTTGATCGCCGAGCTTATTGCCGGCTGCGTTCGCCCGACCCGCTGACCGGCACGCGAAAAACTCTTCTCTTCGGCCACCGCTGTGAAGACCTCAAGTTGCCATAACTCCATACCGTCGCCACCCTTGTCAGGATAAACAGACTTTATAGCTAGCATAAAAAGAATAGATTTTACAAATCCGGATCGTTGGAGTAAAAGATGTAAGTGTCACGGCGGTCAGCCTACCAATTTTGGGTTGCAGGTTTTGGATTGGATAGCCCCCGCAATCTAAAACCCGAAACCGGTAATCCGAAATTGGTAAGCTGACCGCCGCACCTTTTTTCAAGCACAACACAACCGGAGTCAGGGTCGGCCGGAAACGAAAACAGCAGCGTAGACTGTCCGGTCTGCGCGCGCCTCGGGTCGGGCCTACCTCGAACAATGCGCAGACTGGAGCGTCGACGCAGCATATGGAGGACTTATGAGCGCAGAAGCTGCATTGAGGTTCGCGGCCGAGCACGGAGTCGAATTCGTGGATGTCAGGTTCACAGACCTGCTCGGCCAATGGCACCACCTCACAGTCCCGATCGAAGAGTTCGGTCCGGACGTATTTGAAAACGGAGTCGGATTCGACGCGTCGAGCCTGCGCGGCTGGGCGGCGATCAACGAGTCTGACATGCTGTTGATCCCCGACGCCTCACGATACTGGATTGATCCGTTCATGAAGCCCGCGACGCTCTGCTTGATTTCGAGCGTCTTCGACCCGATAACAAAAGACGGCTACTGGCTGGACCCACGCGCCGTTGCGCAGCGGGCTCAAAACTATCTGAAATTCACTGGCCTCGGCGATGTCGTTTACTTCGGGCCGGAAGCCGAGTTTTTCATATTCGACAAAGTCTCTTTCCACAACGAAGGTCACACGTCGGGTTATTCGGTTGACTCGATGGAAGGTCCGTGGAATACATCATCGGAGCGCGGAGGCTCGAACGGGCACGGCTATCACATCAGACCGAAGGAGGGTTACGTGCCGCTGCTACCGCTGGATTCGATTTCGAATCTGCGATCCGAAATCGCGACGCTGCTGAGGCAGGCGGGAATTCCGGTTGAGTGTCATCATCACGAAGTTGCAACCGGCGGCCAGTGTGAAATTGACTTCCGCTACAACACGCTGCTGACGACCGCCGATAATTTGATGGTCTTCAAGTACACGGTCAAGAACGCGGCGCTCGCCGCCGGCAAGGCGGCGACGTTCATGCCCAAGCCGATCTACGGCGACAACGGCAACGGCATGCACTGCCATCAGTCAATATGGAAAGACGGCAAGCCCCTGTTTGCAGGCGACGGCTACGCCGGCATATCGCAGATGGCCCTGCACTACATCGGGGGATTGCTGAAACACGCTCGCGCGATCGCGGCGTTCGCAGCTCCGACAACCAACAGTTACAAGCGGCTTGTGCCCGGATTCGAAGCGCCGGTCAATCTCGCTTATTCGAGCCGGAACCGCTCGGCTGCCGTGCGCATACCGATGTACTCGCAGAATCCGAAAGCGAAACGGTTGGAATTCCGCCCGCCTGATCCATCGTGCAACGCTTATCTGGCGTTTTCTGCGATGCTGATGGCTGGGATCGATGGGATTCGGAATCAGATCGACCCGGGCCCGCCACTCGACAAAGACATTTATGATATGTCGCCCGAAGAACTGAAGAATGTGCCATCGATGCCCGGCTCGCTCGAGGAAAGCTTGGAGGCGCTCGAAAACGATTACGACTTCCTGCTTGCGAATGAAGTGTTCACCGGCGACTTGGTCGAGCGTTGGATCGACTACAAACGCGGGCACGAGATCAATCCGGTCCGAATGCGCCCGCACCCGATCGAGTTTTCGATGTACTTTGACGCTTGAGCCTCGGCGTCGCTTATCGGTTCTACCGAGGGTGATTCCTTAAAGAAAGGGCGGAGCGCTTGACTCGCTCCGCCCTTGTCGTTGCAAACGGACTGTCAGGCTCCCGACGCTTTCCTCGAGGACGCGAGCTTCGATACCGCAACCAGCACGATGCCGAACACTACGCACGCGGCTAGCTCCCACTGAAGATATATCGCTGTGTCGCGGTTCCCCACCAGATGAATTCTGCCGGACCAGCGCTGGTCGAACATTCTAAAGATCTCGAACCAACAGCACAGACCGAACGCGATCGTAACGACGAAGAACGCCAGCAAATCCCCGGGCAGCGTCTTGAAAAGGTTGCGCAACCGCACTGGAACCAGCTTGCTGCTCGATTGTTTTGCGCTGCGTTCCTTCAGAGCAAAAAACAAGGCTGCCGCTGCGATGAATGCTATGACTCCGAGGAAATCGTAGAACAGATCGTTCGGCGTATCGTCCCACCAGTGGATGCGTTCGAAGTGACTCCAGAAGTACTCATCCCATAGTTCGAGGATTTCGTACCAGCCACAATAGGTGAAGGCGACCGAGGTCGCCAGAAAGGCAAGCAGCCCGCCCGACAGCTTGACGCCCAATCGCCTCGTTCCGGCTCTAATCAGCCAGAACGCCGCAACCGCTGAAAACCCGGAGCCCGCGAAATGCGCGAACTCGTCGTAATCACGCAGAGGTCCGAACGGATGTCCATACAATCCCAGCTTGTTCCCCAATATGTCGACGGCGACTGCAGCGGCAAGACAATAGACGACCAACATTGGCGCTCGGAGGTTCTGTCGAAATCGAAAAAAGCAGTAGAAAAACAACAGCAGCGAGCAGGTGTAGACGGTGTTCACCGGCCACTCCCGATAAGGAAGGCCAATCAACAACACCGACTTGGCCGAAAAGCTAACGACGCAGAACGCATAGAATTCAATTTGCCTGTAAGCCGACTTGGTATTTGCGGCCGCCACATCCTCCATAGGAACTCCTCTTGTGCCAGCGAGCATACCAAAAACGTCGTGACCGCGCAGGGCGTTAGAGTGCCAACCTTTTCCTTTGGTTGCTCTGGGTGATTGGTCATCGCTCAGTTGTTCGTGTTAAGTTGTCGGGCTGCCTCGATTGGACAGATCTTCAGGGGATGACAGCTACGATCGCCGAAAACACCATCACCAACAACCAGCATCTCGTCGATCAGCTCAAGCGCTTCGCAACATTCGTTGAGTTCCGCAACTCTGAGTTCTATCGCGAGCACGAGACTGAGCTTCGCCGGCTGTTGGACGAACCGCGAGTGTATGAGTTTCCAGCCGCCCGCCCGCGACTGCAATCGTTCCTGCGAGTCGTCGAGTGGAACATCGAGCGCGGCACTCGTCTCGAAGGAATCATCGAGGTGTTGAACAGTCACCCCGTCCTTCAGTTCGCTGATCTGTTGCTGCTGAACGAGCTTGACGACGGGATGGTTCGCTCGGGTAACAAGAATGTCGCTCTTGAGTTGAGCCGCATGCTCGAAGCTCATACGGTGTTCGGCATCGAATATCTCGAGCTCACAAAGGGAGCAGGGGACGAGGTCAGGCTGGCGGGCGAGAACACCAGCGCGCTGCATGGCAACGCTATACTAACCAGGCACACGTTCTCGAATCCTCAAGTAATTCGTCTTCCGAGATGCGAAAACAACTTCGAGAGCAAAGAACGGCGAATCGGCGGGCGCATCGGCATTCTGGTTGACTTTGAGATCGGACGCACAAAGTTCGTTGCCGGAAACACCCACCTGGACGTAGCCAACACGCCGCGCTGCCGCGGAAAGCAGATGCGCGCGATGCTTCAAGCGCTCGATACGCGACTCGAACTGCAAGGGGATCTCCGGCGTGCTGCTATCGTCGGCGGCGACCTAAACACGCATACCTTCGCGCGAGGCACCAGGTTTCGCTCAATGAAGAACACTGCAACGATTCTCACCAGCACCCGTGATAACCTGACTCAAAGACTGAGTCACCCCGAGGCCCGAGAACCTGCAGTACGCGAATTCACGAGGTTCGGCTACGAGACGGAGGGCTTTAATGATCGCAGTGCCACAAGCCGCGCGATCGTTTCGAATCTGGATGACCCAGGTCGGTTGCCTCGCCCGATGAAATGGTGGGTCAATCGTCGAGTCCCGCGCAAAGGTTTGCTGCTCGAGTTTCGGCTCGACTGGCTGGCCGTTCGCGGGATGCGAGCGCTCGAGGCGGGCGACGTTATCGACGAACAGACCGGCGCCGCGAGCATCGACCCTCAAACCTTTCCCGGTCTCACACACAACGGATCGCCACTTTCAGACCACGATCCCATCGTCGTTGATGTCGCGCTCAAATGCCGTTAGGCCTTCATCCACGCGTACGCGCTCGGCTGGAGAACAGAGGCGGCGGCCGACGTTGAGTCAATTCCGCGTCAATGATTCTGGGCGCCGGGTGTCGAGATGTTATGCGCATTGGACCTTAAATCAATGTGACCGATTCGAGCGAATCAAACTGACTGATTGGTCCCAGCGATGCGTCAGCGCCCAGCCGTTCTCGCCGTAGTAAGTATCGACTCAACCACACGTTAAGGAACTCTGAGGCTCTCATCTATCCCACTGGCACCGGGCTTGTATATTCATTTACCGAGAAACAGCCTGCATGCAAGCGCGACTTAGCGCTCAGCACAAAGGCGAGATCGTGAAGATGCGGAGGTGTTATATGAGACGTCCTGGAATATGTCGCGGAGTTATCTGGGAAACCCAGCGCTAATTAAGCCCGACAAAAGTTTGAGCAATACAGACACTTCTTATTATCCTTGGGCGAAGCCGCCCACATCATGAACCGCCAGGGCGAGTCAGGCTGGAGTGCCATCGAGTTGCGGTGCAGCTTCATCGCCCGCCCGCCCCACTAGTCACCACGCTTACAAGATGTACCGCACACTGTCGAGCGCTCTCCAGCGAAAGCGAAATCGACCTCGCGCCGACACGGCGCATTGAACCGCACCGCCCTGTTTCCGGCTCTCTGCGTGCTCATCCAGCGTGAATCCCCGAGCTTTCACTAGTCGAGGCGTTAAGATTACGTTGCGAAAGATTGTGGACGCGTGATTTCTGTCGTAGTATGGACGAGAGCTGCTAGGTATGGTCGATATTCACAGCCACATCTTGCCCCAGGTAGACGATGGCTCGCACAGTCTCGAAGAATCGGTGGAGATGGGTCGCACATCCGCTGCTGACGGCGTCAAAGTGATGGTGGCAACACCGCACGCGTACGACGGAATGCACAAGACCCATGAGCCTGACTTCCTGCTGCAAAAGGTCGCCGAGTTGAATAAGGAGTTGGGCGGCAGCCCGAGGATCGTTCTTGGCTGCGAGCTCCGCTTCACCCACGCAATTGTCAAGCAGATCTGCGAAACCCGCAGCGCTCCAACCATAGCCGGTGGGCCGTACGCGCTGGTCGAGTTCCCTCACGCGGTCGTGCCGCCGGGTAGCGAGCACCCGCTGTTTGAGCTGATGAGCAATCAGATCACGCCGATCATTGCGCACCCGGAGCGGAACATGATGCTCATGTCAGAGCCTGAACGCTTCTACGAACTGGTCTCGATCGGTGTGCTTGGGCAGATGGACACAGGATCGATCATGGGTCAGTTCGGAAAGAAGGTTCAGCAGGCGTCCCGGGTGATGCTCGAGAATGGATTGATACATTTCATCGCCAGCGACTGTCACAACACGCGCAACAGGCTGCCTGGAATGTCGGCGGCGGTAGCTTCGACAGCGGAGATTGTCGGGGAAGAGTACGCTCACGCGATAGCGGATGATAACCCGGCCGCGGTCGTGGAAGGGAAGCCGATTCCAACGCGCCCGACGGCGACACCACCACAAAAGAAACGGAGATGGTTGTTCTTTGGGTAAGGCTGGGGATATTCGTCCGCAGATTACGCAGATAGCGCAGATGAACAACCGAGAGAAGGAAGCGACGAGCAGCCGTGACTAGAGCACTTCAAATTCGTTCGTGATATCTGCGAAATCTGCGGATCTCTGCTCCTCTTCTCGTCCTCTAGTCAGACTTGTTCGTGAACTCGATCAACTGCTCCAGTTTCTCTAGCGCTCTCCCGCTGTCAATCGAGTCAGCAGCAACCCCGACCCCTTCTCTCAGATCAGCTGCCCTGCTACTTGCCAGGAACGCTGCGGCCGCATTCAGCAACACTATGTCGCGTCGCGGTCCACGCCCTCCTCGCAACACTTCAAGGATGATCTCGCTGTTCTGATGAGCGTCGCCGCCTTGAATCTCTCCAAGCGTTGCTCGCTCGAGACCGAAGTCTTCAGGCGCAACATTGTAAGTGCTCAGTTCGCCGTTCCTGAGCTCAGTTATCTTGCTCTCAGCGGTTATGGTTATCTCATCGAGTCCGTCACTGCCGTGCACAACAAGCGCTCGCGTGCTGCCCAGTTCGCCTAACACGCACGCGAGTAATTCGGTCAAGTTCGCGGCATAGACTCCCACAACCTGGATGTTCGCGCCGGCGGGGTTCGTAAGGGGCCCGAGGAGGTTGAAGATCGTTCGAATGCCCATCTGCCTGCGGGCGAGCGCCACGTACTTCATTGCGTCGTGAAGCAGCGGCGCGTGAAGAAAACCAATTCCTGTATCGTCGATACATCGCCCGATCCGGTCCGGTTGAAGATCGATTCTGACGCCCAGCGCTTCGACCACATCCGCGCTTCCACATTGAGAAGACACAGAGCGATTGCCGTGCTTCGCAACTCGAACGCCGGCACCGGCGACGACAAACGCTGTTGCGGTTGAAACGTTGAAGCTGCCGCTGACGTCCCCTCCTGTCCCGCAGGTATCGATGAGCGCTTCGCGTTCGGTGTCTCCTATCTCGGCGCTCACAGTTGTGTGCGGGCGGACGCTCGCGGACTTGCGGCGCATGACTCTTGCGAAGCCCGTCAACTCGGCGACCGTCTCGCCTTTCATTCGAAGAGCCGTCAAAAGCGACGCGATCTGCGCATCGGTGCACTGACCGGTCATTATCTGTTCAAGCACTGACTCGGCATCCGCGGCGGCGAGGTCAACGCGGTCGACGACTTTCTTTATTGCTTCGGTAATCGTCATTGGTGCTCAACTCTAGAAGGGCGCCGAACCGAGTCCTTTCACCGGTACGACGAACTCCGCGATTGCGGTCGCCGACAGCGCGCCTCGCGTGTAGGCTGGAGATGTCGCTGCATTGTAGGTGTTCTCGAACAGCTCATCGCACAACAGATCAATCTCTCGTTGGAACTCGGTGTCCGTCGACCGGAACCCGTCGGGCGCGAGCGCTTCAGCGATCGGAAGCCGCACCAGCAAATCGTAAGTCCGCATCCACGACCGGCAATACAGACCGAGAGCCTGAGCCTCCTCCGCTTTGCTTCCGTAGCGCCTCACGTAGTAAGCAAAATTATCGAGCACCGAGCGGTCGCATACAAGCACGTCCGCGCGCGGTGCCTTCTCGATTTCAAGCTGCACCTGTCGCGCGATTATCCACTGATAAGCCTCGCGAGTCGCTTGCTCGTTCAAAGGGAAGGGACACTCGCGAGCGATCTCAGTGAGCAATTCCACGGTCCGGCCTTTGCGCTTGAGCACTCCTGCGAGCTCGTAGGCGATGGTTGTTTTGTTTACGCCGTGTGTCCCAACCAGTGCGACCTTGAACAAGCTTCTCCTCCTGTGAAATGTCCGACAACTTCAGTTTGTCGCGGACGTTTTGAATGCACCATCAAAAGCGAGGAACTGAAGTTTGTCGGACACGAGCCTGAGTTCTGTCGACGAGCGACATTGTAACAACGCCCGACCGCGAGTCAAACCAGGGCTGCATCGCGTTTCGGCCCAGCTTGTCTTATCCATATGCAGCAAATAAACTAGACCGCCGTGATGATAGAACGCATACACCGGATCGCGCACGATAGCATCGAAGCCAAAAAGGCGTTCTTCGACTCTCACGCTGAGGCGGTTGCGCGCGCGGCAGAGCTCATAATCACCTCGATCAAAGCGGGCGGCAAGGTGTTGATCTTCGGAAATGGGGGTTCGGCGGCTGATGCACAGCACATCGCCGCCGAGCTGGTGAATCGGTTCAACTACGACCGGCCGCCTATCGCGGCGATCGCCCTCACGACGGACACTTCGATTCTGACTTCGGTCGGAAACGATTCGTCCTTCGACGAATTGTTCGAGCGTCAAGTGCGTGCATTGGGCCGACGGGATGACGTGGCGTTGGCAATTTCGACGAGCGGCAACTCACGAAATGTCCTGCGTGCGGTCGATGCGGCGCACGAGCTTGGCATCAAGACCATTGCGCTCGCGGGCCGCGACGGAGGCAAGCTCGCGGGTGCAGTTGACGTGGCTCTTGTCGTAGACGCTCGTTCGACGCAGCGTATCCAGGAGACTCACATCACGATCGGACACATCCTTTGCGAACTGATCGAAGATGCGCTGTATGGGGCTAGGCGACAGGAAATATAGGGCCAATAGGACCAATACCAATATGTCGCGATACAAAGCCGAACCGATCGATCTCTCCCGAATTGCTACTTATCCGCTTGCTTCGCGGCCGAGCAAGGTCACGGCAGATGACTTCGCGAAGCCGGCTGCAAGCGACTTCTCGCTGAAGGATTTTCTGGACAGTTTGCCGAACATTCTCGCAGCGCGTGAGCTGCGCGAACTTGCCGGAGTAATCCGAGAAGCAAAGCTCAAAGGTCGCGCGATTATCGTGGGGCTTGGCGGACATGTGATCAAGACCGGTCTCGCCCCGATCTTGATTGACTTGATTCAGCGCGGTTTTGTGACTGCTGTTGCCATGAACGGCTCGGCGATGATTCACGATTTCGAGATCGCACTTGTAGGTGCAACGTCCGAGGATGTAGACGCGACGCTGGGTTCGGGAAGCTTCGGTATGGCTGAAGAAACCGGCCGCATGATCAACGAAGCAGTCACCGCCGGAGCGAACGATGACGTCGGGATGGGAGAAGCGATCGGCCGGCAGCTTCACTTAACGCACCCGCCGCACGCGGCCAAGTCGCTGCTTCACACGGCATACGAGGCCCGCGTTCCGGTCACCGTCCACGTCGCTGTCGGGACAGATATTGTACACATACACCCTTCCGCGGACGGCGCAAGCATAGGCCAGACGACTCAACATGATTTCCGGCTACTGTGTTCGCTGGTGCGAGAGCTCGACGGCGGCGGCGTTTACCTGAACCTCGGGTCGGCAGTGGTGTTGCCGGAAGTTTTCCTGAAGACGGTAACCGTCGTTCGCAACCTCGGATTCACGTTGCAGGACTTCTACACCGCTAACTTCGATTTCATCCAGCAATATCGCCCGCTGACGAATGTCGTACGGCGCCCGGTTGCCGGCAGCGGTCGCGGTTTCTCGTTCATTGGGCATCACGAGATAATGATTCCGCTTCTGGCGGCGTACATTATATCCCGGTCCTGACAGGCTATCCGGTTTCCTTGCGTGGCTGAGCGCCGTGCGTTATTTTTCGCCCGACAATGGCAAAGCCCAGAATTGGAATTCTGATATCCGGCCGCGGATCGAACATGGTCGCTTTGCTCGACGCGATCCGCGAAGGCCGCCTCGATGCCGAAGCTGCTGTAGTCATCAGCAATGTAGAGTCTGCTCCCGGGCTGATGAAAGCACGGGAGCGCGGCGTTGAGACTGTGGTCATCAGTCACAAAGGTCGAACGCGAGAAGAGCACGACCGCGAGATCGTAGCCGAATTGAGACGGCGCGATATTTTGCTGGTGTGTCTGGCCGGGTATATGAGACTTCTCAGCCCTTTTTTTGTGAGCGCGTTTGAGAATCGAATCCTGAACATCCACCCTTCGCTGCTGCCCGGGTTTCCCGGCATCGACGCACAGCGGCAAGCGCTCGATCACGGTGTCAAGATAACAGGTTGCACGGTGCACCTCGTCGACGAACACCTTGACCACGGCCCGATCGTGATGCAGAGGGCGGTCGAAGTCCTCGACGGCGACACGGTCGAGACTCTATCGGCGCGAATTCTCGAACAAGAGCATCGCATCTATCCCGAAGCAATCGCGGCAGTGTTGAGTAAAGGGTTCCGCGTTGAAGGGAGACGGGCAATTGTGGCCGAGGACCCACAAAGGACGACGAACGTCATCAACGAGATTCAAAGGAAGGGGTGCCCAGATGACAAGGAATCTTAGGATGTTTGTCCCACTCGTAGCAGTAGTATTAGCTAGCGGCTTTCAACAACCAGCCGGCAATCGTGTCCAGGCGGTTTGGTCGGTGTTCAATTCTAAGGAGGGGGCGTTCTCTGTGTTGATGCCAAACAAACCCGTACAAGACGTTCAAAGTACGGACACCGATCTTGGGAAGATGGACTCCCATCTGGCAATTGGCTCACACGAAGATAGAGAGGCGTTTATAGCCAGCTATACTGATTTCCCTAATGTTGTAACAGAGCAGAATGCGATTAATCGAATCCTTGATGGCGCGCGGAATCAATTGTTAGCAAATGGAGAACGAAAACTATTGACCGAAACAACCATCACTCTTGATGGTTATCTCGGAAGGGAACTAAAGATCAAAGTCCCAGAGTGGAGCATGGTAACGAGAATATATTGGGTCAAGCGCCGATTGTATCAACTCATAGCAATGATACGTGAGGATCAACCCGCTCCTCAGGATGTGGATAAGTTCCTAGCTTCGTTCAAATTAGAGAGTCCCCTGACTGCCAGCGTACAACAGCCGCCGGCGTGGTTAGAGATGGCCTCCGAAGAGGGCGGCTTCACGGTTTTGATGCCAAGCAAACCTACTGAACAAGTCATGCCGATCCCATCAGCCGCCGGACCGCTCGACCTACATATCTACGTGTCATTAGGCCAAGAGGGCATTGCTTTCATCGCCAGCTACTCGGACTTGCCAAGCGCTCCTGGCGACCAGAGCCAAATCATCAAGGCCCTGGATGAAGTGCGCAATGGGCAAGTGAAAAACGGAAAAGGTAAGCTTCTAAGCGAAATGACAATCTCACTCGATGGTCATCCTGGTCGGGAACTGAAAATAGAGACGGCTGTTGGGCCAACGACTGGCAGGATATACCTCGTCAATCGGCGCTTGTACCAAGTATTGGCTGTGATACCCGAGGCTGCCGCTGGATCCGAAGCTGTCGCCAGAGATGTAGCAAAGTTTCTATCGTCCTTCAAAATCGTAACCCGTTAGGCGCTAGACTGAGCTGACCGTGATTGGGTCTTCGGTACTCCACAGGGAGCGTCACACCCGCTCGAGTGCTGACCAATAGTTCCGCCTCAAGGCGGACAAGTTCGTAGTAGCACCGGATTTAAGTTCAGTCGAAGGCGATGATGGCAACGACCCGCGTGTCGGACTGCCTCGAAAGGACGATTCTACCAGCGTTATTTAGTCGGGTCGTTGCCTATCGATTAGATTCACTAAGACCCCGGTACGGGTTGCCTTGAGGAGTTATGAATCACCAGAGCCGCTGACCCTAGGAGGCGGCCTTCCGGTTGCCTCCGAGGGATCTGCGGCTGGCTGGATCATTCGACAAAGAACTGGAACGCGGCTGATTGCTTGCCGTCGGGATTGACCACGTAGACCTGGTGCGCTCCCGCCTTCAGTTTTTTCTTCTGGGTTATCAACGTCGTTCCATCCAGCGTAGCTGACAAGCCATCGCCGTCGACGTAGACCATCGCGTCAGCTTCAAAGCTGTTTCCATTGACGAAGACTTTCTTCTTCTTGAAGTAAGCGTCGCTGATTGCCGGGGCCAGACCGGGCTGGTTCACGTCAATCGTGAAGGATCTCTGGGCAGTATTGCCCGACGAATCGCTAACCTGCGCGACGAATTGAAAGCTCCCGTATGCACTGGTCCTGCCAAATAACATTCCGTTCATCCCTAACAGCATGGGCGGTGGCAGTTGCCCGCCAACCAGACTCCAGTGGTTGCCACCGGTTCCGCCGCTTGCTGCGAGGTTCGCGGTGTAATCGCGGTCGAAGCTGGCAGCAGGAAGATTAGCAGTCATTATGCTCAATTGGCCTCCGCTTGATCCGCCGGGATAGATGGTCTTGATACCTAGAATGTCGTCGGAGGTCACCGAAGCGCAACGGTTGTCGAAGTGCGCGTACGCCAACATCGTCGCGGACGAATCGGATGAATGGCCCAGCCCGAGCGCGTGTCCCATCTCGTGCGTCAACACTTCCTGAATCTGGCAGCGATTCGTAAAGTTACAAAGTCCGTAAGGATTGAAAGACATGTTTGATTCGACAGCCTGTGCATATCTGGTGTTGCCGATGGTCTTCGTCTGAGTCGGCAAGTATCTTACGATGCCTGAAACGGCCAGCAGCCCGGAACAGCTTTGCGACACGGCGAAGTAGTTGTCACAGTTGTTGAACGAAATCGTGTTTACGCCATCCGCAACCTGAACCCCGCAACCGCTCGTCCCTCCGCCGTAGGTCACTCGAATCGAACCGCCCGCGTTCGACCACGCGTCCATTGCAGCTTGCACGTCATCTTGCATTTGAAAGAAGCCTGGAGCGCCGGTTGGATTGACATAGAAAACTACCGGCTGATTGCTGTCTGGCTCGAACCAACGGGACGGCGTCGTGGGATTCAGCAATACCCACAGCGGCGTCATCTCGCCGCCGGACACCTTCGAGTTAAACTCGGTCGGCTGGGCAAGCAGCGGAACGTGCGAATAGTAGTTCTGCTCGAACGCGAGCATCTTTTTTCGGTTTGTTTCCATCAAGCTGCCGACCATTTGCGTGTATGCATCGAGCTCGCTGCGATTGGTTCCGGTATTCCCCGAACCAGCTATGGTGATGACGTTGTCGCCTTCGACCTGGCGTTCAACAAAGACGCGCCCGGTCGACGAATCACGGTTGATGTTGAACTTACCGAGGAAGCCCTGATGGACTCGCAGCGCTCCGTCGGGCCACGTGTTGAGGTATACGAGCACGTCCTGACCAGGCTCGAATCTCGGCATTCCGAAGATCTGCGTTCCTCGGTCGCGAGTCTCCCCGCCTAGCTCCTTGAGCACTATCTCGCGCGCGGTGATATTGCCTTTCAAAACGCTGTTCACTTCGAGACGAATGTATGTATAGACAAGTTCAGTATTGGCGTCGACGCTGGTCGAGAGTCCGATTACTCGTCCCGTAACAATAGCGCGGGATTCGACAACCATCTCGTCGTCTCTTGGTGTGACGGCGGTTGTAGCGTGTGCTGCCTGGCTACAAGCAATCACCAGGAGGCATCCCACCAGTGAGCGAATGTGCAGTCTTCGTATGTGCATATGTATTCCTGAGTGCAGTTTCTTCTGCGAGAAAACCGTTCTGGGGGCAAACGGAAAACTACCTGGGGCGGCATCATCCGAGGCAAGGATCATGCCAACGCTCCTGCGAGTGAGCACGGTTAGCGAGGGTTCACCTGAGCGGAAGAATGCGTTCCCGTTTTAGGGACTAAGCACGCCAGGTGAGGGTCGAAGTAATGCGGAGCACCGGGACACCAGCAGTGTCACTAAGTCAGGTACTCTTGCCACAGAATTCGCGCAGCTATGCGGAAGCTAACACGCGCATCCTTGGGTGGGTGAAAGGAAAAGGCCGCGATCTGATGCGTGCTCATCGCGCAGTGGCGGGTAATTCCGAGCCAATGTCGATATCCTTCGCGCTAATTGCCGAGTTGGCACGGGTCGATGGGAAGCCGCTGGTGTACGAGGATATTCTCGAGATGGACCTCGAAGACGTGCTGACACTAGAGGGAGAAGTAGCGGGGGCAGGCGAAAGCCGGGCAAATTTTCCGATCACCGCGGTTACGCAGAAGGCACCCATGGAATTCCCTCAGCCGCGGCAATCATCGGACTTGTCGGATTCGGATTCTCCTTCACCGAGCTGCGGATAATGGAGGTGACCGAGATTGCCTATTGGGCAACGGTCACCGCCGAGTATCTAGTTG
>Ga0137403_10002905_pt1 | contig 20743 bp, 18 predicted proteins | sample CZOMad2_1_16fung_FD_122057 | JGI IMG/M metagenome (GOLD analysis project Ga0137403, IMG submission 122057) | Vadose zone soil fungal communities from Angelo Coast Range Reserve, California, USA - CZOMad2_1_16fungal (Hybrid Assembly) | ecosystem: Environmental > Terrestrial > Soil > Vadose zone...
GTCATTCCCGGCCTCGTGACAAATGAGCGCCGTACATGGACGCTCTCCTGGTACAGCGTTGTGCTCGACGCTTCTGGCGCAGTCGGGGCCTTGGCTGGAGCACTGCCGGTTGCACTGCAGAGTTGGATCGGGATCGGGATTCTGCCCGCCTACCACTGGTTATTTTTCTCCTATACAGCCCTGAATCTCACGAGCGCCTTGCTTTATCTATTTCTCGATTCGCAGGTTGAATCGCAAGCGGCGACGGGCGCGGAGCGGGAACTCACTCGTGTAACGCCACAGACGAAGCGGGTGGTGTGGCGCATCGCGGCGCTCTTCGCATTGGACTCCGCAGGCGGCGGATTTTTGGCAGACGCCTTGCTCGCCTACTGGTTCTTCCTTCGATTTGGGGTCAATGAAAAGCAATTGGGGGTTTTGTTTTTCGTCGTGCGTATCTTGAACGCACTTTCTCATCTGGGAGCGGCCTGGCTGGCAAAGCGGATCGGGCTGGTACGCACGATGGTCTTCACCCACCTTCCTTCCAGCCTTTTCCTGCTTGCTGTTCCGCTGGCGCCAAACTTTCGGATCGCTGCAGTGTTGCTGCTATTGCGCGAAGCCCTGGTCGAGATGGATGTACCCACCAGGCAGTCTTATGTGGCGGCGCTTGTACAGCCGCACGAGCGGGTTTATGCCAGTAGCGTCACGAATTTGGCGCGGACCGGAGGCTGGGCAGTCACGGCGTCGGCTGCTGGCGCATTGATGCAACACGTGGCGTTCTCCGCGCCTTTGGCCCTAGGAGGAAGTATGAAAGTTCTTTATGACGTATTGCTCTACCGTTCATTTCGCGGCATCAAACCACCGGAGGAGTTGCCGCCGGATTCAAAAACAGATTCCCGCTCCGACGCCGGTGTCGCTCCGCTCGCGAAAGGAAGTTCATCATGAGATTCAAACGTACATTTCTTGCACTCATTGCTATTTCCCTGCTGTCATTCCAAACCTGGGGGCAGCAAGACGTCAGTAGCTGGAAGCCCGTAGAAACCGCATTCGGACGCAGTGGCAAACTTCAGCCGGACGGCGCGTTCAAGTTCTCGATGCCGCGAAAGGATTTGAACGTAACCGTGTCAGGTACCTCGATCAAAGCCGGCCTGGCTCTCGGGTCGTGGGTGGCCTTCAAGGGAGATGTGGCCGACTCCATGGTCATGGGAGATCTGGTGCTGACGGAAGGTGAGGTCGAGCCGGTCATGCTGAAGCTGCAACAAGGAGGAGTCGAGATCACGGCACTTCATAACCACGTGCTGAACGAATCCCCGCGCGTGATGTATATGCACATCGCTGGGCACGGCAATGCTGCCAAGCTGGCGCAAGCGATCCACGATGCGCTGGCTCTTACCAAGACTCCAGCTGAGTCTGCCACTCCGTCGGCGGCGCAAAAGATCGATCTCAATACCGATCGGATCGACCAGGCGCTTGGGCGTAAAGGCACCGACAACAATGGCATTTACCAAGTCAGCGTTCCTCGAACTGAAACCATTAAAGCGAGTGCCATGGAAATTCCGCCCTCCATGGGCGTGGCAACGGCCATCAACTTCCAACCCACCGGCGCGGGAAAGGCCGCCATCACCGGCGACTTTGTATTGATTGCGAGTGAGGTGAATCCGGTCATTGCAGCGCTTCGGGAGAACGGCATCGAAGTGACCGCACTACACAGCCATATGCTCGATGAGGAACCGCGTTTGTTCTTCATGCATTTTTGGGCGAATGACGATGCCGTAAAGTTGGCGCACGGGCTTAGGGCGGCACTCGACAAGACGAACTCTAAAAAATAATACGATGCCCAGCGTCCCATACGAGCTAGGTACGCCTATGCTTTGGGCCGTATCGCACAAGCTCGCGCCACTTCCCCCTTCCCATCCCCATGCCGCCGCAGTATGATGCTGCTGGTTTTAGCCCCCTTAATTCATTGCTCCCCCCAGCTCTTCGAGGGCCATGAAATACTGCGACACTTGCCGGAGCAATTACCCGAACGACTTCACTACCTGTCCTAAGGACCAGGCCGTGCTGCGCTTCAGCTCGGAGCTGATCGTGGGCATGGTGATCCGCGATAAGTATCAGGTCCTGCGCCGCATCGGCGCCGGTGGCATGGCCACCGTCTATGAGGCTAAGCATCTCGCCTTTAATGAGATTCGCGCGCTCAAGGTGGTCAGCAGCCGGCTCGCCGAAGACGATGCCTTCCTGAAGCGCTTCCGTTCTGAAGCTGTCGTAACGCGCAAGTTGCAGCATCCCAACGCGGTGCGCGTCGATGATTTCGACACTACCGAAGACGGCCGCCCTTACATCGTCATGGAGTACGTGGAAGGCATGGATTTGCGCCACGCCATTGAGAAGACGGGACCTTTCACCATCCAGCGCACGCTGAATATCGGCCGGCAGGTGGCGAGCGCGCTGGCGGCGGCGCATAAACTCGGCATCACCCATCGCGACATCAAGCCCGACAACATTCTTCTTATCAGCCAGCCCGATGGCAGCGATCAGGTCAAGGTGCTCGACTTCGGCATCGCCAAGATCCGCGATACCTCCGACATGGGTACCGGCTACACCACGACGAAAACTGGCGTCGTCGTCGGGACGCCGCAATATATGTCGCCGGAGCAGGCGATGGGAAAATCGGGCGAGGCCATCGACGGCCGCTCCGATCTTTATTCGCTGGGCTGCGCGCTCTACGAAATGCTCACCGGGCAACTACCATTCGAGTCGGAGACGCCGGTCGGCCTACTCATCCACCATATCCAGACCACGCCGGTACCGCCGCACCAGCGCGCGCCGCAGCAGCGGATTCCGTACGCGCTCTCCATGGTGTTGATGAAGGCGATGGAGAAAGACAAGGCCGACCGCTATCAGAGTGCCGAGGAGATGATCGAAGCGCTCGACCAGGCGCTGCACGCGACAACCGCCACCATGGGCTCAGCGCCGGAACTCGGAGCGCGCACCAACCTGATGGGATCCTCCGACGCTGCACCAGCCGCCGCCGCAGCCGCAGTCGCGCAAAAGCGCATCACGCCCAAGCCGATGACTCCGCCGCGCCCGCCGCAAGCTCCCGTGCCAGCAGTTCGCGCGGCAGCGCGTCCCATCCCCGCCCGCCCGGCGCAGAAGAACCGTTCGTCCCTGTGGGCCACCATCGTCATTCTGCTTGTTGGCGGAGCCGGTGGGGGATATTGGTGGTACACGCAGCATACTTCTCCAGCACCGGCCGCTCCGGTCGTTGTGGTGCAAGCGCGCGCGATCTCCGACGAAAGCATCCAGACCAAGATCAAGAATTCCATCTCCGGCTCCAGCGCATTGCGTGACGTTGAGGTCACGGTGAAAGATGGCGTCGTAACTCTCGGCGGTCACGCCGCGAAATTCTCCGATGCTGACACTGCCATGGCGCTGGTCAGCGGCCTCCCCGGCGTGAAGGAAGTCCACAACAACGTCGCTACCGGCCCCGCCGCGGCGACGAAGGAGCCGCCGGCGGTTGAAGTGAAGAAGGAACCACCGCCGAAGAGAGAGCGCACCGTCCCCAAAGGTCCTGACGCGAGGACTCTGGCCCGCGTGCGCGAACTCGTGGCTACTGGAAATCAACAGATTGAGAACGGCGAGTACCAGACTGCCATCAATGCGTTTCAATCGGCATTGACGCTGGATCCAGCCAGCAGCGACGCAGCGACTGGTCTTCAGCGCGCAAATAAGGCACGCCAGGCGGAAGAAGATATTCAGCGGAGGAGAAAATGACGCGGCCGCGACTCTCGCTTCTCTTACTTTTGATTGCGGCCCTGTGCAGCGACGCCGGCGCGCAGATGGCGGCCAAGCGCGCCGCCAGCGGCACCGGCGCAACGACTGGCATCACCGGCAACGATGGCGGCGAACTCGTGCAGGACGCGAATGGAAACTCAGCCGTCCGCTATAAGGTCAATCATCCGATTTCGCTGGGCGTCGAGCATGGCACGCTCACCATCAGCCGCGAACGCATCAAGTTCGAAGCCACCAACGGCCGCGGCTTCGACTTCGCGCGCACTGACCTCAGCGTGGCCCGCGAGTGGACCGGCATGCTCGGCGGCTCCTATTTCATGGCGGAACTCAAGTTCAACGACGGCACCGTGTGGCACTTCACCAACGAGAGTTCGCAGATCCGCGCCGCCGGGCTCTTCACTCCGCGCCTCACCAATTTTCAGGCGTTGATCAATGCCGCCAACAGCCCGGATTCGACGCTGGTGCCATTGGAAGCCATCGCCAATGCGCGCACCGGCGCGCAACGTTCGGGCGAGCCCGATAAAGACGCGGTCATGGATCCCGCCATGGCGCTCTATCTTGCCTCTGCGCAACAGTCGGAAGACGGCGTGATCGGTCTGTGGGCCGGCACCTCCAACAACATGCCGTGGGAGAGCGCCATCGTGAAGAATCCCAACCGCGAGCGCGACGGATACGATTACATCGGCGTCCTCGTCCAGCCTTGGCCCCTGTATTTCAAAAAGGGCGAGGCACACATGTATCTCAAGAAGACGTCCACGCCGGGCGCCTATGTCGGCATCGAGAAGTGGCGTAACAATCTGGGATGGTCGTGGGCGCCGACGCATGTGAACCTGCGCGATCTCAACAGCTTCACGCAATCCAACGAGGTCAACTTCGCGACGCCGCTGGGAACCGAGTGGAACTTGGCGCGCAAATCTACCGCCGGCATCACCGCCGCCTCGCTCGATGCCCCCAAGACCGCGACGCTCAAGGTCATTGCCCAGCCGGGCGGAATTCAGGTCTACGTGGACGACAAATTCAAGGGCAGCACCAGCGAAAAAGAAGGCGTGCTGGTGGTCGAAAACCTTCCCGCCGGCTCTGCGAAGGTTCGACTCAGCGAAAAGGGTTTCGTTGACTTCACCCAGAACGTGAGCTTGGTCGCCGGAGAGACGGCTAAGCTCGAGACCAGCCTCGCCGCCGAAGGCCCTAAACCGCTGGGCGAGCCTGAGATCGAAGAGGCGCTCAAGAACGGCGTACCCAAAACGCGCATCATGGGCCTGATCAAACAGTACGGCGTCGACTTCGCCCTGACCAACGAGCTGGAGCAGAGCCTACGGACCGTGGGCGCCGACAGCGACTTGCTGCTGGCCATCGCCAAGAGCAAGAAGTAGCCGTGCCTATCCTGGAACCACGTTACTAAAGTCACTCATTCTGCTTCCCTTATATCCGGAAATCGAAGTAATATCGGGATGCGGATTCTCGCCTTTTCAGGCGGCCTTTCCCCCGAAGAATCGCAGCTCAGGACTGAAGGAAGCCATGAAGTACTGCGACACGTGTCACACCACATACCCCAATGAGTTCAGCGCGTGCCCCAAGGACCAGGCCCCGTTGCGCGAGACCGCCGAGATGGTCGAAGGCATGGTCATCCGCGAGAAATATCAGATCGTCCGCAAGATCGGCGAGGGGCGAATGGCGACTGTCTATCAGGCCAAGCACCTCACCTTCAATGAGACGCGCGCGCTGAAAGTCCTGCAGAACCGGCTCGCGCAAGACGAAGCTTTCGTGAACCGCTTCAAGAGCGAGGCGGTCACCCGCAAGCTGCAACATGAGAATGCGGTGCGGGTAGAAGATTTCGATTTCGCCGAAGACGACTCGCCGTTCCTGGTGATGGAATACGTGGACGGCAAGTCGCTGCGAAGTGTCATGGTGGATGGCCCGGTGCCGCCGGCGCGCGCCACCAAGATTGCGCACCAGATCGCTATGGCTCTCGCTGCCGCGCACAAGCTTGGCATCACCCATCGCGATATCAAGCCGGAAAACGTTTTGCTAGTGCAGCACGACGGTCGCGAGCTGGTCAAAGTCCTGGAGTTCGGCCTGGCCAAGGTGCGCGAGCAGTCCACCGAACTGCTGCCGCAATATGCCACCACCACCAAGACCGCGGTGGTCGTCGGCACTCCGCAGTACATCTCGCCCGAGCAGGCCATGGGCAAGAAGGGCGACGACATCGACGCGCGCGCTGACATCTACTCGCTCGGTGTCACCCTCTACGAGATGCTGGTCGGCAAGCTTCCTTTTGAATCCGCTACGCCGGTCGGAATGCTGGTGCAGCACATTACCGGAACTCCAAAGGCACCCAGAGAGGTTCGTCCCGAAATTCCGGCCGCGCTTTCTGACATCGTGATGAAGGCGATGCAAAAGAGCCGCGACAATCGTTATCCGTCCGTAGGCGAGATGGCTGCTGCCCTTGAAAAGGCACAGCCCGCGGACAGCCCTCGCCCCGTCGCTGGTCCCACACCTCCGCCAAAGAGTACCTTCACGCCCAAGCCCGGCACGGTGATGATCAAGTTCGAGACGCCGAAAGCCAGCAAGCCCGCTCCCGTCGAGACCCGGCCGAGCGCGACTGCCGCAGCCGTCAAGACACCGCCGCCGATGTCGATGCCCAAGCTGCGCACCGGCACGAGCGCGGCCGCAGCAGCAGCGCCCGCGGTGTCATCCCTCGCCGAGCCCATCTTTGACCGTCAGTACCCGTCGCCCCAAGTCAAGGCACCGATGTTTGACACCATCAACGTCACCGAGAAGCCCGGCTCCAAGATGCCGTTGGTCGCGACCGCCGCGGTAGTAGGTATCTTGGTCCTTGGCGCGCTGATCTTCTGGCCGAAGAAGTCAGCCATAACGCACAACGATGCCACCACCCAGGAAACTAGCGTCAAGATTGACGACTCCAAAGTTCTGCTCGACGTGCAGCAGCTGCTGGCGACGTCTCCGACTTTCAACAGCGTGAATGCCACGGTCGATCAGGGCGTGGTCACACTGTCAGGCCTGGTCGCATCGAAGGATGATTTCGATCGTGCCGATGGCATCGTGAAAAATTCTGTCGGCGTGAAAGACGTCAAGAACGACATCGTGGTCGACGCCAAGAAGATCGCCAAGCTCGAGGCGGCTGCCAACCCTCCGCCGCCCAAGCCCGGCAAGCCGGCTCCGGCTGCAAAGATTCGCAACACCAAGGTAGCCGCCGCCGCGGCGACCCCAGCTCCAACTCCGGTCGCCGCACCTCCGGTGAACCCCGGGCAGTCGCGCGCACGCGCCATGATCGCGCTGGGAAATCGCCAGGTCGATTCGGGCGATTACTCTGGTGCACTCAACGCCTTCCAGTCGGCGCTGATCCTCGATCCGGGCAATGCAGCTGCTGAGGCCGGCCTGCGCCGCGCCAATGAGGCGATGAAGAACCATTGATATCTACTGGGAATCTCAAGGTGGGTGAGCGTGCGGTATATAATTCCGCGTCGCCCATTGATCTTTTGATCTAGGTTCAGGAGTGTGGCACCGGTAGGCCGACTTTGCGCGTCTTCATCATCAGCGACATCCATTCCAACCTGCAAGGCATGGAAGCCTGCGTCAAGGCCGCGCCGTCGTATGACGCCGTCATCAACCTCGGCGATATCGTCGGCTACGGTGGCAGCCCCAACGAGGTCACCGACTCATCGCGAAAACTCGGCGGGCAGTTCGTGCGCGGCAATCATGACAAGGCCTGCACCGGCATCAGCGGCATCGAGACCTTCAACCCTATCGCCGGACTCGCCGCTCTTTGGACCAAGCAGGTCCTCACCCCTGACAACATGACCTTCCTGCGCGAGATGCCGAAGGGCCCCATCGACATGAGCGGTAACGGCAAGCCCGGCGGCGCTGCCAGCGGACTCCACGGCGTACAGTGCGTGCACGGCTCGCCCCGCGATGAAGACGAATACATCATCGTGATGCGCGACGCCGTTGAACCTCTGGCCAATATGCAGGCGCAGTTGACCTTCTTCGGCCACACTCACATCCAAGGTGGCTTCTGCCTCGACAATGAACAGTGGGGGACCTTGCGGCCGGTCTATCACTCGAAGACCGGTCCAGAGAGAGTTGTGCTCGACCTAAAGGAGAATGTGAAGTACCTGATAAACCCCGGCTCCGCCGGCCAGCCTCGCGATGGCGACGCCCGCGCCGCCTTCGTGATCTTCGACACCGAATCGCTCACCATCGAGTTCCACCGCGTACCTTATGAGATCAAGGCGGCGCAGAAGGCCATCCTCGACAATAAGCTTCCCGAGCGCCTGGCCTCGCGTCTGAGCGAAGGCCGCTGAGCGGATTTTCGCGATTAGGCCGAATTTCTGTGTGCGCTAATGCCGGCGATGACCGCTGCCATGCAGAGAACGTTGTTCAGCAACACGTTCGCGGCAAACCACAGGGGCTTTCCCTCACGCCAGTACCCCATGCTTTCGTAGGCGAACGCTGAGAATGTGGTGAACGCGCCGCAAAATCCTGTGGCCGCGAAGAGACGCCAACGGTCGTGTGAGTGATCGCTCGACCACGTGAGCACGTATCCAACGATGAAGCTGCCGAGTACGTTGACGAGCAGTGTTCCTAGCGGAAAACCATGGGGTCTGGGAAGCCCAGAAGCATAATGCGTGGTGAGAAAGCGAAGAAGCCCACCCAGAACCGCGCCTAATGCCACGTAAAAGAGATTCGCCGCCATGACGCCTCCAAGTTGGTAGGAGTCATCAGCCCTGGGCGGGCGCTTAATGGCGAACTCCATCGCCATCGCTATGCTACTTCCACCTTCGCTTTCTCGTCCAGTGAATCGCAAGCGTCCCAGCTCTCATCTCAAATAGATGGTCACGATCGCACTCTTATTCCTTTCCAACATCTTTATGACTTTTGCCTGGTACGGACACCTGAAGTTCAAAGACGTACCGCTCTGGCAAGTGACGCTCGCAAGTTGGGGGCTTGCGGCTTTCGAATATATGTTCCAGGTCCCGGCGAATCGCTGGGGAAGCGCCACCTTTTCCGTGGGGCAGCTCAAGACCATCCAAGTGGTCATCGAGTTGGTTGTTTTCACGGGGTTTGTACGGCTCTACATGAAAGAGAGCATCACCTGGTGGGATTCATGTTCCTGTTCCTGGGCGCGTTTTTTATCTTCAGTGAGTGGCGGTAAGCAGATCTACTTGCGCGTGCCCATGCCTGCGGAGGCCACACCGCCGGCCTGTTTCTGCATGCGATCGAACTGCACCTGCATCTCTTCGTAGATCTTGTCGACCTTATTGTGCAGCTGCGCCACCTCTAGTTCCGCCTTCATGTTCACTTGATAGTCCAAATCAGCCTTCAAGCGGTCTTTCGAATTCTGCCGGTTCTGCGACATCATGATCACCGGTGCCTGCAGCGCGGCCAGCATGGATAGGAAGAGGTTCAGCAGGATGTAGGGGTAAGGATCGAAACCTTTGTCGTGTAGAGCCACGGTATTGAGGGCCACCCACGAGAGCAGGATGCAACCGAAAAAGATGATGAAGGTCCACGATCCGCCGAAGGCCGCCACCTTGTCGGCGATATGTTCGCCGAAAGTCATCATCTCTTCTTCTTCTTCATTCACATTCTTGGCGACGTGGGTGCGCAAAAGTTCGTCGGTGGATCGCAGCCGCCGCCCCACCACCGTCAGCAAGTCCATCGCGGCATGTGGGTGCTTGGTGATCAGATCGAGCAGGTCCTGGCGTTCCAGCGCAAATAGCTCGGAGTCTTCCGTCGCAACGGCCGTCGCAGTCCTAGGTCCGCCATCGAGCAATGAGATCTCGCCGAAGATGTCGCCCGGCGTGTTCTCTCCCAGGATGATCTTCAGTCCTTCGTAATTCTCTACGAATACCTGCACCGTTCCCTCGCGCACGATGTACAACGTGTCGCCCACGTCGCCGAAGGAAAAGATCGTTGCGCCTTTGTCAAAATGAACGACGTCAATGATCTCGGCAAGCGTGTGGCGCTCGCTATCGTCGAGCAGCGCAAAAAGAGGGGCTTCCTGAAGGACGGAAACATCAGCAGACATGGGAGTTGAACCTTTCCTGCAGCAGAATAATGCCAACTAATCAGGGATTACGCCACAAGAATATGAGTTGGCGCACCTAGCGGCGGCGACGCGCTGGCGCCATCATCGGCCTGAAATCCTTGCTTTGATAGTCGGCGGGGAAAACGACCAGGCAACGCGCCGGGCCTTCGCCCTGGCTTTCGGTGCGTAGGTCAGTCTGCTTCGAGAGCGCCAGGTGGACGATGCGCCGCTCGCGCGACGACATGGGAGAGAACTGATAGGGAACCTTGGTCTTGCGGACTTTTTCCGCTGCTACATCCGCTGCTAACCGCAACTCCTGCAGCCGGGTAGCGCGATAGCCGCGGCAGTCGAAAAGCACCTTATTGTGCTCGTCGGGGCGCAGCCGAAGTCCCTCGAGCGTCAATGATTCGATGGAGCGCATCAACTCGGCGCCGCGATCGAGCAGCAGGCTGCTCTCCGGCCCGCCCAACTCTACAAAGATCTCCGGGCGTTCCCAGTCGTCGCCGTCCGCCGCCGGCGGGTCGACGGTAATGCGGTACTTCAGGCGGAAGCCGCCTTGCGCGTTCAGCATCTTCAGGAATTCGTCGATTTTTTTCGCGGCCGCGACTTTGTCCTGCATATCAGTTCTCGGTTCCTGGTTTCCAGTTTCCAGTTTCCAGTGAAGCACAAGAGCCCAAGCAGATTAACACTGGCAACTGGCAACTGGAAACTGGCTACTTATTCTTTTTCCTCGCCCTTTTTTCCTGCATCTCGCGCAATTCTCTTCCCAGGTGCGTGTGGTTCATGGCGTACTGCTGGAGTGCGCCGATGATGTTTCCCACCGTCCAGTAGAGCGCCAGTCCCGATGCCGCCGCCCAGGTGAAGACGCCGAACATGATGGGCGACATGACGTTCATCATCATTCTCTGCGTCGGGTCCATGCCCACCTGCGGCGTCAGCCGCGTCATCAGCAACATGGTCGCGACCGTCAGAATAGGCAGGATGTGCATCGGGTCGGGCGACGAAAGGTCCTTGATCCACAACCACGGCGCGTGCCGCAGCTCGATGGCGTTCGCCAGCATTGAGTAAAAGGCGTACAAGAACGGCAGCTGCAGCAGTAGCGGCAGGCAGCCCATGACCGGGTTGGCGCCTTCTTTGCGCTGCAGGTCCCAGATCTCCTGGTTCATCTGCGCCCGCCGCGGATCGCGCATCGGGTACTTCTCGTAGCGCTTCTTGATCTCTTCCATCTTGGGCTGCAGCTTCTGCATCTTGAGCGAGGTCTTCATCGCGGTCATGCGCAACGGCAGCAGCGCCAGGTTGATGATGATGGTCAGGATCATGATCGACCATCCCCAATTCGCGACCCAGTGATCGTGCGTCCACTTCAGCCACAGGAAGAGCGGCTTAGCGATGATTCCGAACATTCCCAGGTCTACGACCGGCTCAAGGTTCGGGCCCACCGGCTTGCCATTGACCATCGCATGCACCGACTGCAGGACATCGGTCGCCTTCGGCCCGACAAAGAGGTGAACGCTGGTAGGCGCATTCGGCGTGCCTACCGCTGCCCCGATCACCGGAAGGGTGACTTGCTTCGCCGGGTCCGGATGATTCAGGTCCGCAGGGACCTTGATGTCATTGTGAAACGTGACCATCGCCGAACTTTGCGAAGTATCAGGAAGAAAGATGGCGCCAAAGTATTGATCGACCGCGCCCGCCCAGACGAATGGACCGGGGTAGGTTCCGCCCCCAACCACCCAGGTGTTGGCGGTAAACCAGTTGCGCTGGTTCGCCGGCTGGCGGTGCACCTTTTCACCGTCGTGCCAAACGATGTGCTCATTCCCGTAGGCGCTAGGGCCGGTCCGGTCGCCGAATCCTGCCGGCCATGCCGGGTAAGCGGTCACCGGCTGTCCGCCGCGCGCGACCGACGTCTCTACATGAACGACGTAAGAGTGGTCGAAGCTGAACTTCTTGCTGACCGCTACATTCTGGTCGGAGTACTCGAAGGTAATGGTTGTCGGAGCTGCCAGCGAGCCGGATTGGCTCGATACATACAACGCCTCGCTCAACTCCTTATTCAGAACGGGGTCATACGTATAGAGCGAGAGTGGGTATCCATACTGCGGTGCCGCGATGGGGTGCACCAGCTCCAGCGGTTGGCCCTTGTCATCGGTATATTTTTTCAGGATCCAGGACTTCACCTGCCCGCCGCGATTGCTGAAGGTGATCTTGTACAAACCGTTCTCGATCACTGTCTCCGACTCGCTGGCTGCTTGCTTGGTCGCAACCTCGACGTTCTGCCCGGCTTTGCCCTTGGACTGGGGCCCGGGTGCTGCAACAGGATTTGCAGTTGGCGCAGCGGCTCCGCCAGCGTTCGCAGCCGGTGCCGTCGCCGCAGGCTTGCTCTCAGCGGGAGGCTGTGGACTCTTGAAGTAAAACTGCGCTCCCACCAGCAACAACAGGGTGAAAGCGATGACGATGAATGTTCGTTTTTCCGAACCGGGATCTTCTTGCGGGTTGTAATACTTTTCGGCCAAAGGTTCTTTCTATCCCCTAACGAATACTCACAGCAGCATGCCGCGTCTCAGAGCCGCATGGATGCACCGGGTCCACTCCGCCCTTCGCAAATGGATTGCATCGCAACACCCGCCACAATGTCATCGCTCCACCGCGCACGATCCCGAATCGCTCCACCGCTTCCACCGCGTACTCCGAGCACGTCGGAACGTAGCGGCAGGCGGCGGGCATCATCGGCGAGATCAGCCGCTTGTATCCGCGCAATATTTTGAGTGCCAGGCTCTTCATCTTGATTTCGCTTTCACACGCGGCCGCCGCGGCGTCTCGTTCGCGGCGACCCCTTTGCCTTGCTGCACCGCGGCGAATGCCCGTTCCATCTCGGCTTCCAGCTTCGCGGTCTCTATCGCGCTCGCCGATTTCTTCGGATTGATTACCACATCCACGTTCGCGGTCAGCGGCAGTAGATGTCTGCGTACCGCCTCGCGAACCCGCCGCTTGATGCGGTTGCGCGTGACCGCTCCCCCCAGGACCTTTCCGACCGTCAGTCCCACGCGCGGCCCGCCAGCCACTTCCCGCTCCAGGAAAAAGACCGTCATACTGGGGGAAAAATGCCTCCGGCCATGCTGATAAACCCGTTCAAAATCAGCATGTTTCAACAAGCGCGCCGTCTTGGGGAACCCGGCCGCCGGCTTCTGCTTGGGACTGCTGTTCACGTTGATTTCAGTACGGGAAAGCGGACGCTATTCACGGAATCCGGGCTTTACCGAGACGCGCTTGCGTCCCTTGGCGCGACGGCGCGACAGCACCGCCTGCCCGCTCTTGGTCTTCATCCGCGAACGGAAGCCGTGCTTTTTTACCCGCTTGCGGCGGTTGGGTTGGAATGTACGTTTCGGCATGGAAACTCACGAACTCCTGACTGGCAAAATGGCATTAAGACAAACTCTGAGTATAAAGGACGCAAGCTCGTTCCGGCAATTCTTGGAGGCTATTCGCCACGGAAGACACTGTCCTAAGTTTTTTACCACGGAGTACACGGAGGGAATCATTTCAAAAACCCTTTGACCCGACACATCCACCTAGCGAACCAGCTTCCGCAAATGATGTGCTGATCGAAGGCGTGAAAAAGAATTGCCTTCCTCCGTGTACTCCGTGCCTCCGTGGCGAAAAATTTCCCACTGCACCACAATCGGGCATTTACTCTCAGAGCACTTGACAATTTCTTCGCCGAGGCGTTTCGTGTTGAAACTTTTTTAATTTGCGATGAAAAAGTTTTCCACACGGGAAAAAGTTTCGTGCTAGGATGCTGACTCGCATCAACGAAGAATCATTCTCCCACGACCGCAACTCAACGTAGCCAGCCCCTTCGTAGGGTAAAACGATTTTAGTTGTAACCGGCCTGCCACCGGAGCCAGCCGCTCTGGGACAGCCATAAAAATTTTGTACAGGAACGCGCTCGACAGTGAGTGTTGTCTGCTTCATTGGGCGCGTTCCCGCAATCATTGAGCTAGAACGAATGTCGCTATCATCATCCGCAACCGCCGCCGCCAATCCCTGGCTTCTCGTCCTCGAGTCGCTGGAAAAAAAGATTAACAAACATTCCTACGACACTTGGCTTAAGCCCACGCGCTTTAGCCATGCCAAGGGCAAGGTGCTGTTCATCAGCGTTCCCACCGCCGAGTTCAAGCTGATCGGCGAGAAGTACGCCGACCTGATCTCCGAAGCGCTGGAGAACCTGAACCTCGACTACAGCGACGTAGAGTTTGTGACCGAGGAGGCACCTGTCAACGTGCGCCATGACGGCGGCTTTGGCCCCGTCTCAAGCCACGGCGCCTCTCGGGCGAGCGGCTCGACTGCGGCTCCAGGAAAGCAGGCGCGCTTCGATTGGGATACCGCCGCGCTACTCAATCAGAAATACAAGTTTGACGACTTCGTGATCGGCAGCGGCAATCAATTTGCGCACGCCGCCTCTCAAGCCGTGGCCGAGCGCCCATCGAAGGCTTACAACCCGCTCTTCCTTTATGGCGGCGTCGGCATGGGCAAGACCCACCTGATGCAGGCCATCGGGCATGAGGTCAAGAAGCGCCAGCCGGAAGCAGCGATCTGTTATCTCTCCAGCGAGAAATTCACCAACGAGATGATCAACTCGCTGCGCTACGACAAGATGATCAGCTTCCGCGACAAGTTCCGCACCGTGGACGTGCTGCTCATCGACGACATCCAGTTCCTGGCGCAGAAAGAGCGTACCCAAGAGGAGTTCTTCCACACCTTCAACGAACTCTACGAGTCGTCGAAGCAGATCGTGATCGCGAGCGACCGTCCGCCAAAAGAATTGGCCGAGATCGAAGACCGCCTGCGTTCGCGCTTCGAGTGGGGATTGATCGCTGACATCCAGCCGCCCGATCTCGAGACCAAAATCGCCATCTTGCAGAAAAAGGCGGAGAACGATCGCCAGAGCGTCCCCAACGACGTTGCGCTATTCATTGCGCAGAACATCCGCTCCAACGTTCGCGAGCTCGAAGGCGCGCTCATCCGCCTGCTGGCCTACTGCTCGCTCACCGGAGCCGAGGTCACGGTCCAGACCGCGCAGCAGGTGCTCAAGAACTTTATCGAGCAGCAGACGCGCAAGATCACCATCGATTCGATCCAGAAGGCCGTGGCCGAGCAGTTCGGCCTGCGCGTCGCCGAGATCAAGCAGAAGAACAACTCGCGCAGCATCGTCTTCCCGCGGCAGATCGCGATGTATCTTGCGAAGCATCTGACCGAAGCCTCGCTGCCCGAGATCGGCCGCCAGTTCGCTGGCAAGCACCACACCACCGTGATGCACTCCATCGACAAGATCGAGGAGCAGCGTAAATCGGACAAGGATTTGAACAGGGTGCTGAACAAAGTCACCGAGACTTTGAACGGCTAGTCGCGGTTTGGCGTTCGATTTCCACTATCGGGCCTGGTTTTCTTGACGCTTACTGTGGAATGGCTGTGCAGTTTGTAGAAGAGGGGACGGAATTAGAAAGTCCGGTCCCGGTATGGCACCAAAGAAGATTTCTAAGGTTCCGGTTGTCCTTCACCGAAACCGCATAGAATCGGTGCCAGAGAGGATTTGGGGCTTAAAATCCAATTTTCCTCAGCCCCTACGGTTACTGCTGTAATTAGATATTTTATTTTGATATAAGTTAGAGGCGTAATCGCACACCCCAGCCAGGAAACGCGAGCGTTCTTAGAAAATGCCCACTGAGACAGCAGAACCAGGAGTAGGTCGCATGGCGAGCACCGGAGTGGAAGCGGCTTCGTCGAGTATGGAGATCACGGTTAGCAAAGCCGATCTTTTGCGGGAACTGACCGCGACCCAAGGCGTGGTCGAGCGCAAGACCACCATTCCCATCCTGTCGAATTTCCTGTTTGAGGCTGCCGGCGACAAACTTTCCATCACCGCCACCGACCTCGATCTCGGATTGCGCACTTCGTGTCCCGCCAAGGTGAAGAAGGAAGGCTCCTGCACCATCCCGGCGCGCAAGCTCTATGACTACGTGAAGCTGCTGTCCGAAGGCGACATCTCCATCAAGACCATGGAGAACCATTGGGTACAGATCCGCAGCGGCCGGTCGAACACAAAAATGGTCGGTATGGCGCGTGCAAATTATCCGCAACTGCCAGTGTTCCCGACCGCTGGTGTGATCAAGCTTCCATCCACGATCCTGCGCACACTGATCGCCAAGACCATCTTCGCCATCTCCAATGAAGAATCGCGCTACACCCTGAACGGTGCGTTGATGGTGCTGAAGCCGGAATCGATCATTATGGTTGCGACCGACGGACACCGCTTGGCGCACATCGAGAACTCGACCGCGAAGTTTGCCGGCGTCTCCGGCGAGATGAAGACCCTGGTCCCCAAGAAGGCCATGGCTGAGATCAACACCCTGCTTCAGGGCATCGACGACGCCAGCATCGAATTCGCTAAAGACGATTCCACGCTCTTCTTCCGCATCGGCACGCGGCTGCTGACCTCCCGCCAACTCACCGGCCAGTTCCCCAATTACGAAGCCGTGCTGCCGCGCGACAACAACAAGTCCGTAACCGTGAAGACCGACGACCTGAGCGGCGCGCTGCAACGCGTGGCCCAGTTCGCCGACGAGCGCTCCGGCGCCATCCGCATGAAGCTGGAGAAGAACGAGATCAAGGTTTCGTCCTCTTCCACCGAGACCGGCGAATCGGAAGATTCCATCGAGACCAAGTACGACTCCGATCCCATCGCCATCGGCTTCAACTCGCAGTACCTGCTCGATTTCCTGAAGGTCTCGAACGGCGGCGAAGTGAAGCTCGAGTTCAAGGACGGCCAGTCCGCCGGCCAGATGCGTCCCGACGACGCCAAAGACGACTTCAAGTACCGCTACATCGTCATGCCCATGCGCATCTGACGATCTGCCATCGAGGCGGAGCGCAGCGCAAATTCAAAAACCCGCCTCTGGGCGGGTTTAGTTTTTGCATCCGTTGAATCCGCGCAATCCGCGGGTAAGCAGTCGGCCGCGCCCCTACTTCAATCCGTCAGCCACGTACAGATCAGACAAGATCCGCCCGTAGTTATAAGCGTAGCTCTTGCCATCGGCCGCGATGTGCGGCGGGCGGATGAAATAGACGCCCACCGGATCGGCGGGAGTGAGTTCCTTCCATAGCTGGCGCTTGCCCGTGGCTAGCTCCACACGAAAGACCCGCGCCGGCACCGTCGGACGATACGCATAGATACTCGCTGCGTCAGCCGTCCAGCCGATCGGCTGCTCGCCTGGTTCCATGCCGGGAATAGCTTTACGTTCGCCATTCTCGGTGGAGTAGACGCCAGGACTTCCATCAGGACCTAACGCCAGCACCGATTTTCCGTCCGGCGAGATGATTTGCGCGTACGGAACCGGAGTCACACCTTCAGCGGTTACCGGCCGAGCGGCGCCACTTTTAACGTTTACTCGATAGATCCGGTTGGCATGACCAGCCTCGCCGCCCGAAAGCAACAGTTCCTGGCCACTGGGGAGCCAATCGCCCCAGTGGGGCTGAAATGAGAGCGATGCCAGGCGCCGTGGTTCTCCTGTGCCGGTTGGGATGACCAAGATGTCGTTCGTGCCTTGAAAAGTGACGGCCAGCACCGATTTGCCATCGCGCGAAAGTGCTTGCGAGGTGCCGTCTCCCAGCCGCAGCGGAGGCGACCCATCCGTGGGCCGCAGAAACATAACCCCGGGTCCGCCTCCGGCCTCACCCGACTCATCGAAGAGCAGCGTCTTGCCGTCGGCGGAGAATCCGCGAATCGCCGAGTAATCCTGATAGCTGAGGTCTTGCTCTTTATCTTTTCCTGGAGCAAGCGCCAGAATGCCGAGTCGCCACATGTCTTGCGTTAGCAGCACCCTACCGGTTTTGGAAATGTCTTGCAGCGTCAAGATCCCGGGGATGCTCCCGATAAGCCGTTCCTTGCCCCGGAGTGACACCCCATAAAGCAACCGCATGGATCCAGTGCGCGTCGCCGTGAACCAAACTTCATCGCCGGCGGGCCGCCACGCCAAACCGTAGGTGCTCACAAAATCCTTTGCGAGGTCGGTCACTTTTCCATCACTGACGTTCACGACAGAGATTCTTCCGGGATCTCCCGCGCGCGATTGATGATTCACGAAAGCGATCTTGCTACCGTCGGGCGAGAAGCGGGGATTACTGATCCACCCCGGGGTCGAATACAGCACCTTTCCGTTGAACTCCATCCGCTGTTCGCCGCCAACATCGCGCACGATCACGCCGCTTTTGCCATCGGGCGCCCAGTCGCCGGCCTGCACATCGTTCTCGACCGGCCGCGGCACGCCTCCAGAAAGCGAGGTGCGACCAACCGTTCCGGACGTCTGGAATGAAGTAAGGAAGCGCGGAGCGGTACGCACTGCGAGGTCGCCAGTTGAGGAAACAGCCAAGAGATCTGTGTCAGCGAGCCCAAGCGGACGCGATTCCGTGCTCCCGATGCGGACCGAGAACAGTTCGGTCGGCTTTCCATTCCATGCGGCGGCATAGACGACCGTCTCGCCGTCGGGCGCGAAGCGTGCGTTGTAAATCGTGCCTCGTTGGAAAGTCAGTTCGTGGTAAGTCGGCGGAGTCAAACTTGGCGCGGTGCTTCGGCCCAGAAAGAACAAGACAATGGCCGCAACCGCCGCGGCTGCGGCGATCAACTCGGCTCGCTTTTGCCAGAAGCGTCCGCCGGATGGTATCGCCGCTACCTTGCTGCTGCTCGAGCCGGAAAATGCATCCAACGCGAACGCCACATCGCGCGCTGATTGAAACCGGTCGGCGGGATTTTTTTCTAAAGAATGCTCGACGATGCGCGCCAGCCCAGGCGGAATATTCTGCTGGATGTCGGAGAGCGGTGGCGGCTCTTCCTTGAGGATCGCGCTCATCGTGTCGGCCGGCGTGTCGCCGCCGAATGCCCGGCGTCCCGAAACCATTTCGTAGAGGATCGTTCCCAAGCTGAAAAGATCGGAACGTGCGTCAACCGCCAGCCCCCGCACTTGCTCCGGTGACATGTAGCCGACCGTTCCCAGCACAACCCCAGCAGCAGTACCGGAAGCCAGCGTTGGCGAATCGCTCGAAGCCTCGCCGTCGGGACGCATCAGCTTTGCCAGGCCGAAATCGAGGATCTTCACCTGACCGTCGCTGGTGATGAAGATGTTCTCCGGCTTCAGGTCGCGATGCAGGATCCCTTTGTCGTGCGCGGCGATCAATCCCCGCGCGATCTGCTGCGCGTAATCGACCGCCTTCCGCGGCGAGAGTGCGCGCGCTTTCATGCGCTCCCGCAGCGTCTCCCCTTCCAGCAGTTCGGTCACGAGATAAGGCGAGTCGTCGTGCGTCCCAATGTCGAAGACAGCAAGAATGTTGGGATGATTGAGCGCGGCCGCGGCGCGCGCCTCCTGCTCGAAGCGCCGCATGCGCTCCGCATCGCGCGAAAACGATGCCGGAAGCACTTTGATCGCGACGTCGCGCCCCAGGCGATGGTCGCGCGCGCGATACACCTCGCCCATCCCGCCTGCGCCCAGCGGGGAGACTGTCTCATACGGCCCAAGCCTCATTCCCGGAACGATTGCCATAGAAACGGCTGGAATTATAGCTCGCCGCTGCCGTAACCTGGTTTGCTGTTCTTTACCCATCAATAACCAGGGCGAGAGTTTTAAAGCGGTGGATGCGTTGGTTCTAGTGCTGAGAAACCAAGCTGGGCTTGATGATCGACCCCACGGGATGTGATCTTCCAATTGTGAATGCGCATTATCTGAGTGTCTGAATGCGCTTGAGCTCGCGCCGGAGGGCACCTGCGACTCGCTCGGACTGCCTTTCCCCGCGCGCGACCCGGCTGACGTAAGAGCGATCAACCTCAAGTTCACGTGCTACTCGGGCGTACAGCCCGCGATATTGGGCATATCGCACCAGCTCACGATTTTTGATAGTATTCTTTGTCACCATTCGTGACCCACGGCTCTTCTGAAGGGTTCCTAATATAACGCGAACGTTAAAGGTGTCAAGAGACCTTGATGACCACTAGCAGAGCCGCAACCCCGGAATGGGCGGAGAAGGTTAGGGTGCTGCGGAAGAAACTAAACATGAACCAATCCGAATTGGCGCAGAAACTAAACGTATCCGCGATGGCGATCTCGCGTTGGGAGCGAGCTGTCAATCAACCACCGGCTGAAGCTTTCATCAGTTTGGGGAAACTGGCGGGAGAACCAGAATGCTGGTTTTTCTGGCAGCAGGCGGGTTTGAGCAAGTCCGACCTTAAGCGCGCGCTTTAACTGTTCGCTAAATGAAATCCACTTTAGAGCCTCTCCGCAATTCGCCCAACGGCTTTGCCTTAAAGTCTCTTTAATGGCTAGGGGCGAAGGCTGCCGGCTGGGACTGAACTTTTTCCTAATCTTCCACCCGCGAAGTAGTTGGGAAAACCTACTGGCGATCAGGTGCGAGAAGTTTGTGCCGAGGGGGTGGCATAGGCAAATCGCCCATGCGATCATGCCACAGAATGGCATTGAGTTGGGCGGTGGGGACAGCATCGGCATGAGAAAAATCCATCGAGGCAGATTCTTCTTCGCCGGGTCCGTTGGGTGGGTTCATCTGGTAGATCAGGCCATTGTTCCGATTTCGGTAATCGGCAACGAACTCCGGTTGCGAACCTGATCCGGCAAATAGCCCGCCTGGCCGTGACCAACTGAAGCGCGTAGCTGGGTCCGACTTTGCTTTGAAAGCACGTCCCGAAAGGAGGCATCTATGTCCTCACCCGACGATCGCTAACGCAAGTAGGGTGGCAGCCAAAGGGTCCTGGCGGTTCGGCGGAGGAATCGAACATGCGTGCGGCTTTCATCACGGGTTACGGCGACAATTCGGTGGTGGGGTGTGGCGAGATTGCCGATCCCACTCCCGGCGCGGACGAGGCACTTATCG
>Ga0137403_10002906_pt1 | contig 20742 bp, 16 predicted proteins | sample CZOMad2_1_16fung_FD_122057 | JGI IMG/M metagenome (GOLD analysis project Ga0137403, IMG submission 122057) | Vadose zone soil fungal communities from Angelo Coast Range Reserve, California, USA - CZOMad2_1_16fungal (Hybrid Assembly) | ecosystem: Environmental > Terrestrial > Soil > Vadose zone...
CCCGCCGCTCGCTTTCTAACGAACTATTAATCGCTCGCGGCACCCCTCCTAATCTAGGAGGGGAGTTCTTGCTCCAAAACGCGGGCTAAAGCCCGCGACTACATTGGGGAAGCGATACATTGGGAAGCGATTACATTGGGAAGCGGTTACATTGGTGGATACAAACACTCCTCGTCCTCTGTCTCCAATGTAGTCGCGGGCTTTAGCCCGTGTCCAAGCAGCGTGTAGAGATTCACGTTGCCCAGAGCCGCAGCGATGGAATCCGAGATTCCGACGTGGCGGGATTTCATACCGTCCAGGAATTCGCGTATCTCCCGCCGAACACTCTCCTTTTCGCTGCAGACGCAGGCAATCGGCAGGAAGCCCCTTGAGCGGGCGTATTCCGTCGAGAGATCTTCGGTCACATATACGAGAGGACGGATCAATCGCAGGCTGCCCTTCTGCGATTGCGATACAGGCGGAAGGGACGCGATCCGGCCATTGAAGAGAACGTTACGGAGCAACGATTCGGCGCAATCGTCGGCGGTATGGCCAAGCGCGAGAACCGAACAGCCAAGCTCCGACGCAATCTTGTAGAGGTTGTAACGGCGATGCCGGCTGCAAACATCACACCCATGCGGAACGTTCTCCGCAATCAGACTTAACGTCGCCGTGTCTTCGCGCAGGATCCACTCCACGCCCAGGCCGCGAATCTTGTCTTCAAGAGCGCGGATGGGGAGTTTGAATTTTCCCTGCTCCAGGGTAACGGCGACGAGGTCGTAGGGGAACGGAGTCCGCTTCCTGTACGCGACAAGGCCGTGAAGCAGCGAGAGACTGTCCTTGCCGCCCGAGACTGCGACCGCGATTTTGTCACCCCGGCGAAGCATCGAGAAGCGGCCCATGGCACGCCCCATCGCATCCAGTACCTTTTGTTCAATCTCAGCCACTGAGAACCATCATATCTGAAACTCAGCCTTCCGCAGTTCCGTCCTCCGAATTTTACCGGTACTGGTCTTGGGCAGTTCCCGCACGAATTCCAGCTTACGCGGGTATTTGTATGGGGCCAGTTGACCCTGCACAAACTCCTGCAGTGCCTTTTTCAATTCTTCAGAACCGGCGTACGAGGGATGAACCACGACGAAGGCCTTTGGAACCATTCCGCGCAACTCGTCGGGCGAAGCGACGACCGCGACTTCAGCCACAGCAGGGTGCTCGGCCAGCACGCCTTCAATTTCGGGACCGGCGATGTTGATTCCGCCGCAGATGATCATGTCGTCGTTTCGGCACTGGTAATGATAGAACCCCTCGGAATCGCGGATGTAAACGTCACCTGGAATATTCCAGCCTGTGCGCACATACTGCTGCTGGCGGTATACGGCCGCGAGATACCTGCAGCCGGTGGGACCTCTCACGGCGAGCAGGCCCGGTGTGCCGTCAGGCACCGGAGCGATCCTGGCCTCATCGATCACCATTGCTTCATAACCCGGCACAACCTCACCCGTCACTCCGGGCCGCGATCGACCCGGCCGCGCCGAAATGAAGATGTGCAGCATTTCGGTGGACCCGAGGCCATCCAGGATCTCGATTCCGGTTTGCTCCCGCCAGGCACGATACACGGACGCCGGCAGCGTTTCTCCGGCGCTGATCACGAATCGCAATGACGAGACGGCATTCTTCAAATCCGATCCTTCCTTCATCATCATTCGCAAACTGAGAGGCGCGCAAAACGCCAGCGTCACTTTGTAGTCGCGTATTGATTGGATCATCGATTCGGGAGTGAACCTGTCCAGAAGAACGGTCGATGCGCCGAACCGGAGCGGGAACAGAAGCAGGCCGCCGAGACCGTATGCAAATGCCATGGTGGGATGTCCGCCGAACCGATCGTCCGGCGCAGGCTCGAGGACATATCGCGCGTAGCTATCGGTGACCGCGAGAAGGTCCGAATGGGAATGCATGCACCCCTTGGGCAGGCCTGTACTCCCCGACGTGTAAAGGAGAACTGCCAGATCATCCTTCAAAGCAGGAGCGCAGTCGCGATGCAGCACGCTTCCCCGAAGGGATTCGACGTCGACACACCGCACGCTGCTTTGGCCGAGTTTCGTCAATTCGTCCCAGAGGTCGGTTTCGGACACGAGCAGACCGGGCTCCGAGCTCTCGATGATGGCGCTGATCTCCCGCGCCCGGATCAGCGGCGGCGTCGGCACAGCAACAGCCCCGATGCGCAACAGGGCAAGGAATGCGGAAATGAAGTGGGGGCGATTCAGCAGCCGAAGGATCACGCGATCGCCGGGCCCGATTCCCTGCCCGCGGAAAGCTCCCGCAAACTGCATCACCTGTTCGTGCAGCTCCGCATAGGTGATGACGGATTTGCCGAAATGAATGGCGGGAAACGAACCATGCCCCCTCTCGAGGTTTCGATCGAGAAGCTCGTGACATGCGTTCAGCGTATCCGGATAGGAAAGTTCCGGCAGTGAGTAAGTCTTCTTCGGCCAGAGCTCACGCGGTGGATAGGGCAACATGTGGACCTCAGACTACCTCCTGATTCAGGAAGGCGTGGACATGCAACCCGATAATGTAGTCGCGGGCTTTAGCCCGCGTTCCGTCGAGCCAGAGCGAACGCGGGCTAAAGCCCGCGACTACATTCGGACAACAACTTCGTACAAGCATAGACCGCATTGCAGTGTGGCATCGGCAGGTCGAGACGCTCGCCCAGTTCGACGACGGCCCCGACAATACTTTCCAGCTCCATCGGGCGTCCCGCTTCCAGGTCCTGCAGCATCGAAGTCTTGTGTTCGCCGATTTTCTCCGCTCCCGCAATCCTTTGTTCGATCGACACAGGCAGCTCGACTCCGATTTTTCTCGCCACGGCTTCAACTTCGAGCATTATGTTTCGCACGAGCTTTGAAACATCCGGATCGCGAACCATCTGCACCAGCGTTGCCCGCGTCAGCGCACTGATAGGATTGAAGGCCACGTTGCCCAGGATCTTGACCCAGATTTCGGGGCGGATGCGGGTGGTAATCGGCGCGCGGAGACCGGCAGCAATCAAAGCCTGTGCGATCTGGCGAGAGCGCTCGGAACGAGAACCATCCGGCTCGCCGAGGGAAATGCGATTTCCTTCGATGTGCCTGATGACGCCGGGCTCGCTGATCTCGGTCGAAAAGTAAACGATCGATGCGAGCACGCGGCGGGATTCGATCGCCCGCGCAATGACGCCTCCGGGATCGACTCGTCCCAACTGGAACCCTTCGAACTGATCGCCCGTGTTCTGGAAGTACCACCACGGTATGCCGTTCTGCGTGCTCACCACAACCGTCTCCGGCTTCATCACCGGCCGCAGCCGCGGCGCCAGTTCTGTCAGGCTGTGTGCTTTGACGCCGAGGAACACAACATCCGCCGGCCCGGCTTTCTCGAGATCGTCCACCACCTCGGGCCGAACGGCGAACTCTTCCTTGGCGCCGATGACTCGTAGGCCCTGCTCCTTCATCGCGCGGAAATGAGGCCCACGCGCGAACAACACAACATCCTGGCCGCGGCGCGCCATGCACGCGCCGATGTAAGCGCCTATCGCTCCTGCTCCTGCAATCAAGATCCGCACGTGTATCTCCAACTGTGCGCATTCCCCTCCTTATGAAGGAGGGGTGGCCGTGCCATCAAGAAAAAGAATCCGTTCCGAAGTGGCATGGCCGGGGTGGTCGCTCACAAGTTAAGTAGCGGAATGCGTTTTGAAACACGTTGTGTGAGCGACCACCCCGTCTGCGCCTTTTAAGGTGGCTTCGCGGCATTTTCTTGATGGCGCAGCCACCCCTCCTCTTTGAGGAGGGGAATACACTCGGCGAATTCATTCACAGAAATACCGGCGGTCATAGACCGCCGCTACAGTTTTGTAACCCCCTCCTCTTTGAGGAGGGGAATCATTATAATCCGACCCCATGGCCGGAGACGCAGATAGCGAACGGGTTCTGCCAGGTGGACTAATCGGGTACCTGGATTTTTACTTGCAACAGAAGGTTGGCGGTGACGATGTGCTCTCGCTTCAAGGCTGGATTCTGGGCGGCGACTCTCGTGTCCGATCCGTCGTGCTAAAACGGCAAAGAGGGCCGGCAATTCCCATCGCCTATGGATTATCCCGGCCGGACGTTGCAGAGGCGTATCCTGAGCATCCAAGCGCCCTGATGGCAGGCTTCGCCGGCCAGGTGACGATTCCACTCACGCCAATCCACCGGCTTTTACCCGAGAAAATCGAGATCTGCGCCATAGTCGATGGCGGCCAGGAAGTCTGTTGCTTCTCTCGAAGTTTTCCCATTCGAAAGCCTCGGGTGGAGACCTTCGTGAGCGCGGCCGCGCGCAGGTTGATCGCCGCGTATCGGGATGGCCGGCTCTCCTCCGCGCTGCTCAAGCGGTTGCGCGCGAAGCTGGAGAGCCGAAAGGCGGCTGCGCGAGAGCGTGCCGCACGCCAGATGTCCCCGGAGAAGGCATCGGCGGACCTGAAAGAAGCGCTGGCGGGCCTTCAGAGAGTCCGGCTTCACAGCTTTCTCGACTCGCACAGCCGGTTGTCCTGGCCTCAGCATGGCGTGCCACGTGTCTCCATCGTTCTCGTGCTTTCCAACCGCGCAGAGTTGACCTTGCAATGTCTGCGTTCGCTTCAGGGATTGGCGGTACCCGTCGAGATCATCATTTTCGACAATGCCTCCACGGACGAGACCTCCCGCCTGATGGATCGGCTCGATGGCGTCAAGATCGTGCGCCGGCGCGAGAAGTTCGCATTCGCGCTCGCGTGTAACGAGGCCGCCCGCATGGCGACTGCCGATCACATCCTTCTTCTCAGCAACGATGCGGAGATCCTGGCTGGAAGTCTGGAATCGGCGCTGCGAACTCTCGAGGGCGGGAAGGACATTGGCGCGGTTGGGGCGAAACTTGTTTCTCGCGATGGTCGACTGCAGGAAGCGGGCGGCATCATATGGAAGGACGGCTCATGCCGCGCCTACGGTTATGGAGATGCTCCACGATTGCCGGCATACATGTACGTACGCGACGTAGACTATTGCTCGGCCACGTTCCTGCTGACACCTCGCGAACTCTTTCTCCGTATGGACGGCTTCGACGAGGCTTGCAAGCTGGCGTGCGAAGACGTCGATTACTGTGTCCGGCTATGGAAGGCAGGCAAGCGTGTGGTCTTCGATCCGGGCGCCGTCGCCGTGCAGTTCGAGTTGCCGGGCCCGCGGCTTTTGGCGGGGCACGCTGACTGGATCGCGCACAAGCATGCGCCCGGTGACAGGCTTCTTGAAGCGCGGTCGGCGTCCCGCCCGCGTCAAAGAATCCTGGTTCTCGACGATCGTGTGCCGCATTTTCGCGATGGCGCAGGCTTCCCGCGCACGGTTGAGCTCATTCGGACGCTGGTTGAAATCGGATACTTCGTGACCTTCTATCCCGTGACGATGCCCATCGAAGATTGGTCGGAGGTCTACGATGACATCCCGCGAACCGTGGAGGTCATGACCGAATGGGGATCCGCGCGGCTTCCCGATTTCCTGAAGGAACGCGACGGTTACTACGACCAGATCATCGTCAGCCGGCCCCACAACATGAAAACATTCAGGTCCCGTTTCTGGGTCGGCGGCACATGGTCGACGAGTGCGCGCGTCATCTACGACGCCGAGGCGGTCGTCTCGTTTCGTGAGGCGGAGCAACGCCGGTTATACGGTTCGCAGATGACTGACGCCGAGGTGGCTCAGCTTCTTTCAGACGAGATGAGTCTCGCCAGGGGCGTTCACGCTGTGCTTTCGGTCACCGACCGCGAGCGCGATTGTTTTGTGTCGTCCGGGATTGGGACGGCATGGACCGTGGGTCACATTGTTCCCGTGAACCCGACGCCGCGCGCCTTTCCGGAACGCTCGGGCTTTCTGTTTGTCGGAGCCATGGGGGGCATTCCGAATCGAGATGCTGTCCTGTGGTTTGGCCGCGAGATCTGGCCGAAGATCCGCTCTGTGGTCGGTGGCGAGGCATCCTTCGCCGTCGTTGGCGGTCACGCGCCTGCCGAGCTCCGCGCACTTCCCGGTGTGGATGTGCTCGGGCAGGTCCCCGATCTGACGTCGCTTTACAACCGCTCGCGGATCTTCGTGGCGCCCAGCCGGCTTGCCGCCGGCATCCCGATCAAGGTGCAGACAGCCGCCGCCCACGGCCTTCCTGTCGTCTGCACGTCGATCCTCGCTGAGGAACTCGGCTGGGACGATGGAGTCGAGCTTCTGGTGGCAGACGATCCCGAACAGTTTGCCAGGTGCTGCGTGCGCCTCTACTCCGATGAGGACCTCTGGCAGCGGTTGCGCAAGCACGCGCTGGATCGCGTGGCCCGGGAGTGCTCGCAGCAGGCGTTCACTGTCGCCCTGGCACAAGCGCTCGCCTGACGGAGCGGAACCGAAGAATTTAGCCGCGGATTACGCGAATTACGCGAACCATTTGGCGTAATTCGCGTAATCCGCGGCTAATTATCCCGGCTTCTCCGCCACGATAAACATCTGCCCTCCGAATATACGCCACGCCAACGGTACGCGAAGGTACAGGCCCACGAGCCAGGCCGATTTCGGGAGTTTGCTCTTCGATTTAAATGGGAGAAATTGAGGAATGATTCGAACAATGCGGAAACCCGCCACCTGGAGGCCTTCCGCGATGGCGTGATGCGTAAAAGCCAGGCGATGATCGAAGAAGTCGAAGTAGTGCTTTGAGCAGTACATGAAATTCGGTTGAAGCACCACAAAGCGTCCGCCGGGCCGGAGTGTACGCCGAACTTCAGTGAAGCTCCCGGCAACATCTTCACGCGTGTGAAAGTGCTCGTACACATTGCTTGCGAAAACCGTATCGAGAGAGGCATTGGGCAGCGATATGTCCGTTCCGTCGCCAATCAGCAGCTCCACGTCATCCTGTGCGTAAAGGCGCAGGTTCTCTTCGTTGATGTCCAGGGCGTATTTCTTCACCGATCGGACATTATTGATGAAGTGACAATACCCGGCACCCAGGTCCAGCGTCGCGCCCTCGACGCTCATGTAATTCTCGAGGAAACGGCAAATTGGCCGCCAGTACTCACGCTGTTGTTGCAGTTCTTTGTCGCTGAATCGAAGCCGGTAGATTTCTTTTTCCACGACAGGCTTAGGCCGAGACACGTGCCGCATCACCTCACCTTGCGAAATAATCCTAACACTAAGAAACTGGCAACGACGATCGCGGAAAAGATTGTGATTGCCATGCCGATCCTGAAGCTCAGCGGTTGAAACACGAAGCGGATCTCATGCGAACCGGCAGGAAACAGGATTCCGGTAAGCGCCAGGTCGACTCGAAGGACTGGAACGTCTTTCCCATCCACCGTGGCTTTCCATCCCGGGTAATAGGTTTGACTCCATACGAGCACTGCCGCGCTGGATGCCGTGGCGCGCAACGAAAATTCGTTGATCTGGCCGTCGACCATTTCGACCTGGCCGTTGAACGGTATCGCGTTGGATTCGTCGCGAGTTGCCGGCGAGGACGGGGATTCACTCAGAATCACGGATCGTGCCGGATCGAAGGAAGGGCTTCGCAGACGCTCGAGCTGAGCATTGATATCTTGAAGAACTTCGATCCCGGATGCAGGAACAGCGAAAGCTCGTGGCAAAACAGATTTGTTCTCGAAGATTGCGACCTGTCTATTGTTGAAGGCCTGCCGAAAACGTCCGTCGCCGGCGAATTGTTTGACTTCCGGAGCGCTTGCATAGAGGACAAAGTATTTCAAATTCAGCATGTCCATCCTGCGATCGCTGGATTTAAGGACGAGTTCGGGAAAGAAATAGATGGCATCCCAACGGTTCTGGATGAAGTCCACGGCGAACTTTCTCGGCAGAGCTTGAGCGATGTCATACCCGTCAGCCGAATCTATCCGGTAAACGATATTAGCGTTTGCTGCGTACGGAGAGCCGATCTCCGCGATCCGGAAACGCGCGAGATCGTTCTCCTTCGCCAGGTAGTCAAACGCAGGGGCCGGCGGGAATATCTCGGCGGGGCGTGCGAAACCCATATAGCCGTAGCTGAAAGTCACAAGGTCGAATGTGGCAACGGCGCATGCGACCACCGCAAATGAGTGTCCGCGAAGACCGCCTAGTAGCCGCCAGAGAATCGGCACAAGGCCAAGGAACAGCAGCGCTCTGGAAAACGAAGGCCGCCGGGTGAACTCGACCTTGAATTGCGTCGCGGCCTGAAGGTTGTAAACCAACAGGAAAGTAAGAAGGAACGCAGCGCCCAGGAAACACAGCGCCATTAAACGCCGCCGGCCCGAGAACGACTCCTGCTGGAGAGCGGAAATGCCCAGGCCGGCGAGGGCGGCTACGGCGAAGTCCGCGAGGAGGATCATCCTGTCGTTCTTCACACCTCCAACCATGGGCGTGTGTAACACCAGCCAGTTTACGGGCTCGATGCCATGCGCAATACAGAGACCCAGAACAATCATCGCGGCAAGAAGAATGACGTGCTTTTTCGTTTTGTGAAATGGAGCCTGCGATGCGGCAAGCAGCGTGATCATGCCGGCGTATACCTGGGCGTTCGGAACCCAGATCCCGGCGGCGCTTGGATATCTAAGGATATCCCGCGAGGCCCAGGCGAGCATGTCGTGAAGGGCGGACACCGGCCACTGAAAATTGAGGGCCCATTCGATCCCCCGCAACCACTCGAGTGTCGGGATGATTTGAATGGAGGCGAGTCCAAGCGCGAGAAGTCCTGCCAGCGCGAAGCTCAGGAGAAATCCCGCATTGAAATAACGAGCGCGGGGCCGTATTGAAGCAGCCCACCAGAAAGCGGCCATCAACAGTCCCGCCAGGGTGACGTGCAACGCGGTTTCCGGATGACCTGCCAGCACAGGCATCGCGAAAGCGATACCTGCGAGAGCGACAGAGAAGTTCGTCCGATCGCGGTGAAGCCGATGAACGGCGTAGCCAACCAATGGCAGCCAGATCGAGGCGTCGCCAATGCATTGGCCCTGCCACGCCGTGATGAAACCGCATGAAGCGAAGACAATCCCCGAAAAAATGGACCCGGCTTTTGTTCCCCCGATTTCTCGAACGAAAAGCGTTGTGAAGAATCCCGCCAGCACCATCCTCACGAAAAGGCACACCGCCCAGGCAATCGGCGTTGGAAGCACGTAATAGAAGAAATTCGGCGGGTAGAACAAAGCGCTTTGAGGATCCGCCTGAAACGGAGCGCCGGATTGAAAGTGTGGGTTCCACAGGGGCAGTGTTCCGGAGCGCACCGCGCTGGCGGCGAAAGAACGAAATGGATAAACGAGGGTGACGAGATCGCCGATGTCGGCATAGCGTTGCAGCGGCTCGGATCTCGGGACTTCCTTCCACGCCGGGAACTGGAGGACCAGGTCCCGCGGAAACGGAATCTTTCCGATCAACGCCGGGAAATAGTTCAAGCCGGCGAGGAGAGCAAACAGAACGATCGCGAACAGCCGGAATGTTCGCTCGGATCCAACGTCACGCAGCATCCACCGCATTGGGCCGACATTTTAATCGATGTGCTAGAATCCTGCGCAAATATGCTGCTTTCGCTGTACCAGCGGATCCTGGGTCACCCGGTGGTGTTCAACCGGATCCGTCCGCTGTTCGTTGGCGGGATCGACTGGACCGTCCTCTACAAGGAACTCGACGCCGGAAGCGACGCCGTAGTTCTGGACGTCGGCTGCGGAACGGGAATCGCCCACCAGTACCTGCGAGGCTTTCGCGAATACCATGGGTTCGATACCGATCGGATCGCGATCGATCTGGCCCGGAAGAACACCGTGGGGCCGAACATCGATTATCAGTGCCGTCTCCTCGAGGAAGACGACCTGCGGCGTATCCGGCCGACCAAGGTTCTCCTCAGCGGGTTGCTCCATCATCTTCCGGACGCCGAAGTAGTTGAGCTGCTCCGCATGTGTAGCGCGACGCCGAGCGTTGACCGCATCGCGACCGCAGATGCGGTTTATCTACCGGGTGAGCATGTGAGTAATCTGCTGGCCTTTTTCGATCGCGGCCGCTTCGTTCGGACCACTGAAGGATTCCTGGCTCTGGTCGAGCGGGCGAACCTGAACGTCGTTCGGCATCAGATTGTCCGCTCTCATCCGGAGAAAGGCCGGGCTCTTTACCTGATCATGACGTTGTCCCAACGCCGAGTTTTGGCTGAGACCTGAAAAGAATTAGCCGCGGATTACGCGAATTACGCGGATGGGCGCATCCAAAGGTTTTTAAGCGCCCATCCGCGTAATTCGCGTAATCCGCGGCTAATTCTTTTCAGATCACTTCTTCCTGAAAGCCAACTCGAGTGGAGAGCCGCCGGTGTCAAAAAATCTCAGAACACCACGCCCTGCGGATTTGTCATTGTTGAGAAAAATGAACTCGGTGGTAAACGCGCCTCCCACGGCGAACTGAGGAAAAAACCGTCCGCTTTGGAGGCTCGCAGGATAAGACGAGACCAGACGAGGATTCCCGGGATTTGTCAGGTTCCGCAGGACCGCCACGGCTACAGGCGACGCACTGGTTACGTGTACGACAGGCGAGCCCGGCGCAGGTACAACCAACATACCGCCGGCAGGGACTGAGAAGTCTGATCCTATTCTTACCAGCGCCGTCTTCCCGGAAGGATTCGCTATCGCAATCTCCGTGTTCAGTAATCCCGGAACTGCCGCATAGAGGGACGCATCCGACACAGCGTCTGTACCGGATATGGTTACCAAACTCGACTCCAGGTCTTGCTGTCTGAACAAGACTGCGGTGACCTGTGGGGCTGATTGCCCTTCCTGCGGCAAGACATCGATCCAACCGGAACCCGAAATTTGTGAAGTTGTATCTTTGTAGATGAGACTGGTCTGAGGAGGAATCGAGTATGGGACGTCGTCTGTGACGTTTCCCGGGGCGCTGTACCACCGGTGATGTCCAGTCAACGGCTGCGTCGTTGGATTGACGAGTATGAGTTCCACCGACCATCCATCTCCCCGCATGACATACGGGATGTACGCCGGCCGGTTGTGAACAGAATCCGGTGAGGCGATCGGCAACGGTGCCATCAGGAAAGGGCTCCTGCCATCTTGATAAGTCAGCAAGGCGGAGATGGCGGCGGGCGCCGTGAACTCGAAGTGGAGTGTCCCTGCCGGCTGTTTAACGTTAAAAGGGGATTGGTCGAGAAATGCCGAAATCTGTCCGTTCGCCGGTATGTCGAAGCCGGCCTTCGAGTCGTCGGGATTAGCCGAAAACCTCACGTTAAGCGAAGAGTTATTTGGATTCGAGATCGCAATAGCTGTTTTATATTTGTCGTCCAGACGGAACGGAAGCAGCCCTGCAGTGACAGGCGACGTCGCAGGAATCACACTTTCGCTTGCTTCGGCGTAAGCCAGGTTGAAAGCGAATACACTCAGGCCGAACGCTCCCGAGTCCTCGCCGATATCAAGACGAGCGTGGCCCGACACAGACTTCTCCGCTGCGATGGGTTTAATCGAAGCCGGCTTGTCTCCAATCTCGACCGGAATCTCGCTGGTGCGAAAGCTGGTGCTCCTGTCGTCCGGCGACGACGCCCGCAGCACGACAACCGATGCCGCTATTGCAGCGAGACCGGAAACAGCCGCAAAACGTTTTACCCAATGTTCATGTCTAGGCTGAGAACGCAAGCCGCTGAATAGTAGTCCGCCAATGATTACCGTCGACATGAAGGTCAACCAGGCCCCGGCCCTGAAGCTCCATGGCTGAAATCGGAAGCGGACCTCGTGCGTGCCGGCGGGTAGCGGTATTCCGCTGAGTGCGATATTGGCGTGAACAACAGGAACGTCTGCGCCATCGACTGTCGCTTTCCAGCCTGTGTAATACGTTTGACTCAACACCAGGAAAGCCGGTTTCGAAGCCTCGGTACGAAACGCAAGTTCGTTAACCTGGCTGCCGGTCATTTCGACCTTGCTCGTGAAGGGCACAGCAGAGTCGCCGGGCGCGAGGAGGGAAGGCAGGTGCTGGGACAGAATGACGGATCGTTCCGGATTAAAGTCAGGATTTCGCAGACGTCCGAGTTGCTCGTTCCTGTCCTCGTAGACCTCGATACCCGAGGCGGGAACAGCGAAGGCCCTTGGAAACACCGATTTGTTTTCGAAAATCGCTGCGTATCCATTGTTGAAGACGAGCTGAAAACGGGGGCTCGAGGAGACCGCCTTGAACTCTGGTGTACGCGTCGTCACCACGAGATATTTCACGTTCAGGAGGTCGAACCTGCGATCCCGCCATTTCAGCAGATTGGCGCCGTTGAAGTAGATGCTCTCCATCCGATCCTCAGCGATATCCCAGGTAAAAGTTCGTTGCTCGGGCGTCAAACGAGCTTCAAAACCGTCGGCAGACGAAATGCCGTACATCATGTTGCCGTTGATCAAGTAGGGCGAACCGAGTTGAGCGACGCGAAAGCGCGCGGGATCAAGATTCTTCGCCAGGAAATCAAATACGGGCGAAGGCGGGAATATGTCGGCGGGCCGGCCAAATCCTGCATAGCCGTAACTGAAGGTCGCGAGGTCGAACATCGCGATGCCGCAGGTCACGATCGGAAACAGGCGGCCTCGAAGACCGCCCCATAATCTCCAGAGAATTGGAACGGCGCCCACCAGCAACAGCGTTCGCGAAAACGAAGGACGCCGCATGACCTCGATCTTGAATTCCGTCCAAAGCTGAAGTTTGTAGGCGAGCACCAAACCCACCAGGAAGGGCACCGCAAGAAGACACACTGCCAGAAGCCGCTTGCGCCCGGAAAAGCGCGTCTCCTCTTCGAGCGCCGAAATGCCCAAACCCGCCAGGATGGCTATGCCAAAGCTTCCCAGCAGGATCATTCTTTTGTTTTTTATCCCATTCAAGACGGGTATATGCAGCGATATCCAGTTCAGCGGCTCGATCCCGTAAACGATACCAAAGGAAACGAGGGTGAGCACGGCAAGGAAAAGAACGGCTGTCCTCGCTCTATGAAACAGGGCCAGTGACGCCGCCAGGAGCGTAATCATTCCGAGGTATGCCGCGCCCTCGGGAACCAGAATGCCGGCGGAGTTCGGACCTCTCAAAATGTCTCGTGAGGCAAAAGACAGCGCCTGATGCAGCGGTAATGCGGGCCACCTGGCTCCCAGAGTATCGCCCATCTGCCCCACCCATTCGACCGTGGGGATCATTTGAATCGAAGCGACTCCCAGCGCCAGAAGCCCAACCAGGGTGAACGACACCAGGAACCCAGTATCGAAGCTCCGGCCGCGCAGGTTGATCGACGAGGCCCAGATGACAATGGCCCAGGCGGTTCCCGTCAGCGTCACATGAAAAGCGGTTTCCGGATGGCCGGCCAGAACAGGCATGGCGAACGAAAAGGCCGCAAGCGCGAGCGATATGGTGGACCGGTCACGATGAAGGCGCTGAACCGCGTAGCATATCAATGGAAGCCAGAGCGCGGCATCGCTCATCGGCGTCCCCTGCCACGCGGTCATGAAACCGCAGGAGGCGAAGACAATTGCGGAAAAGATCGCGCCTGTTCGTGATCCTCCAATCGATCGGACGAACAGAGCCATGAAGACTGCGGACAGAAACATCTTCAGAATGATGCCAAGCGTCCAGGCGAGTGGCAGCGGAAGGATGTAGTAAAGACAGTTGAGGGGATAGAACAACGCAGCCTGGGCGGCGTTGAAGGGAGCGCCGAACAATATGTGCGGATTCCACAATGGCAGGATTCCGCGACGAATGGATTCCGCCGCGAAGGCGCGATACGGATAAAAGGACGTGACCAGATCCCCGATGTCCGCATACGTTCGCGTCGCGTCGAACTTCGCGCGCCCGAACCATGCGGGGAAGTAATCGATGATGTCCCAGGGAAGCGGGACCCTTCCTGTCAGCACCGGAAAGTAATTCACGCCGACGAGCAGCGCGAATAACAGCCCGGCCAATTGCCAGAAGCCGCGCTCCGATTCGAGAACAAGCTTCAATTTGGATGATCGCCCCACGTTCTCCACCCGTATCTGTAGCGGCGGTCTATGACCCTGTAGCGGCGGTCTATGACCGCCGGCTCATAGACCGCCGCTGCAGCTGCTAGTCGTTCGAGGCGAATCGGTCAACGCCCGCCGAAGATGCGGCGGTGCGGTGGGCAGGTCTCGGCTCCCCGCCATAACGGCGAAGATCCCCTTCGACCATCTCCTCCACAAGGCTGGCGAAGGTCCGCGCGTATTTCCAGCCGAGCGTTCTGGCGGCCTTCGCAGTGTTCCCATGCAGCAAGGTGACGTCGGCTGGGCGGAAGAGCGCGGCATCCTGGACGACATACTCGTCCGGGTCCAACCCGACGTAACCGAACGCAATCTGCAGAAACTCGCGGACGGAATGCGTCTCTCCGCTCGCAATCACGTAATCGTCGGGCTTGTCCTGCTGCAGCATGGTCCACATCGCCACGACGTAGTCCTGGGCGTGTCCCCAGTCGCGCCAGGCGTCCAGGTTCCCAAGGCTCAGCCGCTTCGCGAGGCCAAGCTTGATCCTGGCGACGTGCGACGAAATCTTTCGCGTCACAAACTCATTGCCGCGCCGGGGACTCTCATGGTTGAAAAGAATCCCGTTGGACGCGTGGAGGTTATAGGCTTCACGATAGTTCCGTGTCAGGTGATAGCCCGCTACCTTCGAGATGCCGTAGGCGGAGCGGGGATGCAGCGGTGTCTCTTCGTGCTGGGGCGATGACGGGGCCTCGCCGAACATCTCACTGGATCCGGCGAAATAGAAGCGGGCGTGAGGACTCACCTCGCGCACACACGACAACATGTAGTGAGTTCCGTTGATGTTCGTGTTGATGGTCGAAAACTCGTCCTCGATGGAATAGCTGACGAAACTCTGCGCGGCCAGGTGATAGACCTCATCCGGTTGCACAGCGGTTACGACCTTATAGAGACTCGGGTAGCTCTCCAGCGAGGCGGGATGCAACTTGATTCTGTCGAGGATGTGTCGAACCCGCCAGAGCCGGTGCTCCGGATCCTCCAGCGCGACTCGGCGGACGATGCCATGGACGTCATAGCCTTTCTCGACCAGGAACTCAGCCAGATAGGAACCATCCTGGCCGGTTATACCCGTAATCAGAGCTTTTCGCGGTTGCACGTTCTACTCCTCCTGCAGGTTACGTTACGTCTGGAATCCCATGAGCGCGACAAGAATACAGCATTCGGAGCCGTTGCGGAAAATCCAACTGTAGCGGCGCTCTAGGAGCGCCGCGTTTCTTCTCCGCTGTTGGTTTGTCAGCGAGATCACCGGCTCGCGGCAAGCACCGGGATGCCGAACCAACAGCGCCATCCCGGCTCCTTGTCACCCGTTGGACGTAGCAGCCGTGTTTGTTACCGGGGCTGCCTACGGCCTGGCGCGTGGGCGATTTCCCCAAACTGGCCGTGTTCCGCCGATCCGTTCGTACACCGCCGAATCGGGACCGTACGCCGCACGGATGCCCTCAGGAAACGGGTGACGAGGTTGTTCAATTCGCGGACTTGTCATCAGGTTCGCCTTCAATTGCAATAAGATACAGCGACCCTTTGAGATGACGACTTTCAAACGCAAGAACGCAATGCGGATTTTCGGGTTTGATGACGATCAATTCAGAATTGACAGTGTCTTTTCCCAATTGATGTCAGCCACGCAAGGGTGGGCTTCCGGATTTTCTGATCGGTCTGCTCAACGGAAATGGTCTGTACTCCGAATTGACCGAGGTGTTCGGCGAGTTCAAATACGCAATTCGCGCCACGGCTGTCGAAAACATTCTGGTGTCCCGCGTGAAAGACCTGGAGGCGGCGGACAAGGCCGAACTGGGCTCGAACGAGACGCCCGATGCGAAGTTTCCGAGTTCCGCATCGATCTATTACACACTAACACCCAAACCCTGAGGGCGCGCGCAATGCCCAGCCTTCCTTTATTTTCTCTGATGTTGACAAACTATTCCAACGGTGCACCGGAAGTACTACGCGTACCGTCTCCAGGAAATGAAACAGTGGCTGCAATATCGGTTTGGGAAGCCGGACATTGACGTGAAGAAGCCCGTCGATCGCGCGACGTTCAGCGGCAAAAAAGGCGTCATCGCGTTCGACATTCACTTCCGGGATGCGACTGGCCATGTCGATCTTTGGGATGGCTCTACTTACGTTCATGAAGCTGTAGACCCACTGGACTATTTCACAATCGCCAAGAACGTTGAGTTGTGGTTAGCACCCTAGGGCCGGGCCGCAGCCGCATTAATTTTGAGAAGGAATCCTTCAGACTGGGGAGAGGAATCGGGTCAGTACACGCTCACCGTCGCTGAGGACGGTGAATCTATGCAGCTATCGTTTGGCAAGCTAGCCAAACGTGGAAATGGAAAGGCCGATGGCGCATCGGGACGCCGTGGCGGCCGATCCCAACCGGCTCCGCAAGAAGATGAATCCGGCGGTGAAGATGTTCAGATAGAGTAGCCTTTCGCGCCAATGATACACATGAAGACCGGGTCAAAAACCCGGTCTTTTTTGGATCTGAATTTGGTGGATCTGAGACTCGTATGGATGTGTCGAAAAATAGATTCAGGATCGAATGACAGCCATGATTCGAGGTAAACCCAGTATACCCTCTATTTGCAAAGGAGAATAGCATGACAGCCACATTCGGTTACGATCCACAAATCGCCTCAGATGTTTGGGGTATGGCGGAAGGCATGAGGACTGGAATTGCACTCAACAAGGCGAGTACCCAGTTTGGAACTGTCGTTCAGGTAAGTGCTGAGCCAACGAATGCTACAGTTAATCATGAGAAAGGTGCCGCTATCTTTGAAGCAATGCAACATGATGCTTCGTCTCCAACAATAACTAAAGATTTGACAGCAGTCGATGGCCGAGCTTGGATAGCCCCAGGAAATCTGAGTGGACGTGTCTGGGGCGGCTGTTTTGTCGGTCATATACTTCCGGGAGCAGACGGACTGGCAACTGGTGCTGAGATAGGAATTGCCAATAGTGGAAGTGATCAGCCGGATCTGGATAAAGCCAATTGCAAAGTTGTCTTGACTCTCGTGGCTGAGGAATTCGGATCGACTGGGCACGCGACTGCAGCTATACACATTACACGCTGGCAGGGACGTCCGCGCTACTATCACGGCATCGTGGTGAAGGAGGATGCATTCGTAGACAACCATGACTGCGATGTCATCCTGCTCCTTGGCAGGGACGGTTCACCATCATTCCGTCTGAAGCCAAACGGCAGTCTGTGGATGGGAACCAGACAAGTTGGCTTTCGCCAAGTACGAGATACTGTCGGAAATGTTGTCGATGCTTTGATTTTGGAATTAGAATAGAGAAGAAATAACGACTTTTGTTTTGAATCTGGTTGATGTTCAGGAAGATCAAATCGTATGCACGAAGTGTGACAAACTTCAGCGGCTTGTGATCCAGGAGGGAGTTCACGCGTCTGACCCGGAATTTCCTTTTTCGGGCGGCCGGGTTTTCGAAGCTTCAAATCGCGTAATGGAGGTTTCCCACACGGTGCGTCGGTCAGGCCTCAACATTGCAGACCGCATTTATTTCGTCTATGCTCGGGGGCGTGGATCGACCCCGTGAGGCCAACATAAAATGAGTCGTGAGGTCAATGCGCGGCTCGTCGCGGCCTCATCACGATCCGAAAATTGGGATGCGGCGCGCGGGCGATCAATTCAAAATTGACAGTGTGTTTTCCCTTTGTCCCTTTGCAAGTTTTTAGCCGTAGAAAGTTGTAACAAATCGGGAGGCTGCGGCATCTTCTCATTGAGGAGCACGACTGTTTGACTACTTTGTCTGTCTCCGTATCGATCTTGATGGGCCAATCACCTCAAAAGATGTTCCGGGCCGTAACCTACTGAAGCGCAGTTGGCGAAAGAACGTAAGTTTGGCTTGGCGGACCGAATATCGGAACTCACTCGATGTGACGCCATTCAACCTTACGCGCATTGGCCGTCCGGAAGCGGAGCGGTGATGGTTTCGGCAAAGAATATCGTCGCCGCGACTTCTTTTGCGGAATGTTACGGCGTTCTGGAAGCGTTTTCCGCAGCCTGCTAACGGAGGAGGACCGCCTCCTCAATAAGTCGCCAGTGGGTGCCGATAGTTAAGAGACGCATTTAGACGCTTAAGCGTCTACTCTGAGAATTTATCTCTCACAATTCATGCAGCGAGCAGTTGGATAACTTGCTCGATGGACCTGTCCGCTTTTCGATAAGCAGTCTCGATTCGGGTTGCGGGTTTGAGGCCCGCCCGTGGCGGTTTGTTAAAGAGGCTGTTGGCCAGAGGGCCGCAGACTCGCTTGTGGAAGAGAACGAACATCAGAGCGGCCTTGTTGCCCTTTTCGGTCAAGCGGTAGGCGTAGCGTTTTCCGTCGCGTTGCAGCAAACCATGGTGTTTCAACTTGCGAATGTCGTAACGGAGTTGCGTCAGGGTGTAATCGTCAGCCTTGAGTTGGAACGCCTCCAAGACGGCTTGGTGAATGTCAGCGGTGCGCCAACCGGTAATCTTGGTTCCAGCGTGAAGCAACACCTCCATGAGACGGATTATTCGGGTGTCCTGAATCTTGATGCCGGGAACGCGGGTTTTACCCGATGTGACGGGCAATGCGAGTTGCTGGAACAACGGGTAATCGACATGAACATTGAGAGCCTCGCCCTCAAAGGCGGCGAAGCGGTCCGTGACGGCGGATAGCTTCTGACGCACCGCGTCCAGATGGTCGAGGGATTTTTTCAAGCCGAAGTCTTTGAGATTGTTGCTGAGCGCTTCGATGCGGAGAAACGTGGAGAACTTCTCATACATTCGCAATACGGCGTTCTTGGCGCAGGCGCGCAGCACGTGGTGTCCATGGTCGATTTTCTCCAGGACGGTGTGGAGCTTTCCACGAAGCCTTTTGTGGAGACGGAAACCGAAGACGTTGGAGACTTTGTCGGCGGTCAGCCGCATCAGTCCGATATCGCAAGAGCGCTCATATAACTGATGGATCGGAAAGTGGCGCTTGAAGATGAAGTTCCGGCAATACTCGACCTGCTGAATCGAATGAAGGCGGTTGAGATTCATAGCCGCACGTTCCTTTTGGGAAAACTTGGGTCCCAGGGCCAGACCCCAATGGTTGAGCCGCTTGCGGATGATGTCGGCGCTGAAGCGATCCGCTGCCGCTTGCAAGGCCTCCGGATCGGAAACCGACAGGAACGCGTTATCGTCTTTGCGGAAGGTAACGCCCTCGCGTAGCAGTTCGCGCTCGATGAAGTGATGGCCATTGATCCAGAAGGTGATGGAGAACGGGAAGAACGAGCCGACGCACATGGACATCGGCCCCAGCACTTCGTCCCAGATATAGAAGTAGTAATGCGTATAGCGGGAGCGCTGGGAACCGACGATGCGATAGTTCGGATCCTTTGTTGGAAACTTCGGCGCCGTAATACGGAAACTCGGACCGATCTCCATACTCTTGAGGATGAAGTAGACTCCAAAGCGGTTTTGCCGCTTCATCTGCTGTAGTCCCGGTTGGAGATCGTCCTTCTTACGGACACCTTTTCCAGCCCATTCCATCGCAATGTTGTTCTTCTTGACGAATGCCTCCACCCAAGCGTGGTATTCGTTGGTCCGCTTTCGCAACACCTCTTTCGTGATCGGGCTGACCTTGTGAACATTCTGGAAGAAATGGACAATGTTTTCCGGTCGGATCAGCAGTGGCAGATATCCCAGGATGACGATGCGGTCGAAACAGTGATATACGAAGGCCAGCAGGCTACCAAACAGGTTGGTGAATAGCTCCATCGCGATACCTCCGCGGGTATCCACTGTATCGAATCTTCAGGAGCAACGAGAATGGGCCGCCTCCGGATCAAGCGTGGACTGGGAAAACGACAAGTGCACGGCAAGGACTTCCGCTTGGCCGATGAAGTCCGTTATATTCAGCGCCGGGCTGCGCAAAACGATAGCCGGATCGTCAGCATCGGATCGTTGCTCCTATTCTCCACCGAAACAGGGGACGCCTGGATGTTGGACCACGCCGATCAACTCGCCACACCGATCGCCCGTCAAGGGGCCGCATTGGCGGTTCATATCGAAGACACCGATACGAATTTCGCCGTTGCTTGGACAGGAAACTACCGGATTGACGGCGACCTGTTTATCTACCGAGATAAGGATTCCGGCAACACCCGCTCGATCTTCGGCTATCCGACCCAGCGGATCGCTCAGCAAATATCCGAGACGTTGGGTAAAGCGTGACGCAGGATTATCACCAACTGGAAATCTGGAATCGCGCGATGGATCATACGGTGAAGGTTTATGAGTTCACCGCAAGTCTGCCCGCGGAGGAGAAATACAACCTCGCTTCTCAACTCAGACGCTCAGCAGCGTCAGTGCCGCTGAATATCGCCGAGGGCAGCGCTGCAGCCACAAACGTGGAGTTCGGCCGCTTCCTTGGTTACGCCTATCGTTCGCTGAAGGAAGGCATCACCGCTCTTGAACTTTGTGTGCGGCTCTACCCGTCGTTGCGCCGGGATTCGATAGCCAGCCTCATTGACGAGGGCAATCAAATCTCACGGATGATTCACAGCTTCATTCAAAAGATCGCACCGACGGAGTCGCGGGGGCCCAATCCCAACTCATAGCTCATGACTCACAACTCAAAACTCCAAGGGCTCCGCCCAGCACACTCTACAAGATTCGCACGGGATTTCAAGGGCGGAGCCCTTGGCTAGTCTTAGTCGGATCACGAATCCCGAACTCTCGTCCTCCGTATGGCGGGT
>Ga0137403_10002907_pt1 | contig 20741 bp, 15 predicted proteins | sample CZOMad2_1_16fung_FD_122057 | JGI IMG/M metagenome (GOLD analysis project Ga0137403, IMG submission 122057) | Vadose zone soil fungal communities from Angelo Coast Range Reserve, California, USA - CZOMad2_1_16fungal (Hybrid Assembly) | ecosystem: Environmental > Terrestrial > Soil > Vadose zone...
GATCCACGAAGTCACACTAACCAACACGAAGCAAAACACTCCTGCCTCGAGCTAGTTCCGACTTTTGAGGCAAAGCTATGCGAGGCGAAATCTTAGACCTCAAACAATCGAACTCGGCAGCGATAACACCTCCTAAAGCACCTGCGATGACTTCCCGTTAATGGATTGTCTGACTCTCACGTCTTCTTGGAAGAACCACCTGTGTCCCGAGGTGCGCCCCTTGGCTTACCGTTCGGTGGGAAGCTACGGACTCGGAACTTTTCCGGGAGCAATCGGTCTAAACCGAAAACTTCCGGGAACGATTCATCGTATGGCAAGGCGGCAACAGCCATCGCGCTCTTCGATTCCGTAAATTCGCCAACGTCTTATGCGCCACCTTTATTCGTTTTATGTTGACGCCGCCAAGATCGCCGCTCAGTCGATCCTGGCGCATAAACTGCGCGCATTTCTCACTTTGATTGGAGTCATCATCGGCGTGGCCTCGGTGGTCGTCGTCGGAGCGGCGATCTCCGGGCTCAACACTTACGTCGTCGATAAGATGTCAAAGATACTGGGCTCCAACCATTTCATGATCGCGCGCATGGCCAGCCAGGGCGAGTTGTCAGAAGAAGATTTAGAGCGCATGAACCGCCGTAACAAGGACTTGAAGTGGGCGGACATGGAATGGCTACAGCAATACTGCGAGACCTGCACCGCGGTCGGCGCGGAGGCCGGGCGAGGTACAAAGTTTGAACAGGACGGCAAGACATTTTTTGGCGGCATCATCTTCGGGGTAACCGCCAACATGGCCGAGATCGAAGACAAGACAATGTCGGACGGCCGCTTCATCCAACCCGAAGAAGTGTCGCACGGCAAACTTGTCGTCGTCCTCGGCGCGGACATCAAGGATAAGTTCTATCCGGACATTGACCCCATCGGCAAAGATTTCAAGGTGGCCGGCCTGCCGATGCGCGTCATCGGCGTTGAAGAGAGGCGCGGTCCTATGTTTGGCAACCTGATCGACAAGCAAGTTTACATCCCGCTAACGACTTTTCAGCGCATTTATGGACGCAACCTCGATTTGCAAATCCACGGCAAGGGGCAGCAACGCGAGACTTTCAAGGGGACGATCGAGGATGCCCGGAGCGCACTGCGCAATTATCACGAGTTGATTGGCAGCGATGAAGACGACTTTGGTCTCGTCAACACCGAAACGCTGGGCAGCCAGATCGATCAATTCACGGGCGCCATTGCACTGGTCGTGACGCCAATCACCCTGATCGCCCTCGTCGTGGGTGGCATCGTGGTCATGAACATCATGCTGGTCAGTGTCACCGAACGCACCTTCGAGATCGGTTTGCGTAAAGCACTCGGCGCGCGACGCAAACAAGTGCTCCTGCAGTTTCTGATCGAGTCATCGATGCTCTGCGCGCTTGGAGGCGTACTGGGGTTGCTCGCCGCTGCCGGCATCTCCTGGGCGGTGACGGCCCTCACGCCGATTACGATGACGATCACCCTGGGCTATATCGCGTTGGCCCTCGGCGTCTCGACGGCGGTCGGCATGGTCGCAGGTATCTATCCGGCATTCAAAGCCTCGCGCCTCGATCCGATCATCGCGCTCACGCGCAGCTGAATCTATGAAGATCAAACTGCCCAACTTCATTCCGCGCGAAACCCTCCTGATGGCGCTCGACAGCGTCCGAGCGCACAAGTTCCGCAGCGCACTCACGGTGCTCGGGATTGTCATTGGCGTGCTGGTCGCCATTGTCGTGGCTTCGATTCTGACGGGTCTCCGCGCCAACATCGTCCACATGGTCGAGGAGTACGGCACCAACAACATCTACGCTTTCCACTTGACGACGGGGCCGCAAGTTGGCGAGCGCGACCAGTCTGAACGCGCGCGCAAACCCCTGACTCCGGAGGATGGCGAAGCCATCGCGCGTCAGGCGCCGGCGGTTGAGGCGATAGCGCTCGAATCCACGAACATTGGCTGTGGCGGTTGTGGTTTCGACGATACGATCAAGATCGAAAACCGGACCTACCGGCGCGGTAATACGAAGGGTGTGACCGCCAACCACGCGGACATTCACAACGCCGCGCTCAAGGAAGGGCGTTTCATCTCCGAGCAGGACGATCTCAACCGCCGGAATGTAATGGTTATTGGCGTCAACGCCGCCGAGGCTCTCTTCCCTGACAAAGACGGCGGCATTGTCGGAACGCGCGTGAGAATGGGCGGCTATGTATGGGAGATCATCGGGGTGCTGGCAAAGCGCCAGACTACGGTTTTCGGCGAGAATGAAGAGGACAACGCTGTCTTTGTGCCATATCGCACCGGAGTGCAGGTCGCGCCCGGCCGCAGGTTCCTCTTGATCATCATTCGCGCAAAGTCGGGGCAATTGCCGGAAGCGCTTAGCCAGGTCGAGGAGATTCTACGCACGCGACGAAATGTAAAGTTTTCCGAACCGAACAACTTCGACGTTAAGACCGCTGACGCTTTCATCACCCAATTCGATAGCATCTTCGGCATGATCGGCATCATCGCCATTGCGATCTCGTCGGTCGGCTTGATGGTCGGCGGGATTGGGGTGATGAACATCATGCTGGTAAGCGTCACTGAGCGCACGCAGGAGATTGGCATCCGCAAGGCACTCGGCGCGCGCCGGCGAGACATCACCAATCAGTTCTTGTTCGAGGCAATGACCCTGACTTTTCTTGGCGGCGTGATTGGCGTAGTGGCGGCAATGGGCATCAGCAAGCTTATCGGGTTCATTATCCCCAGCCTGCCCTCCTCAATCCCTATGTGGGCCGTAGTTTCCGGTTTGTCCGTAAGCGTGGCCATTGGATTGATCTTCGGCGTCTGGCCCGCGCGCAAGGCTTCGCGCTTGGATCCGATTGAGTGCCTGAGGTACGAATGAGGCTTCGTGTGGATGCCCAACCCGTCGCTTCCTTGATTCACTTGAATAACGTGTAACAACTAACTACAATCTTTTCGGAAAGGTTCCACCCCGGTGATAAGGGCCCAGGGGGCTCTCTCGAAAGAGTAGCCGGGGTGGTCGTCTATTTGTTAGTAGTAAGTAATTGTTCCGCTGCGAAATATATCAAACTCGCTTCTCACCGCTGACTTAATCAAGTCGTACGACCGCAAATCACCTCGGGACCATTTCCGGTAGATTGCCCAATTGCAGTAGTCTGCGATTTGTAACTGGAAGTTTGACTTTGAGTCATGATGTAAAAGGCGATATCGCGCCGTCTTGGGAAGCATATTTGACAAGGTGGTCTTAATCGCTTTTTCTACAGCTTTTCGCTTGCCTCTAACGGGAATTCTGTCCGTAAAAACGATTACCTCTGCATACTCATCCAGTGACTGACGCTCTAGCACATAACGTAGAAGATAGCCCAACATTCTGGGGTAGAATCTTGTTGCTTCGCGCAAACTTGGCCCGGTCTTTCGCTTCTCGACTATCACTGCATCTATTCTCATTCCGGTTAGATTACGTTGGATAATATCGAACACTTGATCTCTGACGGCCTGCCGATCTTCAGAGGCGTGGAAGTATTCAATATCCATTCCTTGCTCAACCAAACCATACTTAAGACTAACGAATTCGCTGTAGTCGCCGAACGGTTTCTCTCGTGTGACGGAGGCCATAATGAAATGTTTTGAACCGCTCGGCGAGAAGTCGAAGTCTCCAGCTTCATCGAGAAAGATGTATAGGAAGCGATTTGGCATCACCAATCCTGGTAAACAATTATTCCTAACTAGCCGTCGCCTTCCGCTGCATCTCTTTCAAACCTTCAGGAATAAACGAAGTGATCTGATGGGTCGCCGTCTGACCGTCGGCGAATGCCTGATACAACGTAAAGTCAGGCAGCGACAGACACGTCAGCGGCGATTGCAGGTTGTAGCCCGTGTCGATGCCGATGGCGCTGTTGTAGACGTAAATGCCGTGACGGCCCAGGCGGCCGCGCCAAGGCAAAAACGCCGTGGGGGTATGGCCAAAGACGCAGGGTTTGCCGTAATAGCTTTTGTAGAAATCCTCGTCGCGCGTCCAGAGCAAAGCGTGCGGCGAACTCTCGCTTGGGTGTTTCCCGTTCTCGAGGCCGGCATGGACGTAGAGCGCGTAATCGTCTTCGTGATACAGCCGCAGTTGCCGCAGGAAGTCGATTTGATCGGTGGGAATTTTTTTCGCGAGCAAATCGCGCGACGTTTCAAAATCGGCATTAGTCCGCAGACGGAGCGGGGTCCCGGTGTACTGGGCGAACGTGCGATCTCCGCCGGTCGCGGTTTCCACCCAGGTCATCGCGGCGTCATCGAGAAAATCCAGCAACATCTGTTCATGATTACCGCGCAGGCAAATCACCTTTTCGGGATCTTCACGACACAGATTCAGCACGTGCTCGACTACTCCCGGCACGTCAGGACCGCGATCGATTAGGTCGCCGAGAAAGACCAGCGTGTCCGTCGCCGGCGCGCGCGGCAGCATCTCGAGCAGACAGTGAAGCTGCGCACAGCGGCCATGAATGTCACCAACGACGAAAGTTTTCATTCTTGCTGCATTCCCTCTCCCTCTGGGAGAGGGTTAGGGAGAGGGCGTGAGTGTCACGTCTCCCTTATTATCCTTTCTTTGTCTCAGAACAAGAGGGCTCTGTGCTCGAGGGTCTCAAGCTTCGCACCCTCACCCCTAGCCCCTCTCCCAAATTGGGAGAGGGGAATATCCAAAACTGCTGGTACTACAAGCCCTCTCCCCCAACCCCTCTCCCAGTGGGAGAGGGGAGAAAACCAGCGATCTCATCGAGCACTTTCTCAGTGTCGTTGAGAATCTGCTCATTTGTGAACCGCAGCACGCGCAAGCCGTGCGCGATCATGTAAGCGTCGCGATTTTGGTCGTGATGCCACTGCTCGTTTGGTTGATGCACTGGTCCGTCGCACTCAATCACTAATTCCGCTTCGTGACAATAGAAGTCTGCGACGTAATCGCCAAACTGATGTTGTCGTCTGAACTTGAATCCGAGTAACCGACGATTCCGAATTAATTCCCAGAGGAGCGCTTCAGCGGATGTCTGTTCGGCTCTAAGTTCCCGAGCGAGTTCCTTTAACCCCGAAAACTGGTATCCGCCACGGTATTGTCGTGCCTTCCTCACTGTGTAGTTGGCTTTCTCAGTCGCTGGCAAAGCGGGAACTCTATCAAGCGCGCGCAACGCCACTCAGATCTCCTTGTCCACCGACATAGGTGTAACGATAGAACCAACGATCTGCTGGTACTCCGGATCGCCGCGCAGCGATTCCCAATTCTTATCACGCTCAAACCACGGCTTGTTTTCGTTTCCCAGCTCGATCGCCCGCCGCAACCATTTGAGCGCTGCCTCGCGTTCGCCTTCCATCGCATACGCCGATGCCAACCAGTAAGCGACGTCGTGATCGGTGTCCGCGGTCTTAATGACTTCGTCGGAGATTTGCGCGCGGGCCTCATCGTGCCAGCCGAGCGCGCTCAGAAAGGTCGCATAGATCGGCCGAATGCCGTCGAGTTGCGGTTGTTGCTCAAGCACCTGTTCAAGAATCTCTGCCGCTTTGACCGGTTCGCCGCGATAGTAGAGAGCGCGAGCCCGAAAAGTTCTGATCAAAGGGTGGTCCGGCTCGATGGCGGCGCCCGCGTCGAGCTCCGCCAGCGCTTCGTCGTAGCGCGCCTGGTAAGTAAGCAAGCGCGCGCGGTTATAGCTAACCACGACGCGCTCTGCCGGATTCAACCGGGCCATTCGATCGAGACTGCGGAGGGCCTGGTCGTAGTCACCATCCAGCCGGGCCAGCACGCCGCGCACAAAATGCACGCTGGCGTCGTTCGGCGCTTCCCGCTTCAATTGGTCCGCGGCCGCGCGTGCCTGCACCTTCTGCCCGCTCGACAAGTAGATGAAGATCATGTGCATCCGGGCTTCGATTAGATGTGGATCAAGCGCCAGAGCTTTATCGAAAGCGTCTCGCGCCACCGCGTGATCGTCTGCCTCGCCAAAGCCTTTCATCACGCGGCTGGCGTAAGCGGCGCCGAGGGCGCTGTGGGCCAGGGCGAACGAAGGATCCAGATAGGCTGCGCGCTCAAAATGTTCGATCGCTTCGTCCACATCCTTGCGCGCGACCGTGTGATAGACGTACCGGCCCAGGCAATCGCGGCCGCGCAGGTATTCTTCGTAGGCTTCAGCGTTTGCCGTCTTCTGCTGTTCGAGCCGAACCCTCTCGTCAGAAGTAAGCTCCAGACGCAGGCCGTCACAAATCTCCTGAGTGATCGTGTCCTGGACGTTGATGATGTCGGTCGCATCAGCGTCAATCTTGTCGCTCCAAAGCAAATCACCAGAGTCCACGTCGACCAGTTGCGCGGTCACTCGAATCCGGTCGCCGGCGCGCAGAAAGCCCGCGGAGAGTACGGCGGCGACGCTCATCTCGCGCCCGGCCTGGCGCGGGTCGACTTGAATGCCCTGATACTTGACGATTTCCGAAGAAGGCCGAACCACCAGCGAGCGCACGCGCGCGAGTTCAGTGATCACCGCATCGGCGAGCGAGAATTCGTAGAAGCTCGATTGCGAATCGTTGCTCAGATTTTTGAAAGGAAGAATGGCAACACTCTTGCGCTCGCGATCGCCGACGCTGGTTACCGGCGTTTCGTGCACGGGGCGATCAGAGGTTGAGATGCGCTGTTGCGTCGTGCGCTCTCCGGTGACGCCGCGCAGCCAGCGCAGCGCTCGTCCCATCCGGCCGGTGCCCGAAAGATGCCGCGGCGTCACGTGTGTGATCGGTTGGAATCCCTGAGCGCCGCCGGCCTCGACTTCGCGCAGCACCGCGCGCAAATCGTCGCGTAGCTCGCCGACTTTCTGATAACGGCTTTTCGGATCTTTTGCCAGCGTGTGATCGAGAATGCGTTGCAGTTGCGGCGGCGCGCCGCCCGGTCGTGCTTCAAACAGCGGTTCGGGCTCGTCGTGCAGCACCGCGTGGCGCACATCAACGCTGGTCTTACCCTTAAACGGCCAGGTGCCGGTCAACATCTCGTAAAGCAACACGCCGGTGGAAAAGATGTCCGCGCGCGCATCGACCTTATCGCCGCGCGCCTGCTCGGGCGCTGCGTAGGTCGCGGTGCCGTACGGGATACCAATCTCAGTCAGATCGGTATGATGAATTCCACCCGGGCCAGTCCCTTCGCCGTCCATAAGTTTTGCCAGGCCAAAATCCAGAACCTTCGCCTGACCTGACGGCGTGACCATGACGTTGCCGGCTTTGATGTCGCGATGGATGATGCCGCGCGTGTGGGCTGCGTCCAGCGCGTCGGCGACTTGAATGGCAATTGAAAGAGCGCTGCGCAGATCGAGGGGCCGTCCATTAACCAAGTCGCGGACGTTCTTCCCTTCGACGTACTGCATGGCGATGAAGTGAACGCCCTCGATGTCGTTCAAGTCAAAAATGGTGCAGATATTCGGGTGATCAAGCGCCGAGGCCAGACGCGCCTCGCGCTCGAACCGTTTCAGGTTGGCTTCTTTGACGGTTAGTTCCGGCGGTAAAACCTTGATGACGACCGCCCGCCCAAGTTTGGTGTCGGTCGCTTTATAAACTGTTCCCTGTCCGCCGGCGCCAATCTTTTCGAGGATTCGATAATTCCCAAGTTTTGCGCCGATCATTCTTGGCTCTATTAAACTCCCGCGGGGCGACGGGTGCAACCGAAGAGTTCAAATTCCAAAACCCGCGTAGCGGGTGGAAGCATAAAGCCTGGGGTGGAGCGGAGCGGAACCCCAGGGTGGACGACCGATTCGAACTCAGAGCGCGCGAAGCGTGCGATAGCGCAATAGCTACGATCTAATTACGATGAACGGCTGTCGCCTCGCTTCGCGGGCTTAAGGCAAACATCCAAGCTATCTTCGTCCGTGCGCGATCTTCACTGCCTCCGGCTCGCCGCGCAGCCGCAGCATCGAAATAACTCCGAACAAAGGTCCGGGCGCAAGAATCACGAACGCATAACGCCAGCCAACCAGATCCACAAAGCGCGGGATCAACTCGATCGAAATCACAGTCAAGAGAAATCCCAGACACGTTTGCATCGTCAGCGCCGTGCCGATGTACCGTGGATCGCCAAGCTCGGTGACGCAGGCTGAAAACTGAGCGGAGTCAGCAACCACGCTGGCCCCCCAGATCGCGGCGACAATCAAGAGGAGGATTGGATTCGCGCCGAACAGAAAACCAATAACGAGACAGCAGCTCCCGCTGATAGCCATCGCAGTCGATGTCACGATCGTACGGCCAACACGATCAGCAATTAACCCGGCGATGACACAGCCCGCGGCGCCGCAAGCGATCACGAGGAACGAAGCAACTTCGGCGAGCGATGGATCGCTTTTGCGTAGCGACAGACTGGCGCGAATCATGAACGGAATCCAGGTCCACATCGCGTAGAGTTCCCACATGTGTCCGAAGTAACCCAGGTTGGCGAGACGCAGCGGACGGTTACTAAAAGCTTTGCCGGCCTGCTGCCAATCAAAGCGTGCCGCCGGCAGCGCGTATGGCCCATCTCCTACAAAAAGCAGCACCAACAGACCGCTGATCACGGCCAGCAACGAAACAAACATCACGTTGTGCCGCCAGTTCTGACTGCCGAGCCCATTGACCAGATAGGGCGTGGCCTTGCCCAACGTTAACGCGCCGACCAGCACGCCGAGCGCCAGGCCGCGCCCGTGTCGAAACCACGAAGCCAGAATTTTCATCGCGGGCGGATAGACTCCCGCCAAAAACATACCCGTCAGAAAGCGCAAGGGAATTCCCGCCGATGCGTCGTGCGCCAAAAATCCGAAAGCGCCATTAACGAGGGCCGCGGCAATCGCCGTTAGCGTGAACAGGTGTCGTGGACTGATGATGTCCGGGAGATTGAGGAGCGCGCTCAAGAGAGTCCCGGCCACAAAGCCGAGTTGGACAGAGAGCGTGAGCCAACTCGCCGCGCCGGCACTGAGGTGCCATTCCTTAGTAAGCGCCGGCGCCACCGCCGAGCCGCTGAACCAAAGCGACATGCCCAGGAGCTCCGCAATCGCCAGCACCGCTAGCGTGCGCCAACGTGACGGAGAGTCAGCCTGTGATGAAGCCGGATTGTGCAAGCGGGAGATTGTAGCGCAAAGGATAGCGCAGTAGCGCAAGTTGTTAACTTGCGTTCTGTCTTAGCCGGGAAAGTCGCAACTTAACAACTTGCGCTACATCTACGCCACCGCTTCAATGCGCGGCTTGATTAAGGTTGGAGGAGCTATAACACGAGAGCTCTTGCGGCGCTTATCTTCGTACATCGCCCTATCGGCGCGGGCCATGAGCTCTTCAATCGAGTGGTTTTCTTCGTCTTCGAAGTGCGCGAGGCCGACGCTAATCGACAGATCGTAAACCCGATTTCGCCGCTTGTTGCTAACGCTGAACTTGTCCTGCAATCGGCGCGTAAGCGTCTCTGGTTCCTCACTGGGATCAATTGCGGCGAGTACCACAAACTCATCGCCTCCGAGGCGTGCGACGACATCAGCATTGCGAAACGTATCCTTGAAGAGTTCAGCTGCGGTAACCAGAGCGCGATCGCCTTCCTGATGACCAAGCGAGTCGTTGATCTCTTTCAATCCATCGAGGTCGGCATACAGGATCACCGGCACTTTTTCATTGCGGCGAATTGAATCCAGGTGCTGCTCGGTCACGGCCAGGAAACCGCGGCGATTGTAAAGGCCGGTCAATTCGTCGACGAGTGAAAGACTTTGTAACGCTGCCTCTGCCCGTTTCCGCTCAGTAATGTCCTGAATCTGAAAGATGAAATGGACCGGGTTATTGTCTGAATCACGAACCAGCGAAACACTATTCAGGGCCCAGACAATCTGGCCGAACCGATGCACGTAACGCTTTTCGACCTGGGACGTCGGCGTCTCACCCTGCATCAGCCGATAGAGATTAGCCAGGTCGTTTCCCAAGTCATCGCCGTGAGTAACGGCCTGAAAGTTTGAATCGAGGAGCTCCTGCTCACTATATCCTACTAACTCGCACAGCGAACGATTCACGCGCAGCCAGGCGCCCTGTGGTGAAACCAGAGCCATGCCGATCGCCGCATAATCAAACGCGTTGCGAAAGTGTTCTTCGGTTTCGCGCAAGGCGCGTTCGATGCGCCCCTGCTCGGCGATGTGCCGGTTAAGCTCTTCCACGTGACGGCGGGCCAGTTCGGCTTGCGCGGCGGCGCCCTCGACGTTCTTCATGTAAGTCCAGTAGGTGAAATACACGATCGCGATGATCGGGATCGTGGCGCTGAAAGCAAAGAAGCCGACATTACCGATGAACCGCGCAATGATCCCCGCCGCCGACGCGCCGGCGAAATACGTGATCGACGTCCACAGAAAATTCCGCCGCCAAGTCAGCCAGACTGGTTGATCTGCCTTGAGCGCGGAACTGGTAGCCACCAAAATCGAGTTGACAGCGTACTGAATCACCGCCATGGCGCAAAGCGCGGCCACATAGTTTGAAGCGTAGACGTCGCGCCACGTTAAGGTTTCGCCAAAGCAAATCCGCAACGTCCAAACCGTAAGGAACGTCGCGCACGCCATGACGGCGGCATTGAAGAGATGCGTTTGCACCTTGTTGCTGATGCGCACCGACGAACACAGGGCTTCGGTGGTAGCCAGCACGACGGCTGCCTCGCCGCCGAATAGCAGCAGCGAAAGGAAAACAAAAGTGTCTGATACCGATATGTGGGCTTTGACGCGCGGGATCTGAATACTTAGACGCGGACCGATGAGCACCGTGGCGAGGGCCAGCAGCAGAAAACGAACATCGATTAAATCGACCGAGAGATGCGCGCCTGAAAACGCCACGGCCCCTGCGCCGGCGATGATCACAATCCAAACAAAAATGTGGTTGAGTCGGGAGGTATTCATCTTTCAAGACGGGCTGGAGGATCGGCCTCCACCCTCTCGCGCGATTGGCAATGGCCGTTCCACGATCGAGACCTCCAGATTTGTTGAGGAAAACGGGCTTTCCCCGATCGCCGCCTCCGTCGAGCGGTCAGAAAGCAATGTCACTCTGGCAGCGTTCAGTTCAATCTGAACGATCTTGTTTAGAGTACCGACTTCCGTTGGGTTGGTTGTGGCTCGCGCATCCTGCGCGTGATTCACGAGCGGGACGCCCGTGCCACGTCGGTTTTGAGACAGCCGTCCTACTGCGTTAGAATTCCGGCCCGAGTTTGTTCCGCAGCTATTGATTAGAGCCTTCGTCCTGGATCTAAGAATCACATGTTAACAATGCTAGCCACGACTATCACCCCGCTCGCGGGCCAGTGTACTGAGTCGGGCACGTATTGCGTTCATCCCCTTAACGGTTACATTTGCATTGATACTCCCTCGTACTGCAACTGGTATTTCAAGACTACCGAAAACATCAGCCCGCTCTATCAACTCGATACGTTTGATTGGACTGTGCTGATCGTTTACTTCGGTATTCTGACGGTCCTGGCAATCTATGGCGTCTATCGCATCAAGCAAGTGATCGACTTCTGGCGCTACTCGAGGTTTCCACCAAAAGCAAAAGGTGAGTTCACTGCCGATGAGTTGCCGCACCTCACGATTCAACTCCCGCTCTTCAACGAGATGTACGTGGTTGAGCGTCTGGTCAAAGCCATCACCGAGATCGACTACCCGCATGAGCGGATGGAGATTCAAGTGCTCGATGATTCAACCGACGAGACGGTGAACATCGCGCGCGCGACCGTCGCCAGATACGCGCAACAGGGTTTCGACATTCACTACATTCATCGCGACGATCGCACCGGATTCAAGGCGGGCGCGCTGGAAAACGGCATGAAGACCGCGAAGGGAAGCCTGATCGCCATCTTCGACGCTGATTTTGTCCCACGGCCGGATTTCCTGCGCAAACTGATTCACCACTTCACCGATCCGATAGTGGGCTGTGCGCAGATGCGCTGGTCCCACATCAACGGAACTTACAACCTGCTGACCCGCCTGCAAACGATCATGCTCGACGGGCATTTTGTGGTCGAGCAAACCACCCGCAATCGCTCGGGCAATTTTTTCAACTTCAACGGCACGGCCGGAATCTGGCGGCGCGAGGCGATTGAGATGAGCGGCGGCTGGCAGCATGACACGCTCACCGAAGACACGGACCTGAGTTTTCGCGCGCAGTTGATGGGCTGGCGATTTGTTTACCTGCTCGATGAAGAGGCGCCGGCGGAAATCCCGGTTGAGATTAACGCCTTCAAAGCGCAACAGCGCCGTTGGGCCAAGGGTGTGTTGCAAGTCTGGTTCAAGCTTTACCGGCGCATCTGGCATGCGCCGCTGCCAATGCGGGTGAAACTCGAGATGTTCTTTCGTCTGACGGGCAACATCAGTTACCCGTTGATGATCGTGGCCAGCTTCATGCAGTTTCCGCTGCTCCTGGTCCGCTACAACCAGGGCCTGCATCAATTGATGATGCTCGATGTGCCGCTGCTTTTCTTCTCGACGGTTTCGGTTGTGCTTTTTTACGGCACGGCGGTTTGGTATCTCGACAAGAAGCGCGGCAAGCGACTGCTGCACCTGCCGCTGGTGATGGGCCTCGGCATCGGACTGGCTTTCTCAAACGCGCGCGCGGTCCTGGAAGCATTGGTCGGCGTCAAGTCTGACTTTGTACGCACGCCCAAGTATCGGGTTGAGACGACGAAGGACGAGTCCTGGAAAGCCAAGAAGTACAAGCGCAAGCACGGTTGGCTGCCGTTGCTCGAGTTGAGCTTTGCTTTCTATTTTGTTTTGGCGATTGGTTATGCGGTGCGCATGCACATGTGGGGTCCGATTGCGTTTCTGATGCTGTTCTGCTTTGGTTATGGGTATATGGGCACCATGAGCCTGCTGCAAACTGCCGGCGGCAAGCGCGTGCCGTCCTTAGGACAATCGGCGGCCAAGACCAGTTAGTATTAGTCCAATGGGTCTGATAAGTCCTATGGGCCTTATGGAACCTATTATTGAGCCGAAACAAATAGTAACCCAATTGGCCCCTTGAGCGTCTTAGGTACCGAACTCGCAACAAAAGTCTCGATCGCGTAGACAAGCGAACCCCAAATTAACGGAGGATTTTTCTAATGAGAAGATTGTTTTTGATTGCCGGACTGATGCTGGCGTTGGGCTTGGCCGTAGTGGCCGCCAGCGCTTTCGCGCCGGCCAATTTCGCCGGCGCCTGGTCGCTGGACAAAGCGAAGAGCCAGGGCCTTTCACAAGGAATGATGAACGCTGAAAGCATTACTTGGACCATCACGCAGGACGACAAGCAGATTTCGATCGATTCCAAGGTCGTTGCTGGTCCACCCCCGGCTGGCGCTCCTGCCGGTGGCGGTGCCGGCGGCGGCATGGGCGGAGGTCGTCCCCCGGCTGGTCCCCGAGTTTTCAGCCTCGATGGCAAGGAAGCAACGGCTGAAGTTCAGGGCGGCACCAACACGACGAAGACCTCCTGGTCGAGCGATGGCAAGACCCTTGAGCTGTCGTCTGTGCGTGCTGGCAGCCGTGACGGCACGGACTTCAAGTTCACGACCACTGAAAAGCTGTCGCTGTCAGGCGATGGCAAGGTCCTGACGGTTGCCCGTCACAGCGAAAGCCCACGCGGTCCGCAGGACTCGACGATGGTCTTCAACAAGCAGTAAGTCTTTGGTTTGACGGCGGTAGCGAGCGCGAGCGCGCCATCGCTTTTAAATGTCCGACGAACTTCAGTTTGCCGTTTAGCGGCAAACTAAAAGTTTGTCGGACATTTTCCTCTTGCCGCGTCGCTTTGCCGGACTCAGATCAAAACCATCTAGCCTCTCAAACCAAACGCAGCTACAATTGGCCCAGTGCCGACACGATTCAGATGGAGCCTCATTTCGGATGAGCGATTGCTCGACACTCGCATCTGCGATCTGCCGATACGCATCAAGGGATCGTTTCTCGAGCCCCACATCAAGCGTCTTTACAGCGAACTGAACGACCGCGGAATTCGTTTCAAACCGCACGTGTGGTTGTCTGCCGAATGGTTTACGCCCGATGGTGTGCCCGGGTTTGCGATTCCTTTTTATCTGGCCCATCCGCGATTGATGAAGCTGGAACGAAAGCAGATGTTGGAAGTCGAGGGCGGCACTGACGTCCAGTGCATGCGTATCCTGAGACACGAGGCCGGCCACGCAATCGACAACGCTTTTCGACTCCACTTCAAACGGCGCTGGCATCAAATCTTTGGTCTCTTCACGCAACGTTATCCGGAATCCTACAAGCCAAAACCGAACAGCCGTCGTTATGTGCTCAACCTCGATGCCTGGTACGCGCAGGCACACCCCGCCGAAGATTTTGCGGAAACGTTTGCGGTTTGGCTGCAACCGCGTTCAAACTGGCGGCGGCGCTATCGTAATTGGCCGGCGCTGCGCAAACTGGAATACATCGATGAAGTGTTGAAGGAAATCGCCGGCACTCGGCCTAGGAACCGCGTCCGCCGAAAGGTGGAAACTCTGCCCGAGATCAGAACCACGTTGCGCGCGCACTATGCGCGTAAGCAGCGCCAATACGAATTCCAGTGGCCGGCTTATCTCGACGCCGATCTGCGGCGCATCTTCTCTGCCGACCCGGGACACAAATCGCGCCTGACAGCAGTAAGTTTTCTGCGCTCGATCAAGCGCGAAATCGAGCAGTTGGTCGGTGACGGCACGGGTGTCCACAAGTACGCCATCGATCACGTCTATGAACTGATGATTGAGCGGGCGGGTCAATTGAAACTTCGCCTGAGCGGCCGCCGTGAACAGGCCAAACGCGAAACCGCAATCATGCTGACGGTGCAAACCATGAACGTGGTCCACTCCGGTTACCACAGGATTTCATTGTGAGCGCAGAAACCTTCAAAAAACTTCGAGTCATTGTGCTGTGCCATGAAGATCTGGTGCCGCCCGACACCATCGAAGGTCTGAGCGCAAAAGAAGTGGCGCCGTTCAAGACCGAATGGGACGTAATCTCGACCCTGAAAAAGATTGGCCACGACGTGGCGCCGGTAGGCGTTTACAACAACCTGGGAGTGATCGGCAATGCTTTGATGGAGCACAAGCCGCACATCGCTTTCAATCTGCTGGAAGAATTTCATGGCTATCCCTTGTACGATCAGCACGTCGTCAGCTATCTCGAATTGATGAAGCAGCCGTACACCGGGTGCAATCCGCGCGGACTGACCATCTGCCGCGACAAAGCACTCTCAAAAATGGTGCTCGCTTATCATCGCATTCACGTGCCCGCTTTCGCCGTCTTTCACATGAATCGCAAAGTGAAGAGATCGAAGCGGCTGAAATTTCCTCTGCTGGTGAAATCAATCAGCGAGGAAGGTTCGGTCGGCATCGCCCGCGCATCGATCGTCAATGACGATGAGAAGTTGGCCGAGCGCGTCGAGTTCATTCATCGCCAGACAAAAACGCACGCGATTGCCGAACAGTACATCGCCGGGCGCGAGATCTATGTCAGCGTGATTGGCAATCAGCGCCTGCAAACCTACACGCCCTGGGAATTGGTAATTGAAAAACTTCCCGAGGGCGCGCCTAACATCGCAACCTCAAAGCTGAAATGGGATCCGGCCTATCAGGAAAAAGTTGGGGTGGTAACCAAGGCGGCTGAGATTGATAAGGCGATGACCGAAAAGATCGAGCGGCTTTCGAAGAGAATTTATCGCACGCTTTTCCTCAGCGGTTACGCGCGCCTGGATTATCGCGTGACCGACGACGGACAAATCTATGTGCTGGAAGCCAATCCCAATCCGCAGATTGCCAACGCCGAAGATTTTGCCGACTCAGCCAAGCATTGTGGAATTGACTATGAAGATCTGCTGCAAAAGATCATCGCGCTGGGTTTGCGATATCGCACCGGTGCGTAGCGAATTGTTTAAAGGCGGGCTACCGCCTGCCGAGTTGCGATTGTGAATTATAAGGCGGGCGGTAGCCCGCCTCTAAACATCGCAAGTTTATTTCGATCAGAGCTACAACAACCAAACGCGCCCCGGAAGCCCGAAGCTTCCGAAGCGCGTCCTTTACAACTGCGGAGCGAGATTAATTATTACCCGTTACTGCTCCGCCAGCTACTACCACGTCCTGGTTCGAACCCCCAAAGGTAATGCCAGTTAGTTCGGCAACGCCGCCCTTTTCGATCATTCTGACCGACGTGTTCTTCGCCTTGTCGCTACGCGATTGAAGTTGCGCAGTCGTTTTGGCCTTAACCTTTCCATCTTTTAGAATGGCGAGCTCGCCGGTCTGCTCGTTGAATTTAACCTGGTAGTCTCCGGCCTTAACCAATGTGCCATTCACCATAACATCCGATGTGAACGTCACGTCTTGCGTTTTGACTTTGGCCTTGTCTTTCGTCGCAGCGGAAATAGCGATCGACGCCAGCGCGCAAATCATTAATGCCGCGAATGTGCTCTTCAAAAAACTTTTCATCACTTTCCTCCCTGTTTGTTTGAACCCCTGCTCCCAACGCATCGCGCCCGAGCCAACTTGTTCGTTCTTCTAGTTAGTGATAACGCGGTCGGAAAGGTTGCGGTTGCAAAATTAATTTTTCATTTCATTTGATCGATAAGAAGTTGCAGACGCATCCAGAGAACTGAACAACTTTGTGATCGTTACGCGACACTTTCAAGGCTCAACCCAATCACGCGTCATATCACACCACAACGCCAGCCCGCGCCATGAATTGAATCGAGAATAGAACCGTGAAATTTTCTTGTCACTTGCTACGCGACTGTGGTTGCGCAAACGCGCGAATTGCGCGCGCGTCCACGAATCCAGCGCCAGCCCATCGTAACGGCCGATTAGTTTCAGCAAGTTCTCAGCCGCATAAGTGCCGACGCCCTTGACGCTTTTCATTTCTTTGATCAGATCCTTCAAGGGCAGTTCGCTGGTGAGCCACGCTTCAACATCGAGCGACCCCGACGCTACTCGTTTTGCCAGCTCAGCCAGATACGGCGCGCGATAACCGGAACGAATCTGGTCGCGAAAAAACTTCTCCGGCTGCTGGGCCATGGCGGCTGCGTCAGGAAACGATTTGCGGCCATCCGCTGATTCGCGACCAAGTTCGTGCACTAGTCCGCTCACCATTTTTTGCGTCAAGGCCCAGGAACAATTCGTGGTGCAGATCATCTTCACCAGATCTTCGAACACGGTGGGCGATCGCAAGAGGCGGCCGGCGCCTTCATGCGCGATCCAGGCAAAATCGGGATCGACCGTTACGGTCTGATAAAACTCACGCAGGTCGTCATCGAGACGGAACATATGGCGCACGTCACCTTCAATTTCGGCGGCGGCCTTCGTCCCCAATCGCCGCGAAGTACTAATGCTGATTTCTCGATTTCGCGACGAGATTTCTGCGGTGACAGGCTCCTCCTCTCGACTTACAAGGACACGAACTAGTTTCCAATTCGGCCGATCCAACTCGAAGGGCCGGAGCGCACACCAACCGTGACTGAGAACAGTCCGGCGAAAGTTGAAATCGCTGGGTGTTTTGATTGTGATTATCATAAAAAGAGAGCGTTGCGATCAGGTCCCAGTGCTTCAAAATTCTAGCCACCGGGCCGCCTGTACGCATCAAGTGCGGTCAACATGATGCTTGACCAGAACGGCCGCGCGGGGCTAAACTTTCAGCACTAACCAAGATGAATGGAAGGCTGTTCTCGCTGGTTCCTAAATCACTTGGTTCTCAGCGAGCGAAGAGTCAACTACATGATTCTCTACAGTTAAGGTTGCTTAAGAACCATTTCCAAAAATAGCTGCCGGAGCTTTCCGGCGCGCGCTCCGTCGCCCTGAAGGGAACAGCCTTTCGGGGCGATGTCGTGTCTGGGGTACGAATTTATTCGGGACTCTGCGGTTGGTCTTTTACCGGCCAGATCAGCGACGCCCCTACCGCGGCCAACAAAACCGCCGCCACCACCACCAACGCAATGCCAATCGGAATATTATCGACGTCGCGGATCATGTCGCCCACTGCCTTATATCCGAAACCATGGAAACCCGCTGCGACTACCTTCGCCAACAATGGCAAGAGCATTTTGAGCCCGATGAAACCCAGCACAATACCCAGGCCAATCTTGAGGTAATGAAACTTTTCGACGACGCCGGCCAGCAGAAAGTAGAACGTGCGCAGGCCGAGAATCGCAAAAACATTCGAGGTGTAAACTATGAAGCGATCCGTCGTCACGCCAAAGATCGCCGGAATCGAGTCGACGGCAAACACCAGGTCGGTTACTTCAACGACGATCAGTACCAGCAACAAAAGTGTGCCCACGCGTTTCCCATCAACGACAGTAAAAAATTTCCGGCGCTCGTAGTGGCGGGTGATCGGAACATAGCGCGAGACAATCCGCACCAGGGGATTTTCCTCGGGTTCCATCTCGGTTTTCCCGCCCCGCAGCATTTGCCCGCCCGTATAAACCAGAAATGCGCCAAAGAAATAAATAATCCAGTGAAAGCGATCGAGCAGCGCCGTGCCCGCCAGAATCATCGCTACCCGCATGATCAGAGCACCGAGCACGCCCCAGTAAAGAACGCGATGTTGGTATTTCGGCGGGACTTTGAAGTACGAGAAGATCAGCAGGAAGACAAAGAGATTGTCGACCGAAAGCGATAATTCGATCAGATACCCGGCGAGAAACTCGAGTCCCTTCTGATGGCGGGCCGCCCCAAACAACTCCCATCCCAGCGGCCCAAACAACAGTCCCGCGAAGATTAGGGCCAGCGCCACCCAGATGCCGCTCCAGACCGCAGCATTCCGGTAACTGATTTCGTGGGGCTTACGATTAAAGAGGCCCAGGTCGATGGCCAGCATCACGAGGATGAAAAGACAGAAGCCGACCCAGGCCAGCGTCGAAGTTGCGAGTGAATGCATCTAAGCAGCTAAAATATCACTCGCGCCGCAAGCCACGCAAAAACGAAATCGCTGAAGTTTGTCAAAATGCAGTCACCGAGCCCGGTTTCGAGTTGCAGCCTGCGAGGCGCTCATTTAGAATTCATGGTTTCCGAGATGACTGGAAAAGGTTTACCTACATGCTCAAACAACTAAGCCGCTTTGAACGCACAAGCAAAGTCCTGATTCTGGGGTTCGTGGGACTGATGGCAGTCAGCCTGGTGCTCTTCTTCAGACCTAACGGCAGCTCATCGGCTCTGGAACCGGCCAAGAGCACCGAAGTGCTCGCGACAGTGGGTGGCAACGAAGTTACCGTGGGTGACTTTACTACGCGGAAGCTGAATCTCCAGGGTCAATTCAGTCGCTTTGGCGGCCAGGTGAGTTTGCTCCAGATGGGCTATACCGACGAACGGATTCTCGACGGTCTGATCTTAAACAAAGTGACCGTGCAGGAAGCCGCGCGCCTGGGCCTGGGCGCGTCTGAGGAGGAAGTCAGAGACAGAATCGCGAAAACATTCAGCGATGCGTCCGGCAAACTGACGCTCACTGACGCCTCTGGAAAGTTGGACATGAGCAAGTACCAGGAGCGCGTCGGTGACGTAACCGTTTTTGAACGGGGCGTGGCCGAAGATATTGCGAGAGAAAAGCTCGAGGCCTTCGTGGCCGCCAGCGTGCGCATTTCAGAGGACGAGGTGCAGGCGGAGTACAAGCGCAAGAATACCAACTTCGATCTCACCTATGTGATTGTTTCTGCCGACAAGCTGGCTGAGAAAATTCAACCTACGGATGACGAGCTGAAGGCGTACTACGAACAACACAAAACCGACTACAACATTCTCGTGCCTCAGAAAAAGATTAAGTACATTTTTATTGATCAGGATAAGTCTGGCCAGAAGCTGCAAATATCGGACAAGGAACTTCACGACGAATACGACAGTCTGAAGCCTGAGTTCAAGCAGGCCGGAGTTAAGGTCCAGCAAATCGTTTTGAAAGTCGCGCGCCCCGATCTCGACGCCACGGTCAAAGCCAAAGCCGACACGTTGGTGGCCAAAGCGCGAGGCGCGCAGGAAAAGAGCACCGAAGAAGCGTTCGCTGAATTAGCAAAGGGGAATTCCGAAGATCCAGCCACGGCCAAAGACGGAGGACGGGTAAATGGCATAGTAAAGAAGAGCACGAACAAGTCAGACGATCCGTATCAGCAGGTCCTAATCCTCCAGCCCGGCGACGTCACCGACGCGATTAAATACAAGAACGCTTATTACATCCTGCGTCGCGGCGAATCCGTGCCGAAAACCTTCGAAGATGCGAAGACGGAGCTGCTGGTATCTCTGCGCAACCGTCGCGGTTACACGGTAGCGCAGAAAATTGCCCAACGGGCTCAGGATCGCTTGAAGGAAACCAAGGATCCGCAAAAGGTTGCGCAAGAGTTCGCGGCAGAGGCCAATATGTCCCCGGCAGACATGGTGCGCGAAACGCCGTTTGTGAAACCGGGTGATGATGTCGCCAACATCGGCAGCTCTCAGCAATTTGAAGAAGCGATTGCGCCCCTGAATAATCCCAACGACGTTGGCGAACCGGTAGGTATCAAGGAAGGCGTGGCCATTCCCATGTTCGTCGATAAGAAAGAACCGCGCATTCCGGAATTTGATGAGGTCAAGGACAAGCTCACCGCCGGCTTTAAGCAGCAACGTGGCAAAGAGCTGTTGGACCAGAAGGCGAAAGAGATTGCGGCCGTGAGTACGCCTGCCGATTTGAAAGCCGCAATTGAGAAAGCCGGACTGCAAGCCGAGGTAGATGCGCCATTCAAGGTCGGTGGGTCCCTGGGTAAGGCCAATCCCAGTGCGGCGCTGGAC
>Ga0137403_10002909_pt1 | contig 20726 bp, 27 predicted proteins | sample CZOMad2_1_16fung_FD_122057 | JGI IMG/M metagenome (GOLD analysis project Ga0137403, IMG submission 122057) | Vadose zone soil fungal communities from Angelo Coast Range Reserve, California, USA - CZOMad2_1_16fungal (Hybrid Assembly) | ecosystem: Environmental > Terrestrial > Soil > Vadose zone...
GTGCTGGGATCCAGCAACTTGTCATTGAGCATGATCGGGATGTCGTACTGCGGATAGCTCGGCAGCCGAAAGCCCGTGGTTTCAGTGCCGGTGTCGAACTGGTTGAAGATCAGGTGAAACCCTTCCAGTCCCTTGTAAGTATTCTCAGCGGTGTGATCGATGCGATGGTCGTGATACCACATCGTGCTCAACGACTCGTTGATGTCGCCGTTGGGTTGATTGGTCGAAGCGAATCCCGCCTGCTGTCCGGTGAAGTACTGATCGAAATACTGCCCGCGGAAAAAGTAGCGACAGGGACCGCCGTCGCTTTCCGGCGCGGTGTGGAAATTGTGCAGGTGCGTGGACATCTCGGGAACGCCGAACCCGCCGTTCTGGCTCTGTGTCGGCAGTTCGTTGTAGCGGCGAATCAACCAGGGTTCCTGATAGTGACTGACGATTGTGGGGCCTGGCATAGTCCCGACGTCGCTGGTGGCGCTACCGCCCAGATTGAACCCCCAGATTGTTTGCGCCGGAATGTTCGTATCTGAAGTAAGCCTGAAATTCGTATTTGATCTGATGCGCTCGACATAATATTTCTGCGTCGGGTACTGGGTAAAAAACTGAAAGAAATCTGATCCCGGCCGCAGCGAGCCGTTGTATTGGCCACGACCCTCGAACGGAAGACCGGTGGCCGGATTGATCGTGTTGAAAGGAAACTGCTGGGGTGGCGCGCCGAAGGTTAGTCCCGGATCAGACAATGGTCGCGCCGGCAGTTCCGGCGGAATGGGCATTGGATCAATGAAGACTTGGGCTGGCTTGGGGCTGCATCCGACAGCACAGTTATTCCCATAGCAACCGCTGTTGTGGCCACCCCACTGAGCGTGCGTCAATCCACCCTTCGCGATCAGCACGCCCGCGCTGGTCATCAATCCCATCTTGATTAGATCGCGTCGGCTGAAACCCTCCTTTACCAATTCGAGCCTGTTGTTGAGGGCTTGTTGGACTTCTCTCTCTTTTCTTCTGTTTCTTTTCGAGACATGCGCCATTTGGGATTCCTCCTTCGGAAAACCAGACAGGCTTTCAGCCATTGTCGGCATGAAGCGCGTGGTTGATTGTAGTGTTACCTTGAAACCCTGACGTGGTAGAACACGCCGCTTGTTTGGACCCTACGCCTTGCAGAAACAAATCATTAAGAGTCCTAGCAACCAGAATTGCTTTATGATGGCGCGCACTCTATGCCTCATCCTAGTGACTTGTCAAGGATTTTTCGGTTTGGTTTGAAGGGTTCCAGACAAGACACAGGTCAGCTAAGGCTCAAAACAGAAAAGGCTAGGCCCTCCCACAAGCCTAGCCTTTTCCTCACAGCTTTAGGAGCTGCTTTTTTTGGGCGGAGACGTTCAGCCTCTGTACTTGTGTCCTCACCAGAATCGTAATCAGTCAAAAAGTGTCCTCGCCGCTACCGCCTTCTCTTAATCCCTTCGCTTTTTGAATCAGCCGGCAGCCGACGCGGAAGATCTACATCATCGGTAATCAAAGCTTCGATATAAACATTGGCAGCTTTCGCGTATGCCGCAAGAATTGGCAAACTTGGTTGTCGAATGCCTCGTTCGAACATACTGATTTGCGCCTGAATAAGATCGTCGCTGAATCCCATCTTACGAATTAGTCCATTCTGAGAAAGCCCGAGCCCCACTCTGATTTCCAAGAGCTTCCCAGCTAGACGCTTCGGCTTGCGGCGAGCGGCACTTCCCATCAAGAGTTCCCTCCTGCGGAAATGCCTGCCCTAAGAAGCTTGCAGCTAATACCATTGTGTATTAGCTTATGCTCGCTAATACGTTTTGGTATTAGCAGGAGCGCTGTCATCCTGTGCGGTCCTGAAGAAGACTGGAGCGAAGTCGATCGTGAGATCGTCCTGAGACTCTATGGTGTCGACCCCAAGCCCGATCCTACCCTCGCAAAAGAGATCGTCAGTAAGATTATTCGCGACAAACGCGAGCAGGGTGAAGAAGTAGAACAAGAGCTCATCGGCTTGCTCGATCAACTTGAGAGACGTACAGCCGAAGCTTCACGGCAGGGTCAGTAGCGTCAGAATGGTTTTGTACTTCGGCATCAAAAGCGATTCTTCCATAATCATTAAATCACTAAGCGAAATATCAATCCATGCCTCCGCCGGCACCAACCCGCTCTTTTTCCTGTGCGAAGCTGACAGTTGACTCGCCAAACTATAAGGCGAAAGAGGGGCTCCAATCGGAATGAATTCGGTAATGCGCGAACTAGGCTTAAAGCGCTTGCGAATACCGCCCTCTGACATAGAACATGTAGTAGATCGTGAAGGGGACGATTAGGATCAGCAGCGTCACACTAAGGATTCGCAACTTGTTGAATGACTCGGACTTTAGTAATAACCGATTCATGTTACCTCACCAAATAATGGCTGGTTCTGCCCGCAGCCGGCGTTTAGTATCGACGACTCGACCTACACCGTGTGGGGTCCAAGCAGCTAGAGTTCTTAAGACTACGCAGCGAGCGTCGGCGGGTCGCTGGATTCTGACATGTCGGGACTGAATGAGATTGAGTCGTGCCGCGCTCACTTCTCTGCGAGCATTCGATTCATCTTAAGGACCGGGTAATCCAAGCTAGGGTAACTTCGAAGCCAAGTCTTCGACCTGCCCGATGGTTGACTTCGATGACGGGCTGTCGAGCAGCAACATCAACTGAAGCAGGAACTTCCTGGTTTGACGATCCATGTTGCGGCTTTCAATAAAGTGTCTATCGCCTTCATAGCTCCAGTCACGGTAAAAATCGCCGGCAGATTTGTAATCGGCAATAAACTCATTGATTTGCTTATTGGCTTCATCCTTCTTCCCGTTGAGAAGAAGACTCGCTATGGAGACGAACCTCATCGCCAGTCGATCAGATGGTGTTCTATTCGGGTCCTTATCGACTACGATTCGGATTGCCCGATCAAACGCCTCTGCAAAACGTTCGGTGGTGAGAGCTGCCTCGGCCAAATCCATCTGGTATACGGTCGATTTTGGGTCTAGCTCACTCGCCTTCTTTATATCCTGATAACCATTCTCGTACTGAAATAAACCGTCGTGATAAATGCCACCGCGGATTGAGTATGTCAGGTCGTCCTTGTCATCGAGCGCGATCAATGAATTGAGAGCGTCCAAGGCCGCGTCGCTTTTATCTTGGGCGGCGAGCGTCAGTCCTCTGCCGCGAATGGCGGGTTTGAAATGTGGCTCAATCTCAATGGATCGGTTGTAATCGCGAAGCGCGTCATCGTATTTTTCAAGATCCCGGTACGCGTCTCCGCGCCTGCTGAATGACCAGTAATCATTGGGATCGAGCTCAAGCGCCTTGTTGAGAGCGGTCACTGCTTCTTGATGGCGCCCTAGGTTTACCAAGACGCCGCCTTTATTTGCCCAGGCGGTTTGGTTTTTGGGGTCTAGTTCGATAGCCTGTTCCCAACCTTGTAATGCCTGAGCATAATTTTCCTGGTCGTACAATTGTTTGGCTTGAGCTGAGAGCCTGGCGGACCTTCTCGTTGGCGACCTCCAATATAGCCACCCCATTAAAATGAGAACGCCGAAAGCGCTGACAAGGATGACGGCCGCAACCCGCCGCCGATGCTGCGAGACCTTAATTTTTTGGACAGCTATTTGATGCCATTGTTCTACGAGTTCTTTGGGAATACCGGTGCGGAGACTAAGTTCGTTGAGATCCTTGACGTTCGCTAACGCCTTAATGTCCAGGATGCCTGCATCGGCAAAACTCGCCGCATACTTAGGACCGATATTTAGACTTTCACTCAGTTGCTTCACAATGCACCTTTGTCATGTAGTCGGCGGTAGCTCGTCTCGGCGCTCGTTGATCTGGTCCTTGAGGCTGACCTGCTCTGTCTGTTTCAAGCGCATGCGCAAATCGCTGAAGGAGCTGTGCGTCATCATTCGGCGCAAAAGCTCATACTTTTTTTGTTGGTCCTCTAATTGTTTATCACAAGACTTATAGCCGTCTATTTCGGACTCCCAGCGGGCACTCTCATCGGCGGTAATCTGCTTCGAGTTTACGTGGTCAATTCTCATCGTGTGCGCAACGTACTTTAAGTGATCCCAGGTGTACTTGCGGGCCCAGCTAGTCAGTCTTCCATTCGTGTGACCATCCAAGGTTTCGCGGATGGCCCCAAAAACAACATTCATCTCGGTCGGTCTTTTCTCCACCGAGGGATCATGGGTCGGGTGCAAGAAGCGGATTTTCGCTACCAGCAGAGGAACGAAATTGGCAAACAACGCTGATACGCCTATATGTCCCAAAACCAAATACACGTGTCCGAGTGGAATGTGGCTCACCCCATGGGTAATAGCGAAGTAGTCGAATACAAACGAGAGGCTGGCTATGAAAACTACAAAAACCCATGAATACCCGTTAAGCAACAAAGCGAGCAAAAGCCCGCGATACTGTTTAAAATCCGTCAGTATCTTCAGCCAGCCGAACCCCAGCGCGACGACCATCAGGACAGGTATTTGCCGCCACCAATCTTCGACCGGTAAACCCGATATCGGAGTTGGTGGGGATTCCGTTCCGGCTCTACACAACGGACACAGAAGTGCGAGTGAAAAGAGTAAGACAGTTACTACAGTGACACTGCGGTAATGAGGAAGACGAACTCCCCCCTTAAAGGGAAGGCTCGTCCTAGAAGACATCGTGGGGCATTTTGGCGATTGCATCTGCAGCTCTCACCAGAAAATATTTGGGTCGCTCCGGGCGCGGCATGCCGATCGAAGAGCGTTTCGAACGGTTGGATATAGAGACTAGACGCGTTGACGAACGTAATCGCCAAGGCGCGAACCGCTTTCCCGCGCTATTCGACAGTCGTGGACGTGCAATACCGAGCCGGACCGGATCGTGCGAGTGTGCTAGAAGCAGAGGCTCGTGAGGATTCAGTCCTTTCAGAGCGGCGTGAACATACCTCCAAACTAATAAGAAGTCAATACTAAGTTGTTTAACTCACTTTATTGACTTCAATTTCTGGCTGTAGTCCTGGTGCCAGTAGTACTAATGTTTTGCGCCCCTCTAGAAAAGTCAGCATTATTTTCGCCGGAACAACGCTCGGCTTAAGTCTTTCATTCCAATCAAATACGAATCGTTCCTAGTAGCGACGCGACGCACCTGGGTCCTAAGAACCTTCTTATAATTTTTTGGCGCTGGCCAGTCATGCGGTTATCTACCGTATAGCATCTTGGTATGCCTACTTGATAGGTCTTCAGAAGGATAGGGTGATAGCTATCGCGGTCCTTGAATGTAGGATTTCCTTGTAGGCGGTGCCGTTGGTCTCAGGGGGGGTGAGTTCATGGTCTATTGGGCATTCGGTTTGCTGGTTCTATTCGCTGTGGCTCATAAGCTTAGGCGGCTGAAGGTTTGTCATTTGGAATGGGGGCTTGTTCGCGTAGAGTTTGAGCCAGAGAGCAATGACCCGCGCCGGCCTCAGGAACCAAAGGAGCGAAAGGCAATTGAGGATTGAATGTCATGATTGGCGAATCCTCCTTATGAGACATGCACCACTCTTTAATCGGCTAAGTTCGCTGTGATCAAATTTCGTCATTGACCTGATCAAGTAGTAAGTCGGTGCATTGGTGAATTAAGCCGCGCGTTTCATCTTCTTATCTTCTTCGTCAAAGATCGAACGCATCAACCATGCGAGCATAGGACTTGTCTGGCCTGGCTGCCGTCGAACCAGCACATACTTGTCATCATCTGCGCATACGCCCACCACCGTAACCCTTATGTAATCGTCCATGTAAACTCGACCAATTAGATCCAAGTTTGATTTCTTCAGGCGTTGACTTCTGTTGGCGTGAAATGGCAAGACGGTCTGTTGTGCGTTCATAACGGTCTCTCTTTCAAGTCTAAGGCGGCCACAGTAGGATTGGCTGACTAGCCAGAATCTCCGAAACCATTCGGCGAGAATGGTTCGGAGATCCTAACTTGTTATTCCAACAAAGCGATTAGTTGCGTTTTGCTGAAAGGTCGCGGTCTACTGAAGTGTCGATGTAGTTCGACACAGTGGGGTAGATTGGCGAGATGGCTTCGCCAGTATCAACTACTTTGTTTTCTACATTGATGGCGATTTCGTCGACCTGGCTATTCAGGTTGGAGATCTGTATCGGATCAACTCCGACGATGTTTCCGATAACGTCATTGCCATCGACACTCGCCGCGTGTTTGATGTCAGTGACTACGATACCGATGTCGGTAATGGCGATGTGGTTCTCGATAGCCGGATTGATTTGGATTGCATCCACACTTCGAATGGTGCCGGCGCGGGCGACTACCACTGAGAGCGTAAGGATCGCCAGCAATACGGCACAATTAGCCATTATTGGCCTTAATTTGGTTTTCATTCCCTTCATACCTCCTGATGGTTGCTGAGTCTGTTCGCACTGGTCGAGATTGTCCTGGCAATTCGATTCTGAGAGCTCGCAGCAGCTGTCACATGTACAGCCGGATTCGTGCCCTTCAATCATTTCCTGTCTCTGCGGTATCTGTCCGCAATCAGCGGTGATGTTTCCAGTAATGTCACTATCAGTCATTTGAACCCTCCTTCTAGGTAGCTCGTGTGATTTGGTCAATTTGAGCTTCATCCGGAACAACTGGATTGGAGTGCTTCCAAAAAAAAAAGCGCCGCTTAAATCTTGAAAAAGTCGCTCCGGAGTGAAACGTGACCCGCCCATGCGCTAGCCGCCGGCATCTGCGACTCCCAAGGGCGGCTAGCGTAAGCGGGCGGGCGGTGGCGCCGATTATGCTGCCTTCGGCATTGGTTTTTTGTCCGAGGGTGTCAGGGAAACGACACCGGTGATGCAGGACAAGATCGTGTAATGGCCATAACGCTTCCAGGCAATACCTAAAGAGGATCCTAGAATGAGTACACACACGATGGTTACGAGCGTGAACATTCCGCCTGCGAGGCAATAAATCGCCATGAGCGCTCCTGATAACAGAAGTCCGCTGCACAGAAGCGCTTCCGAAAACTTCTCGGCGTTTTGAGCGTCAACATAATCTCCAAGGAACTTGCGACTGTTGATTGATGTGGGTTCCATACGTCTTTTCCCTCCACGCCATACAACTGGTCTGCGCGCTGTGGAAAAAATCATCGAAGGGGAATGAAATGCTTGCCCAAAGTAAGCTTCAACCGGCTTCCGAACAGCCAGCCATGCCAGGACCTGAGCCCTCTGCTCAGGTCTCGGCAAGGGTGGGGGGATTTCTGCGCACTCTGGTGAGAGGTTTATGTGTTGGTGGGACCGGCTAACAAGTCCGGGATTGTGGGCCCAAGCTGTCGCAGAAGAAACTGGCCATTCTCTTGGAACGTCTGTTCAATCCGTGCATTCAGGTCCAATTCATGCTCATGTTTCAACCCACAGTGACGGCAAACTTGAACGTGATCCTTCAGAAGTTTCAGAAACCGGCGACGACCAGCTTTGGTTAGGTGAGCTAAAACTGGGAGACGGACTGTAAAATCTCGATCCTCGAGTTCAAGAACTGAAAAAAGGAACTCGATGCCGATGTCCAGCCAGCGACCAAGCCTGGGGTTGATGCAACTAGTCCGGCGCAAACCCTGCTCTTGCTCTTCTTTGTGTTTTTCGAAATCCGGATCTGCTTTACGGACAAAATTCGCGATAGTATCTCTAATGTCGTATTCCATGATCATTCTCCTGTCTGACGTGTTTGTAGATGTGTGTGTGTGTCGACTACTGCGATGGCGGGTGGCCCCGGTCGACATTTAAGACACGAACAACTGCGTTCTGTATCTTAAAAGTCGACCGGGGCCCATGCAGCAACACACGTCAGCAGTGAAAAAGGCGAGTTGACTGGCGGCGACTGGCGGATTCAACATGCCGGAAAAAACCAGTCCGGTCCGCGCCTGCGGACACAGTGAATAAGATTCAACTGGTGATTTTTCCCTTGGCATAATCTGGTTTGGCGTTCCTCTCGATTGTCTGGGGACTCTCATGTTCGGTACTTGGTCCAACGCAAGTTCACGATTGACTTGCGCCACTTGTTACTTCGTGCCGTGCTTGAGGCGATAGCGGATCTTCGCCATCACCGCGTTCACATCAGCACGAATGACGTTGACCTCTTCGCCCCACATGCTGGCAATCTCAGCGTTGGTGTAGCCTGCAGAGCGCAACGCCAGCAGGTCGCTTTCGCGCTCCGTTAGATCAGTGCAATGCATTTCCAAAGCGCTAAGAAGCGTTTCGTTTTCCTCGTTGATGAGTGCGTTCATCTCGGGGTTCCGGTTCGGATCAGCTGGATCAGGTGGCTGCACCTCTTCGCCGTCGGCATTCTTCGACGGCGTGTCACGAGAGATGGTGCGCGTCGCCTCAACCTTGCGTCTTCTCAACAGGTCGTAACATTGGTGTTGGATTATCTTGATCCAGTAATTCTTTCGATCGCCGATCCGATCAGGATCCGGTAAGAGCCTAAGAACGCGTTCGGCAGAATCCTGGACAACATCGTAAGCATCCTCAATGTTGCCTACGCGCCAGCGAGCAAAGTCCACGCCGGGCTGGTAGTAGTCAGTGCAGAATTGCGCCCAAAAATCATGGCGTATTTCCACCTCGGGGCCATGGCTTACTAACATGCAGATACCCTCCTTCTGGTTGGTTCGGGGAAGGGGAAGACGACAGGTGTTTCAGTCGGGGACTGTCGAGGTCCCTGTGCTTTCAAAGAACTCAGGCGCGGGATAGAGCTTTAGCGCCATGCGGGTAACAACTGAAAAAAGGGCTCGGCAAAAAGGATTTTTTCAATCCGTTTTGGAATTCCGAGCTGCGGGGAGAGCTCTTAACGGTTGTGTTGGGTAAGACTGGCGCAACCAGCCTTCGGTAAAAGGGACAAGGCGACCCAGCTTTTGCTGAACGCCCAGTGGCTCAAGTCGCAGTTGAATGCTTAAGATTGCGGTAATTGCGGAAAGCTCGAAGAAAGGTATTAGGAAAACTGCAAAGAGAACGGCGAAGCAAAGGTTGGCATGTTTAGAAGTTTTCAGCGCGCTGCCGGCAGCAATCGCAAGAGCCGCCTTAATGAGAAAGCTTGCGGGGGCGAGGCCGCTGGGGCATGCGCCACAGGATGTGATCAGATCAAACGACGACGAGCGCGCATTGAGAAGATTTAGAGAGGCACGGAATCGAGGAAAGGCTTACGGATCTCTTCGCCCGGACCAGCGCGACGATTCTGGATTGATTCAGAACCAGATATCGCTTGCTCCCGATTTGATTACGAAGGCAGCTCTAACTTGTCATCAATCAAGACATCAGTAGAAATTCCTGCCAGGCGAGCGTACGCCAATAGTAGCATCGCCGTTGGTTCGCGTTTGCCCTGCTCAAAATTGGAAATCTGTGAAGCGCGAAGGGGTGACGCTTTGTAATTGAGAGCCTTAACTATTTCTGTCTGACTCAGGCCCAACTTCTGTCTGATTCGAGTCAACTTTTTCGCTAGCTTTTTCGGGGCGGGACGTTTTGGCATCAGAAGTTTCCTCCTGATGCGAATTTGTTCTTGCAATTGCTACCAATTGGAGGCGAAAGAAGTTCTTGTGTCAAATGAAAAATCGGCTCACCGAAAACTATGGGACAGTCTCGGTCGTTTTTATGGGCAGTCGTTGAAGGAAGAGTGGGTTGATTTGAAGTCGGGTCCGTCAGCGGTCACCTCAGAGGAAGACAGGACTGAGATGCTGAATTTCTATGACGAAATCCTCCTTACTTGCCAGAGCGCCAAATCGATTTACAAGCGGAACCGGAAAAGCGATTGGAGATCAGCGGTCCTGAAAGAGCACCAAGACTTGAAAGAAGATATGGAAAATCTTATCAGGATGAAGCCGAGTGAAGTTGCTCATCTCATAACAGGTAAACGTTTCAAGATGATAATCGGCAAAGACCTCCGCGGCGAAGCGGAAGTGAAACGGCAGCTTGTGTTCGCGCGTAACGAAGCAAGGCAAGCAAAGGCGAGAGCAAGGAAGAGCGAAGAGTTAGAAGGGACAAGTTGAATAACTGAAGAAGAATACTTCTCAGATGAGTAATTGAAACGAACAATTACTCACCCGCTTTTTTAACGCCTTTGAGATACCGTTACATCGTAATTCGGATCGCCTTGATATTGAGACTTGGGCGAATCCAGACGCGCAGAGCTGCCGCAGACATTCGTTGGAATTGGCTAAGGCAGCGATGAGCGAGGACAACGCTTCAACTCGAAAACAGAAGGACCCCGCAGAAGTGTGGGGCGAGCTGGATAACAATACCCGGGAGCGAGTTATTGAGATGTTTGTCGATATGGCCCTCAGGGCCGTACACAACCAATTGCAGTCTCCAAGAGAAGGCCTTCTTCCAGAGGATGGCAAATGAAGCGGCTCCATTCACATTCAAAGCGAAGCCAGGGGCGAAAATCAGAAAGGCGCTATGATTACAATTTGGCCGGAGAGCTGAAGAAGATTACCGATGCGACCAACATGACAATCAACTATGGTTACGACAACGCCGGACGCGTGAACGGCGTGACCGGGTCGGACAATGTCTTCGCCGGAGTCACCAGCTATGCGTCTAACGTTCAGTATCGGGCTTGGGATGGATTGAAGGCGGTGACTGACGGCAGTAATCACACCTCATCCTTGCTCTACAATTCAAAACTTCAGCCGACGCATTTCGACATCAGCGGTAACGTCGTTAGTCAAAGCTATGATTACTACGACGATGGCAGAATTAGCGTCGTGCACAATACCACCGACCAGAATTTCGACCGGTCGTATTCGTACGACAATGTGGGAAGGCTGTCGGAAGCGAAGAGCGGAGCGGACGTGAACGGTTTTCTCTACAGTGGCATTCCATACCATGAGATGTTTGGCTATGACGCCTGGAGCAATTTAACCGGACGGAATACGGACACTTGGAGCACGTATAGTTTGAGTGATGCCGGCACCTAAACCAACAACCGGAGGGATGGGTGGGGATATGATGCTGACGGGCGCAACACCGCTATCGATACGCGTACAAATACTTTCGATGCGGTAGGCCTGCAGATTTCGATGAGTGCGCACTCGCAGACATCAAACGGCTCTTCGAAGTCGACCCGGCGCCAGTTGGCCCATTCTGGCTCAAGCCGAGACTAATTCTCACCTCGTCCCTCGGCCGTTCTGGCCTCGTGGAGAATTCAATCCATTCTTCGCCAGAAGGTAGATCTAGGAAGTAAATTCCCCGCCAGTACTTTTGAAACCAGACTTTCTCAGTTGTAGGAGCAAATGCGCGGGCAACGTCGTAATTGTCGAGAATGCTCACGACCAACCTTCGCTCCAGGCAATAGTCTGCTTTAACTCGGCGCGCTAACGCAGCCAGCTCCGCGCCAGAGAAACTGTGAGGATCAATGCTAATCGCGAGAAAAAGGGTCTTCGGACCTTCCACGCTGTACGATGTCCACCCAACTCGATAGCTGGGCGCACTCCCCGAAGCTTCATGCTTGCATTTTGCGGGCTCTTGGCCCGTCAACATGTGTTTTGCTGCAGCCGTTGATTCGGGAGTCAAGAACCCAACCGCAGAATGCGCATTAGCGTTCCGCGACTCAGGCGTAGGAAGTGTGACGTTGAAGCGCCGTGCACTAGCGTCTGAACCTCTGGTATTCAGATACTTCATCCAGGTGTCGGACATCTTCGCCCATGTCTTTCCCGCGTCGTGCGTTCTCCAAACCGCGTCAAGACTCTGTGCCCAGCCCAGTTGATCGTCCACAAACAAAACACTTCTTAATTCGTGGGATGCGTCTGAGATTGAAAGCTGCTTGCGCCAGGTCTCGCCGCCATCGCTGGTATGCCATATCCCCTGTCCGACTACCCAGCCCTGCTTTTCGCTGGCAAAGAACATAGCGGTCTTGACCTTCCTGTCGCCTCTATCCGAATACACTACTTGCCATGTCTCACCATCGTTGGTACATAGAATCGAGTTATTATTGTCGACCCCGCATCCATGATGTGGGCTGGTAAAAAAAACGGGCGAGAGATCTTTGGCTTCCTTCGCTTCGACAATCGTCCAGTTGGCTCCACCGTCTTTTGTTGTCAACAAAACTTCCTGTGATTAGGCCGCTAACCATTCCGCGGCGGTGCGGCCGCCCATTGCAAGCGTTAGCCTCAAGACCTTGGGGAAATACCGAGAAATCAGTTGAGCTCCAAAGCCCCTAACGTGACTTATGAGGCAAAGCCCCCCCTGCGGACCGGAACTAGACCGAAGACTAATACGCGCTCTAAGCGTCGTATCTCACACTTGGGCTTCCCGCCGGATAGAAAATACCCAACAGTCGGAGTTCATTATCACCCGTATTTTCAACGCAGTGAATCTGACCTTTGGGTAAGTAGATGCAATATCCGGAGGCAATGGGAGTATGAGTCTTCCCGGCCCACATACGGCCCATGCCGCTCAGGATGACAAGCACCTCTTCGTAATTGTGAAAATGGTCGGGCGCGCGGCCCGGGGGAATTGAACCGACAAACTGAGTCACTTGCGTGCTGCCAACTTCATCGTCGACCAGCACTCGATACCAACGGTCTGCGGTCGGGACTGCCCTACGATTCGCGAGACGCACGATCGGCGGTGGATGTAGTGGCGACGGCTCTGGCGACTGAGGAGAGGTGAACGGTGGCAACGTCTCTGACGTGGTTATCGGCTCCGGGCATTGTGAACTGATTAGAACAAACGGTTCTGGACCAGGATTGTCCACCGTCAGAATCACGCCAGGTCGTAGATAGACGCCAGTCTCTGGCTGAACCGGGTAAGGCCAACCGTCTATTAAGATGGTGCCAGCTCCCTGCAGGACATAAATGACTTGGTCACATTCCTGATTGCGGACACCCGGCGACAAACCCGGCGCGAACTCCATCGTGCGTAAAGAGATTGCCGATGCGCCATTGGCCCGCCCAATTTGAGGCCAAACACTTAATGTTCCATTGATCGTTGGTTCGCCGTCTCTAATTCCTGTTACCCGGCAGCCGCCTTCCAATACCACCGCCATTTCTCACCTCCCCAACGCATCCCATGACTTCTAGCGTTAACCCACCGCGTTACCCTACTCTCCATCGGATTCACGTTATCCCTTCAGCTCTGGCTTTCGTTCTACCATTAGTGCGTACATCGGATCTTGCTTGCCCCAATTGTTGAGCCTTCCGCTGATGTTGCTGCCTCGATCAAGAACCGCGGCGGATGCAACCGGTAGATCTTTTGACCATTGAACGATCTGAACCCACGTGCGCCAACAATGACATGTCAAATCGACTAAAAGTAGCTGTGCACTTCCCGGACTTGCTCCGGCAAGAAGAAAACCGCCTCGAGGGACAGGGTGCCCGCCTTGTTCACAGTGATCCTGGTAGTCTTGACTAAGAAAGCGTCCTTTTGAGGTTTTCCTGAGTTCTCGCGGACTGAAGGCATTCATTCGCTCGGAGTGGGTGCTCTGCAACCACTTGCTCGCACTTCTATGTCCCTCCTTGAAGGTCCAAGTCAAATATTCAATTTCGACCATCTGACGGACAACGGCGGCACCGGCGTAATGCTCCCGATCTGATAACATTCTGCCTGCCGCACCGGCTATCTCGCCTGCCATTTGTAACAACAAACCGACAGCATAAATTCCGTCCTTCGTTTCTTCATCGGCTTCATTAGGCTGTAATAGTAGACTTCCGACAGCACTGAAATCGCGAGCGGTCTTGATTATGACTTGTTTGCGCAGCCTCCAAAGGCTGGAATCGCCAACGCTGGCGCGAAGGCGTGTTTGCCAAGCGTCGTCCATTCGCAAAGTCTAGCAATTGGAGATTGGTGAGGGAAATATGGTGCTAATCGAACGTTGGTATCTTTGCCGTTAATGTTCACCACACTACTCTGTTCATGATATGTTGGGGGTCGTAGGGGCATTATTCTAAATGAACGTTCTCTCGGGGCGCTGGAGTCGCGGCGAAGAAACGGTTCCGCCAGCGCAATTTTGAATCAAGATGAGATCTCTCCGACTAAAATCTTTTCGGTTAAAGAACTTCAAGGCTGTGAGAGACAGCGGTGAAGTTTGCTTCACGCCGCTCACTGTTTTTATCGGCAACAACGGCTCCGGGAAGAGTAGTTTAATCGAAGGCTTGAAGGCATTCAGGGATGTTTCGTCGGACGACTTGGTGGAGGTGATGCAAGGTTGGCATGGATATGAAAACATCCGCTATCAGGGAGTGTCCGGCAGGTTAGTCGCGCCAGGTAAAACGAGAACCAAGATTCCGAAATACGAAAACCCTATCAGCTTCGAAGCAACAGGACGTTACGATTATGGTTTATTCAAAGCCAAAATGGAGGTGGGCCTCGGCGCTGACCGGTATCCAATCATATCTCGCGAAGAGATAAGAGTCGGACGCGAAGTCGAATTCACCCGCGACGCACGTGGTGTCGTTCGATTTAAGGGTAAAGCACCTTCAGAGTTCGGGAGCGTTAATATTCAACCAAGTATCCGTATGGATTAGTCGTCTGATTAACAGATTTCCGACCTTCGTTAAGTCTGGCGAATCCTGAAGAGACTGCACGTCAAGAATTTGCTTGTCGATAGCGTCCCGCCTCTCTTTCACATATCTCGACGAGATCCCCAAAGGCGATAACTGAGCCAGAAAAGAGTCAACTACCCGGAACACGTATACGCCGTGGAGTACTCCTTGCACGGGGCGATAGGTACCACGCCAGGGAGAAAAGAATTTCCCTTGGGTTGTTTTGACGAGCGGAATTACTTGTTCGATCAGCGTAAGCTGGAGATGCATCGCTTCATGAACAACGGCCTCCGCGATTCGCCACCTATCGTCTGGTCTTCGCCTATTAGGAACCGACACAAATATTGAAAACGGTACATGTGGTTCGCTGAAACTCACATCGTGATCCTCGTCCTCGGGCTTAATTAGATGCAACGACCGAACCAAAACAGCAACAGTTCTCATCAGACTCGGCACTTGATTGATGATGGTTAGTGCTTCTTCGACGCACGCTAGAACGGTCGTGTGAATTTCGGCTGGCGGTCGAGATCTGAGGAATGGGGACCAGACTTGGCTCTCCTCCATGTTCCGCCTATTAGAGTCGGTGAGATTACCGCAGTCTTGAGCAGTCTCTTTTATGACCTGGACAAACACGCCGAAGAAATGCTCGAAGGAGAGCCGGCGATTGATAAGGGTCTTTGGACTATCGTGGGAACGCCCGCCTGCCTAAGTAACCTTGAAGACCAAGGCAATCTAACATTCACTAAGATGACGTACTCAGGCGGCGTTGAGTCGCCCATCGTAAGAGATGATTTCGATTACATTGAAGTTCGCGCGAACCTCGGCCTTGACAGTGTACCGCCTAGTTTCAAAGGTCTTAGTGGCGGAGGTCTTTGGCAAACCGACGTTGGACGTAAGCCAGATGGCGCTTTAGTGCCGATTGGAAAGACGAGGTTAGAGGGCTGCGCTTTCTACGAGATATGGCCCCCAGGGGAATACGCTTATATCCGTTGCCATGGACGGCGTAGTATTTACAAACATGCGTTCGGAAGCCTTATCAATGGTGGATAGAGCCTCTGGCTTTCATGCGTTCTGTGCCGGCAACAACTGAGGCAATGACCTGTTCCGCAATTTCGTTGTCCTCGAGAGACGTTGGTATATGTGGTAATGCTTCGTGATGTGGGCCATCGATATTAGAAATCCTCAAGGTACATTTGAATTGGTGCTCTTCTTCCCGCACATAAACGTAGGCAGCACAGTGATCGTCATCGAAGGAGTAGATGAAAGCGCAGAAATCGTTGGGAATAGCCGAATGCCAGGCAACTCGAGGCTGGTTTTGGAAGATAAAATATTCAAGCTTTGGTGCGTCAACTTCGAGCTTCGTTATTCCAGAACTTATAGCCAGAGTGCGAACCGAAGAGACAAGATTGTTTAGATTTGTCATGATGCCAATGATATCACCGGCGGAGTGATGATAAAGAAATTATTTAGGCCCACTGCGAAGCAATTGGAATGTCGACTTGACCAGGAGCAGATTAGCGGGATTCGTGAGTCAATCTCTCTTGACCAGTGTTTCCGGATAGTTCACGTGCGTTATTGAAAATTCCAATTATCAGCGTCGAACCATGAAGATTGATGTACTTTTTAACAAGCCGACAAGGCCTTTCCCGCTTCATCGGCTGATTGACGATATCGTGAGCGCGCGAACAAGGTTAGCGGTGGCTTCAGCTTGGTTTACAGATGCAGCGGTAGCGGCGGCAATTATTAAATCGCACGCGCAGACTAAAATAGTTTTCCTTAATACAGCTGATTTGGGTAGGGGATACCGCAGGGCTTACGAAGCGCTCAGACAATACTTCGAAGCCTTTGATGGCAGGATCGGTAACGGCTCCTCAGTCGAAAAGCGAATTTATCTGCTTGGCAGTGGCGATTGGCAAGAAGGAGTAATGCACCACAAATTCATACTCATCGATCAAACCATAGTGTGGACTGGATCCTATAATTTGACGCAACACGCAAAAAAGAACTACGAAACAATTCTTCGGATCGATGACGCGGATACTTCCGCTCAGTTTTGGGACGAGGTAGACGAATTACGCCGTGAAGAGCTTCTGTTTTTGGGGACTCAGTTTGCATCAGCGAACGGAGCCTTTCGATGTTCACAGTGCGAACGCTTATTCCCCATGTCGGAGATGGGGGTTGACGCCGACAGTTGGGCACTCTGTAACGCGTGTGTTGACTAAATAAATGAATGATTAGATCGAGGAATGTAGGGGAAGGTTCTCGATCTTTTTCCGGTTGTAATCCTGGATCTCAAACTAGATGTTATTCGGTATGCCTTTGGGATATCTATGCTGCCCTGGGCTTGACTACGACGGTCCAGTCTATGGTTTTCGACAATAACTTCCGGTCAAGGTCGGCTTTCTGAATTCGGCGAACAATTCATTCAGTTCATTGCTTTGCCCGAGGACTAAGTTCCTGCGATGAACGGTCAGTTGCGAATCGCAATGGGCAGCATTTTCAGCGGATGAAAGCGAATCAGGTCAAAGGAAAGTAAATGATTTTTGCGAAGGCCACTAAGTATGGTGCCGGTATTACCGTTTATGGCGACCACTATGATCTTACGAATCTCCAGGAAACAATCTATGATCTTACTACAAACACGGCGCATGGTAGCGAAATCGAAGAGTTCGTCTTAGGTCTAGCGTACGAGACTAGACACGCGCACCAGGGAGATCGCGAAGTGGTCAAGTTTCCGCGAGATTTCATGGGCACTGAAACGGACACGTATTTCGCGTTTAAGGAGCTATGGCCTGTCTTCCTGATGCAGTTGGGGGCCCTGCGATGGCTAGCTGGCTTCCAGCCCACGAGCAAAAACCATCAAGCTAACCTCTTCAGACTTGAGGCTTGTGCGGAAGAGGCATTAACCTCGTATGATCCGTTTGTCGGCAAGCGCTGCGTCCAACGGTTGGCGCTTTTTCCCGGACTAACATCAACCTATCTCTTCCAGTACGTCGAGAATTGTTGTTTGCAGTACGTCTCACGTAAGGTGACCGGAAAAGCTCGCTACAGAGAATTGCCTGAAATCCTGCGCATGCTTTTGCCGCTATCTGAGGAGTACCGCGAGTTTGAGGAGTATCTTGAAGCAACGGCCAAAGCCAAGGGATGTCGCCCTGCAGACCTACGCGATGCCGGTGGTCCATGGCCAGAGTTCAAGTGGTGATTACGCGAGAGTCCTACTCCTGCCAGAAGTCCGGCTTAGTCTGAAATCCATACAGCTCTGGATGAGGCCGCACAAGTTTTGATTATTCCTGGAGCGTCAACAACGCATCGCATAGGCAATCTACCGGCCTTGCTGACAATGTGGGGGCAATGATTTATGATTATTTTAGAGGGCCCTGCGAAAGGATGAGGCTGTCTTTCGGTAACGCACAAATACGATGGTAAACATTAATACAATCAGTGCCGCGGTAACTGCGGTCGCAACCGTAGTTGCTCCTTTTGTCGCGTATTGGCTTGAGAAGAGAATTATCCAAAACAGATTCGCGAGAGCCAAGCCCATCACGAAGCCTAAGCCGAGAAAAACTAAAGGCGTCGTAACATATCTACCGTCGAGATTTGGCCTTCGTTTCATAGAATGTGCCGCCATAGTGGAAATACTTTTTTTCCTTTATGACATCCGCAATTCCTTCCACCTACTTCCACGGATGACCAAATCGGATTTGTTTTATGCAATGCTCTTGTCGGTTGCGCTCGCTGAGATGATTCTCGTGTTCTTTTTAATGGAACATAGTATTCGCCACGGTAAATTCAGGCGACTGTCGTGACGACTACCTAATTCGCATATTCCGGAACGACAAGACTGAACATGTATAAATAATCCTTCGCTCCCTCAGCTGATTTGGCTTAAGCATTTTCGCCTCCTGGGTGGCGTGTTGCACGCCATGTGTTCTGGATGCCGTTAGTGTGCCCACGCATTCCTTCCAGTTCCCTACAGTCACTTTCCAATCAATGTAAATGTGCCGAGAACTCAAATTAGTCAGGCAAAAACAGGCCTAATAAACTAGGCCATAGCTCCGATTTTATTCTCGACACAATGCACCTGTCCTTTCGGCAGATAGATGCACGAACCGACACCGATGGGCGTGTTGGTGGCGCCGGCCCACATGCGGCCTTCGCCTTTCAGAATGAAAAGCACTTCTTCATATTGATGAAAATGATCTGGCGCGCGTCCGGGCGGGATCGAGCCGACGAACTGCGTGGCGTTGGTGCTGCCGATTTCAGCATCGACCATTACTCGATACCAGCGATCGGCCGTAGGCTGGGTCGAACGGTCGGCGAGACGCACCAGCGGCCCTGGCTGACTTGATTCGGACTGGGGCGTAGTTGATGACGCCGTGGATGCGTGAGCGTCGTCGGGCTCAGGGCATCGTGAACTGATCAGGATGATCGGAGCAGGGCCGGGATTGTCGATGGCCAATCTTTCGTGCGGGCGAACGTAGATGCCGGTGTCCGGGCCGATGTCATAGGCACGATGGTTAATCTGAATTCGTGCTTTTTGATCAGTAAACAGCGTTCGCTCGCTGCGCTCGCTCAGGCGGGCTGGATGCCCGCGGCCAAAATCCTGCTCTGAGTTGAGCACGTAGAGAATTTCATCACAGTCGCCGTTGCGGATTTCCGGGGACGGGCCCGGCGCGAATTCCATCGTGCGAAGCGAGATCGCCTGGGCGCCCGTCGCGCGGCCAATCTGGTTCCAAATGCGCAGCGTCCCTTCGATATTCGGCACGCCTTCGCGCATTTCGGAGACGCGGCAGCCGCCTTCGAGGATTAATGGCATGTTCTGAATCACTAGTCGTCGCTTTTAAAGCGGTGACAGGTCACCGCACTCCAAAGAGTGCTATTCACCGCTCGTGCTTCAAATGATGAGTTGTCTGCTCTGTCACTGAGCCGGGAGTCGGAGACAGATTCGACGTCGTCTGTGATCGGAATGACGGCGTCGGCTGACCGCTCGATCTCGTTGATGGTGGCGCGTATTCCTCGTCAAGCAGGTTTTGCACGCGGGCCTGAGACGATTGACCTTCCACTTCTTTCCGTGGTCTTGAGAACAGCAGACCATTAATCAGCAAACCGAGACCGGTAGCGAACGTCACTGCCGCGAACACGATCATGTATCCTACAAATACGAGAAATTCATTGGGCAGTTTAACCGAGGTAAGGATCACCGCGGGGATGCCGACCGCCAGGCCGATCAAAGCCGTGATAACGCCGGATCGCAGTCGGCGCAGACGCTTCTTCGCTGTTCCCGGAAATGACGGTTCCATCGAAGTAGGGTTTTCACAGGCGAAAGCGCCGGGTCACATGGGTCTAGGCCGGGGTGGCGGTTAGCTTGCCATCTTCATTCTTCCGGATATGGGCCATCGGGGTTTTGTGGTCGTGGGTGAAGACTAGGAGCCAGTTGCGGGGAAGGGCTTCGGAGTAGAGGCGCTTGCGGTTTTCGATGGTGTCAAGGGGGTAGAGGTCGAAGGCCATGACCCAGGTAGGGTCGAGGTGGAAGGTGGTGGGGACCAGATCGCCGGTGAAGCAGGCGGTTTGCCCTTGGCTCTCGATGAGAATGGCTTGCATGTTAGCGGTGTGGCCGGAGTAAATGCGGGTGCGGATGCCGGGAAGGATTTCGACGTCGCCGCGGAGGAGGGTCATTTGGCCGGAGCGGATTAGGGGTCCGTAGTTGTCATCGAGGTAGCTGACGCGGTCGCGGTCGAGTTGGAGTTGGCTGTGTTCGTATTCGCCAGCCTGGGCGTAGTATTGCGCTTTTGGAAACGTCGGGAGGATTTGCTCGCCGCAACGGACGGTGTTCCAGCCGCAGTGGTCGAAGTGGAGGTGGGAGTTGATTACGATGTCGATGTCTTCGGGGGCGAGGCCGGCTTGGTGAAGGTTGTCGAGGAGTTCGGGGTGGTTGCCGTGAATTTTGCTTTGCTTTTCGGTGAGCTTGTTGCCGATGCCGGTTTCGATCAGGATATTCTTTTCGCCGGTGCGGATGAGTAAAGAGTTGAGGCCGGTGGTGATGCGGTTCTTTTCGTCGGCTTGGACACGACGCTCCCAGAGGACTTTGGGGACTACGCCGAAGAAGGCGCCGCCGTCGAGGTAGTAGGTGCCGTCGGAGATGATGCTGAGTTCGAAGTCGCCTAGGGTATGAGGCATGGATTAGTCGTGGTAGATATCCGATTCTGGAACAACTGCA
>Ga0137403_10002910_pt1 | contig 20723 bp, 15 predicted proteins | sample CZOMad2_1_16fung_FD_122057 | JGI IMG/M metagenome (GOLD analysis project Ga0137403, IMG submission 122057) | Vadose zone soil fungal communities from Angelo Coast Range Reserve, California, USA - CZOMad2_1_16fungal (Hybrid Assembly) | ecosystem: Environmental > Terrestrial > Soil > Vadose zone...
CGAACTGAATCTCCTGTACCGCTCGCTGCCTGTTGCGCTGGCGGTTTTCGGCTGCGACATGCGCTTCTTGCGCGTCAACGACGAAGTCGCGAAATTCGATGGGCTTCCCGCCGTCGCACACATCGGACTTACGCTTCGCGAGGTTGCACCCGATTTCGCGAACGCAGTGGAAGGCTATTTGCGGAAGGTCTTCCAGACGGGGGAGTCCGTCTCGAACATCGAACTACAAGGCGGCACGCTTCGGAAGCCCGACGCCTTGCGGAAATGGCTGTGCAACTTCTATCCCCTGCGTGGCGAGGACGGAGCGGTATCATCGGCCACAATGATGGCCATAGACATTACCGATCGCAAGAGTGCGGGGGAAGCCTTGGACCGATCCGAAGCGCGGAACCGTGATCTGGTGGAACATTCGATCTACGGGATATCGCGCGTGGCGGCGGATGGCACCTTCCTGGACGCAAACCCAGCGTTTCTCTCCATTCTTGGCTGCACTACCACCGAGGATGTGGACGCGCTCAATCTGATGAATGATGTCTTTCGCTTCCCCGAACAGCATGCAAAGCTCATGGCTTCCTGCCGTGAACAGAGAGAGGTTCACGGTGCCGAGAGCGAATGGCGGCGGTGCGATGGAGGCCTGGTGGCAGTGCGCCTCCATGTGCGCCTTCTCTCCATCTCCGATCATGCCGGGGCCATCGAAATTATCGCCGAAGACGTGACCGATCTACGCGCGATGGAGCGCCAGTTGCGGCAGGCCCAAAAATTCGAAGCCATCGGACAGCTTGCGGGAGGCATCGCCCACGATTTCAACAATGTGGTAGGGGCGATTCTGGGTTGGGCGGAACTCGGTTTCGAGCAGAATCGCGCCAACCATCAGGTTTCCGAACGATTCTCGAGGATCCGCGAACAAGCCGAACGAGCCGCCGCGCTTACGCGCGAACTGCTGGCCTTCGCGCGGCTTCAGGTGCTGCAGCCGCAGCCCGTGGACATCAATGCCATCACCAGCGGGCTAGTCAGCTTCCTGGACAAAGTGATCGCAAGAGACATCGAGCTCAAAGTCATCACCGCTGCCGTCGATCACGTCAAAGCGGATCCGACGCAACTCGAGCAGGTGCTCATGAATCTGTGCCTGAACGCGCGGGACGCCATGCCCAGCGGAGGGCGATTACTGATCGAGACCGAGATGGTGGACCTGGACGACTCTTACTGCCGGTTTTATCCCTACGTCAAGCCTGGCCGTTATGCGGTGCTGTCGGTTTCCGACACGGGCATAGGCATGGACTCCGAAACCCGCGAGCGCATCTTCGAACCGTTCTTCACCACCAAGGAGCGTGGGAAGGGCACGGGCATGGGACTGGCCACCACTTACGGTATCGTCAAACAACATGGGGGCTTCATCCACGTTTACAGCGAACCTGGCCAGGGGAGTCTCTTTCGCGTCTATCTGCCGGCACTCGAAGGCTTCGTTGCGAATGGAGCATCAGTTAATGCACCCACTCCTTCTATTGTCGAAGTGCGCGGTTGGGAAACCATACTCATCGCCGTGGATCATGAATCCAGCCGCGAGATGGCGCGCCAGGCTCTTATGAATCTCGGTTACCGTGTTCTCTCCGCCTGTAATGGCGAGGAGGCGCTGAGACTTTGTAAGAGAGAAGTGCCCTCCCTTGCGATTCTGGACATGATTATGCCCAAACTAGGCGGCGCGGCCGTGGCGTCGAAGCTCACGACGTTGTCCAATGACCTGCCCATTCTCTTTACCAGTGGATATTCGCAGGATTCGGAAAACGTTTCGCCTGCCATGGCCGAGGCGCGCTATTTGCAAAAACCATACAGCCCCACGACACTCGGCCGCGTAGTGCTGGAAATACTAGACCAGGCGAAAAAGCGAAAGGGATCGAACTGATGCAGGTGCTCGAGACGGTATTGAGCGAAAGACGCGGCCATTCAAGAACCGGCAAAAAATGAAGAGAGTCGCATTTTTCCAATGGATCCGTTTATTTTTTTTACCGTTGACACCTGCGTTTTGCGGTGCTACAAACCGCAGAAAGACAAGCTCTTTGGTGGTGAGTCTCCTAACGAATTGCAAAAACAATCGCGAGTGAGGCCGCAGACCTGCCTGGCAGGGCAGGCTGCTGAGCCGCAAAGAGTGTTGTCATGCAACACCCCACCCACCCCGGGAGGTGAAAACGAAGCTGTTTTCACCTCCTTTTTATTTCTGGCTCCTGCCTCAGCCCTGCCGCTGTTTCAAAATGAAACGTGGACCTTTGGCGGGCCCGATCCCGGCTACCTCCCCGCTTCCACCCATTGGATTTGGAGGTCCCCTTGCGTCACGCCTGCGCTCGGTTAAGATGACGGTGTGACCCCACCGCCCCTGCTCTCCCTTTCTCATGTGACGGTGATGCGTGGTGACCGTGAGGCCCTGCGCGACATTAATCTGGAAATCGCCTGCGGGGAGCACGTCTGCATCCTGGGACCGAATGGCTGCGGCAAGTCGACATTGATCAAGACCATTACGCGGGAGTGCTATCCACTCGCGCGGGAGGGGTCCCGGATTTCCATCCTCGGGCGCGAGCGATGGGATATTTTCGAGCTGCGTACGCGGCTTGGAATCGTCTCGCCGGACCTCCTGGCGTCCTGCACCACGGATTCTACCGGTCGTGATGTGGTGCTTTCCGGTTTTTTCAGCAGCACGCGCATTTTTCCTCACCATCATCCCGATGCGCAACATCTCGCGCGGGCCGAGGAAACTTTAGAACGGCTTGGCATTGCGCATCTTGCTGGTCGCGCTGTTGCGGAGATGTCTTCCGGCGAAGCCAAGCGGACGCTGATTGCGCGAGCGCTGGTGCATCAGCCGCAGACGCTGCTTTTTGATGAGCCCAGCAACGCTCTGGATATCGGCGCACAATTCCAGCTTCGGGACACGATGTGCCAGCTTGCGCAATCCGGGATGGGAATTTTGCTTGTGACGCACCATGTATCCGAGATTATTCCGGAGATTGAGCGCGTGATTCTTTTGCGAGACGGACGCATCCTCCGCGATGGGTCGAAATCCTCCGTCCTTAACGAGGAACAGCTTTCCGATTTGTTCGGTGTTGCGACGCGACTGGGCCAAAGCGACGGCTATTTCCATCTCTATTGAACGTAAACGAGCCAGCCTTTGTAATGGGAAGCCGCTTCAGCTTGACTGTGCCAGTCCGTAAAGAACCTCGACGAACGAACGGACGGCGCCGTCCATGCCGTGGACCCTGGGACTTTTCGATTCGATGACATAGTATTCGTCGGGCGCGTGCGCGCCGCTTCCATGCCCGAGGCCAAAGGGGCCAGCCGCCATGTGCAGCGGCTCGCCGGTAAATACGTAACCGGGCCACGACCCTGCGCTGCGCGGAAGAATGACCGGATCAATCCCGCCTTTGCGATACACCTCGGTCTCAACACGAATCAGCGCCGCGTCAGCGGCCGTGCTGTTGGGATCGTAGCCGCCGGTCATGCGGACTTCGATGTCGCCGAAACCTTTTTTCGCCAGATGCGCCTTGAGCGCGGCGAGCGTATCGGCAGCGGTCATGTCCGGAACGAGGCGCAGGTCGAGCTTCGCGGCTGCTTTTCCGGGGAGAATGGTTTTTCCGCCGGGACCGGTGTAGCCGCCGACGAGGCCTTCAATGTTCACGGTGGGCCGCGACATTAGCAGCTCCAGCGCTTCGCGCCAGCTCACGTCGTGAACCCAGTGTTCCACACCCAAAAGCTTTTTCGCTTCGGTCTCGCTCAAGCGGCGCGCCGCTTCCGCGATCATTTTCCTCTCGGCTTCCGAAATCGGCCGGGCCTTGTCGGCGAAGCCCTCGATGGCGGGGTCGTTGCCGTCGGCCGAGACGAGAGTTGTAAGCGCTTCGACGAGATGCCACGCCGGGCTGTCCAGGCGCGCCTTGTTGCTGGAGTGCACGTCCTTGCGCGGCCCGCGGCCCCAGCGTTCACCGCTGGAAATCAGCTCGCACTCGATGACTCCCTTCGCGCCCAGCGTTATGGTGACTTCGCCGTCGAGCCCTTGCGAGGCGCTCGGCATGAAAATTCCGAGGCAATTCTTCAGGGCCCTCATCACCTCCGGCCGGCGCACAATCTGCGGAAAGTGCGGCGAGCCGATTTCCTCTTCTCCCTCGGCAACGAATACCAAATTCACGGGCAGCTTGTTACCGGCGCCCCGAATCGCGTGTAGCGCCGCGAGAAACGATGCTTCCGGACCTTTCTGGTTTACGGCCCCGCGGCCCATGACGACTTTTCCCAGTCCGGGCTTGTCCACCAGGGCCGCCTCGAATGGCGGCGAAGACCACTCGGCGGGATCGGCCTGCTTCACGTCATACATGTAGTAAAGACCCAGCGTGCGCGGAGCGCCGGCATCCAGAGTGGCGAAGACGCCCGGCTGGCCATCCGTAGAAACTTTTGTCGCTTGCTGGAATCCCGCTTCGCGCAGCATGCGCATCATCATGTCGCAGCCCTCGTTCATGCCGCGGTTTTCGGCGGCGATGGAGGGCTGGCGGATCCAATCCTGCAGGCGCTTGACCGATTCGTCGTGGCGCTTTTCGATTTCGCCGCGAATAGCGTCGAGATCGCCGGCAGCCGTTTCGCTGCGCGCCCAGGCGGGCCATGCGACCGTCGCTGCGCTGGCTGCAGCGGTGGCGGCAGCGCCTTGAAGGAAAGTGCGCCGGTCCGAACAAGAGGAAAGAGGAGTGGTATTCGAATGGTCTTGCTCGCGCCCGTCTTCGAGACGGTCACGATTGGAGTTTGAAGGATTTGGCATGGCGACCTCCGCAAAGGATTTTCGTGCCGAGACAGAAGCTGGGGATCTTCGTCTCGTTCTCAACGCGGGAGATTATACCTTCTCCAAATTAGTCGGCAATGGCTGAAGCCGAAAACGAAACAATTGTTTCTTGACCTCCTCTGGCTTAGACTTCCGCGGGCTTCCTGCCAGGGAGGAACGAAAATGCGCGAGAAGAGACCAAAACGGCTGAACGGTACGTCGCTTTTGTTTTTGGCCGGCCTCCTTTGCTGGCCCGCGGCCGTGTCCGCTCAGTTTCATCCAAAGGACACGGATTGGCCTTCCTACGCCGCCGATCTTGCAGGGACTCGATACCGGCCGCTGGACCAAATCAACGCCGGCAACTTCAACGATCTCGAAATCGCCTGGCGCATTAAGACCGACAATTTCGGCGACCGGCCGGAGTACAAGCTCGAAGGAACGCCGCTGATGGTGAACGGCGTTTTGTACGCCACGGCGGGATCGCGGCGCGCGGTGATTGCGCTGGATCCGGCCACTGGCGAATTGCTTTGGATTCATGGCGAGCATGAAGGAAAGCGTGGTGGCGCCGCCCCCAGGCAACTCTCCGGCCGCGGACTTGCCTATTGGTCCGACGGCAAAGAAGAGCGAATTTTTTATGTGACCCCGGGCTTTCGTCTCATCTGTCTGGATGCGAAGACCGGCGTTCGAATTCCTTCCTTCGGAGATAACGGTGAAGTGGATCTGAAGCTGAACGATGACCAGGATATTTTGCCGGATTTGATTACCGGAGAAATCGGCATCCAATCCGCTCCCGTCGTGGCGAAGGACACCGTGATTATCGGCGCGGCCTTCCGCGAAGGCATGACGCCGAAGAGCATGCGCAACAACAAGGGCTACGTGCGGGGATTCGACGTGCGAACCGGCAAACGGCTCTGGATTTTCCATACCATCCCGAAGAAGGGCGAGTTTGGCTACGACACTTGGGAGAAAGGCTCGGCCGAATATACCGGCAACACCGGCGTGTGGACACAGATCACCGTCGATGAGCAGCTCGGATTGGTCTACCTTCCTGTGGAGTCGCCCACCAGCGATTTTTACGGCGGGCACCGCCCTGGAAACAATTTATTTGGCGAGAGCCTGGTGTGCGCCGATTTGAAAACCGGAGAGCGCAAGTGGCACTTCCAATTGGTGCATCATCCGCTCTGGGACATGGATATTTCTTCTGCGCCCATTCTTGCGGACATTATCGTCGACGGGAAGCCGGTCAAAGCTGTGGCTCAGCCGACGAAACAGGGCTTTCTATACGTTTTTGATCGTGTGACGGGCAAGCCCATCTGGCCGATTCCCGAGCGCCCCGTGGAAGTCGGCAACGTGCCGGGCGAGTGGTACTCGCACACGCAACCGATTCCCGCAAAACCACCTGCTTACAGCCGCAACGGCGTTTCCATCGACGACTTGATCGACTTCACGCCCGCACTTCGCGAACGCGCAAAAGAAATTGCTTCGAAGTATCATTTAGGCCCGGTCTACACACCTCCGACCGTGAGCAAATTGGAGGGCCCGTTCGGCACGCTCACGATGGGGACGGCCTCCGGCGGCACAAACTGGCCCGGCGGGTCCTACGATCCCGAAACGCACAACGTTTATGTCTATGCGTGCAACTCCTGCATCGAGCCGATCGGGCTCGTCGCCGCTCCCAAGGAAGTCTCCGACATCGCGTATATCGCGGGAACGGCCGGGAGGGAAGTGGAGATTCTCCACGGTCCCGGCGAAAACGCCGGAGCCGATTCTCCCAAGCCGCCGAAGAAACCTGCCGGCGGCGGTTTTACTCGCCTGGACGTTGATGGATTGCCGCTGATCAAGCCGCCTTATGGAACGATTACGGCCATCAATCTCGATAAAGGCGAATTTGTCTGGCAGCTCGCGCACGGCGAGACTCCAGACGTGGTGAGGAATTCCGCGATTCTCAAGGGCATGAACATTCCTCGCACAGGCCAGACAACGTACAACGTCGGGACGCTGGTCACCAAGACGCTGGTCATCGCGGGCGAAGGAAATGTCACCACAACGGCGGATCATCCGCGCGGCGCGATGCTCCGTGCCTACGACAAAATGACCGGCAAAGAAGTCGGCGCGGTGTACATGCCCGCCCCACAGACTGGATCTCCGATGACCTACATGGTGGGTGGGAAACAATATATTGTTGTAGCCGTCAGTGGCGGCCCCTACTCCGGCGAGTACATTGCTTACACATTGCCATCGGCAGGGGAATGAACGCGCGCGCGGTCACGCGCAACTCCATCCGGCGCGAAGACGATGACGACGTGAACGTAAAAACTCCAGCTGCAATCATCATTCTGGCGGTGATCGCTTCGCCGCTTTGCTTGCTTCGCGCGCAGGCGCCGGCTGCGGAGTCGCGTTCCGTGTGGGACGGCGTCTACACCGAGGAGCAAGCCAAACGGGGCGAGTCCCTTTACCGCAGGGAATGCGCGGCTTGCCACGGGGACATGCTCACCGGGGGAGAGTCCGCGCCGCCGCTGACGGGCGGCGCGTTCCTCGCAAATTGGAACGGCCTCACCATGGGTGACTTGTTCGACAGAATTCGCAAGACCATGCCGCAGAGCGCTCCGGGCCGCCTCACCCGGCAACAAGACGCCGACATTCTGGCTTTCATGCTGAGCGTCAACAAGTTTCCAGCTGGGAAAACGGAACTCTACCGGCAGTCGGAGATGCTCAAAGAGATTCGCTTCGAAGCCGCGAGGCCGGCTCCCAAGAAATAGCGATAGTCAAAGTTTGATTTCGTCCGTATCGCAAACAAGTCTTTCGAGACTGACTGCTTAGGACCACACCGCGGGGTATTTATCTCAGCTGGCTGGATTCGACCCCTTTCTTGCGAGCTTCATCCAGGAGCACATCGATTTTGGATTCGAGGTCTCTCTTCTTGTTCCGCAACGCGCGCATTTGGACCTCAATGGGTTCACTGCTGTAGCTCTTGTGGAGTTTCATGCCGCTCGCGGACGTCGATGGTTCGCCTTCACTGAAGTTCTTCAGATCCACAAGCTGTTTGTCGATGTCCGCGACCTGCCCCTGCAGCTTGTCCAACTGCTTGCGAACTGATGCGACAGGAGATTTTCGTTGGTCCAAACTTTCTTCGGTTTCTTCGTTTCGACAGGTGTTGCGGAATCCTGGGATGGAGCGGGCGGCGCAGGGGCGTTGCTGTCCTGAGATTGTGCGACGGCGGAAAAGGCCGCGAAAACGGCCATGATCGTTGCAAATGTCAGCGAACGAGTCATAAGGCCTCCAGTCTCGCAAAGTCGAGGACGCTACCGTCTTAAACCCATTCTAGGGGGAAAAGTCTCACGGATCGGCGGGGCCCGCGCGCTGCTTGTCTAACTCGGCATTCCCGAGTTCTTCGCGAATGGCCGCGAGAGCTTCCTTGGGCGGGCCGATGTAGCGGTAATTCGAATAAAAGGTGCGTTCATGGATGGAGAACCCGGAAAACAATTTACGGCCGTCGAAATCGTACTGCGTAAAGCTAGCGAGCCATAGTCCGGGCTGAACTTCGTAGCGCTCCTGCATGAAGTGGCTTCCCTTGTAGATTTTTCCTAGGAACAGACCGACGGAGATGTCTTCGGTGACGTCGCCCTCGATGCGGGCAAGTTCACCGGAGCCTTCGTCGATCCACACGAAGCCGCGCACCTTGGGAAAGATGGTAGTGAAGCGCGTTGTGGGTCTGAAGGCGGGGTTGGGATCCATCCTGTATTTGGAGAGCGTGTGATCACCGCGCTGTTCCGTGGAAACAAGAGCGAAGAGGAACGCATTGTGCGTGGCATCAATGAGGTCGTTGCGGTCTTTCTTCCTCTTTGCGTACTTCTCCAGGGCGTCGCGCTGTGATCGGCTGTCGTTGACAAGCTGCGCCAGCGCTCGCGCCAGGCCCTCAAGACTTGCGCGATAAGCAGCCGCATCCCTGGGTTTGCCATCGTCACCGACGGCAATCTTGTACATCCCGGTTCCCGAAGGAATCACTCGCGAAACTTTTATCACCGGGGGATTCAGGTCGCTGGAATTCTTGCGCGTCTCTACGCGTTCGACGCGTTCGTAGAGGTCCATGGCGGCCTCGTCTTTTTTTTGGTTGGCGATGATGCGCTTGAAGAGATCCGGTTTCGACGGTCCAATCGCCGGCGGGATGTCGGGTACGACGGATTGCGCGGAAGCGTCACCGGCCAGAGCCAGCGACAGCAGCGCCATAGGAAAGAAAGCACGTTTGCGCATGATGTAAAGGGGCTGGAAGTCCGTCAACGCCAACTCTAATTGGATTCGTCCAAGCACACAATTGTTGTACACCGCCCAGGTGCCGGAATGCTCCGGTGGATGTCAAAAGGTCAATGGCAGTTTGTTCGCTCGAGTTGCCTACGGTTTCGGTTTGTCGACGGGCTTCTGTTGTTGCTGTTGGGCCTCTTCCGTCCAAGGCGGCACGACACCATTTACGCGCGCGTAGGCGATGGATTGGCCGAGGTGCTCGCCAAAGTGCCCTATGATCATGGTGAAAGAGCCGCGCAGTGTTGATTGCCGCCCAAACAATTTCTGTGGCTTATCTTCGTCGCCGTCATTCAGCGCCAGGGTAGCGCTGCGCAGGTGGGCAAACGATTCCTTCAATGCTTGCAAGACCTTCGGCTTGTCGGCGGAAAGCGCCTGAATTGCCTTAGGATCGACGCCGTTGGGAAGCGCCGTGCCCAGTGCTCGCGCCACCCCGTAGTTCGCCCCCGTGATATGCGTGAAAACTTCGCCAACCGATCGTACCCCCTCGCCGGGACGCCAGGTGTACTTTTCCGCAGGCATCGCTTCCGCCAGGCGAGTGTATCTCTGCTCGTAATACGCGATTCCATCGAGGAACTCCGCCCGGAAGCCTGACGTAGGCGCGGCAGAAGCCACGGTCGGGGCCTTGTGGTCGGGGCTGTCCTGGGCCCGACTGGACGGCATAAGGTTCAGGCCGAGTGCTGTAAGTATAAGAAAATAAAGACCAACACGACGCATGGCGTTCACCTTGGATGCTGACTCTTGCGATCGGGCGAGCCGTCTTATCCTTTGATTGACACGAATTGACCGCCCAACACGGTACAATAGAGGTCTCGGCCGTAGCTCCCCTTGGGATTGGGCCGGACGTAAGGCTACTCCAGGAAAGGCCGAAAGCAAAGTGCCTGCTCGCACGTCTATATAGCATAGCAAGGAACGATTCGACGAACGGACTCGTATTAGACATAGAAGGTTGGAGGTTTGTTTGGGCGTAACTCCCATGGGCCGAATGACGGAAATTGCTCCCCTAGCGGCGACCAGCAGCCCGTCCAGGGCTGCCGGCATCCGGACGGCTTGGGTCACGATTGTCGAAACGTTGAAGTTGGCAATGGACGCCCTTCGCGCGCACAAACTGCGCAGCTTCCTCACCTTGCTGGGCGTCATCCTGGCGGTGACCACGCTTGTTTTTGTAATGAGTGTCATCACGGGGCTAAACATGTATGTTGCCGACCGTGTCGCCAATCTGGGTGCAAACGTCTACCTCGTCCACCGCTTCGGAATCATCACCAGCGAAGACGCGTGGATTAAGGCGCAGAAGCGCCCGCTTGTGACCATGGAAGAATACGAACGGCTCCGTGACAACATGAAAATCGCGAGCGCTGTGGCCGCCGAAGAAGACCACAACGTCCAGGTCCGCAGCGGCAACCTCACCATGGAAAGCACTAGAATGATGGGAGCCACCGCGAACTTTGCCCAGGTGCGGAACCTTTCTGTGGCCCAAGGGCGATTTATCACCCAGGCGGACGAGGATCATCGCTCCGAGGTGGTTTTCATCGGACCGGATCTGGTGCACAAGTTTTTCCCCACCGTGGATCCGGTTGGAAAACAAATTCGCGTGCAGACGCACACCTACGAGGTGATCGGCGTGGCGGAGCCGCTGGGAAGCGCTTTCGGAGAGTCCCAGGACAACTACATGGTGATGCCGATTTCCGCGTGGCGCAAAGGCTGGCACACCAACAATGATTGGGTCGCCATCTTCGTCCAAGCGCCGAACGCCGAATTGATGCAGGCAAGCCAGGACGAAGCGCGCATGCTGTTCCGCGCCTGGCGCCACTTGCCTTACAGCGCCCCCGACAATTTCGCCATTCTGGGCTCCGACTCCATCATGCAGTTGTGGCATGACCTGACAGGAAATTTGGCCTTCGTCGCGATGACCCTGGTAAGCGTCTTTCTGGTCGTCGGCGGGATCGTGATTATGAACATCATGTTGGCCAGCGTGACGGAGCGGACGCGTGAGATTGGGCTGCGGCGCTCGCTGGGAGCCAGAAAAAAACACATCATGCTGCAGTTCCTCACCGAGTCCGCCGTGCTTGCTGCTACGGGCGGGTTGATCGGAATTCTGGCGGCCTACTCGCTGGTGTTCCTGGTGAAGGCGCTGTTTTCGTTTCCCATGGAGACTCCGCTGAGTGCGGTGATTCTGTCGTTGTGCGTCGCGACCGGAGTTGGTCTCTTTTTTGGAATCTTTCCGGCCATGCGGGCGGCCAAACTGGATCCCATCGAAGCCTTGCGCGCGGACGGATAAAGAAGAATATGGCTCAAGCATACGGCGAAAACCTGAAACAGGCGTTGGACACCTTGCGGACCCACAAGCTCCGCAGCGCGCTGACGGTCTTCGGCGTTGTGCTGGGTGTAAGTGTCATCATGCTGGTGGCGGCTCTCATCTCCGGCTTTGACCAGAAAATTCAGGAAAATATTAAACAGTTCGGCGCGGATACCGCGTTCATCACCAAATGGGACCAGGGACGGCACGGCGGCCCACCGCCATTGGAGGAACGCCAGCGCAAACCGCTTACCGTCGAGGACGCCAGGGCTATCCAGGAAAGGTGCCCGGCGGTCAAGACGGTAACTACTTTTCTGATGACGAACTGGGACCATGCTCATACGGTGCGCACGAAAGCCGGTCAAGTGACGGCTATCGATTTCCGCGGCGTCCAGCCGAATTTCGGCGAGGTTTACGCTAACGCCGCGACCCTCGACGGCCGCTTCATCAGTGAAGGAGACGATCTCCACAAGGAAAAAGTGGTCATGCTCGGGGAGAACGTAGCCCCAGTCCTGTTTCCGGAGGGGCATCCCGTCGGGAAAGACGTGATGATCGACGGCTCGGACTTTCAGGTCGTCGGCGTCGTGGAAAAACCCAAGGGCGGATTCGGCATGGGGGACGAAGACCGGCGCGTACTGATTCCTATCAGTACGTTTCGCAAGGTCTATCCAGCAGCGGACGAAGTCAACATGCGCGCACAAGCCTACCCCAAAATGCTGGACCAGGCTGTGGATCAAATCCGCGAAGTGCTGGAACGTCGGCGGAACGTGCCATTCGGCGGCAAGGACAATTTTTCAATTGCTACCGCTGAGCAACAAGTCGAGGAATTTCACAATATCGTTGGCAAAGTGGCCCTGGCGACGGTGGTGCTGAGTTCCATCGGTTTGCTGGTGGGCGGTATTGGCGTTATGAATATCATGCTGGTGAGCGTGACCGAGCGGACACGCGAAATTGGAATCCGCAAAGCGATCGGCGCCAAGAGCGGGGACATTACCTGGCAGTTTCTGCTGGAGGCAATGACCCTCACGGGAGCCGGAGGTGTCATTGCGCTCCTATTGGTCAATGCTCTCGTTTTGCTGATCCGTGTGACCCTCCAGTGGCCTGGATCGGTTCCGGTGTGGGCGGCTGGGACGGGGGTCGCCGTCAGCGTGAGTATTGGATTGATCTTCGGGGTGTGGCCGGCGATGAAAGCAGCGAAGCTCGATCCCGTCGAAGCGCTGCGCTACGAATAACGCGATCGATCCTCTTCTTTTTTCTTAACCTATAAGCAGTCTGAAGCGCAGGCTACTACTGTACGAGTCCAGCAGTTCTTAGGGCCCCAGCTCCGGAGGCACGTTCAGCATGCGGAGCCGCCCCGCCGGGCCAGGTAACTTCGAGTGCAAGCTCGCGGCGAACCAGCAACTTGGCATGACGAGCGATATGTACAGCCAGCGTGTTTGCGCCGCCGCTCCGAGTTTCCGCGAAACCCTCTTTTTCCACCTGCAGGCTCCTGTCCGCCTTGTACAGCGCTACTCGGAATTGGTGCGGTCCCGCGGGAAGCGCATTCTCAAAATGCAGTGGCTGGCCCTTCTTCTCCGTCGCCAAGTCCACTGAGAAGAGTAGTTGGCGATCCGCGAAAACGGTCAAGGTGCCTTCTGTGACCGCCGAAGTAACTTCAATTTGCAGGCCGGAAGCCGCCGGAGCGGCAGGTTCTTTGAGGGCCGGCGAAGCAGGAAGAGCCGCAACAACCGCTTTAGCCGGAGCCCTCCGCAAACTCAAAGCCGGCTTTTGATGAGATTGGGGATGCTTTGCGGAACGACTCGGCTTGGTCGAGGATTCTTTTCCATCAATCCCAGGGGATGCCCCGTCAGCAATCTCCGACGATGGCGCCTCCGTCACTGTTTGCGTTGTGTGAATCAAGGCATCAAGCGGCACTGCCGCCGCAAATCGAACAGCCTCCGGAGGCGGAGGAACGACAAGCCCGGCGCGGACGGAACGGATTACCTGAAAGCTTAGCGCCAGCAACAGGCAAGCTGCCGCCATGAGCACGACGTCTTGCGGGCGCGTTGGTCGTGACCACCAGGATCGTCTTTTGATTTTCGGCGCCGCCGCTTGTGCGCTTGCGCGCGCGAGCGGATAAAGCGCAGAGGCCAGTTCATCGCAGGAAGCAAAGCGGTCCGCGGGATTCTTGGCCAGGCAGCGGGCCACGACGCGATCCAGCGCTGGCGAAACCGCGGGGTTGCGCCGCGACGGCGGGTCGGGGGCGGCATTCAGAATCTGCGCGCAAACGGCCCCAAGGGAGCTTCCATCAAAAGGTCGGGCTCCGGTCAGCATCTGATGAAGAACAATTCCCAGAGCGAACTGATCCGAGCGCGCATCCTGAGGCTGCCCCTGGATCTGTTCCGGTGCGAGATATGCCGGCGTGCCCATCAGGCGGCCGGAGCCGGAAACCTGCGACGCGTAGCGTGCGATGCCAAAATCGCCCAGTTTTACTTTGCCTTCCGGCGTGACCAGAACATTTCCGGGCTTCACGTCGCCGTGAAGAATTCCCGCGCGGTGCGCCACTGCCAGTGCTCCGGCCAAATCGGCGGCCCACGCGCAGGCGCGCTGGCATGTCAGTACGGACGGATCGAGGTGGTGCTCCAGAGTTTTGCCGGCGATGTACTCCATCACCAGGAACGGAGTTCCCCGCTCGTCGATTCCCACGTCGTAGAGTTGCACGATGGAAGGATGCGAGAGCTGGCCGATAATCTGCGCCTCGCGCAGGAATTGCTGCTCCTGGCCTTCCCCGAAGCCGTTCACGAAAGTCTTGAGGGCCACCGTGCGGCCGATCACGTTGTCGCGAGCCATTTCAACACGGCTGGTGGCGCCCGAGCCGAGCGGCTCGAGAGCTTCATAGCGGCCTTTTTGCAGGGTAATCATCAGGCAGACCGCAGCAGGCGCGCGGCGCGATCGCGCAGGCCATTGCCATTGGTTTGCAGCACAGGAACCGGGGTCTCTTTGCGGCGAGCGAGCGGATAGAGCTCCTCCGCGAGAGCTTCGGCCGGCGCATAACGAGCCACCGGATCTTTCGCCAGGCAACGCGCAACGATGCCGTCAAAATTCGCCGGCACGGACGGATTAGCGTGAGACGGCGGCAGAGGCGTCGAAGAGAGAACGCGCCCGCATATGGCCTGAAGTGATTCCGCGTCAAACGGACGCTTGCCGGTCACCATTTCGTAGAGGACCACGCCCAGGGAGAAAAGATCGGAGCGCGCGTCCTGGGGCTTGCCCATGATTTGCTCGGGGCACCAGTAAGCGGGTGTGCCGACGAGCGGGGTCGCTTTGGAATCGTGGCTGGCAAGCCGCGCCATGCCGAAATCCATCAGCTTTACGCGGCCGTCATCGGTGATGAGCATGTTCGCGGGCTTGACGTCACCGTGAATCACGCCCTTGCGATGCGCGGCGCCAAGGGCGCAGGCCACTTCCGCGGCCCAAGCGCAGGCTTTTGGAAAAGGAATGCTGCCTTTCTCCAGAATGCGATCGAGTGGCTGGCCTTCCAGAAACTCCATGACCAGATAGGGCGTTTGCGTGGCTTCGTCGATGCCCATATCGTGGAGCGTGATGATGGAAGGGTGGGAGAGCTGGCCGACGACGCGCGCTTCCTGAAGAAAACGCTGTCGAGCTTCGCCGCTGGCCAATTCCTTGGGGAACAGCTTGATGGCGACCAGGCGGCCGATCATTGGATCGTGGGCACGCGCCACACGGCCATGAGCGCCGCTGCCGATAATTTCGAGAATCTCGTAGCGTCCGACTTGCACGGGGACCTCTTCCTCAGACCTGCTGTCTCGGTTTGCTGATAATGGCGGAAGGATATGTTCTATTGAATGAAGCAAGCGTCCCGTTGAGAAGGGTACGTTGGTACTAGGAAGGAGACTGACTTAAGGAAGCTCTAACCTTCAGATTCTGATGAGGTTATGCCTAAACTTGCTTCCGCTGGCGGAGTGCCCGTGCGAGGCGCAACGGCAGGACTACGGTTGAGCAGGCCAACTGCGGAGCGGTGCGAAGGCTGCCGAAGAGTTCAACCTCGCGGGGAAATCGCGAATGTAAGATTTCATCGAGGGATGCCAAAAGCCGTTGAAGCCGAAGAAATACATTTCCTTGATGGCTTGTTCGGCAGACCATTTCTGAATGGCCATGCGATAAAGGGCGGTGAAAACGCCGGTCCGATCATCGCCGAAGCGGCAGTGCATGAAGATTTTTTGCCCCGGATTGTCTCGGAAAAGCGAGAGAAATTGGACGACTTGTTCTTCGGTTGGGGGAGACCAGCCATCGACGGGGATGTGGACAAAGCGCAAGCCCAGGGATTCAGCGTGCTTGCGTTCCCACGCGATTTTGTCGCGATCCTCGCCGCGGAGGTCGACGATGGTGGTGATGCCCAAGATTTTCAGTTCCGAGAGGCCCACTTCCCTGGGTTGCGCGCCGCGATAGAGTGTCTCGGTGATTTTTCCGGCGTTGGGAATTCCAGTGATGTGAAGTTTTTCCCCGTGAGCAAGCGGCGGGAAGGCGGGAGCGGCGGCAGGCGCGGAGGTTGGCGACGGCGTTTGCGCAAGAAGGGGAAAAGGAAGAAGGAAAAAGAAGGCCAGCGTGGTGAAAGAGCGATTCATTTTGATTTAGATGCATGCAGTGTAGCGTGAGAGGTACGAGCGCGAAAAGCGTTGAAGCGAAAGCGGTTGAGAAGAATAAGCACCACTACAAATAGACGCAGTACGGAAACGTCAACCACATTTTGCGTTTTTCCCTTGACAGAAAATTTTCTTCCGTTGATACTGCGAATCCAGATTCGGGGGACGTGGAAGCGCCAGGCGGACCGAGTCGGGGATGGATCAAGGTTCGCGCGCGGCCACGAAGCGGCCCAGTTTCTAAGCGAAAAAATCGAGCGCGAGGTACCTGCTCCGCGCCCGTATTTGAGGCGGAGCACCTGCTGTTTGGCTGAGTGGGAACCACCGGCCGGCGGCAGCGCATTGGCATTTTGCGCTGGAACTTGAGTACGACCAGAGAGTGGTCGGCTTTTTTTTCGTTGCCCGCTTTCGCGAACCGATCGATCGAATCAAGAGCCACAGCAACTTCAGCCCAGACCCTGAAGTGGCGCGGGATAACTCTGCGGGACGCAGAGGAGTAAAATAAAGGGGTTCCCCCGCGCGAGTGGGGACCCAGGAGCGCGGAGGGACGGATGGCGACTGTGAAACATGCATTGAGCGGAAAATCGCCGGTAACAGACACGGCTGTCGAGAAGACAGCGGCCGTAGCAGGAAAAGGTCTGACCTTCGAGCGGTACTTTACCGATGGGAAGAAGTCTCCTTTCGAGGCGGTCGAATGGGAAAAGCGCACGGCGCTGATCGGCAACGAGAAGGGCGTCACGATCTTCCGTCAGGAAGACGTGGAAGTGCCCAAGAGTTGGTCGCAGACGGCCACGAACATCGTCACCAGCAAGTATTTCCACGGAAAGCCCGGGACCCCCCAGCGCGAAGGATCGGTGCGGCAACTGATCAACCGCGTGGTGAATACCATCGTGCGATGGGGCGAAGCGGGCGGGTATTTTGCCGATGCGGCGTCGCGCGACGCCTTCCGCGACGAGCTGACGCACCTGCTGGTCGAGCAGAAGATGGCCTTCAATTCGCCGGTGTGGTTCAACGTGGGCGTGCAGCCGAAGCCGCAGTGCTCGGCGTGCTTCATCAATTCGGTCAGCGACGACATGGAATCGATCATGGGACTGACGCGCACCGAGGGAATGCTCTTCAAGTGGGGCTCCGGCACAGGAACGAATTTCTCGACGCTGCGCGGAAGCAGGGAGACGCTGAGCGGCGGCGGAATTGCGTCGGGCCCGGTGAGTTTTATGAAGGGCTTCGATGCCTTCGCGGGCGTGATCAAGAGTGGTGGAAAAACGCGCCGCGCGGCGAAAATGGTGATCCTGAACATCGATCATCCGGACATCGTCGAGTTCATCGAATGCAAGATGAAGGAAGAGCGCAAGGCGCATGTGCTGATCGAACAAGGCTATGACAGCTCGATTGACGGCGACGCGTATGCTTCGATCTTCTTCCAGAACGCGAACCACTCCGTGCGTGTGACGGACGACTTCATGCGCGCGGTGGTCGAGGACAAGGATTGGTGGACGAAGAACGTGCTCGACGGGCAGCCGAATGAGAAGCTGCGGGCGCGCGATTTGATGATGAAGATTTCGGATTCGACCTGGCATTGCGGCGATCCGGGGATGCAATACGACACGACGGTGAACCGCTGGCACACTTGCAAGACCACGGCGCGAATCAACGCGAGCAATCCCTGCTCGGAATACATGTTCCTGGATGACACGGCGTGCAACCTGGCTTCGTTGAACTTGATGAAGTTCGTGAACGCCAGCGGACAATTTGATGTGCTGGCGTTCAAACACGCCGTGGACGTGACCATCACCGCGCAGGAAATCCTGGTGGACAACGCCAGCTATCCGACGCCGAAGATCGCGGAGAATTCGCATAACTTCCGGCCGCTGGGGCTGGGCTACGCGAATTTGGGCGCGCTGCTGATGTCCATGGCGCTTCCATATGATTCCGACGAAGGACGCGACATGGCCGGAGCAATCAGCGCGCTGATGTGCGGCGAGGCGTACGCGCAGTCTTCGAGAATCGCGGAGCGCATGGGCCCCTTCCCAGGCTACGAAGTGAACAGTGAACCCATGCTGGACGTGATTCGCATGCACCGCGAAGCACTGCGCGGGATCAAGCCGGAACACGTGCAGACGGAATTGTTCATGGCCGCCCAAGAATCGTGGGACGCGGCACTGTCACACGGCGAAAAGCATGGCTTCAAGAATTCGCAGGTGACCGTGCTGGCGCCGACGGGCACGATCGGCTTCATGATGGACTGCGACACCACGGGAATCGAGCCGGACCTGGCGCTGGTGAAATACAAGAAACTGGTGGGCGGCGGGCTGATCAAAATCGTGAACAACACCGTGCCGCAGGCGTTGATGAAGTTGGGCTATACGCCGGAACAGACCAGCGATGTGGTTTCCTACATCGACAAGAACGGAAAAATCGAAGGCGCGCCGCATCTGAAGATGGAAGATTATCCGGTGTTCGATTGCTCGCTGGCGCCGCAGGGCGGCGGGCGTTCGATTACTTGGACCGGTCATGTGAAGATGATGGCGGCGGCGCAGCCGTTCCTCTCCGGCGCGATCTCGAAGACCATTAACATGCCCGAGGAATCAACCGTCGAGGACATCTCGAACGCGTATATTGAGTCGTGGAAGCTGGGGCTTAAGGCCGTGGCCGTCTACCGCGACAATTCCAAGCGTTCGCAGCCGCTCAATGCCGGCGGGAAGAAAGAAGAAAAGAAAGCCGAGCCTGCGGCGACAACGACAAATCTCGAGCCAACGCAGCGCGAATTGTTTGCGCGGGCGGTGCGCGAGAAGATGCCGGTGGAACGCGCATCGGTGACTCACAAGTTCAGCGTGGGCGGGCACGAAGGCTACATCACCGTAGGCATGTACGAGGACAATCGTCCCGGCGAAATCTTCATCAAGATGGCGAAGGAAGGCTCGACCCTTTCCGGTGTGATGGATGGACTGGCTCTGACGATTTCGCTGGGTTTGCAGTATGGTGTACCGCTGAAAGTGTTCGTGGACAAGCTGCTGAACACGCGGTTTGAGCCTTCTGGCATCACCGCGAACCCGAATATCCGGTTTGTGTCGTCGGTGCTGGACTACATCGCCCGGTGGCTAGGCGGACGATTTATCTCCACGAACTACTTGAAGTTGAATGGTGAGCAGACCGCAGCGGCGCATACACACGCTCCTTCGACAGTCGTCTCCGAGGCCGTGCACTCGTCCACTCCGGGGCCGGCACGCGGGGTACTGGCATCCATGTCCGCAGACGTCGGAAAGGGGTGGCCGCTTGGGGACCTGAAACCGACTAACGCGCATGAGGGCGCACCCGCGTGCAGCGAGTGCGGCATGCTGATGGTGCCGAACGGGGCATGCTACAAGTGCGAAAATTGCGGCAGCACGAGTGGATGCAGTTGAGACACAAAGGAGAGACGAGACCACAAACGCGATGAGTGCCCTCTCCGGCTCAGGAGTAGCAGCACGGCTGGCCCCGGTAAAACCAAAGACCCGCGGATTTCTCCACATCGTGAGGCATGGCGCGGGACCCCACGCTATTTACATCGTCACCGACCACCGGCTGGACCACTGCCCTTCGGCGACAGAAGACCATTCGGAGCCTAAAGAACACAGTTCGGTACATTGCACTTCGTTTGGGGCGGGCGGAGCAAGTGCGCCGCCAAAGCCGTTGCTTGCGGAAGGCGCGCACGCGCTGATCGAATTGCTGGAGCGCATTGGCGTGGACTTCCGGCTCAGCGAAGTGCGCGGCGCGCTGGAAGATATTCTTCGGCTTGGCTCAGCCAACATCCCCGATCTGTGGCTCAGCGACGAGGAGATGCTCGAGAAGGGCCTCGTTGAACCGTGACTAGTGACTGGGGGCAGCGCTCCAGGCGATTCCTAGTTGTTATTCAAGAGAGGCCGTTGGCAAGGCTGCACGGGTACCCCACCCCCCGGTGTTTTTGGTCAAAGAGTGCGCAATCCCCTGAAAAAAAAAGAGTTGTGATTTTCACCGTGCAAAAGAGTGCGCAAGAGTATCAAACTAAAAGGTTTAGGTGATAAATGGATCTCTGCGAAGCGCATTAGGTGACTATTTACCCCCCCCAACCCCATCATTGATGCATAAATATGAAAAGAAAAGACTTATGGAATTAGCTTTGTAGATGGCTGATTCTAAAGGGAATGTTCTCTGATTGTTCGGGAAGAGAAAGAACCTAAAAGACGGCCCAAGAAAGAAAAGCGGGAGCGCTGCTCCCGCTTTTCAAATAGAGTTTTATACAGGGTTAATTATACCAAAGGATAGCGGGGAAGTCCAGGAAAACTTTAGTAGGCCAGTTTGTGGGCCGCGAGCCGTCACCTTCTAGATTCCCGTTTCTGGGCCGGCCAACACTAGGGGCGAAAAATCTTCCGATTTTTCTGCCGGGCTACTTCCAGGTCGTCCGTTTGCTTTTTCTGGCGATCGGCTTCTCTTTGCGGACCCTCTTGCTGTTCGAGTTTCACGGCTTCCGCGGTGGCAAGCTCAGCTTGTGCATTGACAAGCTTGGAGTAAATGACGAGCCCAAGATGATCCGTGAAGGAAGAACGCACAAGATTGAAGGAATATTGTTTATCCTCCCAAGACGCGACGGCCGTTTTCTTCACGTCATACCGGTCGATCTTTGCGTAATCGAGTTCCAGCACAACATTTGTCGGCGGGCCGTATTTGGCTGAAATGGACTTCACCATGTCGC
>Ga0137403_10002911_pt1 | contig 20719 bp, 21 predicted proteins | sample CZOMad2_1_16fung_FD_122057 | JGI IMG/M metagenome (GOLD analysis project Ga0137403, IMG submission 122057) | Vadose zone soil fungal communities from Angelo Coast Range Reserve, California, USA - CZOMad2_1_16fungal (Hybrid Assembly) | ecosystem: Environmental > Terrestrial > Soil > Vadose zone...
CCCCAACTCGATCATGCGGGTCAAATAGATCAGGACCACCGAAGCAAGCGGTAACAATTCGTCAACCGTCTTCATGAATTCCTGTGCCGTCTGCGTTGATCATCACACCGCTTCGGAGGCACCCCCAATCATTGGAGCCCCGGAGCAACGCCAACCACCAGCGGTAGTGGTGACTCTAGCCATTTCAACCTAAATATCAATCCAATTCAATACGGGAAACGGCTCGTTTTCAGAGTTCTCCCTGCCGAATTTTCATTCGCCGAGCCGCTCTGTCGATGCGCTCGGCAGCTTCGAACTGGTCGGCACTCGGCTTCCACGCGGTTCACATTTACTTCGTCCGCGCGCCTGCCGTAGCATTCGGCCTGTGGCACGGCGACGAACGATTCTGATCATCAGCGACATTCATTACGCCGGCGCTGCCGAACAGGCGCGCGTCCAGAGAATAAGCGCCTGCTCCGAGGCAAATCACCGCCACGGCAATTACCGCCGATAGCGCAGCTGTCGTTGGCGCATCAAGCGGACCGAGATTGGAATCCGGAAACCAGGAAAGAACGCTGCTCACGCTAACCAGGCCCCCTACAATGGCAATAAACCGTGTGGCAAATCCAATTACAAGCACAACTCCAGCCGCGATCATCACACTGGCAAGGGCCAATATTAAGAATCCGAGTTCATGCTTATCGCCGAACTGCGCGGCCCCCTCCATGATCAGCACCACGCCGGCGGCCACCCGCAAAAGCAGCAAGCCCACCCCTGGCCACTTGTCAGGAAACGTAGAGAAAGTTTGGAGCAGCGCGCGCCTCCTCAAGCAAAATACCTAGGCTAAAGGCTTTTTGCGGGTGGTAAATCCCCATTGGATGGAATTTTTTCCTACCACTATTGAGGTATCGCAGAATTTAGGTGAGTGGCTCCGGCGAACTTGTCGTCCTCACAGAATTAAGCCAATGCTTTGGCATTCGTCGAAAAGTTGGCATGGCAGCGCGCTTGGGTGCAACGAAAGGCGGGGCGGCTGCGCCTGGCCGACTCGCTTGCTCTCGGCGACCGCCGCTCCGCTGGAATTCTTGAAGTGGAAGGGCGTCGCTTTCTGATTGGCACGACGGCCCACGTGGTGACGCTGCTGGCGGAACTTGGCGGAGCTCGGAGCGAGGCTGCGGACGGAGTTGGGAACGGCTCGGACGACCTTTTCCGGCAAGGATCTCCAAATGCCGCCTCCGGCGCAGAGAGCGCGGCTTGAGCGTGGCAGGTGGCGGCGGCCTGATGGGGATGGTGACATCCGCGGGGACCTTCGTTCTGCTGCTGGCGCACGGCGCAGCGGGCAAACTGAACGCTTCCGGGTCAGGGATTTCCGGTCCGATCATTTCCGGTCCAGGCATCCCAGGATTCGGGGCCAGCGGACCGGGCTCGGTGCCGTGGACCATCGTCGTACTACTCACGGTTTTGACGCTGCTGCCGGCTCTGCTGCTTTCGATGACGCCGTTCGTGCGGCTGCTGGTGGTGTTCCATTTTCTGCGACAGGCGCTCGGCTTGCAGAGCACGCCTAGCAATCCCACGTTGATTGGGCTTTCGCTGATTTTGACGTATTTCCTCATGCAGCCCGTGGTGGAGAACATTTACAACGTTTCCGCCATCCCGCTCGAGGCGGGATCGATTACAGCCATGGAAGCGGCGGGGCGGGCCGCCGGGCCTCTCGAGGGCTTCATGCTGAAGTACGCGCGGGAAAAAGATTTGGCGCTGTTTCTCGATCTCGCTCACGAGGCTCGCCCCCGTCGTCCGGAGGACCTGCCGCTTCGCGTGGTGGTGCCCGCCTACATCATCTCGGAATTGAAAGCCGGCTTTCAGATTGGCGCTGCACTGTTTTTGCCTTTCCTCGTGATCGATCTGGTGGTAGCAGCGGTGGCGGCCTCGATAGGCATGCTGCAACTGCCTCCGGTGGTGATTTCGACGCCGCTGAAGATTTTACTGTTCGTGATGGTGGACGGATGGAATCTGCTGGTGGGATCGCTGATGCGCAGTTTTGGATGAACTTATGACTTTAGAACAGATCATCGGGCTCGGGCGCGGGATGCTGGAGATGGCGCTGCTGTTGTCGTTGCCCCTGCTGGCCGTGGCGATCGTGGTCAGCCTGCTGCTGAATATTCTGCAGGTGCTGACCTCGCTGCAAGAGAACACGCTGGCGGCCGTGCCGCGTTTAGCCGCCGTGGCGGGTGCGGCATTCGTGCTGCTGCCGTGGATGCTGCGGCGGATGGAGGGGTACACGTTGCATTTATTTTCCGATTTTGGGCCGTTTGTTCGGTAGGTCGGGCGGCCATTCTCGCGGGCCGAGCCGAAACCGGTCCGGGGCGAAAGCCCATCTCGGGGGGCGGCGAACGCTGGCCTGAAGGCCTGCTCTACCGGACCGGGTCGGACGACGCAGAGTTCGGATCTGGACAGTGACGGATCGGGTCTGAGGATGCAGGGGTTCTCCTGGGAACACGCGCTGGCTGCCCTGACGCTGGTAGGCGTTCGTTTGGCCATGCTGATGACGTTCGCTCCGTTCTACAGCCACGCCGCCGTGCCGGTCCGGGTGAAGGCTGGGTTAACGCTGGCGTTAACCGTTCTGTTGTTTCCGGTATGTGCTCCGGCCGAGGTGCCGCCTCTAACCGCGCTTTCCTTGATCAAGATTTTGCTGGGCGAAGCGGCGGCGGGATTGGTGTTGGGGCTGAGCGTGCAGTTCGTATTCGAGGCGGGGCAGATGGCGGGACAGATTCTGGGAGTACAGATGGGGTTCAGCCTAGTGCAGTTGCTGGACCCACAAACGCTGGTAGATACGACGGTGCTGGCGCTGTTCCAGCAGATGTTCACGCTGCTGGTGTTTCTGCAACTGGACGTACACCACTGGCTGCTGCGCGGCGTAGCGGAAAGCTTTGCCTATCTGCCGGCGGGGACCGTGGCATTGCACATGGGTTCAGCGCGGGAGATTTTCCGCGCCAGCGGCGGGCTGTGGCTGGCCGGGCTGCAAATTGCGGCTCCCGTGCTGTTTGCCACGCTGCTGGCGGACTTGGCGCTGGGGTTCTTCGGCAAGATTTCTCCGCAGTTGCCGGTGTTGCTGCTGGGCATCGCTGTGAAGAGCTGGCTGGGAATGGCGGTGCTGACAACGCTGCTGGTGTTTTGGCCGGGATTTCTGGCCCGGCAGTTTGGCGCGGCCTTGGAACTGGGCGAACGGGCGCTGCATTTGGCGCGTTAAACGGCGGGCGCCAACGGCGGGCGAGATCAACGCCGGGCGCGGTCATTCGCGTTTAAGGCAAACGGGCAAGGAGAGAGATGGCTAGTACGAGCGGGAGCCGCACCGAAAAACCGACGCCGCGCCGCCAGCAAAAAGCCCGCGAGCAGGGCCAGGTGGCTCGCAGCCGCGATTTAGCGGCGAGCCTCGCGACTCTGGCGGGACTGTTGGTTCTGGGGTGGCAGGCGGCTGCGTTCGCCTCGGCCTGGCGCGGCTTTCTGGGCGGGGCGTTGAACGCTCAAGCAGGGGGAGGCGAGTTGACGGCGGCCGCTCTTACACCCGCAGCGTGGTTGGTGTTGCGTTCGACCGTCATGATCGCTGGGGCCGCCTGGCTGATGGCCCTGTCGGGCTCGCTGGTACAAGGCGGAGTGGTGTTTGCTCCGTCAGCGCTCGAACCGAAAATGGAACGCTTCAGTCCGGCGGGGCAGGTAAAGCGGCTGGCGTCGGTGACGGCTCTGGCGCATCTGGGGAAGTCGCTGCTACCGCTTTCCCTGATGGCTTACCTGGCGGTGGCCATGTTGGTGCGGGATTGGCCGCAAATTCCGGGTCTGGTTCGGCTGCGCGCGGCTGGGCTGACGGCGTTTGTTTTTACTCGTGTCTTTGAACTGGCGTGGAAGTGCGCGCTGGTGATGCTCGGTTGGAGCGGCATCGACTATTTTGCCGAGCGGCAGCGGTTGCAGAGCCAGTTGCGCATGAGCAAGCAGGAAATTCACGAAGAATACAAGGAAACGGAAGGCAACCCGGCCATCAAGGCGCGGGTTCGGCGGTTGCAGCGTCAGGTGCGCCGCAGACGCATGATGAAGGACGCCGAACGGGCTTCGGTGGTGGTGACGAATCCGACGCACTATGCTGTGGCTCTTGAGTACCGCGCCGACATGGCCGCACCCGCGGTTGTAGCCAAGGGGCAGAATCTGCTGGCCCGGCAGTTGCGGCAACTGGCGGTGTGGCGCGAGATTCCAATTGTGGAAAATCCGCCGCTGGCCCAGGCGCTCTACCGGTCGGTGGAGGTAGGCCAGGCGATTCCGGCGAAACTCTATGCCGTGGTGGCCGAAGTTCTGGCCATGGTATGGCGGGCGCAAGCGCAAACCGAAGCTCAGGCCGCCGCCCGGACGGCGGCGCAGCGCGTCAACCACACTGCTTCCGGTCCGGGTACACCTATGGGGGGCCGGTAGCACATGGCTGAAGCGCCGAAATCCGTGGTTGCCTCGAGTGGCGTGTCCGAATGGATCGTGCCCATTGCGGCGGTGGGGCTGGTCTTTGTCATGCTGGTGCCGTTGCCTTCGTTGCTGCTCGATTTCCTGCTTGCGACCAGCATTACGGCCTCGGTGCTCGTCTTGCTTTCGGCGATTAATATTCTGCGGCCCTCGCAGTTTTCCGTGTTTCCCAGTCTGCTGCTGCTGCTCACCTTGTTCCGGCTGTCGCTGAATCTGGCGTCGAGCCGGCGGATTCTGCTGCACGGCAATGAGGGGGCCGCGGCAGCGGGCAGCGTGATTGAAGCTTTTGGGCAATTCGTGGTGGGCGGGAACTATGTAGTGGGTTTCGTTCTATTTCTGGCACTGATTGCCATCCAGTTTTTGGTGGTGAGCCACGGCGCGGTGCGCACGGCGGAGGTGACGGCTCGCTTTACCCTCGATGCCCTGCCCGGCAAGCAGATGGCGATCGATGCCGATCTCAATGCCGGCCTGCTGGATGAAGCGCAGGCCCGGGCGCGGCGCGAGCAAATTGCGCGGGAGGCGGAGTTTTACGGAGCCATGGATGGGGCGGCCCGGTTCAATCAACGCGACGCTCTGGCCACGATTCTAATTACGGCCATCAATATCATCGCCGGATTTCTGATTGGCGTCTTCCAGCTCGACATTCCATTTCGAGAAGCTTTGAAGACCTACACCGTGCTGACCGTGGGCGATGGGTTAGTGACGATGATCCCGTCATTGCTGGTCTCGATGGCGGGCGGGATGGTGTTGACGCGGGCATCGTCGCCGACGAGTCTAGCGTCGGACTTGAGTTCGCAGGTCTTTGGGCGGCGGCGGCCGTTGTGGATTGCGGCAGGCGTGATGCTGGCGTTGGCGGCGATTCCGGGGTTGCCAAAATTTTCCTTTTTCCTGGTGGCGGCAATCGCAGCGTTTCTGGCGTGGCGCTCGAAGGAGGCAACCGCTTCGGGCGGCGCTGCCGGCGCCGAGAAGGACGGGGAAAAGAAAGACGGGACAGTGGTTGCGCAAGAGCCGATTGAAGCGCTGCTCAAGCTGGACGAGCTGGCGCTCGAAATGGGCTATGCGCTGGTGCCGTTGGTCGATGCCCAACAGGGCGGCCAGTTGCTCGACCGCATTCGGGCTCTGCGCAAGAATCTGGCTTTGCAGCTGGGATTCCTGGTGCCTCCGGTGCATATCACCGACAACTTGCGGCTGAAGCCTCGCGAGTACGTGATTTCCCTTCGCGGGGTGGAAGTGACTCGCTGGGAGATGCGCGAAGGGCAGGCGCTGGCCATTAGTTCCGAAGCCGCGCCGCCGCCGCTCGCGGGCACTCCGACCCAGGAACCGGCGTTTGGGGTATCGGCTTTGTGGATCGACTTGAGCTTGCAGAATCAGGCTTTGGCGGCCGGGTATGCCGTGGTCGATCCAACGTCGATTCTGGCGACGCACTTGGCAGAGATCATCAAGCAGCATGCGCACGAGCTGCTGACCCGACAGGAGACCAAGCGCCTTCTCGATCGGCTGGCGGAAACGCATCCCAAATTGGGAGAAGAGCTGGTTCCAAAACTGCTCAGCCTGGGCGAAGTGCAGAAAGTTTTGCAGCAGCTTTTGCGAGAGCAGGTGGCCATTCGCGATTTGCCGACGATTCTCGAGGCTCTCCTCGACGCAGCGGCGGTGAACCGCAACCCAGTACTTTTGGTGGAAGCGGCGCGGCAGGTGCTGGCGCGCGCGCTGGTGCGGCCGCTGCTCTCCGACGAGGGCGATCTGCGCGTTCTGACCCTCGAACCTGGACTTGAGGAGGAGCTGGTGAAGGCTTACACGGCGCAGGCTTCGGGAACGATGGGCGCGGGCCTGCAACCGTCGTTCCTGCAGCGCGTGCTCGAGGGGCTGCGGCGGCTGGGCGGGGAACAGGTGGGACTGACCAGCCCCGTACTTTTGTGCTCGACCCCGGCACGCTTTCATCTGCGGCGCTTGCTGGAGCCGTTTCTGCCTCGGATTGTCGTACTGTCGCCCAGCGAGATACCACCCCGCGTGCATGTGCAAACTCTGGGAACGGTCGGGTAGATGCAACAGCCTGCGTTCAACCCGCGAAACAAGCCGTGTCTAGGCAAGTCTTGCCCAGGCAAATCGGGGCCAATCAAGTCTGGCCCCAGGCGCGCTGCGGGAAGAACAATCCGGCACACAAACGCGAGGACGGAAGCATGCAGGCAACGGGCAAGGCCTACGGCGGCGGGCAGGGTGCGAAATGGCAGGGCTCCAAATGGGAAGGCTCCAAATGGGAAGACGAGAGCGAGCGTGAGCGCGTTCTCCTCGAGCAGCTCCCGCAGGTGCGTTCCATTGCGCGGCGCATTCACGAGAAGCTGCCGCGCCACGTGCCGCTGGAAGACCTGGTGCATGCGGGCGTACTGGGGTTGATGGATGCGCTACAGAAGTTCGATGCCAGCAAACACGTGCAGTTTAGCTCTTACGCCAAGTTCCGCATTCGGGGCGCCATACTGGACAGCCTGCGCGAGCTGGACTGGAGCCCGCGCGATCTGCGGCGGAAGGCTCGCATGCTGGAGGAGACCAGCTTGCAGCTGAGCGCCCGTCTCGGCAGAACGCCCGGCGAGGCGGAAATGGCCAAGGAACTGGGCCTGGAACTTTCGGCTTTTCAGCATTTGCTGGGCGAGATCAAAGGTCTGGAGATTGGCAGCTTCCGCATTGAATCGTCGCGCGACGGGCGCGAGGAGGACTTGTGCGAGTACCTGCCCGACGATCCCGAGGACACGCCCTACCACCGCTGCCTGGAGGGGGAAGTCAAGCAGCTGCTGGCGCGGGTGATTGGCGAGCTTCCGGAAAAAGAACGGCAGGTGCTGGCGCTGTACTACTTCGAGGAACTCACCATGAAGGAGGTGGGGGCGGCATTGGGCGTGGGCGAATCGCGCGTGTCGCAGATTCATTCGCTGGCCATCGTGCGGCTGCGGGCCCGGCTGAGCGAGATGCAGGGCGCGAAATCCTCGGCTGCGAGCGGTGCTTCGGCGGCGGCCGCAGCCGCGGGCGGTGGACGTTCGACGTAAGGAGGCTGCGGCGTGGAAAAAGTTCTTAGTCAGGAAGAAATCGATGCCATGATCCGGGCCGCTCGCGGCGAGGCTGATGCCTTGGGAGCGGGGCCCGAGGCGAAGCCCTGGGATGCCCGCGAGTCCGGGCATTTGGCGCAGGAGCAGGTGCGCGCCATCAGCCAGCCGCACGAAGTTTTTGCCCGCAACCTGACCTACTCGCTGGGAGCGCACCTGCGCGTCGGCTTTGGGGCGGCGCTGGTTTCGGCCGAGTATCTGGCCTTCCGCGAGTTCCTGGGGAGCCTCCCGGAAACTACCTATCTGGCCTCGTTTCAGCTGGCTCCGGTGGGCGCGGTAGCGATTCTGCATTTGGATCATACCATCGCTTTCCCGGTGATCGACCTGTTATTGGGAGGCGAGGGCACGGGCAAGAATCCGGCTCGCGATACCACCGACATCGAGGACAACATTTTGGAGAGCGTGAGCAAGATGATTTGCCGCGAGCTCGAGGCGGCGTGGCGCGTGCTGCACCTCACCTTTGTGTTCGAACGTCGGCAGCGTCTGGTGCAGGTCGAAAAATTGCTGCCCCCGGAGGAAAAGACTCTGGCTCTCAGCTTCGAGATCCGGGTACAGGAGAGCCGTGGTACGTTGACCGTCGCCTTTCCCGCCGTTGTGTCGAACGCTCTGCTGCGCAAATTGGCCAATGAAAATGCGTATCAGCGTCCCCGCGTCACGGTGGAATCCACGGAGCGGCTGCGCAGCCGGCTGGAGCTGTCCGTTTTCCCCGTACATCTTGACCTCGACCGGCTGGGCGTCCCGGTGCGGCAGATCTTGGGCCTCGCGCCCGGGCAGATCTTGCCGCTGCCCGCTCCCGCCGACGGGCCAGCGCGCCTGCGGGTTGCGGGCCGGCCTATGTTTTCCGCCTTTCCCGTGCGCACCTCCGAGTTGCGGGCGGCGCGCCTGGCGACCTACCTGACTCCTGACGGGAAAGTAGACGGCGTACCGGGCGGGACCGTTAGCGATGCGTCCGCCTGACCGAAAGCCATCATGAGCGACGCCCCCAACCCCAACACGAATGACGTCGAACCAACCGCTGAAGCGGGCGCCGAAACGAGCCCAGCCCAAAGCCCCGCCGCGCCGGAGATCGAGGCCTACCTCCAAGTCTGGTGCGATACGCTGTCCGCCATACTCAGCCAGATCGCCGGACAGGATTTGGCGTTGCGGCAGATGCCAGAAGCGGTACCGGAAGCTACCGTGAGTGCCGCTTCTGGGCCCGCCGAAGTTTTTTTCAACATTACATTGGGCGGCGGTACGCTGCGCGGGGAGCAAACGCTGGGTTTGACGGTGGCGCAGGCGCGATGGCTTGGGGCCGCGTTCCTGGGAGAGTTGCCGCCAGAAGTGTCACCGGACGGCGCGGCGGCAGATCCAGCCTCGGAACCGACTCCGGTTTTGACCCAGGAACTGCAGGACACTTTGGAGGAGTTGTTCCGGCAAGTCGGCGGGCGCGCGGCTAGCGATTTGAAACGAAGTTGGGGCGAAGTTCAGATCCATGTGCGATCCAGCGGCACACCTTCGTGGCCAGCGGCGATGACGGCATGGTTCACCGCGCCCGTGGGAGCAACACCGCTCGTAGCTCTGGAACTGCGGCTGAGCGCGGCACTGGTGGCGACGCTGCGCCGTCCCGAGGCGGCAGCGGCTGGTCCGGCGGGGCTGCAACCCGGCTCGGCGCCCTCGACGGCGTCTGGAACTTTAAGGTCAGGGGCGGCTGCTGCGCCCACTCCGGCGTTCGCGTCTGGGAACGCGACCAGCACCACGAAAGAGCCCACGACAGGACCCCCGACCGAGCCAGGAGAGGTGTCCCCGCCGGGCGCCGTCAATCTCGAGCTTCTGAAGAACGTGCCGCTCAACCTGACCCTGCGCTTTGGGCAGCGACGCATGGCGTTGCGGGAGATTCTGGAACTCGGTCCCGGATCGGTGATCGAACTCGACCGCCGCCTCAAGGAACCGGTGGACCTGCTGCTGGACGGCAAAGTGCTGGCGCGCGGCGAGGTGGTGGTGGTGCACGGTTGCTATGGCTTACGCGTGACCCAGATCGCGGCACGGGGAGGCGAGGAACAATGAATTGGAACGAGCCTTCGGACGGGACTCCCGAGAGGACGCTGGATGCGGGCCTGGATGGGTCCTGGCACAGCACTGGGAACAACTCTGGGAACAGGTCTGGGCGAGATTCCGGGCGCCGGACGGTGGAAGAAAACGTAGAAGGGGTCGTGGATGGGCTTTGGGGGCGAGACAGTGGGAGTCCTTTTGCGTACGACCGTAGAAGGGATGGGCGTGACCGAAGGACTACTGGGGGTGCCAAGGCCCGCGATCGCACGCGGGACGCCGCACGGAATCGGAAAGCCGACGAGTCGGTGGCCCCTGCTCACCTCGGGTCGGGCGGTGCCGCCGGGTGGCTCGGGTTCCGTAGGCTGCGGCGGCGAGCCGGGAGGTCCGCGCTATGGGCCGGACTATGGGCAGGACTATGGAAGGAACTCCAGCGCCATTGGAAGGCACGGTACCCCGCCTGCGCGACAGCGTCGTGTGCTCCGCGGAGTCTGGATGGGCACACCTCCCCCGGGCTCCCTTTGTCATCGCTCACTTCTTCCTGGCGCACCTTCTCGTGGCGTGCCTGGGTCGGGCTTCCGCAAGGGTCGGCGCGGGAGAGTGTGCGGGTGGAGGGCAGCTCCTATTGTGGGGACTGCTGGCCCAGGGCGTTAGCCCAGCGCTTCGCCGACTGCCCGCCCGCCCCCGTTCCGCTGGTGCGTTCGCCGCACCGGATACCTTTGGGACTGGTTCTGCTTTCTCGTGGCTGGCTCACGCCCGGGCAATTGCGCGAGGGGCTGGAGCGACAGCGGCGGGTTCGCGGCAAGCTGGGGGAATCGCTGCGGGCGCTGGGCTATATCCACGAGGACGAGATTGCGGCCGGGCTGGCGGCGCAGTGGGCCTGTCCCGTGCTGCTTTTCCGGTCCGCTGTGGCCGAGCGCCATCTGCGGCGCGTGCCCCTGCGGTTGCAAGAGCGGTACCACATGGCCTCCGTTCATTATTCGGAACAAACCGGCGTGCTGGTGCTGGCCTTCTCCGAAGGCGTGGATTATGCGCTGACGCAGGCTCTGGCCGGAATGCTGGAATGTCGCATTGAGCCCTGCCTGGCCCCGGAAACGGAGGTGCGTCGCCATCTGGTTCGGCTGCAAGACCTCGAGCGCTCGTCGGAGATCACGTTCGAACGCATCCGGGAAGCCAGCGAAAGGAGTGCGATCACGGAAAGCTATATACGTTGCTGGGGCGCACACAAGGTGCGGGTGGCGGCCTGCGGCGCCTCGGTTTGGGTCCGCCTCGAAAAAGCTGACGAGACTCTGGACCTGCTGTTTGACGACGCTGCGCCGGGGGCTTCGGCTGCGTGAGGTATGGAGGTTCGCCGGGCTGCTAAAGGTGAGGCGTGCCCGCGCCGATGGGCTTACGAGACGGGCGAAGTCGCACGAAACGCCCGGAAGGGCCGATGCCGAAGTGCACGGCTCGTTGCCGGGTGAATCTTGACAGGGAAGCGAAGGTCAGTGAATCGAAGGTCAGTGAATCGCTGCTCAACAAATTGTCTACTGGCAATTCCTTGATTCGGGAGTATTTGGGAGGCAAGTTTGCAGCAGGCAGCGAAAACCAGCCCGGCCGTGGCTCCCGAGCGGGCCCACTGGCGCGCGCTCCTCGAGGAGGCGGTCCGGGAAGTCTTCGCCATGATGTTGAACACGGAGATACAGCCCGCGCCGCACGGGACGGAAGCGCCAAAGGCGGAATTTACGGCCATGGTGGGACTGGCCGGAGAGTTGTGCGGCGTTTGCGTGCTGCGTTGCACGCCCGCCGCAGCCGGCTTGATGGCTTCGCGGATGTTGGGTGTCGATGCCGAGGAGGCGCGCGAGGAAAAATGGGATGCCGTCGGAGAAGTCTGCAATATGGTGGCGGGCAATTTCAAGAACAAGCTGCCCGGGCTGAGCGAGCGCTGCATGCTATCTTGCCCCACTGTGATCGCCGGCAGCGACTACCAATGCCGCCCCGTGACGGGGGGCCACGCTGTCAGCATTACCGTCCTGTTTGAAGGTACCGCTGTTTCCGTCGTTCTTGAAATCAACGAGGCGCGGGCGCGGTAAGGGTTCCATCCCCAGCACAGATTGCCCAGTGGGCAAAACCTGCCGGGCGTTGCAAATCCGAAATCCCCTCGCCTTCATTTTTCGCCGCCTCCGGATGATCCTCCTCCGCAAGCTGTCTCGCCAAGCCTGCCTCGTCAGAGTCTGATTTTCCACAGCTCTCCCGGATATTCCTTTGTGACTTCGCAGCGACCGATCCAATTCTGCCAACGGCACTCCACCTGCATGATCCGCGACGAGGAACCTTATGGACAGCGGATACTACGCGGCTTGTGCGGGGTTGCGAGCGAGGGCGCAGGCGCTGGATCTAATGGCGAGCAATCTGGCGAATTCGCAGACCTCGGGATATCGCGCACAGAGCACGGTGTTTCAAAGTTTGGTGGCGGCGCAGTCGTCTCCGGCACTGCCTCCGTTGAACCGGGCCGTTAATGATGCCGTCAACGAGTTTGGCGTGTTGGGGAGCAGCGTGCTCGATCTCGCGCCGGGTAACTTCGAGCACACGGGCGGGAATCTGGATTTGGCGGTGGAAGGGCCGGGGTTTTTCGCGGTGCAGGCGGGCGCGGGCGCAGACGTGCTCTACACGCGGAACGGAGCCTTTCGGGTATCCGCCAAGGGGCAGTTGGTGACGGCGGACGGCAATGCGGTTTTGGGCGATCAGGGCCCGCTGCAACTGCCGAGCGGCAGTGTGGCGATTGGACCGGATGGGACGGTTTCCGTCAATGGGGCGAGCGCCGGGAAGTTGCGGGTGGCGGAGTTCGCCCCGGGAACGGCACTGCGGGCCGAGGGCAGCTCGTACTATTCGGCTCCCCGAGGGTCGGCGCGGACGGGAACAGCTTCGGCGGTGCGGCAGGGCATGCTGGAAAGCTCGAATGTAAATGCGGTAACGGCAGCGGTGGCGTTGATCACGGTGCAGCGCGAGGCGGAGATGCTGCAACGGGCGTTGTCGCTGTTCAACAACGAGTTTCAGCGCATAGCGGCGCAGGATTTGCCCAAAGTTTAGATTTGCGGCGTCGTTCTTTTCACGGAAGAATGCACCGGGACGTTGTCAGGGAAAGGCTTCCACATGCTTCGCGCACTGTATACGGCGGCCAGCGGAATGCTGGCGCAGCAGCTCAATCTGGACAATATCGCCAACAATCTGTCGAACTCGAGCACCACGGGGTTCCGGCAGCGGCGACTGCAGTTTCAGGATTTGATCTATCAGAACCTGATCATGCCAGGAACGGCAGCCACGGCGCAGACGACCGTTGCGACCGGATTGCAGATCGGACTGGGCGCGCGGCCGGTGGATTCGGAAATCATTCAGAACCAGGGCGACTTCAATGCGACCGGCAATCCGCTGGACCTCACGATTCAGGGTGCCGGATTCTTTCAGGTCACTCTGCCTTCGGGCGAAGTGGGTTATACGCGCAGTGGGGCGTTCCATATGGATGCTCAGGGCAATGTGGTGACGGCCGACGGCAATCCCATGAATCCGAGCATCACGATTCCGACCGGAGCGACCTCGGTGACGATTGGCGCGGATGGCACAGTGAGTGCGACTCTGACCGGACAGCAGGCTGCGCAGACCGTGGGCAACATTCAGTTGGCTCTGTTTCCGAACCCAGGCGGGCTGAACAGCGTGGGCGGGAACCTGTTCCTCGCCACTACCGCGTCGGGCGATGCCGTCGTAGGTACGCCGGGCGGGAGCGAAGGGTTGGGCACGGTGCAGCAGGGGTTTCTCGAAGGGTCGAATGTGAACGTAGTCGAGCAGTTCATTCAGATGATTGTGGCGCAGCGAACGTATGAGGCCAATTCGCGGGTCGTGAATACGGCGGATCAGATGTTCCAGCAGATTAATCAATTGGGGAGATAGCAATGTCGTGGCGCTGGAGTAGGAAACTTGCGTTCTGGCTGTTCGCTGCGTGGCTGGCGGGCGGGCCAGGGATGCAGGGTTTTGCCGAGGCTTCCGCGGACGGAACCGCGGAAAGAGCCGCTGAAAGAACCGCGGAAGAAATATCGGACCGTGCGTCGGCGCGGGTGCTGGCGCGGGTGCGTGCTTATCTTGGGGAGCACGGCGTTTCCATGCCGGGCTTGACGAGCGGCCAGGTCCAAGCCCAAATCCAGGCTGAAGACTTGGTCGTGGCATCGCCTCCGCCTTCGAGCGCGGATGTGCTGGTGAGCGGCGGACGCTGGGATGCGCTGCGGCGGGAATATCTGATCTATCTTCGGTGCTTAAACCCAAGGGAGTGCCGGCCGTTTCTGGTTGCGCTCCATGTACGGAACACCCAAGTTACCGCCGCACTTCGCGGGCTTGTTTCCGACGGCTTCTCTTCCGGCAGTTCCGCTCGTGCTCGAATTCCGGAGCGGGTGTCTCGAGCGCCACGCTCGACCCCGGACGGCCTACTTTTGGTCCACGCCGGCGAGCGGGTGCGGCTGCGCCTGGCGGGGCCGGGAGTGCGCATCCGCTTGGAGGCGATTTGCCTCGAAGCCGGCGGCTTCGGGCAGCAGGTGCGGGCTCGCGGGGTAGGGCAGGCACGGGTGTTCCGCGCGCGCGTCGAAGGTGCGCGGCAACTCGCCATGGAGTTCGAATGATGCGGCTTACGATATCGCTGATGAAATTTCGGCATGCGGCTCGCCCGGCGCGCAGACGCTTTCTGCCGCTGTTTCTAATGGCTGGCGTGTTCTTTCCATCCGCCCAAGGAAAGGAAAAGCCGCCGCGGCATGAGGCTCTGGAGGACTATGTGGCTCGAGTGGGCCAGGCACAGCCGCCGGCGCCGCCGAGAGGCACGGTGGGGAGTTTGTGGAAAGACCAGGGGCTGCTGGCCAATATTGCGAGCGATTACAAAGCGCACCACGCCGGCGATCTGGTGCAAATTGTGATCACGCAGAACACGGTGGCCCAGAACAGCGGCAGCGTGGGCACGGCGCGAACATTCTCAGCCAACTCGGGGATCAACTCGCTGCCTGGGGGTTTCGCGCCATCGCAATTGCAGAATCTGTTTTCGCCGCAATCGGCGGCGACGTTGACCGGGAAATCGACGGCCGCTTCGAGCCTGACGCTGACCACCACGCTGATGGGACGGGTGGTTGCCGTGCTGGCCAGCGGCGCGCTGGTGATCGAAGCGCAGCGCGGGATCGCCATGAACAATGAGCGGCAAACGGTGGTGCTGCGCGGCGTGGCGCGACCGGGCGATGTGGCTGGAGATGGGTCGGTGCTTTCGACTTCGTTGAGCGATCTCGAAGTGGAACTGAAGGGCAAGGGCGTGGTCAGCGAAGGTACTCGACCGCCGGGAACGGTGATGCGCTGGCTGCTGCATTTGTTGAATTTTTGAGGCTGTTTTTCCTGCGGGCGTGGATCGCGGCCGTAGGCGCAGCCTAAGAGCTTGTGATGCGTTGCTGTATGCGAGAAAGGGTTCGAGGTTGCGGCGGCATTGAGCGCGTAGGGATTCTTCGCTGCGCTCAAAAATGACAGTCCTTGGGGGATCATGGCGATTCTAGGCAGTCGATTGGGCAGAAGTTGGTTTTGCCGAAGTTGGTTTGGACCGGCACAGTTTCGCGTCGCGCTGGCTCTGGTGGCGCTGAGTTGGACGCCCATGCGCGCCGATACCACGACCGCGCCGGTACGGGTTCTGATTCGCGACATCGCGTCGGTGGAGGGCGTGCGGTCGAATCCGCTGCTGGGGTATGGGATTGTCGTCGGCCTCAATGGGACGGGCGACCGGCGGCAGACGGTGTTCACAACGCAGACTCTGGCCGGCGTGCTGAGCCGGATGGGGGTGCAGATTTCGGCGGGCGCGGTGCGCGTCAACAATGTTGCGTCGGTGTTTGTTACGGCCACGCTGCCTCCATTCGCCCGTCCCGGGACTCCGCTCGACGTCACGGTGTCTTCTATTGGCGATGCCAAAAGTCTTGAAGGCGGAATGTTGTTGCTGACGCCACTGCGCGCAGCGGATGGGGAAGTTTACGCGGCGGCGCAGGGGCCGCTGACCGTGGGCGGATATAGCGCGGGGGGCGCGGGAAATGGCAAGCAGGTGAATCATCCGACGGTGGGAAGAATTCCCTCCGGCGGGCTGGTCGAGCGCGATGCCGCCGCCGACTTGCATAGCATGGCAAAAGTTTCGTGGCTGCTGGCGGATGAAAGTTTTAGTACGGCCGGAGAATTTGCGGCAGCGGTGAATCTGGAATTCGGCTTGCCGCTGGCAACTGTTGTCGATAGCCGCCGGGTCGAGGTGCTGGTGCCGCCGGACGGGAAGACGAGTCTGCCTGCGCTCATTGCCCGCGTAGAGAAATTGCCGATCTCGGTCGAGCAGCGTGCCCGCGTGGTGGTGAATGAACGCACGGGAACGATTGTGATGGGCCGGGACGTGCAGCTGCGCGCGGTATCGATTCTTCACGGCAGCTTGTCGGTCGAGATTGCGACCCAGCTCGCGGTTTCTCAACCTGCGCCACTCGGCCAGGGGCAAACAGCGGTTGTGCCGGAAACGAAACTGAAAGCCGAAGAGGCGCCGGCCCGGCGGGTCGAGCTGGGCGAGGGCGCGACGGTCGAGCAACTTGTCAATGGCTTGCAGGCGATTGGGGCAAGCGCGCGGGACGTAATTGCGATCTTGCAGGCGCTGAAGGCAGCCGGAGCGCTCGAAGCGGACTTGGAGGTTTTGTGAGGCTGGACGCGGCTTGGGTTCCCCTTTCTCCCGTCGCCCCGTTCTCACCTAGCAATCCCGTCACTTCGGCGCCGCTCGCCGAATCCCTCTCCGGAACGAAGGACCGTGGCAAGATCGGGCAGTCGGCTCGGCAATTTGAGGCACAGTTGCTGACGTCCGTTCTGGCCTCGCTGGAGAAGTCGTTCGGTTCGGTGCCGGGCAGCGACGATTCGGGCGTCGGCGCGCAATACCGGTCACTGGCGACGCAAAGCCTGGCGTCCGCCTGGGCGGAAGCGGGCGGCGTTGGGATTGCCCGCATCCTGACGAATGCACTGCTGAAGACTTCGCTGCCGAAGACTTCGCGTGACGACGGTTCGCCAAGCAATAGTTCGCCGAGCAAGGCGTCGCAAACCGACGTACCCAGGGCGATGTTACCCACGGATTGGATGCGTGCCGTTCAAGGGTTGCCGCACCAGGTCGATCTTGGAACTGAGTAGGAAGGCAGTACGAGGAGGAAGCAGTATGCCGGCTAACATTTTGGGTGCGAAGGTCTCTGTCTACTGAAGTTCCGGGCTGGCCCTGCCGATATTGTGGGAAGAAGCAGTCCAGGAACTGGAGGTAGCAAGATGCGAATCGATTTAAATACACGGGCCACCGAGGGCGCCGGAAACGCGGTGAACCATTCAGCAGCCGCTTCGACGGGGAAAGCGGCGGAGGCGATCACCGGGCAGCAGGAAGACACTGCTCAGTTTCTTTTCGACCGGGTGAAAACGCAGGCGCTGACGCCGGACTCGGCGCAGATCGAAGCCGGCAATTTGCGCATTGATGCTTTGCGGAAGGTATTGGCGGATGGCTCCTATAACGTGCCTCCGGAGCTGATAGCCGGGGCGATTGTGGCGGAGGCGCGGGTGTAAGAACAGTGCGCGCATTTCGAAATCGGCTTGGGCAAGCGGCGTAACGACCTGACAGGACGGATCACGTTGATGGATCCTAATCTGAATCTTACCGACATGTTCGCTGTGCTCGACCGGCGTTTGCAGGTGCTCCGGCGGCTGGCCGGGTCGTTGTCGGCTACAAAGCCGCTGGGGCCAGCGGCAATGATCTCGTTTTTGGAACGAAGGACGTCTGAGCTATGCGAGTTGCTGGCCGAGTGGGCCCGGATTGAGTCGGCGCTGGAGCCTTGGCGGCAGCGCGCGCCGGAGGTGTTTGTCGACGGCCGCAGTTCGATGCCTGAGCGTATGCCGGGGAAGCTGTCGCCGGATGCGCCTTCACCAGGAGAACGCACGCGGCGCATCGATTATCGGGTGCGCTTTCAGCGCCAGATTGAGGAACTGCAGGCATGCTGCCGGGTGGAAGCGGCCGTGCTGCGCCGTTCTCGGCGCACAGCGGCGGCGCTGAGTGCGTTGCTGACGGGCACGGATTCAACCTATGCTCCACCCTTATCCACCGCGTCCTCCGATATGGGCGGCCACGGCGGCAGAGGGCTTCTTGTGGTGGCATCAAAGTCGGCCAACCCGACTGCCGTTTAGACCCCGGTCAACTTCTTATGGGATCGTTGTTCTCCAGCTTAACGATTGCGGTCAGCGCCTTGCAGGCGGAGCAGGGGGCGCTGAACCTTACTTCGAATAACGTTGCCAATGTCAACACGCCCGGCTACGCGCGCCAGCGCGCAGTGTTTCGGGAAGGCATTCCGGTCGAACTGCCGCCGCTGGTGTTCGGTACGGGAGTGGTATTCGGGCAGCCGCAGAGCGTACGTGACGACATTCTCGAACTGCGTTTGCACGAGGAAACGCAGCAGCAAGGGCAGTTCGACGCCGAAGTGCAACAGCTGCAACAGGCGCAAACCGGTTTTCAGGGCACGAACGATGTGGGCACGCAGCTCACGAATTTCTTCAACAGCCTGAACAAACTCTCCGCCGATCCTTCGAGCCTGCCATTGCGGCAGGGGTTTTTGACCGCGGCTGGGAATCTGGCGTCGTCATTTCAAACCACCGCGCGCAGTCTGGAAATTCAGCGCACGAACATTGATCAAAGTGTTGTCCAATCGGTGAGTCAGATCAATACCCTGACGCAGCAGATTGCGGGGCAGAACCAGCAGATTGCGGCTCTAGAAAACGTTCATGAAGATGCCGGGGTGCTGATCAGCCAGCGCACGGAGAGCATCCGGCAGCTGTCGCAACTGATCGACGTGCGCGTGGTCCCGAACGAAAGCAGCATCTCGCTGACCACGGCCAATGGGGCCCTGCTGGTGGCTAGCAGCCAGAGCTTTGCCCTATCCGCGCAAGTGAGTCCTTCGGGCGTCCAGCACATTTTCTCCCAGGGGAACGACATCACCGGCAAGCTTTCGGGCGGTAGCTTGAATGGCCTCATCACGGTGCGCGACCAGAGTATTCCCGGTCTGCTCAACCAACTCGACACATTGGCGGCGGGTCTTTCCACCACGCTCAACGGTATTCATCGAGCGGGATTTGATCTGAACGGCGTGGCGGGGGGCGACCTCTTCACGCCACCGCCCGTGGGCGTCACTGGCGCGGCGTCGAGCATCAGCGTGGCCATTACGGATCCGTCGCTGATCGCTGCCAGTTCGGATGGCAGCCCGGGGTCCAACGGTAATGCGGCGGCGCTCTACAACGTTCGCGGGCAGGCCGTTGCTAACGGACAAAACCCTTTCGACTACTATGCCTCGGTCGTTTTCAACGTGGGCAATGGTGTGGCCACGGCGCAGACGGAATCGCAAGCTTCCGGGCAGATTCTGCAACAGCTGACCGACCAGCGCAATTCCATTTCCGCCGTTTCGCTCGACGAGGAAGGGGCGAATTTGCTTCGATATCAGAACGCGTATCAGGCGGCGGCAAAAGTCATTACGACGATCAACGACCTGACGCAGGCGGCGGTGAATTTAGGCACTTATTAGGATCTTGAGAATCCACCATGCGAGTCAATCCCAATCCGATCGCTGACATTCTGGCTTCCATTGCGCTGGACCAGCAGATTCAGGAAACTGCGCTGGCGCAGTTGGCGTCCGGCCGGCGCGTCAACCTGCCTTCCGACGACCCGGCTGCTGCCGCGACCCTAAGCTTGAACCATGCGCAAGCCGCCCAGGACGACCAGTTCCTGCAAGTGATCAGCGGCGTTTCGGCGCGGCTTCAGGTAGCGGACTCGACGATTGGGTCGGTGGTGAGTTCGCTGGATCGCGCTATTTCGCTCGGCATCGAGGGCGGCGGAGCCACGTTGTCCAATGCCAATCGTAGCGCGATTGTCACGGAGTTGCAGGGGCTGCAACAACAGATTCTTGGTCTGGCCAACACCTCGTTTCAGGGCAGTTATCTATTCGCGGGGACGGCTAGCACGACTGCGCCTTTCAGTGCCAATCCGGCCTCGCCTTCTGGAGTAAGTTACGGTGGGAACACCGGCACGAACACTCTTTCGGTGGGGCAGAGCTTCTCGGTTACTGTCAACCTGCCGGGATCGCAACTTTTCAGCGGTACGGGTGGGGATGTGTTTCAGTCGCTGCAGGATCTGACTGTCGCGGTCCAAAACAACACCGGCATCGATACGGCGGTACTTGGGTTGCGCAAGGCCTTCGATGTGGTCACGACGCAGCGCGTATTTTATGGCAATGTCCTGCAACAACTGGACGCGCAACAGACCTCAATCAACTCCGAAAAGCTACAGCTTTCGAAGCAGGAGAATGCGGTGGGCGGGGCCGATCCGGCCGCAGCGGCGAGCGCGGCTGTGAGCGCCGCCACGGCGCGGACGGCGGCCCTACAAGCGGCGACCTCCCTACTGAACACAAGTTTGTTCAATTTTCTCAAGTAGAGAAGGCTTGGAATCATTCCATCGCCCGTCCCCAACTGGCACCCGTATGGCCGCCGTGCTCAAGCTGCGTGGGTTCCTCATCCGGTACAAGATTAGAAGTGGAAACCGACCTCGGCGGTGAGAGTGCGGGGAGTTACGTAGTGTGTGCCGCTGAATGTGGACAGAAAATTGTAGAGCGCGGTTTTGTTGGTCACGTTAATCGCTGTGACCTGCAAGCTCCACTTGTACTTGTCACCGTGGAACAGGTTGTCGTGGCCGAGACTCACATCGAACAGGTTCCGCGGCGCGATGCGGGGCGGGTTGTGGTCGTCGTTCTCGGTGCCTGGGGCTGGAAGCGAGATCAGGGTTGAGCCGTATCCGGACGAGCACGTGGTTAGTGGCGTGGTCAAGGTTGGCCGCTGGCTTCCGCAGAAAAGGCCCGCCTGGAGTTGCTGGTCCCCAGTGAGGCCAGTCAGATCCACGAAACCACTGGAGTCGGCGACAGGCACGGCACCCGCCACCAGGCCATTGTCATAGCGCCAGTTGAAACCGAGCCACGGCCCCATCTTCCAAGGCTGATATTGCAGATGCGTTGTTTGATTGAATTTTTCGTCGTGGTCAATACGAAAGACCACGGGCGCGCCAG
>Ga0137403_10002912_pt1 | contig 20714 bp, 22 predicted proteins | sample CZOMad2_1_16fung_FD_122057 | JGI IMG/M metagenome (GOLD analysis project Ga0137403, IMG submission 122057) | Vadose zone soil fungal communities from Angelo Coast Range Reserve, California, USA - CZOMad2_1_16fungal (Hybrid Assembly) | ecosystem: Environmental > Terrestrial > Soil > Vadose zone...
TTTGTGGTGGCGCATTGCGCGGCGATTCCGGAAGCGTTGCTGGAGGCGGAGTTGTTCGGGCATGTGCGCGGGGCTTACACCGGAGCGGTGCAATCGCGGCTGGGACGGATTCACGTGGCGCAAGGCGGAACGCTGTTTTTGGATGAGGTTGGCGATCTTCCGCTGAGCATGCAGGCAAAATTGCTGCGGTTCTTGCAAAACGGGGAAGTGCAGCGGCTGGGCAGTCCGGATGTGCACCGTGTGGATGTGCGCGTGGTGTGCGCGACCAATGTGCGATTGCTGGATCTAGTGCATGCGAAACAATTTCGCCAGGACCTTTATTACCGGCTGGCGATTTTTCCGATCGAACTGCCGTCTTTGCGAGAACGGGCGGAGGATATTGCGGCGCTGGCTGAGCATTTCCTTGCATTGCTGTCCAAGGATGTAGGAGTAGAGGAGAGAGGGCTGGCGCCCGAAGCGCTGCAGATGCTGGAGCGTGTGGAATGGCCGGGAAACGTGCGGGAATTGCAGCACGCCATTGAACGAGCCTTTATTCTTGCGGGAAACAGCACGCAACTCGATCCGGAACATTTTCTGGCGCTGAACGAGAGCGGGCGAGTAAGAGAAATCTAAGCCATGCCCCACGAAGCTGGCAGAGAGCGTGCAGCGATGTCGACAATGCCAAATCTGCCCAGAGCCCGGCAAAGAATTCACGCCGGCTATGACGGAACCGATCGAGCGAAAGCGCAAGAGAACCTGACGCGAGCGTTCCTGACGTTTACGCAGGCGGCGGGTTCACTGGAACGTTCGTACACGCAACTGCAAGCGGAAGTGACTCGACTGCATGGCGAACTGCAGAAAACGAATTCGGAGCTGGAGCACAGCCTGGAAGAGAACGCGCGGATGCGCGGATACCTGGCGCGAGTGCTGGAGAATTTGCCGTGTGGTGTGCTGGTAGTGAGCGCGGACGGTAGGGCGCAAGTGGTGAATCCGGAGGCGCGGCGTTTACTGGAAGTGCCGTCGGACTGGCCGTCGGCGACGAGCGACGAATTGCCGGTGTTCTTGAAGAAACTGATTGGAGAAGCGCCGGCGAACAGTTTTTATTCGGAACAAGAATGGGCGACGGTCGGGAGCGCAGGCAATCGGTATATCGGCATACTGCGCGCGAACGTTAGCGAAATCAGCGAGCGCCCGGGGGACAGCATCTGGATCGTGAGAGATATCACCGAGCAGAAGCGAGTGGCCTCGGAGCGGGAAGTGGCGCGAAAGTCGCATGCGCTGGCGGAGATCGCCACGGTGCTGGCGCATGAGATTCGCAATCCGCTGGGCAGCATGGAGCTGTTTACCGGATTGCTGGCGGACGCGACGGCCCATTTGCCGGAAACGCGGCAGTGGGTTACGCACCTGCAGGCGGGGCTGCGAGCGCTTTCCGCCACGGTAAACAACGTGTTGCAGTTTCACAGCCAAGGGTCATTGCAAATGCTGCCGACGGAGCTGGACCGGCTGGTAGGAGAGACTTTGGACTTCCTTGCGCCACTGGCCCGGCAACGCGGCCAGGAAATCAAGTTGGAGAACAATGTCGGAAAGATTGTGACGCACGCGGACAGCAACCGGCTTAAGCAGGTGTTCTTTAATCTGGCGCTGAATGCGTTTCGCTCGATGCCTCCCGGAGGCAAGCTGGCGGTGCGGCTGCGCTGGGCGCCGCAATTTCCTGGAGGATTGGCGCAAATCGATTTTCAGGATGAAGGGCGAGGCGTAGCGCCGGAGTTACTGGAGAAAATTTATGATCCCGGTTTTACGACTACGCCGGGGAGTCCGGGGCTGGGGCTTTCCGTCTGCAAAAAAGTGATGGAACAGCATGGCGGCGAGATTCGAGTGCAGAGCAAACCGCAGCATGGTTCGACATTCTCGTTGTTTTTGCCGGTGGCAGGGGCGGCTGCATGAAAAATGTGCTGATCGTTGACGACGAACCGGCCATGTGCGCGGCGCTGGAAGCGAATTTCCGGCGGCGGGGATGGCGGGTACAAACGGCGGGCGGTGTAGGCGATGCATTGGCAAAATTTCGCTTGCTGCCGGCGGCGCTGGTAGTGACCGACATGCGTATGGCCGATGGCGACGGACTGCAAGTGATGCAAGGTGTGCGGGGATATCTGCCGGAGACGCCGGTAATTTTGTTGACGGCGTATGGCAGCGTGCCAAATGCGGTGCAGGCCATTCGCGAAGGAGCCTGCGATTATTTGCAGAAGCCGGTGTCGTTCGAGGAGTTGGAAGCGACAGCGGAGCGGTTTTTGATTGCGGAAGAGAGCGTGCCGGGAGCGTTTGAAGGGGTAGGCGAGTCGGCGGCTTTTCGCGCGGTGGTGGCGCGGGCGCAACGCGTGGCGTTGACGGATGCGGACGTATTGATCCAGGCGGAAAGCGGCACGGGAAAAGAACTGCTGGCGAAGCTGATTCATCACGCGAGCACGCGAAGCGGCGGACCGTTTGTAGCGGTGAACTGCTCGGCATTTCCCGAGAATCTGCTGGAGAGCGAATTATTCGGGCATATGCGCGGGGCGTTCACGGGAGCCAGCGCAACCAAGCCGGGGAAATTCGAGCTGGCGGATGGCGGAACGCTGTTACTGGATGAGATTGGCGAGATGCCGCTGAGTTTGCAGCCGAAATTGTTGCGAGTGCTGCAGGAGCGGGAAATCGACCGGCTGGGCGATACACGCAGCGTGCCCGTGAATGTGCGGGTGATTGCGACGACAAACCGGATGCTGCACGACCAATTACAAAACGGCGAGTTTCGCGCGGACTTGTACTACCGGCTGAACGTGGTGCCGCTCACCATTCCGCCTCTGCGTGAACGCCGGCCAGACATTTTGCCGTTAGCGGAGTTCTTTCTTCGAAAGTATGAGCCGAAGGATCGACGAGGAGCGTTTCAACTGGGTGCAGAATTTGCGGCGCAACTGGAGTTGCATGATTGGCCGGGCAATGTGCGCGAACTAGAAAACGTGATTCGCCGGGCGCTGGCGCTTTCCACCGGACTGCTGCTTGGACCACAGCACTTGGAGTCGCAGGGCGTTCAAGCGTCCGCGGGAAGAAACGGAACATTGCAGTCCGGTGTAACGCTGCAAGAAATGGAGCGGCGGCTCCTCGAGAAGACGCTGGAAGCCACCGGAGGCAACCGGACCCGGGCAGCGGAATTGATGGGCGTGAGCCTGAGAACAGTACGGAACAAAATTCGGGAGTATGGATTACCGGCTTGGAGGGTGCAATGAGCTGGCTGAACACACCACAGATGATGTTGCTCGAGCGGTACCTGGACGTGACGTCGATGCGGCAAACGCTAGTGACCACGAATCTGGCTAACGTGGATACGCCGGGGTATCACACGCGAGATGTGGATTTTCGCGGCGAGTTGCAACGAGCGACCGACGGAGTGGATACGGGCTTGACGAGCCCGTTCGTGGTGCCGGTGCGCGGATTGATCGCCCGGCCGGACGGAAACAACGTGAGCGTGGACCGGGAAGCGATACTGCTGGGCGAAGTGCAACTGCAATTCAAGTCGGTGACGGCGATTCTTCGGGCGCAATTCGCGCAATTGAATAACGCGATTAAGGAAGGCCAGGCATGAACCTCTTTCGAGTGATGGAGATCAGCGGTTCGGCGCTGTTGGCCGAGCGTTTGCGCGCGGAGATCGTGTCCGCAAATCTGGCCAACGCGGAAACCACGCGTACGGATTCGGGTGGGCCATACCAGCGGATGCACGTGGTGTTTGGAGCGCGGCAGGCGGCGCGACACAATTTCGGGATGCAATTGGCGTCGTTTGCGGATTTGCACGCCGAAGACGTGCGCGTCGTGAACGTGGTGGCGGATGCCACGCCGGCAGTTCGCAGGTTCGAACCGGGGCATCCGGACGCGGACACGCAGGGATACGTATCGTATCCGGCGATCAATCCAGCGGAAGAAATGGTGAACCTGATGGGCGCGGCACGGGCATATGAGATCAACGCTTCGGCGGTGACCAGCACGAAGAATATGATTCAATCGGCGATTTCACTTTTGAGCTGAGTGGTAAGGAGCAGACGCCATGAACACACCGATTCAAGGATTAGGACAAGGCGCATTCGAAGCGGAGCGCGGTGCCAGCGGGCCGCTCTCGACGGAATCCGCGGGAGAGGGCGATTTCATGAAGACTTTGCGCAGCGCGATGGATCAAGTGGGGCAATTGCAAGGCGAGGCTGACGGCAAGGTTGCGCAACTGCTCAACGGGAACGGGCAAGATGTGCATTCGGCGATGATTGCAGTGGAAAAAGCCAATCTGGCATTTGAAATGATGGTGCAGGTGCGCAACAAGATCGTGCAAGCGTACCAGCAGGTGTCCGGCATCCCGTTCTGATAGTTAGCATCCCGAGGGGGCCGAGGATCGCGACGTTTCCATGGACAAAATCGCGCAGCAAATGCTGGCGTTTCTCAAAGGGCTAAGCGTCCGGCAGAAAATGTTCCTTGCCGCGAGCGTAGGGATCGTTGGCGGTATCGTATGGCTGTTCGCAGAGCTGCTGAGCGGCGGCGACTACAAGCCGTTGTACACGGGGATGGCGCCGGCGGATGCGCAGAACCTGGGCCAGAGACTGGGTGGGCAGAACATTGCATTCCAGCTTTCCTCCGACGGAACGGCGGTCTTAGTGCGGTCGGACCAGATGGACAAAGCACGATTGGAAGCGGCGTCGCAACCGCTGGCCAGCGGGCGGCTGGGCTTTGAGTTGTTTGACAAGCCGAACTGGTCCGGGAGCGATTTTTCCGAAAAGGTGAATTACCAGCGAGCGCTCGAAGCAGAACTGGAGCGTACCATCCAGACAATGAGCGGAGTGGAAGCAGTGCGGGTGCATCTGGTATTGCCGCGAGAATCGCTATTCAGCGATCGCGAACGAGTGGCCAAGGCGGCCGTTGTCTTGAAACTGCGTGGAGCGCGGCTGAACGATCAGATTTCTGCGTCGGTGGCGAACCTGGTGTCCAGCGCGTGGGATGACTTATCGCCACAAAACGTGACGGTGGTGACGACGGACGGACAGATGCCAGCGGCGGGGCATGGTCATACAGCGATGAGTATTGCCGCCAATCAGGAATTGGAGGCAACGCTGGCGGAGCGGGTAGTGCTGACGCTGGCGCCAGTGGTTGGAAGCGAACACGTCAAATCGAGCGTGACCATCGACTACGACCCGACTTCGGGGGACAGTACACAAGAGTTGTACGACCCCAACGTCACCGCGGTGCTGACCTCGCAGACATCACAAGAAACCGTGGGCGATTTGGAGCCTGCGGGAATACCGGGAACGCCGAGCAACGCGCCGAATTCGCAGGGTAATGCGGCGGCCACGCAACAAGCAAAAACCGCCAACGGAACGCAGGGCATTCGCAGTGAGAGCAAAACGTTTGCCGTGAGCCACACGACGCATCATTTGCTGGAGCCCGCGGGGCGAGTGCGGAGAGTGGCGGCAGCGATTTTGATCGACGATGCGACAGAAAGCAAAACAGAAAACGGGAAGACGCAAGAGACGCGGCGGAAACGAACAACAGACGAGATGAAGCAAATCGAGGAGCTGGCAAAAGCAGCGATCGGATTCGACATCAAACGCGGCGACCTCTTCTCCTTACAGAACATTGCCTTTGAAGTGCATCCACCGGAGGTTCCGGTAGCGCCCGGAAGGATACAGCGCATGTTGCAGCTGGCGGAACGCTGGACAGGCTTGCTGCGATATGCGGCATTGCTGATTTTGTTCGGGGCCGTGTACTGGCTGGTGCTTCGGCCAGTAAAGAGCCGGGTGGTGGCGATGCTGCAGATGTCGTCGCCGGGGTTATTGGCGGCGACGGCCGGAGTCTCAGGAAGGGCCAGAGTTGACTCGATCAACGGAATGGAAAACGCCCTGAGCGTGACCGGAGAGAACGCGCCAACTCAGGAAGTGCAGCAGGCGGTTGCGCTCAAGAAGCAGCTGATAACTCAAGTTAAAGATGATCCGGAAGGGGCGAGCCGGCTGATCCAGAACTGGTTGCGGCAACCCGGGGAGGGCCGGTGAGCCCGGATAAGAGCGAATCACTGAGCAGCCTGACTGGTCCGCGGAAGGCGGCAATCCTGTTGATCGTGCTGGGTGACGATGCGGCCAAGACCGTCTATCAGACGCTAACCGAGACACAACTGCGGGTGATCACGCAGGAAATCGCGGAACTAGAATATGTCTCGCCAGAGGTTGCCAACGGCGTGCTTCAGGAATATCAACGGCTCTCTCTGACACAAGCGTTTGTAGCGCAAGGCGGGCACGATCAAGCGAGTAAGTTGCTGGTGAAAGCGTTTGGCGAACAAGGAGCCAAGAACTTGCTTCAAGAAGTGACGAGAGCGCAGGAAGCAAGCGCGCAGAACCTCGATACGCTACAGAAGACGGACCCACAGCAGTTGGCCAAATTCATCCAGGGCGAACATCCGCAGACAATCGCGTTAATACTTGCGCACTTGAATGCGCGCGCGGCACGGGGAGTGCTGATGCTCCTGCCGGAAAAGCTGCGGGCGCAAGCCGTGAAGCGGCTGGCGCAAATGCAGCAATTTTCGCCAGAGATGGTGAAGAAGATTTCGCTGGTGCTGCACCGGCGGTTACTGAGCCTGGGACAGCAGAGCCGGCGAGCATATGGTGGAGTGAAAGCCGTGGCTGATTTGCTGAATCAAATCGAGCAGGAGTCTACATCGACGATTCTGGAAGCGATCGAGCAGGACAATCCGCAACTGGCGACATCGATCCGGAACCTGATGTTTACGTTCGAGGATTTCCGCGAGGTACAAGATGCCGGAGTGCGCGAACTGCTTGGACAGGTAGACAAGAAAACGCTGGCAACGTCTTTGAAGGGCGCCTCGGAGGATTTGAAGAATCACTTCTTCAAATGCATGTCTTCGCGCGCCGTGGAAATGCTGAAGGAAGACATGGATGCGCTGGGGCCGCTGCGATCGCGGGATGTGAGCGCGGCGCAGCAAGAGATTGTGGCGGTTGCACGCAGGCTTGAGGGCGAAGGCAAGATTGTGTTGAAGACAGAACAGGAAGAATCGTATGTCGTCTGAGCGCGGTGTGGCGACTCTGAGTGAATCGCATTCGGAGCCTTTCCAATATGCGACGGTGAAAGGCGACGCGGGAATCGGAAACGATGCGCCGATGCCCTGGGCGATGGAAAGCGGGCCGACCAAGTCCGCCGTCGAGCAACACGAGCGCAAGATACTGGAGCAGGGAGCACGCGACGGCGAAGCCCGGGCGGCGGCAGCGTTTCACGCGGAACTAGCGAAAATGCGAGCGGCTGTGGGAAAAGCGCTGGAGGATTTCAAGGCGCAACGGGAATCGTATTTCAACCGCATCGAGCCGGAAGTCGTACAGCTGGCGCTGGCCATCACGCGAAAAATTTTGCATCGAGAAGCGCACATGGACCCATTGCTGCTGACCGGGATGGTGCATGTGGCGCTGGAGAAGCTGGACTCAGGTACCCGGGTTCGGATGCGCGTACACCCCGGCGATATTCAATCGTGGAACGAATGTCTCTCGCAGATGGATGCAACGGGCCGGACACCGGAACTGGTGGGTGATGCCACGCTGCAGCACGGGGAGTGCGCCATCGAAACAGAGGTCGGCAGCACGATCGTCAGCCTGGATACGCAATTGAAAGAAATCGAGCAGGGATTCTTTGACCTGCTGGAACAGCGCCCGCGCGTGCGCTGATGGACGACTCGCCTCTGCTGAAATCTTATTTTCGGAGGCTTGAGGAATTCTCCGCGCTTCGTTGGACCGGGCGCGTGAGCAAATCGGTGGGGTACCTGGTCGAATCGGACGGCCCCTTCTGTTCGGTAGGAGAAGGCTGCGCGATTGTGACGGAGGACGGACAGGCATTTTCCGGGGAAATTATCGGGTTTCGGGGCCGGACTGTGCTGTCGATGCCGCTGGAGCGGCCGAGCGGAATTCGATACGGCGATCGAATTGTTACGCGAGGGACGCAGCCGGCGCTGCGAGTTGGGCCGGATATGCTGGGGCGAGTGATCGATGGGTCCGGCAAAGCGATCGATAACAAGCCTTCGTATCGCGCCCGGGAATATTGGCCGCTACATAGGGAGGCGCCGCTTCCCCTGGATCGCGTGCCAATTCGAAATCCGCTGGGATGCGGAGTGCGCGCCATCGATGGACTGCTGACTTGCGGACGCGGGCAAAGAGTGGGAATTTTTGGCGGCAGTGGAGTTGGAAAGAGCACGCTGATCGGAATGATGACGCGCGCGACTTCAGCGGACATGACGGTGCTGGCGTTGGTGGGGGAGCGCGGACGCGAGGTGCGCGAATTTCTGGAAGATGCCATTGGCGCGGAAGGACTGGCGCGGTCGGTGGTAGTGGTGTCGACTTCGGATCAGTCGCCGCTGTTGCGCATTCGCGCGGCGTTGGCGGCCACCACGGTGGCTGAATATTTTTGTGCGCGAGGCAAACATGTGCTGCTGGTGGTGGACTCGCTGACTCGCTTTTCGATGGCGCAACGCGAAATTGGATTGGCCGCGGGGGAGCCACCCACTGCCAAGGGCTACACGCCTTCCGTGTTCACTTTGCTGGCGCGGCTCATTGAACGGGCCGGCAATTTCGCGGCTGGAAGTATCACCGCGTTCTATACCGTGCTGATGGAAGGCGACGATCAGCAGGATCCGCTTGTGGATGCGGTGCGGGCACTGCTGGATGGCCACGTGATTCTCGACCGGCGACTGAGCGCGCAAGGGCATTATCCGCCGATTCACATCCTGGACAGTTTGAGCCGGTTGATGCCGGCAGTGTGCAGCGCCGAGCATCTGGAAAAGGCGCGACGCATTCGCGAGCTTCTCGCCTCGTACAGCGCTTCGGAAGACTTGATTCGCGTGGGAGCTTACCAGCGGGGCGCGGATGCACTGCTGGATCGCTCGATTGCAGCGCTGCCTGGGATTAGCGGTTTCTTGCGGCAGAGGAAAAATGATCCGACACAGTTTGAGGACACCCTGAAAGCGCTGCACGCACTTTCCACGTGAGGAAGCATGGCGTTTCGATACTCATTGCAGGCGATTCTGCGTTTGCGGCAGAGCCTGGAGAGGCAGGAGGAGCAAAGACTGTTTGCAATTGCGGCGATTGTGGGGAGGTTGCGCGGAGAGATCGAGTGGATTGAGGAGATCCGGCTAGAGGCGCGGAGGAGTGCGCTGGCACGTTTGATGCAGGCTGGACTTGGCGCGGAGCTGCAGTTCGCAAGTGTGTGTGATGAGGCTTACGCGCGGCGGCAAGATCAGTTGCAACGAGACATGCAGACCGCAGAGAAAAAACGCGTGGAGCAGTTGCGCATCTATCAGATGGCACGCCAGAAGCGTGAGACGTTCGAAGGGCTTCGCGACCGCCAGGAAGCGGTCTACAAGCTGGATGCCGCGCGGCGCGAACAGCAGCGTGCCGATGAAATGTTTTTGGTACGGTTGATTGCTGAATCGAGAGATGAGATCTTGCCGAGCGGCGCTGCAGAATCTGCCCAATGGCCGATCCAAGTCACGCCTAGTGACGATTCGTTTTGAAGCAGTCCCGCCAAGTCGCTGACTTATCTGTGTTTGTTTCAAGCAAGAAGCTGGTGATAGCAAGGCCGCGAATGGCCTCCGGGATGCTGTTCTTCCAGCGGAGTTCTGGAAAGGACCAATGGAGGCTCTGTCACAAGCCGTGCCTGCAAACGTTGCCCTACCACCGGTGAGTGGGCCGCTGCCCTTGCCAGCAGCGAGTGGAGCATCACAGCAGGCGGCGCCGGGGACAGTGTTTGCGGGGATCGTGCACGAGATTCTGGAACGGACGGCCCCGAAAGGAAATTCGGGAGCGCTGCAGCCTCGTCAAAGCGGCAGTGCGAAACGCGCTGGCAATGGAAGCGTGTCGCCTTCGTTAGATGCCGCGGGTCCAGCCCAGTCGCCAGCGTCTTTAGCGACTGACTCGATTGCGAATGTTGGCCTACTTCTCAATTTGATTGTTTTGATCGCGCCGCAGCAAGCGTCGCCCCTGCGCGCAGCGCGGACGCCTGAAAATGCGGAGAATCAGGTTCCAGTCGACGGGAACCTGGGCGCTGGGACCTCCGGCACCGCGTCGTCACCGACTTGGCCGAAGCCGATGGCCATGAGCGCCGTCACGCTGGTGCAAGATGCCAACGCAAATCCCGGTTCACTGGCGCAGTTGGCCGCACCGATCGTTGGCGAGGCGGTACCATCGTCTGACCTGGTTCGCGCGCTGGCGCAAAGCGGCGTGCGCGAGAACAGTCTATCCGTGCCGAACGCGCAACTTGTTGCGAACATCGCATCCGCTGAAATAGACAACCCGACAAAAGCGCCAACGCCCGGGCAGCAGAATATGCAGGTTGCGATCAATCCGTTCATTGCAATCTTGAAACAGGTAGAGCTCTTACAGAATTCCGCGCCAGGAGCGCCGCCAGCGATTGTGGCAGTCGCGTCGAAACCGATCGTGGCGCCAGCGCGGGCTACGGGCGTTTCGCAAGGCCCGCAAATGGGGCTGGCTTCACAAACTGCGGTAGCAACGCCGGCCGTGCATCCGCCGGCGTTGGTCGCGGACTTCTTGAACGGTATGGCTGCGAGCACCAGCGACAAAGTGGCCCCCGAGACGATTCATGGAGCGCAGGGAAGTATGGGCAGGCGCCACGATAGCTCTTCAGATGGAAGCGGAACTTCGGGAGACACACCGGGGTCTCCGACCATCGCTGATTTGGCGAAGCAGGAGTCAGGAATTTTCTCGCAACAGTTGGCGCCGACCAAAGATGCAGCGATCCAAACCGCCAATGTTATGCAGATGGGCCACCCGGCCACGCCCATCCTGAATACGGGGGAGAGCGCATCCAATGCGGCACCACCTCCAGCAGCAACAAAAGCTGCGGCTCCGGCTCAGCCCACTCTTCCGGCTGACGTGCCTGATTTGTCGGCCAACCGATCCGTCAATGATGCTCGACTGACGCAAAGCGCCAGTCATAGCGACATGCGCATCGCCATGCAGATGGACCAATTGGGCGCGATCGAGCTGCATGCAAGAGTTACCGGCGACCAATTGGGCGCCGCGATCACGGTAGAAAAGCGCGACGTGCATTCCCTTCTCGCCGCGGAGCTTCCCGCGCTGCAACAAGCATTGAGTGAGAAGCAATTGCGCGTGGATCAACTGTCTTTGCTGCAAGGATCTTTGCATTCGACGGCGGGCGATGCGGGCGCACCGCACCAGCAACAAGAACGTGCGCGGCACGCGCAACCCGCGGGCTTGCCATTTGTAGTCGCTCCGTTTACCGCAATAACCGTGGGAAACGGCGAGCAGGATTGGTTGTTTGATTCATCAGGGCGGCTTAGCGTGCGCGCCTGAAGGATGTGAGGGGAAAATGCAAGCGATAGCCAGCAATTCTATTTTTGCGCAGGATGTGAACGCGTCAAGTTCGTCGAGTTCGAGTTCGAACTCGAACGCCAAAGCTCAGGCGAACAATGGGCTGACCGCGAATTCGTTTATCACGCTTCTGACAACGCAGCTCCAGGCACAAAGCCCGCTGAGTCCGCTGGACCCCTCGCAAATGGTCAGCGAGCTCACGACCATGAACACTCTGGAGCAGCTCATCCAGATACGCCAAGACATGGATGCCTTGGTGGGTTCACTGCCCGGAACAGGAACTCCTGCAGGAGGCTCCTCCTCGTCCACAGGGGCAGCCAGCCCTAACACAAACGCGCAAGCAAATTCCGCCGCTGCGTTGCGCTCGGGTCTGCTGAGCAGTGTGCACGCAAGCTTGTCCACAGGGCTGTTGCAATCCAGTTCCAAGTCGCTTTTCTAGGAGAAAACAGATGCCATCCTTTTTCGTTCCACTATCAGGGCTCGAAGCTGATTCGAATGCACTGTCCGTAACCGCGAACAACCTGGCCAATCTCAGTACAATCGGCTACAAGACGCAGCGCCCGCTTTTTCAGGACTTGTTCTATCAGCAGGTAGGCACAAGCGGAGACGGGAATCCGCAGCAGATCGGTGTCGGCGCCAAGATTCAGGCTATCGATTCGGACTTCACACAAGGCAGCATTCAAGCGAGCGGCGTGCCGACGGACGTTGCGATCCAAGGGGACGGGTTCTTCGTGGCGAACAATCGCGGAGAACAGGTGTTCACGCGGGCAGGAGATTTCTCCATTGCCGCGAACGGGCAACTGTTGACCAAAGACGGCGCACAAGTGCTGGGCTTTCCAGCGATCAACGGCCTGGTAAACCCCAACGCCACGGTTGGGCCGCTAGCGCTGGCCACCGGCCAGACCAATCCGCCAAAGTCGTCGGCCAACGTTCAACTCGCTATGAATCTGGATTCGGGGACTGCCGTCAACGGCACGTTCAGCACGTCGGTTGCGGTGTTCGACTCGCTCGGCGCGAGCCACGTACTCGCTTATAATTTCACGAAAACTGCCGCGAACAGCTGGAATTACGCCATCACGATTCCAGCCGCCGACGTTGGTGCAGCAGGGAATCCGGTAACCATAAAAGCCGGCACGCTTACCTTTAATGGTGCGGGCCAGCTCACCGCGCCCGCTGCCAACGTGGCCGGAATCACGGTGACGGGTCTGGCCGACGGCGCGAACAATCTCACGTTCTCGTGGAACTTGTTCAACCCAAACGGCGGGGGACTGGTAACCCAGGTGGCGGGACCCTCCGCGACGTCAACTACGATTCAAGACGGCTTTGCGAGCGGCACGTTGGTTAGTTTCTTGATCGGCTCGGACGGCACGGTGCAGGGAACTTTCAGCAATGGGCAAACCGCCGCGCTAGGACAGATCGCCGTCGCGTCGTTCGAGAACAACCAGGGCTTGGTCCGCAACGGCTCCAATGAGTTTCTCGCCAGCCTCGCTTCGGGTCAGGCAAACATCGGTGCACCGGGAACCGGCGGCCGCGGCACACTAAGCGGAGGCTCGCTGGAACAGTCGAACGTAGACATCGCGACTCAGTTCGCCCAGCTGATCCTCGAGCAACGAGGTTACCAGGCAAATGCAAAAACAGTGACGACGTTCGACGAAGTGACGCAGACCGCGATCAACCTCAAACAGTAAGTGCTCTTGAGGCAATCCGGTTCGTTGGCAGACGATCCTTGGTGTTCTCTAATGAGCGTTTTCCGAATTTGCACGGCAAATTCCGTTTCAGCGAGCAAGCAGTTTTGCAATCTTTCCGTCACCGACGCTAAGCGTTTTGTTCCTCGACATTTAGGCCGAAGGCAGCCGCGGGCTGGCTGGCTACCACGACGCCAGTTCGGCGCTTGAATTGCACTTCTTCCGCGCGATGAGTGTGGAAGATACGAGATCCGCCGCAGCTGCCGCTGGCAAAAAGCCGAAGTCAAATGCCGCGATGATCATCGGCGTTGCGGTGGCTGCCATTATCGGCGGCGGCGGTTCTGCATGGTTCGTCATGCAGCGCAACCGCGGAGTCGAGGCTTCTCATGGGTCCGGCACCTCCATCGCGCCGAAATACCTGATCCACCTGGAAGGCTTTACCGTAAATCTCGCCGATCCGGAAGAGACTCATTTCCTTCGCGCCACCATCGACCTGGGAATCGATCGGCTCCCGGAGGGCGCCGACCGGGAGAAACCGGCGGCGCAGCTTCCGGTCCCACGGATTCGCGACGCTATCCTTTCTGTCCTAACCACCTGCAAGGCCGATCGCTTGCTCACGCCAGAAGGCAAAGCACTACTGAAAAGGAACCTAGTCGATGCCCTCAATCGCGGCGTTCCGGAGATTGGCGTCCGCGAAGTCTATTTCACGGAATTTTTGGTGCAGCGCTGAGCCATGGCCAGTTTGCCGCTTGCCACAAGAGACGTGCCCGCGGGGATCCCGGACGAATTCTGGGACGAAGCCGGCTGGCTGCCCTGCGTTCTTAGCGTGGACCTGACGTTGCGGCAATTCACGGTTCGCGACCTGCTGCGGCTCGAGGCCGGCGACATTCTGGAATCGAAGAATGCCAACGGAGCGGACGTTCCGGTGATCGTTAACAACCGCTTGATCGGATGGGCCGAATTCGAGGTGGTCGGTCAGCGACTGTCTGTTCGGATGACCGAGCTGGCTTGAACCGAAGCGCAGCTGCGACGGCAATGGAGAAATCGGCGAATCACATGAACCGGGGAGACCAGACCATCATCGCGCAGACACCGTGGTGGCCGCGCTTGTTCGAACGGCTGGTGTGCTTTCTTCGCAAGATCAAGGTGCGCAGGCATGAACGCTCGCTTCGCCTCTGCGATTCGCTGGCGCTTGGCGAGAAGCGCTTCATTACCGTGGTGGAATGCGAGCACCACCGATTTCTGCTCGGAGTCACCGGCCAATCGATTTCGTTGCTGCACACACTCGATAGCGAAGCGCCAGTAACGGCCAGGGAAGGGAATCAGTCCGGGCGCACGGCGGAGGGTGCTTGCGAATAATGAGCATGCTCCAGAGCATTGGGCTACGCGGCCTCTGCCTCTTCGCCGGCGTGGCACTTCTTGCCTGGCCCGCTCATGCGGGCGCACAGCGGCCTGCGCCAATAATTGAAATTCCAGGCCTCTCGGTGCGCGGTGACTCGACTTCGATCACTATCATCCTGCTGCTCACTCTTCTGACCCTCTTGCCTTCGATTCTGCTGTCGGTCACACCATTCGTTCGCATCCTGATCGTTTTTCACTTTCTACGGCAAGCGCTAGGTACGCAGACGGCTCCCACAAACCAAACCTTGGTCGGGCTGGCCCTATTTCTCACTTACTTCATCATGCAGCCGGTGGGAATCGCCGTGAATGAGCAGGCCATCGTGCCGCTTGAAAAGGGCCGAATCACTTCTTGGCAAGCTATCGAGCGTAGCGCCGGCCCATTGCGGCAATTCATGCTTGGCTACACGCGGGAAAAAGACCTTGCGCTGTTTGTCGAGTTGAGCAAAGAACCGCGCCCGCGGAACCCGGACGACTTGTCGATGCGGGTGCTCATCCCGGCATACATCATCTCCGAGCTGAAGACAGGGTTTCAGATCGGCGCGGTTCTCTTTCTGCCGTTCCTGGTGATTGATTTGGTCACTGCTTCGGTAACCACGTCGGTTGGCATGCTTCAATTGCCTCCCGTGGTGATTTCCACACCGCTAAAGATTTTGCTTTTTGTCGTCGCCGACGGCTGGAATCTGGTCGTCGGATCCTTGCTCAAGAGTTTTCACCATTGAGGCCAGAACGATGAACGCGGAACAAGTCGTCGAACTAGCTCGCCAGACCATTGAGGCGGCCTTTTGGGTTGCAGCTCCTATTTTGGTGGCGGCCATGGCGGTAGGTCTGGTGATTAACATCGGCCAAGTGATGACGTCGATCCAGGACATGACCGTATCCACGGTGCCGCGGCTCGCTGCGGTTGGCGTCATTCTGTTCTTTCTCACGCCGTGGATGCTGCAACACCTGGTGGCGTTCACGGTGATGCTGTTCGCGGATTTTCAGAAGTACGCCCAGTAGTGGAATCGAGCCGTATGCCGCCTCACATCCAGCAGATTCTCTTGCACGCTATGCCCATCGCTTTGCGCGTCGGGGGACTCATGTCGTTCGCGCCTTTTCTGGGCAGCAGTGCCATTCCAGCACGAATCAAGGTGGTTCTAACGCTGCTGGTTACTGTTCTGCTGTATCCCATTTGCAGCGTTCCGGTTCTCGCGCTGAGCTCCGGCGGATGGACACGCGTTGTTCTCAAAGAGGCGGCGCTCGGACTAGCCATGGGTCTGTGCCTGCAGTTTGCTTTCGAAGGAATGCAACTCGCCGGCCAACTCGCCGGTTTTCAGTTTGGCTTCTCGCTGGTCAACATCATCGATCCGCAGACCAATGTGGACACGCCGGTGCTGTCGATTTTTCATCAGTTGATGGCGTTGATGATTTTTCTGCAGCTGAACGTGCATCACTGGCTGTTTCGTGGGCTGGTCAAGAGCTTTGATTATGTTCCCGTCGGCAGCATCGTGATTTCGGCGGCCACGATGAAAGAGCTCTTTCATGATGCCAGCGGCATGTGGCTTGCCGGAGTCCAGATTGCAACTCCGGTGCTTTTCGCCACCGTTTTGATTGACGTAATGGTCGGTTTTCTCAGCAAAGCTTCGCCGCAGATGCCCGCAATTCTTCTGAGCATTCCGCTAAAGAGCGTAGTCGGCTATGGAGTTTTGGCCATTGGCGTCGGCTTGTGGCCATCGCTGCTCGAAAAGCAATTCGCTCTGGCTTTGGGATGGAGCGAGCGCGTTCTGCATTTGGCGCGTTGAAAGATATTTGATGGCAGACAATCGCACAGAACAAGCGACACCTCGGCGCCGACAAAAGGCTCGCGAAAAAGGGCAAGTACTGCGCAGCCGCGACCTGATCTCCGCCGTCACGCTGCTTTCCGCGGTTTTCGTTCTGGCCTGGAACCCGGAGATATGGATCGGGCGATGGCGCAGCTACTTCATTCGGGTGATGGAAACGAGCGCGCTCACTGATTGGACGGATCACGCTGCGGTTGTCCAGTGGACAGCTTTGGCGGTGGCGCAGTGGGTGGCGCCGATTTTTGCGGTGGCCTTCACTGTCGCGGTGTCAGCAACGCTGGCTCAGGGCGGTGTGGTAATCGCTCCCGATGCACTTACACCGGACTTGTCGCGCCTAAATCCTGCGCGGAATATCAAGCAACTATTCTCTCTTGCCGTGTTCAGCCGCATTCTGAAGTCGCTGCTGCCTTCGGGCGTAATCCTTTATCTGGCGGTACGAATCATGCACAGCCTCGCGCCAGCAGTTTTGTACTCCGGGCGTTTGCCGACCCGTGCGGCGCTGGCGTTGCTTGGGCATTTGATTTTCTCGCTAGCCTGGCAGTCCGGGATGGTTTTGCTGGCATGGTCGGCCGTCGACTATCTGTTACAGCGGCAGACTTATCAGAAATCGCTGCGCATGACCAAGCAAGAAGTCAAACAAGAGAACAAAGACAACGAAGGCAATCCGCTAATCAAGGGCCGCATTCGGCGGTTGCGCCGCGAACTGCTGCGCCGCTCGCTCAACAAAGACGTGCAGCGCGCAACCGCTGTCATTGCCAATCCGACTCACTATGCCGTGGCACTCGAATACCACCCGACCACCATGGTTGCGCCGGTAGTGGTCGCGAAAGGGCGCAACCTAATTGCGTTGAAGATCAAGGAACTGGCTCGCTGGCACGAAGTTCCTATCGTCGAAAATCCGCATTTGGCCCAAGCGCTCTACAAAGCCGCGGATGTCGGGCAAATGATTCCGCCAAAGCTTTACGCGGCTGTGGCGGAGATTCTCGCCTTCTTGTATCGCACCCAATTGCGCCTTCAGGGCAGAACTCCAGCAGCGCAAACTCAGGGAGGCCGCTGAGTAACGGTCATGGCTGCCGAAGACCTCACCGTGAAATCAGGATCGTCCGCCGAATGGCTCATGCCAGTCGCGACCGTCGCCACGGTCTTCGTGATGCTGGTGCCGATTCCGGCCATCCTGCTCGATCTGTTTCTTGCCGTCAGCATCACTTTGGGCGTCGTCGTCTTACTTTCCGCGCTCTATATTCTGCGCCCGGTGCAGTTTTCCGTTTTCCCCACATTGCTGCTTTTTCTTACGCTGTTCCGTATCTCGCTCAATATCGCCAGCACGCGGCGAATTCTCCTGCATGGCAACGAAGGCGCGGCCGCGGCGGGCAGCGTAATTCAGGCGTTCGGCCAGTTTGTTGTCGGCGGCAACTATGTTGTGGGCTTCGTGATCTTTTTAGCGCTCATTGCTATTCAATACCTGGTCATCAACCACGGCGCGGTGCGTACCGCCGAGGTGGCTGCTCGTTTCACGCTGGACGCGTTGCCCGGAAAGCAGATGGCCATCGACGCCGATATGAACGCCGGGCTTATCGATGAGGCACAATCGCGTGCCCGCCGAGAATTGATTGCCAAGGAGGCCGAGTTCTACGGCGCGATGGACGGAGCCGCGCGCTTCAGTCAGCGCGATGCTTTGGCCACCATTCTCATCACCGCGATCAATATCATCGCGGGCTTTTTGATCGGCGTTTTTCAGTTGAACATCCCGCTGGCTCAAGCGGCAAAGACGTACACCATCCTGACCGTCGGCGATGGCCTGGTCACACTCATTCCGTCGCTGCTGGTCTCCGTCGCGGGTGGCTTGGTCGTCACCCGCACTTCGAGCGGAGAAACAGTTGGCGCCGATTTCGCCCATCAATTGTTACATCGCCGCATGCCGCTGCGCATCGCCGCCGGTGTGATGTTCCTGCTCGGGTTGATCCCCGGGCTACCGAAGTTTTCGTTTTTCCTTCTTGCGGCGATCACGGCGTACCTTGCTTCGCGTGCTCCGCAAGTGGGAGCCGCTGACGTAAAGGCTGCGGAGATTGTCTCCGACAAGAAGAAGACGGACCCACAACAGCAAATTGAAACCCTGCTCAAGCTGGACGAGATCAGCTTGGAAGTGGGCTACGCACTGGTTCCCCTGGTCGATCAAGTGCAAGGCGGCCAGTTGTTGCAACGCATTCGTGCGTTGCGCCGGCATCTTGCCTTGCAACTGGGTTTCCTGGTTCCTTCCGTGCACATCACGGACAATCTGAAGCTTCGCCCTCGCGAATACCTCGTGCTGATTCGCGGCGTCGAAGTCGCTCGCTGGGAAATGCAGCAGGAGCGCATGCTGGCCATCAGTTCCGATCCGACCGCGCCTGCCATCGATGGTATGACCACCAACGAGCCGGCTTTCGGTGCCTCCGCGATGTGGATCGTTCCCGGCCTGCAAGAGCAGGCGCTGGCAAATGGTTACGCGGTTGTCGATCAAACCTCGGTGCTCGCCACGCATCTCGCCGAAATTGTCCGCCAGTACGCGCACGAATTGCTTACCCGCCAGGAAACCAAGCGCCTGCTCGACGCGCTTGCAGAAAATCAGCCCAAACTCATCGACGAACTCTTCCCGCGATTGCTCACGCTCGGCGAAATTCAGAAGGTTCTGCAGCAGTTGCTGAGGGAACAAGTATCCGTGCGCGATCTCGCCACGATTCTGGAGTCGCTGCTCGAAGCTGCTCCCATCAACAAGTCGCAACTCTCCCTGATAGAAGCCGCCCGCCAGGCACTGAGTCGCTCGCTGGTGCAGCCGCTCCTCAGCGATGATCGTAAACTCAAGGTTTTGACACTCGACCCGGCCATCGAGCACGAATTTCAACGCCAGTTGGATCCTCAGTCCGGTGGAGAGCGCTCTCCGGGAGGAGCGATTGTCCCGCTCCGCCATATTTTGGAAAGCCTGCAAAAGCTTGTGGGCGACAAAATTGCCCTCAGCTCCACGGTTCTTCTCTGCAACAGTCCGGTGCGTTTTCACCTGCGCAGGCTGCTCGAACCGTTCATCCCGAGGATTGTCGTGCTTTCGCCCGCGGAGATTCCTGCAAGCGTTACCGTGCAGTCTTTGGGGATTGTGAAATGAAGTCCTTGTTGTTGAGCACCATCGACGTATTTGGGTGGGGAGTGTGGTGAATACTTCCGAAAAGGCGGTTGCCCCGCTGGCTCCAATCGATCCAGTCGAGCGCCAGCGCCTGCTCATCGAGAATTTGCCCGAGGTCCGCTACATTGCGCGCCGCATTCACGATCGTCTTCCCTCGCACGTGCCGTTTGACGATATCGTCCACGCGGGCATCCTCGGACTAATCGACGCCGTGGACAAATTCGATCCCAGCCGCAACGTTCAGCTCAAGTCTTACGCGCGCTTCCGCATTCGCGGCGCCATTTTGGATAGCCTTCGGCAAATGGATTGGAGCCCGCGCAATCTTAGGCGTCAGGCCCGGCGCATCGAGGAAGCCAACCGGGAACTCGCGCTCGATCTTGGCCGGGCGGCGACTGAAGCGGAAATTGCCGCCAAACTCGGAATGCAACTCAGTGAGTTTCAACGGTTGCTCGGCGATTTGCGTGGCCTCGATCTGGGCAGTTTGCAAGGTCCGTCGGATGACAGTACAGGCGAGGAGCAAACCGCGGCAATCGCTTCCCGCACGGAAGAAGATCCCTTTCAACTTACTTTTCGCGCGGAGATGCGCGTCCTCCTGGCGCAAGCGATCGCCGAACTCGACGAAAAAGAGCAGCAAGTTCTCAGTCTCTATTATCTTGAGGAACTAACCATGAAGGAAGTCGGCGTAATTCTCGACATTGGCGAATCGCGAGTGTCGCAGATTCATACCGCGGCGCTGATTCGTCTGCGCTCACGTCTGCGCGGCCAGCTCAACCCCGATGCAAGAGTGCCCGTCGCTCCGCGAGGCCAAGCGTGCTGATAAATAAAACACTAAACCAGGAAGAAATCGACGACCTCTTCCGAGCCGCGCAGCAAACGCAGACTCCAGCCGCCGGCAAAAGAAGCATCGAAGCGTGCGACCTGCGGCGCTCCAAAGCGCTGACCTCCGATCAGGTTCGTGTCGTCACCACTCTTCACGAATCGTTTGCCCGCCGTATGGCGAACTCCCTCGGCGCGTATTTGCGCGTGGGCTTTGAGATGAATTTCGTATCCGCGGAGCAACTCAGCTATTCCGAGTTTCTTTCACGTATCCCGGAGCTCACCTATCTCGCTTCGGTGCGTGTTCTGCCCATCGACGCGCATGTCGCGCTCCAGGCGGATCTTTCGCTGGTTTTCCCCATCGTCGATCTCGTTCTGGGAGGCTCTGGTGCCGATTCGATCGACATTCGCGACCTCACCGAGATTGAAGAGCAGATTTTCGAGACAGTCGTGACCC
>Ga0137403_10002913_pt1 | contig 20708 bp, 22 predicted proteins | sample CZOMad2_1_16fung_FD_122057 | JGI IMG/M metagenome (GOLD analysis project Ga0137403, IMG submission 122057) | Vadose zone soil fungal communities from Angelo Coast Range Reserve, California, USA - CZOMad2_1_16fungal (Hybrid Assembly) | ecosystem: Environmental > Terrestrial > Soil > Vadose zone...
TTGCGTCGGCACTTAATGAATTAGGCCGCATTGCCCAACAGCAGGGAAAACTGGATGATGCAGAAGCAGATTTCCACCGCATGGCGGACATTTACCGGTCGGTTTACGCCGGCAAGCACTATTACATCGGGATCGCAGAATCAAATCTGGCGGACGTCTATGTAGAGAAGAGGAATTATTAAGAGGGGGAACGCCTGTTTCGCGAAGCGCTCAGCATGTATGCTCAAACCCTTCCGGCCGAGCATCAGCTAGTGGGAATCGCGCGGGTCAGGCTCGGCCGTGCGATTCTCCGGCAACGCCGCTATTCGGAAGCCGAAAACGAAAGCCGGGCAGGATATGAGCTTCTGATGAAACAGACCAATCCGCCGGCGAACTGGCTCAACAAGGCGCGCACAGATCTCGAAGAAGAATACGATGCACTGAACAAACCGGAGCAGGCTGCCAAGTTTCGGGCGGAGGTAACCGGCTCATCGACGAAGCTGGCAAATCTCGCAAGTAAGAAGTGAGCCGGAGACCCCAAGCATTATATGACGAGTAGAGAGACTCTCTCCGCTAGTACATGTTCGCTCGTCATCTCGCCGCTCACGCTTGTAGCCCATAGACTAGCCTTACCCCAGAACCAGCCAATCTCACCCAAGTAGCAGATTTTGAGCGCACGTCAGCCCTTCCAGCGATACGCGTCCGCCTGCGGTAGGCCGAGGTGGGCAAGCACGCGGTTGGCGAATTCCTGTGCCATTTGGTCGAGGGTCGCGGGACGGAAGTAGTAGGCGGGAATCAGCGGGAAGATAGTCGCGCCCGCGTCGGCAGCCCGGTACATGTTGCGAATGTGAATTTTGTTGAGCGGCGTCTCGCGGACGCATAGAACCAGCGGGCGTGTTTCTTTGAGGCACACATCGGCGGCGCGCTCAATGAGATGCGAGGCGATGCCGTTGGCAATGCGGGCGAGTGTTCCGACGCTGCACGGGATGACGATCATCGCGTCCGCCGGATACGAACCGCTGGCAACGTTCGCGCCGATGTTGGCATTCGATTGCTCTTTGATTTTTCGGGATGGCTTGCCCAGGAGTTGAGCAAGCAGCTTACTGCGGCCTTTGAGTTCAAGTTCTTCCGCGATGACGCGCAGAGCGCTGTCGGAGGCGATGAAGTTGACGGTAGCGATCCGCTCGTCGTGCTCGACGGTGAGCAGCAGGTGCTTGAGAAACAACGCTCCGCTCGCGCCGGTGGTGGCGATGGTCAAGTTTTGCGGCGGTTGATCAGGCAAGTATGTGCTCCCAAGCGGGCTTTGAGCCGGAGATTGAGCATAGGGAGCGCGGGGAGCGCAAGTCAAGCTAAGCGGCAAAGGCAGGCGCGAGGGCACCCTCTCAACCGGCACCGAGTACGGCGGCGCAACAGAATGGCAAACACCTTGCTATCGCGACGCACCGAAGCGCAGCGTCACGCGCTGGCAGGTGTGCAGCGGGAAATCGGAGCCAATGACCACAACGGGCGCCGCAAGTATCTTCAGGACTTCACCCGCGCATTTCGATCCTATCAGTCGGTGATCAGTCGGGATGAACTCATTGCGACGGTCGCCGTAGCGGATGTCGTTTTGATTGGCGATTATCACGCCCTTCCATCCGCGCAGCAGTTTGCGGCGACTCTGCTAGAGTCGCGGGCGCTTGCCGGAGATCGTCCGGTAGTCCTTGGCGTAGAAACCATTTTTGCCCGAGACCAGCACATACTTGACGAATGGTGGCATCGCGAAATTACTGAAGCAGAACTGCGGAAGCGCATTCGTTTCGATTTCGACTGGGGCTATGATTGGGCGCCATTTTACGAATTGCTGGTCACGGCGCGCGAGCATGCCGAAGGCATCTACGGTCTCGACTGTATGCCGCGTGAAGACCTGCGTAAGATCGGCGTGCGGGATCGACACGCGGCTCACAAAATTGGTGAGATTCGTCGAGCGCATCCTAACGCCGCGATTTTGGTTTTGTTTGGTGAATCGCATCTCGCTCCCGGACATCTTCCGCGTGTACTCGACGAACAAATGCCGAGCGAGCGAAAGGTCACAGTTCTCCAGAACGTGGATGCACTCTATTGGGAAGCTGCCGGGGAAAAGCGCGATCATGTCGAGGCGGTACGAGTGACAGATGGGGTAGTCTGCGTCTTCAACTCAACTCCGCTAGAGAAATACGAGAATTACCGGCTGCACCTGAGCCGCTGGAGACGCGGCGATGAAAACGGCGCTGACGTCGCGCCGACAATTTACAACCTGATTGACAGCCTGATCCGCTTTCTCGATATCAACCGCTACTCCTCGCGTAACGGCACGCAACCCAAGTTCCTGGTGGACTTGATGCCCGAGGTTTACAGTTACGAATCCGATGCAAATCTGCGGGGAATATTGCTGCGCAGGGGCTTGACCGAATCAGAAATAGGTTCCGCCTTCTTTCGGATCGAAGAGCGGGGCTGCGTGTACTGCCCGCAGATCAATTCGTTCTACGTCCGCAATTTTCAGATGGCGTACGCGGCGGAAGAAGCTACACGCTTCCTGCATCACGCTTGCCGAGGCCTGCCGGAGCTGGGGGCGGCAAAAAAATCCTCCGAGCTATTTTATGTTCGCACCGTCGAGCATGCGCTGGCGTACTTCGGCTCGCGAGTGTTATATCCGAGCCGCGAAGCGGTGTACGCCAAAGGACCTATTGAGGAATTTGAGGCAGGAGCCGAACTCGCGGGACAAATGCTCGGTACTCGCCTCTACGATGAGTACCTTGCAGGCCGGAAAAGCCGCAGCGAGTTGCGAAACTTGTTTTTAGCTCGGCTCGATGAAAGTGGTCAGGCGAAAGAAGTTTACCGTCAGCTTGCCCGTAAAATACCAGCCGCTCGAACAGCTCGCGCCGCAATCGCCGACTGAAATAGCGGAGCTTGTGGGCTGTCTCGGATATGAGCACCAGCCGAGTGGCATCGCCACACTGCAATCTTCCTACACTGTAATATTCATACGGTGCTCCGTTGAACGCTGAAGCCATCCGCAAAATTTTCGAAGAAGTTCGCAAGGGTAGGCTTGCGTCCGACGAAGCCGTACAGCGCCTGCGGCATTTGCCGTTTGAAGACCTCGGCTTTGCCAAAGTGGACCACCATCGCGCCCTGCGCGCAGGAATGCCAGAAGTAATTTTGGGAGAAGGAAAGACTCCCGCACAGGTTGCCCAAATTTTTTCGCGATTGGCGAAGCATGGCGGCAACATTCTGGCCACACGAACCAACCCGCAACAATTTGCCGCGGTGAAGAAGAAAGCTCCCAAAGCGGAATACCGGGAACTCGCACGGGCTGTCGTTCTGCGGCGTGAACGAAAAAAATATGGCAAAGGAATCATCGCTGTGGTTTCGGCGGGAACCAGCGACATTCCCGTTGCCGAAGAAGCAGTCGTCACGGCCGAGTTGATGGGCAATGATGTCGAGCGTTTGTACGATGTAGGAGTCGCTGGGATTCACCGGCTGCTGGCCAATCGTGGAGCACTGACGCGGGCGCGAGTGGTCGTGGTGTGCGCCGGCATGGAAGGCGCACTGCCCAGCGTGGTGGGCGGTCTGATTGGCGTTCCCGTGATCGCCGTGCCGACTAGTGTGGGATATGGAGCAGCCTTCAATGGCCTGGCTGCGCTGCTGGGAATGATGAACTCGTGCGCCTCGAACGTAAGCGTTGTAAATATCGATAATGGATTTGGCGCCGGGTATGTGGCGTCGCTGATTAATCGGCTGTGAATGTTGGGTTAGCGATGGGCAGGTTTTTCTCAGTTGAAAGAGGAGGATGTATGGGAATTTCACTCTCTGACGAAATCCGGCAGCTTTTGGATCGTGCAAACTTCGCTCACTTGGCGACGCTGATGCCGGATGGTTCGCCGCAATCGGTACCGGTATGGATTGGACGCGACGGAGATCGGATTATTGTCTGCACAGGTGAAAACTCGCTGAAGGCTAAAAACACGCGCCGCGATCCCCGAGTGGCCTTGTCGATCGTCGATTTCGATAATCCCTACGTGGAGGCCCAGATTCGAGGACGAGTTGTCGAGCGTCGGCCCGATCCAGACCTCAAAGTGATGGATCCAATCTCCCGCAAGTACGTGGGGAAACCTTTTCCCTTCCGAAATCCCGAAGCCCGTGTGGCGCTGATCATTGAAGTGGAGAAGGCTCGATACACCAAGCTGCCGTTCGAGCATACGCCGGCGGCGTGACGGGAATAGCGGTTTGGAATGACAAAAAAATAAGGGGCTTAGCAATACCAGTAAACTCATGCTCTGCTCAAATACGTTCCAGACCAGAGTTTTTCCGCAGCCTGCTAGTTTAGACCGGCAGGGGACGCCCGTCCTCCATCAACTCGCGCGTGAAAACAAAAAACCGGCAAGGCTGGACGGCAGCATAGGTCCGCTGCTCAGGCCAGAGTAGCGATGTATTTCGTGTTCGGAATCGCTGTAGAAGAATCTGCTGATTATGAATGGGGAGCGAATTGCTCGTTCACCAAAGGCCCGATCTAGGCAAATCTACAGGGTTTTTTCGCAAAAATGCCCGGAAATGACGATTGGAACCGCCTCCTTACAAGCCTAGCATCGTCATGATTCATGACACGAATGAGGCAAGACTTTGGAGGAGCCTGTGGCGACTCACATCCTTATCGTGGACGACAGCCCACTGGTGCGGCAGCGGCTTGGGGACTTGCTGCAGCAGCATCCTCATTGGGAAGTCTGCGGCGAGGCAGTGGATGGTCCCGACGCGGTGGAAAAAGCGCAGGCACTCCGGCCTGACCTGATCGTTCTGGATTTCATGATGCCCGGAATGAATGGATTGCAGGCAGCGCGCGAAATAGGCAAGCTGATTCCCGGTGTTCCCATCCTGATGTTCTCCATGCACGTCTCACCGCAGCTTGTAGCGGAGGCCCGCGACGCCGGTTGCCGCGGAGCGGTGTCCAAGACCGACGTCGACCATGTGATCGAGGGAGTGGAAGCGCTGCTGCACAACCAGGCATATTTCCCGCAGATTCATTAAGCTGAAAATTTGGCGTGCTGATCGGGAACGCGATAGAGTAGGCGGTCGCAAAACTACTCAACATGGCAAACGATCAGGAGAAGGTTTTAGCCGCACGCGCCAGCATGCAATTTGTTGAGGATGGACAGGTGGTCGGCCTGGGTAGCGGCTCGACGGCTGCCTACGCAGTGCAGCTTCTCGGCGAGCGAGTGCGTGCTGGTTTAAAGATTCATGGTATTCCCACCTCCGTGCAAACCCAGCAACTCGCCGACGAGCTGAGAATTCCTCTGCTTGCGCTGAATGATGTCCAGGAAATTGATGTGACCATCGATGGCGCCGATGAAATTGATCCTGAGTTGCGGTTGATTAAGGGCGGTGGCGGGGCGTTGCTGCGGGAAAAAGTTGTGGCGTCTGCATCAAGGAAGATGGTTGTTATCGCCGATTCGAGCAAGCAGGTCTCCCGGCTGGGAAGGTTCCCTTTGCCGGTTGAGGTGATTGTATTTGCCGAGACGGTGATTCGCAAGAAAATCGCCGCTCTGGGCGCGTCAGTGAAGCTTCGGCAATATGCCTATGGGAACCCCTTCACAACGGATGAAGGACATCACATTTTGGATTGCAGCTTCGGCGAGATTTCCGATCCCCCGGCGCTGGCGCGCGAATTGAAAACTATGCCGGGAGTAGTGGAGCACGGGCTGTTTATAAGCTTGGCTACGGTCGCGCTGATTGGGAAGGGTGATCACGTGGTGGAGGTGAAGCCAGCCGTAAAAGCTATAAACCACGAAGGGCACTAAGGTGCACGAAGGAAGGCGAGTTCACGCTAGCCGTAACTTCGTTGGCCACAGATTTCACACGGAGGAACACGGATCACGATTAAGAATTTGATCCGTGCCAATCGGCGTTAATCAGTGGCGAGGAATTTCTTACCGCGAGACAATTTCGCGCAGCGCCGCCAGGAAGCGTTCGACTTCTTCCGTCGTGTTGTAATGCGCCAGGCCAATGCGCAGGAAGCCGCCGTCTTTTTCGACATTGAGCCGCTCGGTTAGGTTCAATGCATAGTAATTTCCATCCCAGGTAAAGAAGCCGCGCTCGCCGAGTTTGGTTGCGAGTTGGAGTGGCGTCCAGCCAGCGATCCGAACAGCGACCGTGGGGCAGCGCTGGTTGAATCGCTGTGGATTATGAATGCCGTAGAGCTTCAGCCCAGGAATGACGAGCAATCCCGAGATTAGGCGCTCCATCAATTCGCGTTCATGCTGCTGGATGGCTTTGTAGGCAGCAAGCAGGGCCGAACGGCGGGTGGAAGCTGATGGATCGGCGCGGCGGCCGAGATCGGCGAGATAGTCCACACAGGCGGTAATTCCCGCAATGCATTCGTGATTGAGCGTTCCCCATTCCCAACGGTTGGGGATGGCATTGGTGTTGGCGCGGACTTTGTAAGGCACGAGACGCTTGAGGTGCTCGCGTTTTCCGTAGAGCACGCCCATATGCGGGCCGAAAAATTTATAGGTAGAACACACAAGGAAATCGCAATCAAGGGCGCGGACGTCGATGGGACCGTGCGGCGCGTAGTGGACGGCATCGATGTAGGCAAGCGCGCCCGCTTTGTGTGCGAGTCGGATTACTTCCTCCGCGTGATTGATTGTTCCCACTGCGTTCGAGGCGTACCCGACAGCGACCAGTTTTGTTCGTTCAGTAATCTTGGCCGTGAGGTCATGCATGTCGAGTGTGCAGTCTTCTTCGTTGATTTCCGCAAGGCGAATCGTGACTCCGTGTTCTTCGAGAGCACGCCAGGGAGAAATATTGGCGTCGTGATCGAGATGAGTGAGCAGGATTTCATCGCCAGGATGAAGCTCGCGACCAATAGAACGGCTGATAGCGTAGGTCAGCGTGGTCATGTTGGGACCGAAGACAACTTCGTCGGGATCGCAGTTGAAGAAATCGGCCATGGCGCGCCGGGCTTCGGCAATCATGGCGTCGGTGTTGCGGCTGGTCGCGTAGGCGCCGGCAGTATTGGCATTGTTGCGGCGGAGATAGCCGGAGATGGCGTCGATCACCGGCTGCGGGACTTGGGTGCCGCCGGGGCCATCGAGAAAGGTGGCGGGATGACCGTTGATGGTTTGGGCCAGCGCAGGGAATTGGGCACGGGACCAGGTGAGGTCGAGTTGTGCGGGGACTTGAGTTTCGGTTGTTGGCATAATCTTTCTTCAAATGATTTAACCACAGAGGTCACAGAGGGCCACAGAGGAGAAGCTACGCATCTCCGCTTGCGGCGCGGATAAAGTCGGCCAGCATTCCATAGGCTGTGGTCTCGACGCCTGGATTCATCTCGGTGATCGCCAGCCCGGGCAAGATGTCGGTTTCAAAATGGACGATAGACGACGTGCCAGAGATCCAAGCCAAGGGATCAGTAAGAGGAACTTTCTCGGGGCGGACACTGGCAGTCACAACGGCCCCCTCGCGTTGGGCACGGCATACGAGCTTGTAAGGGTTTCCTTCGGCGCGTGCAGTGCGAACTTCTTCAGCGCTCAAACCACTGATCCCCTTACGTTCGATCGCGCTCAGTTTGATGGGCACGCCCATGAGAACGATAACGAGCGCCGCGACTTTCACGGTTGCATCCCAGCCTTCGACGTCGTGGGTGGGATCAGTTTCGGCGATACCGATTTCCTGCGCGTGCTTGAGCGACTGCTCGAAGCTCAGGCCTTGCTCCATGCCGGTGAGAATCACATTAGTTGTGGAATTGAGAATCCCGCGAAAGCCGCGCAGGTGGAGTACGGGAAGAGTGTCGAAGAGAGAAAAAATGGGAGCGCCATCCATCACGGTCGATTCGAAGAGGAAGCGGCGGTGTTTGGATGCGGCGAGGGCACGGAGTTCCTGGTAAGCGTGGACCACGGTGCCTTTGTTCGCTGTGATAGCGTGCGCGCCCATTTCCAGCGCAGCGTGGATGTGATCGACGGCGGGTTGGCCGGAGGTGACGTTTAGCGAAGTTGCTTCGAAGAGCACGTCGGCTTGCGTCGCGTGCAGCCAATCGCGGACATTGGTGGCTTCAGATGCAGGTAAGCCTTCGCGGGCGAGGGCGCCCGCGCCACTCGCAACGGAAAGACCCTTTGGATCGGCGAGCCAACCTAAGCGACGGCTGGCGATGCCGGTAATCCGGTACTCGATTTGGAGGTCACGCAACTCGGCTTGCTTTTTCTCCAGCAGGCCGACTAACGCGCGGTTTACGTTTCCGAAACCAAGCAGGCAAAGATTGTAGGTGCGGATGAAGGGCTCCTTGCGATTTGAGCTGCAGCACTATCCCATTCCGGTGGTGTGCTCGGGTTGAATCTTATAGAGCACTCGGACTTCGCCCGCTTGGCGGTATGGGTACTTGTCTACGCCGAGGTATTTTTTGGCCAGCTTATCGATGTGGGTATCAGCACCCTGTTCGGTGATTTCGACGACACGGCCGCGGATTTCGAGATAGCGGTAAGGATTATCAGGATCAACTATGGAGATGGCCACGCGTGGATCGCGGCGCACGTTCTTGTCTTTTTGGCGGCCCTTAGCCGAGTTGAAGACCACGTGATCGCCCTCGAGGTCACACCACACGGGCGTTACCTGGGGACGGCCGTCGGGCATGAGCGTTCCTAAATTCGCAAACGCGCGCTTGCTGAACAGATCACGGTACTTCTCGGGGATGGCCTGGGGCATAGCACCTCCTCGCTCAAGCGGATTTACAGATCATTGGATTATAGACGCCGGGAAGGTCGGAGGGACAGGCAGAGCCGAAGGTGATGTAGCGACTGTCGTGCTGTCAGGATTGTAGAATGCTGCTCACCTCTTGCCGGAATCTATGCGTTAGCATCGGTGGGCAAACTCTGGTGGCGGACACATGGCGATCGCGAGTCATCACTTTCGTCGGTTTTCCTTCTTGGTTCTCGTCAGTCTCCTGCTCGGCGCGCAATATGCAAGCGCCCAGAGCTCGAGACCGACCATCGTTTTCATGACTGATTTCGGTACGGCGGACGATTCTGTGGCGATTTGCAAAGGCGTGATGTATTCGATTGCGCCCGAGGCGCGAATCGTGGATCTAACGCATCAGGTCACCCCATTTTCCATTCTGGATGGCGCGAGATTTCTATATGGAGCGACGCCGTACTATCCAGCCGGGACGGTATTCGTTGTCGTTGTAGATCCGGGCGTGGGCAGCGCGCGGAAAGCTGTGGTGGTGAAATCCAAACGCGAGCAGTATTTCGTTTTGCCCGACAATGGGTTGATTACGCTCGTGGAGCAGCGTGACGGCATTGGAGGGGCGCACGAGATCACAAATCCGGCCTGGATGATCGGCAGCAAACTTTCGTCGACATTTCATGGCCGCGACATTTTTTCGCCGACCGCCGCACATCTGAGCCGAGGTGAGGATTGGCGGCAGGTTGGACCAGAAGTTGCGGTAAAAGATTTGGTGAGGCTTGACCTGAAGCAAGCAAGGCTGGACGAGCGCGGCCTGGAAGCAGAGGTGATTGCTACCGATGGTCCGTATGGCAACCTGGTAACAAATATTGATGCCAATGATTTTCTAAGACTCGGTTATCAGCATGGGGCGCAAGTTGAGGTTACGGTTGGCAAAGAAAAGATCACCATGCCGTTCGTTAGGACATTTAGCGATGTACCTTTAAAAGCGCCGTTGCTGTATGTTGATTCCCGCGGGCATGTGGGATTGGCAGTGAATCAAGGGAGCTTTGCTGCAACATATGACATCAAGCCCCCAGTTGAGGTTTTCATTCCGCGAGCTAAGAAGTGAATCGCACTGGGACACGGAGTTACGAGATATCGAATTATCCACATTAGCGGACAATAGTATCCGCCCGCACAGGTTCAATCTCGTTCGATGTCAGAGGCTATCTGCGGGAGCACGGTTCGCAATAAAGCAACGAAATCTCTTCCCACGCGCCTGCCGGTTTCGAGCACCTCTTCGTGACTAAGTGGTTTATCTAGAATTCCTGCGGCCATATTGGTCACACATGAGATGGCGAGGACTTTGATCCCCATCTGGCGGGCAACGATCACCTCAGAGATAGTTGACATTCCAACGAGGTCTGCGCCGATAGTGCGGAGATAACGAATCTCAGCAGGGGTTTCATAGCTAGGGCCGAGAAGTGCTGCATAGACGCCTTCCTGAACCGTCTTGCCGAGCGCCCGGCCTGCAGCCAGAACTGCAGCCCGGTATTCTCTGCAGTAGACATGCGTCATATCAGGAAACCGCGGGCCGAAGCGGTCATCGTTAGCACCGACGAGTGGGTTCTGGCCTTGTAAATTGATGTGATCCGACACGACTACCAGCGCTCCCTGCTTATATTCGAGATTGATGCCGCCGGCTGCATTAGTGAGAATGACCGCGCGAACACCCATGCGGCCGAAGACGCGCATAGGAAAAGCGACTTGTTGGGGCGAATAGCCTTCATAGAGATGGACGCGTCCCTGCATCGCTGCCAGCGGGATGCCGTCAGCTTTCCCAATCACCATTTGGCCGGCGTGGCCAATCGCGGTTGAACGCGGGAAAGATGGGATTTGCTCGTAGGGTATTCGCGCGGCGTCGGCGAGTTCGTCGGCGAATGCGCCCAGCCCCGAGCCCAGGACTAGCCCAATCTTTGGCCGGCGGGGGGTTTTTGATAACAGGAAGGTTGCGGCGGTGTCGGCGAGCGAAAAATCGTCCTGCTGCATGATATTTGTATCAGGATGCTTAGGGAAACAGCTTTGGAGTGATCATTTTGTAAAAAACATTAGGTTTTGATGAACAGTTACGTCATTCGTCAGGAAATCAGTTCTCAGCTACCAGTTGTCAGTTCTCAGTTCCGAGTTAGAGTCTCTTCTCACGGGTAGCAAACTCACGTTCCAGAACCAATTGTGCGTCGCATTCGCTGGCAGCAAGGAATTTCTGCCAAGCTCCAAAACCAGCAACAGCGTCTTCTTTGGAAAGCGGGTAATTGTACCTGACGGGCAGAGAAACCGACAATGTTTCGGCATCGAAAACATGTGGGCACGAAGGTTTGCGTTCGTCTCTCTACCTGAGAGTTCGGAAGTGTGAACTCGCAACGCTTTCGAGATCCGGCTCCCAGCGCGTTTTCTGCTGAGATTTTCACAGTCTCGGTGATTACAGTTCCGAGTAACTTCTCAATCGTTGCATTCAAGAACTATACGGAAGACCGCGCTGGATGCGGTTTGGACTCGTAGTGTTGCGCTTTATTTGCACTAAATCCGGTTCACATGCCTGTGGACGACCTGCACTCGATTGCAAATACAAGCAGATAGAGTTGGGTCATTTTCATTGACTACAAAATTAGAAAGAGTAAAAACATACTCGTTCTTTGACATCTTCCCAAGTTTTCCCGGTTGGTGTAGCGTCCGGGGCTCGAGCCAAATCACCTTCTACACTGCAAAGTGACTGAAGGAGGGTCTAGCAAGGGTCTATAGCAAAATGCTGGTCGAGGCGAACAGGAAGAAACGTCAAAGGCAGGATAGAGTCCAGAGGCGTTAAGCTGGTTTATCCGGTTGGCGGTGAGCCCGGAGCCCGAGTAAAGATCGCGCGGAGCGGTTCCGCAAGGAAAAGCACCGAGAGCAGGTCGGCGAGGGTCTAAAGCGAGCTACTGGCCGAGACGAATGAGCTTAACACCACCTCTGGACTCTTAATGTTAGCGCGTCTGCCCACGTCCTGAGCGATTCAGCTCGCCCTCCCCTGCCAGTGAGCGGTCATTCACCGGGGGCGACGCTTCTTAGACGCCAGTTATCGGTCATCAGCTTTCAGATTACGGGATCGGCGGTACTACGAGTTTCTCTCGCGTCACTAAGCGGGCGCGGTAGATAGTGTTGCTTTCCGGAACCTCCGCCACCGCGTCCACATTCAGCTCATACGTTCCGGGCGGAAGGCTTTCGCTGAATGGGATCTCCACATCCTCTGTGTCGCTTCTCAACGTAAAATGCTGATATCCCACCGCCGTGGCCCGGCCAATCTCGTTCACTGCCAGAGCGATAACAGTCAGATCAAAGTCCTGCCCGGTTTGATTCGCCAGCCTAAGGGCGCACTCCAGCCTTTGGCCATTGATTTTCGGAAGTCGGCCCCACTGCAGGAGCAGAGGAGCAACCACCAGCAACGTTAGCTCCTGGCTTTTCTCGTGAGCCGGCTTGCCGCTGTCGGTGACCGTCACCGTGAATCGAAAGTCGCCGGTCTCGATCGGAACACCGCTGAGAACGCCGTCTGGACCAAGCGCGAGTCCATCGGGCATCGAGCCGCCGGTAACTTCCCAATGCAGTGGGCTGATTCCGCCTTCCGCCCGAAGGTCGAAGCGATATTGCTGCCGCAGCAGTGCTTTCGGCAGTGAAACAGTATGGATGGCGAGCGGCTCTCCGGCAGCGGCTGCTTGCTGGGAAAGGGATGTCGTCGAAAGAATCATGGTCCAAGCCAGTAGGCAAGCGACGGAAACGTTTACGCGGTCCAACGGCGCACCTCAGCGTGTAAAGCCTGTGTTATTTCCAAGGCGTTAAACATGACTCGAAGCGCCGCCGTGCCACGCTCTGACGGGCGGGATTTGTAGGACGTCATGCAGCACGCTTTCGCGTTTTTTGAGGCCGGATTCGCCTTGAAAGCAGAGCCTTGGCTTTTTCAAGTTCGGCGCGGCGGGAGGCGCTGAGACCGCGCCCACCGCGATTGATGAAGTAAGTCAGCATCCGCATTCCTGAAGCCGGACCTTTTGGTGAAACCTTCTTCGAGGCCAGCGTTCGCGCAATTGTGGCGGCGCTCTTGGTGAAGAGTCCTTCGGGAGGATGCGTGGAGTCAGTCTTCACCTTTGCGACCCACCTTTTTGTTTTCTTTGCGGGCATGGCACCTCACGGTCGTCTCAAAAGGCAGGGCAGGTGAGGCCCTGCCATCGGTCGGATGGAACTATGCTGCCTTTCACTGCTCATCGATGCTGGATCGATGCTGGACGGAGGCACCCTTGACAGCATCGAGCGCAAATAAGTCCCAGGGCGCGCCAGTGCAGAATCAGCGCCCCAATCACGGGTAATTATAAGCTATGATTTTCGGGAGGTGTTGTTCGAGGATTGGTGAACAAGGCCAGGGAGATCAACGTGTCAGAAACGCGAAGAATTACGCTACAAGCCTGCGTCTGCGTGGTCACGTTGCTCCTTTTTGTTTCCTGCGGACACACCGAGCAACTCGATCTCTCACGGCTGAAGTTGCCGGAGGGTTTTCACATCGCGGTGTTCGCGACCGCGCCTCATGCGCGGATGCTGGCGTTCAGTCCGGGCGGCGTGCTGCTGGTCACAGACATGAGCGACGGCAAAGTGCTCGCCTTTCCCGATCCCAAACATACCGGAAGGGCGGAGCGCACAGTGACCGTGCTCGATGATCTAAACGCGCCGCACGGCATCGCGTTTCATAATGGCAAGCTTTACGTGACAGAGATTAATGCAGTGCGGCGTTACGACTGGGACGAAGCACAATTGAAAGCCTCGAATGGCCAGAAGCTCGCCGACCTGCCAGGGAGTGGGGGCGGGCATTCCACGCGGACGATTATTTTTTGGAATGGAAAAATGTATGTAGCCGCGGGATCGAGCTGCAACGTTTGCAAAGAAGACGATCCGCGCCGCGCCGCGGTCACGGAATACAACGAAGATGGGAGCGGTCAGCGCCTCTTCGCCTCTGGACTACGCAATTCGGTGGGTCTCGCAGTAAATCCCAAGACAAACACGATTTGGGCTGTGGACAATGGGCGCGACTGGCTGGGGGACAATCTTCCGCCAGAGGAAGTGAATGATCTAGGCACGAACGGAGGCAACTTCGGCTGGCCATATTGCTATGGCGATCGCGTGCGCGACACTTCGCAGAGTAAGACATACGACTGCTCGAAGACCGTCGCCCCCAAGCTCATGATGCAGGCGCACTCGGCACCGCTGAATCTGCTCTTCTACACGGCAAACATGTTTCCGGCCGAGTATCGCAACAACATATTCATAGCTTTTCACGGCTCCTGGAACCGCAGTATTCCAACCGGGTACAAAGTGATTCGCGTGAAGTTGGATAACAACGGCCAGACCCAGGGACATCCGGAAGATTTCATCACCGGATGGCTTCGTCCCGGCGAGACGCGCAAAGGCGTGTGGATGGGGCGACCGGTAGGGCTGGCTGTCGGGCCGGAAGGCGCAATGTATGTTAGCGATGATTCGGCGGGGGTGGTGTATCGGGTTACTTACGGAAAATAGCACCGGCAGCTTGCCCGCTGGGCGTGCGTGGGCGGGATGCTCCTGCGACACCCGCTGGCAAGTCGGCACTACTTGCAAAACTTTTCATACTGCTCGTAGATGTAGTTATCGGTCATGCCTGCAGTGTAATCACAAATAACTCTAGGCAACGGCTCCTGTTTCGCTTTATTCCGGTAGCTTGATGGCAGCGTCTCCGGCTTCTTCATCCAGAATTCAAACAGCTCTGTGATCACCCGCTCAGCGTCGTTCTTTTCCGGATCGAGGGTAGCGCTGAAATATAAATTCGAGTAGAGGAACTGCTTCGCCGCGAGCCTTTCTTCTTCCACCTCGCGACTCAGTCTCGCCAGCCTGTCGGGATAGGCGCGAACATCTTTCAGATCGCGAATCCCTGCTGTCCTGATCTGCTCCTGCGTGTTGCAGATCAGATCACCTACCAAGCGATTGAGCATGCGCTTCAAGGCTTCGTTGAACTTTAGTTTATCGATCGCGTTCGGATAAATCTGCTCCACTTCGCGAAAAAAAAGCTCGAAGACGGGAACTCCCTCGCGAATCTGCTCCAGCGTGAGCAGGCGGGCTTCGTAGCCATCGTCCAGGTCGGCGGTGCTGTAGGCAATTTCGTCGGCTAAATCGATAAGCTGAGCTTCAAGCGGCGGCCGCTGGTCAAGCAGATACTCAGACAATTCTGGATAGTTATCTGCGGTGTAATCGTGGGAGTGCTTGATGATCCCTTCCCGAACTTCAAAGGTCAGATTGAGACCGCGAAACGCGGCATAGCGCAGCTCGAAGTCTTCAACGATTCGCAAGGCATGCAGGTTGTGATCGAAGAAGGAACCGTGGCGGCGCATGGCGGCGTCGAGGGCTTTCTCGCCGGCGTGGCCAAAGGGAGGGTGTCCAACATCGTGTACTAGCGCGAGGGCTTCAACCAGGTCAACATTGAGTCCGAGCTGCGCAGCAACGGTTCGCGCGATCTGCGCGACTTCAATGGTATGGGTCAGGCGATTGCGGAAATGGTCTGAATAGCGGCGGGTGAAAACCTGGGTCTTGGCTTCGAGCCGGCGAAAGGAGCGCGAGTGGATGACGCGGTCGCGGTCGCGCTGAAAATCATTGCGGTATGGATGCTGAGGCTCGGGATGGCGGCGTCCGCGTGAATTCTCCACTCGCACCGCATAAGCGGCCAGCATGGGATGAGTCTAGCAAACACCGCTTTCGGCTATCAGCAGTCAGCCGTAGAACCTCGACGCAAACATTGGCTTCGAGCGTTCCTTCGGCCGCGTTTCAGGCCTGTGCAGTGTTGTGGAAAAGACAACTTTTGTATCCTTTACGAATAATTACAGTTGGCTACAATAAAGAAACGGGCGACTAGCTTCATGGATTCCCCCCAGAGGTTCCGGACAACCGTTCTTTCGCGCACTCAGCCTTACCGAGAGATAAGTGAAGTTGGTGCACGCCGGCACGTGCCGCGGATCCTGGTAATCGATGACAATCCCGACATCATGTTGTTGATGCAGGAACTGCTGGCAACGCGTGGCTACGATGTTGTAGCTGTACCGGATGCCGTGCAGGCGGAAGCCGAAGTGCATCGGCAGACACCCGATCTGATCCTTTCAGATGTCATTATGCCGGGCAAGTCGGGTTACGAATTATGCCGGGAACTTAAGGACAACCCGGCGACCCGGCTGATTCCCTTTGTGCTGATCACCGGTTTGACTGACCGGGAAGACCGGCTGAAAGGGATCGAATGTGGGGCGGATGATTTCCTGAATAAGCCGATCTACGCGGAGGAACTGTTCGCGCGCGTCAAGTCACTGCTGAAGCTTAAAGACTTCACTGACGAGCTGGAAACAGCGGAATCAGTGTTGTGCACGCTCGGCCTGAGCGTGGAGAGCCGCGACCCTTACACTGAGGGACATTGCGAGCGCCTGGCGCAGAATGCGAGCGCCCTCGGCCGGCACCTTGGCTTGGATGATGAATCGATTGTGGCGCTGCGCCGCGGCGGTTATTTGCATGATCTCGGCAAGATTGCTGTTCCGGATGAGATTCTCAAGAAGGGTTCGAATCTAACTCCCGAAGAATGGGTCGTGATGAAGCAGCATCCGGTGACTGGTGAGAACATTTGCCGGCCATTGAAATCGCTGCGACTCGTGCTGCCCATTATCCGTAACCATCACGAACACTCCGACGGCAGCGGCTACCCGGACAGACTGCGCAAAGGCGAAATTCCTTTGCTGGCACGAATCCTGCAAGTGGTAGATGTCTACGATGCGCTGCGAACGGCTCGGCCGTATAAGCCGGTCCTAAGCCACGAGCAATCCGCCATCACCATGCGTGAAGAGGCCCGCTCGGGGCTTTGGGACGAGCGCTTGGTGGTGGAGTTCTTCGCGATGCTGGAGAAACAGCGGCAGGTGGCTTAAGCGGCCCTCGGCAGTCGATCTCAGCTAGTAAGAGTGTGATACCGAATCCGGTCGAAACTCTCCACTAGTCGCGTCATGCTTGGGACACGAGAAATCCTTGGCCTTTTCTAATTCAGTTCTGGGTTGTCAGTTCTCAGTTCTCAGAGCCTAAGGCAGATTAAATCTCTGCTTCTGTCGTAAGTCCCTGGTCGGCTTACCCCCTCGTTTCCACTCCGCTTTTTTGCTCGCGTGCCCTATTCTAGGAGCTGCGAGAACAAAGCTCGGCTGCAACCTTGGCCAACGACCAACGAAGCCCGACCAACGACTGCACGTACAGCATCATCATCCCCGCCTATAACGAGAGCGCGCGCATCCGGGCGACGTTGGATCGAGTTCTGGCCTACTCCGCAGAGCGTGGCTGGAATGCGGAAATTATCGTTGTAAACGATGGCTCGCGCGATGATACCGCTGAAATCGCTCGCAAATATGCGGCAGTGAATTCCCGCCTCCGGTTGCTGGAAAATCCTGGCAATCGTGGCAAAGGATACAGCGTGCGCAACGGCATGCTGCATGCGCGTGGAGAAGTGTTGCTGTTCACCGATGCCGATCTTTCTTCCCCCATCGAGGAGGCGGAGAAATTATTTGCCGCAATTGCAGCCGGCGCGGATGTGGCCATCGGCTCGCGGTGGCTGCGCAGTGATTTGCAAAGCCAGCGGCAGCCACTCTACCGGCAATTGTTCGGCAGAATTTTTAATTTAATGCTACGCGTCACGCTAGGCCTCACCTTCAGGGACACGCAATGTGGTTTCAAGGCCTTCACACGTAGAGCCGCGCAAACAATTTTTCCGTTGCAGACGGTGGAACGCTGGGGCTTCGATCCCGAACTGCTTTACCTGGCGAAGAAGTTCGGTTTCAAGATTGCCGAAGTGCCGGTGGCTTGGGCACACAGCGAAGGCACGCGCATCAGTCCGCTGCGCGATGGGATTCGCATGTTTGCAGAAATGCTAAAGATTCGTTGGAATGCGCTGACCGGGAAATATTCTCCCCAAAAGGTTCGATGAACTCAGGAACCAGTAGCTGCAGCTCGCATCTGTTCGCGCGGCACGGTCACGATTTCGCCATTCTTGCGGGCGAGCGTCATTTGCGAAGCACAATCATCACAGAGCCAAAAGTATTCGAGCCGCCGGACGGGTTTTCTTGCGCCAGAATCTGCTGCCGGATCCTGGTGGGAGCCAGCCTCGGTTTCTATGCGGAAGAGCTTGCCCTGATGGAGATAAAGAAAAGCAGCGCGGCACTGCGGATTGGCGCATTTGGAAAGCATGTGGCCTCCCACGCGCGAAGAAGATCTTTCCGAGATGTACTTAGTTTACTCCGACTCGAAAACAAGCAACTGGATTTATCATCGGGCGCTGTGGAAATTTTGAAGCTCAATCCATATCGGGACCGGTGTTCTAGATTGCCACTCCGCTGCGAGCAGCCCGGGCACATTGCGCGACCGCTTCGACAACTTTCTGTCCCATCTGGCTCGTGCTGAGCGTGGCCTGAGAGGGTTTGGCCAGATCACGCGTACGATTCCCAGCCGCTAATACCTCGGCAACCGCCGTCTCGATGCAAGCGGCTTCGCGCTCCAGCTTAAAAGAGTGGCGCAGCAGCATGGCGACGGAGAGGATCGCACCTAGCGGGTTGGCAATACCTTGTCCGGCAATGTCCGGGGCGGAACCATGCACGGGCTCGTATAAACCGACGGAGCCGCCAATGCTCGCTGAGGCGAGCATGCCAAGCGAGCCTACGACTCCACCTGCCTGGTCGGAAAGGATATCCCCGAACATATTTTCTGTGAGCAGGACGTCGAAATCTGCGGGATGCGCGACTAGCGCCATCGCTGCCGAGTCCACGTACATGTGAGAGAGCTTCACGTCCGGATATTGCTGGGCCACACGAGTCACGACATCGCGCCACAGGCGTGAGCAATCCAGGACGTTGGCTTTGTCAACAGAAGTCACTTTGCGGCGGCGAGAGCGCGCTAGTTCAAAAGCCACATGCGCGATGCGCTCGATTTCCAGTTCGCTGTAGCGCATTGTATCCAAGGCGGAGCGGTTGCCGGCTGGCCCTTCGGTGGTGCGGGGTTGGCCGAAGTAAATGCCGCCCAGTAGCTCGCGCACGATCAGAACGTCAGTTCCGCGGACCACCTCGGGGCGCAACGGAGAGCAATCTTCCAGAGCAGGGAAGCAAATCGCCGGGCGCAGATTCGCGAATACCCCCAGCTCACGGCGAAGACGCAGCAACCCGCTCTCCGGACGAAGATGAGCCGGAAAGCTGTCGAATGAAGGTCCCCCGACAGCGCCCAACAGGACGGCGGCCGAAGAAAGGCAGGCCTGTAAGCTGTCATCGGGAAGCGGGTCTTTGCTGGCGAGGAGAGCTACGCCGCCGATCGGCTTTTGCACGATGCTGAGCTGATGGCGGAAGGTTTGGGCGACCTCTTCGAGGACCCGGATTGCCTCTTGTGTGACTTCCGGGCCAATCCCGTCACCGGGAAGAACCGTCAGATTGAGGTGCATGAGAGGACTTGATCATAGCCGAAATGGGATCCCAGAGAATTTTCTCCGCGAGCTTTGCGATCCTTAGCGAGCTCTGCGGTCAAAAGCCTTTCGCCTGTGGACAGCAAAACCCTTTAACCGCGAAGAACGCAAAGATAAGCGCGCGAAGATCGCGAAGAAAAACTACGCTCCACAGATACTCACTACTCGAAGCGACGTCACAGAGGATTTTCTCCACGAGCTTTGCGATCCTTAGCGAGCTCTGCGGTCAAAAGCTTTTCGTCTGTGGACAGCAAAACCCTTTAGCCGCGAAGAACCAAAGACAAGCGAAACCGCGAAGCAAGACTACGCTCCACAGACGTTCACTACTCGAAACGACGTCACAGGGGGGCTTCGCGACCTTTGCGAACCTTAGCGAGCTTTGCGGTTAAAAGCTCTTCGCCTGTGACGGCAAAACCCTTTAACCGCGAAGAACGCGAGAGCAAGACTACGCTCCACAGACATTCGCTACTCGAAGCGACATCAAAGGGGCTTTCTTCGCGACCTTTGCGAACCTTGGCGAGTCTCTGCGGTTAAAAGCTTTTTGCCTGTGGACGCAAAACAGTTTAGCCGCCAAGAAAAACCTACACGCCCCAAAGATAATCTTCCTGTTGCTCGGGATGATGGTCTGGCGTAGTGGGCAGAGGTACTCCGAACGCACTGCCAGGTGTCGGCACCATCGGAAAAGGCTTCACCTGTTCTGGTGCCGGAGAACTTGTGATCGCCGCCTTTGCCGGAGAAATCGGATCGATGAGCGGGGTCGCGGAACCAGCGGGCTTGCGCGTGTCGCGGATCAATTCCAACAAGTGATGATCTTCGACGTGCTTGATCTTATCGGCCAGTCGCGCGAAGCGCTGGTTGTCGGGGATATCGCGATGCAGCGGATCCCCGCCGCCCCAGATGCCGAGCCACTGCTTGCGCCGTTGGACGACCCGTTGGAGTGAACCGACGATTTTCCTGTTCCATTTCCACTGCCATTCGCACTCGTAGGCGCATCGGGTAATGGCGAAATCTCATCGCAAACAAGCTCCTCGATCTCGTGTAAGCCCGCCACCGCCAACGCATGCGCGAGGTCTTTATCCGTGGACGAAGAACGGACCGAGAGACCCGTCGGGTCCCATTCGATCACCGCATACTCGTCTTTCTTTTCGATCCGCCGGTGAATGATGGCGTCCTTCGCGGTGAGCTCTAATTCCCGCACTTCTCCGTCGCGATAAATCCGCCGGCCCTCATCAAGTTGTTGAACAGTAAAGTGTTCGGCCCAGTCGTTTTCCAACTTGCCAAACCAAAACTCAAGAGACTGAGGAGTATAGACGCGCTTCGGACCGTGCGATTGCATCGAGCGAAAAGCGAAAACGCTAGGACGGCTTACCTGCGGAGCAATCTCTTTTTCCAGTCCTTTGCGCATGAGTCAGCCTATCAGCAGGTCGCATGCTAGCGCGAAGATTCACAACCTCTTCTAGAAACAAGTTTAGTGGGCCATCTACGCGCGAATTACCGCCCCTAA
>Ga0137403_10002915_pt1 | contig 20706 bp, 15 predicted proteins | sample CZOMad2_1_16fung_FD_122057 | JGI IMG/M metagenome (GOLD analysis project Ga0137403, IMG submission 122057) | Vadose zone soil fungal communities from Angelo Coast Range Reserve, California, USA - CZOMad2_1_16fungal (Hybrid Assembly) | ecosystem: Environmental > Terrestrial > Soil > Vadose zone...
AATTCGGCGCTCGACTGGAGCAATTCCTCCCGGCGTTTCCCACTTTCCGCATCGCAAACCAAACCAAGAACAGCTTGATGATGCAACGAGGATATTTCCACGAGACTCTTTTGCTCGCCGAGAGCTCGACGGCCGAGTTCATACGCCCGACCCAGTGCGGGTTCGCCTCCCCCGGCCGCATATTCACGCAACGATGAGCGGTACTCGTCTTCAAAACCCGCGCGCGGCCTCGCCTTGCGTGGAATCGCGATCTTCATGGATTAATTCCCGTTAACCGTGAGACTAGGACGAGCGCATCATCATTTCCGCTGCGATACTGCTCGAGAATCCTGTCTGCCGACCTCTGCGGATTCTCCCGAGAGGAGAGGGTCGCGGAAAAATCACTTCGGACTCCATCGGTTGCAAAGAAAAGTGTGTCCCCCTGCGCGATCGGTAGCACTGTAGCTTGAAGGGAAGGCAATTGGGAGCCGACCACGCCCGCTCGGAGAAGAAGCGACTCCTGCCCATTTCCATTCTTCGCATTGGCGCGCATCAACACTCCTTGCACATTGCCGACGCCAAGCCAGGTCATCATCCCATGCGCCGGGTCAATCGATGCTAGGCTTAAAACAACGCCGCGAGTCGCCCGGAGCTTCTCGTGGCAACGCTCCACTAGAGAGATAATCGGTTCATCAGCCGAGCTTCTCAGCAGCGCAGCCGCAGTCTTGGATACGTTGGCAGCTTCTTCGCCGTGCCCGATCCCATCGATCGCCGCAATCAGAATTCCGCTGTGGTTGCAGCATACCAAGTGTAGGTCGCCTGACTCGCCTTGGCCAGGCAGGACGAACTTCGCCACGCCATATTCGACCATCGGCTGCTTTATTGTCTCCATTTCTTCACCGCCACAATCGTTCCCCGCCCAGGCTGGGAAGTGATCTCAAATTCGTCCATCAAGCGGCGTACCCCAGGTAAGCCAAGTCCCAGACTTCCAGAAGTGGAATAGCCGTCGCGCAAAGCCTGGCGAATATCGGGGATCCCGGGACCGTCATCGTCGGCGATGACCGCAATGCCTCGACGATTCAACCCATTGACCATCTTTAGGGTGATCTGGCCCTTGCCCGCGTAGGACACGATGTTTCGCGCTAGTTCTGAGATTGCTGTGGCAATCAGTGTGGCGTCACCCGATGAAAACCCGAGTTCAGTCGCCATCGCCCTGCCTTTCTGGCGGGCGGAGACGATATCCTGATCGGAGTTGATTGCCACCCGGATTTCCCCAGCCGACACTATGGCTCACTTTCAGTTCGTAGTCTTGAACTTTTCGTTCAAGTAGGCCAGACCTTCTTCTAGGTCCAGCGCGGTCGCGACGCCTTCCAGCGTTAGGCCCAGCTGCACCATTGCAAAAGCCACTTCGGGCTGAATTCCTACGATAACGGTCTCCGCGCCGCGCAGACGAATCATGTGCGCGATCTCACGCAACGTTCGTGATGCAAACGAGTCCATCACGTCCATCGCTGTGACGTCGACGATGACCGCGCGCGAGCGAAACTTGACAACTTGCTGCACCAAGCCCATGCGCAGATGGTTGAGGTCGGCATCCGAGAGAGCGGCCTGAAAGGTCGCAATCAAGACCGCTCCCTGCTTGAGAATCGGGACTTCCACTTGGCCTCTCCTCCGTTCTGCCTATCGTGGCTCCGCTAGTTTCTCAACCTTATATCCCAACAGTCTTTCCGCCTGCTCGATGCCGCCCTGCAAGTCGCCCACGGTATTCATCTTGCCGAGGTCCACACCGATGGTCACCAGGGTTTGGGCAATTTCTGGCGAAAGGCCTGTGACAATGACCGTCGCGCCGAGAAGCCGCGACGCCTCAACCGTTTGCACCAAGTTGTTCGCCACCGTCAAGTCCATGGCCGCCACACCGGTGATATCTATCACGACGACTTTCGCACGGTTGGTGCGGATTCCGCGTAGCAGCTGCTCCGTTAATTGCCGGGCCCGCTGAGGATCGATGACGCCGATGATGGGAAGAATCAACAGCCGCTCGCGAACCTGCAGCACGGGAGTGGAGAGCTCGCGGATTGCTTCCTGCTGCTGGCGAATAACGCGTTCCCGCTCTTGCACGAAACCGACTGCCACTGTGTTTGCGATGCGGTTTGCCGCTGGCTCATAGGCGTCTAAAATGCGATTTAATTTCTTGAAATCGGTTTGGTATTTCGCGAAGAGAGAACGTGCAAGGACGTCGCGCAGCAGCAGTACGATCCCCACGACTTCGTGGGTTTCGACCCCTCGTGGAATAATGCGTTCCGAAAGATTTCGCGCGTAAGCTTGCAGCGCTTCGAACGCCTCAGTCTCCAGAGCTTCCACGTAACTGTCGTACACCGACGTTGCTTCCGCGAAGATTTCCTCTTTGGTCATCGCGGTGAGCAGGCGCGTCTCCGTGATGCGTACCACCCATTCCTCGCGTAATTGGGTTCGGTTCTGTCGCAAGTGCGCCACAAGTTCTCGAAGCAGCTCTGATGGTTCTTCAGTGCGCTTCTGTTCGGGGTCCGAGGTTGAGCCCTCTCGTTTAGCCATGAAGATTTTCTCCTGGGAGCGGACGGCCCTTTCTCCGAACCAATCCGCCGTCTGAACACATATGGGACTTCATACTCAATACCATCAGAGACCCGCTCTCTCAATCAAGTAAACTCCCGCAACCAGCCTCAGGTAAAGACCTTAGTTCAAGTACCAGTGTCCGGTTATCGACCAACCATGAGTTTCGCCGGCGAAATGCAAAAGATGGCGAAGAGAGATCGAAAGGAGGGAGGGAGGGCGCGCATCATCGGGTAAATACTGTAGGCGCCATGAAATTTATTCCTTGCTACGACCCCACAATCTTTCGAACGTGCTTGCAAAGTCCAGTTTCTTAGCAACTTGTGGGAAACCTGTTTTGGCACTCTGTGAGCATAACAACGACCTGCCAAGCCATCTCATTCCTTCTCGTCCCCGGGAAGCGGAGGTAGAAGCCTCCGAAGACAGGGATTGGAGATCGGGAGCAAGTCCAATCTCGCTTCAACCAAAGATCTAGCGTAGGAGTGGTGTGTCTGCCCTCCTATTGCAGACGAAGAGCGAGGGAAGCGTGGACCCAGCCATCTTGCTTGTGGATGTTGCTTCGGTGAATCGCGAAGGACTGAAATCTTTCCTACAGTCCCAAAAGTGCGATGTAGATTTGGCAACAGATCGTGAATCCGCGCTAAGGATCTGCCTTCAGGTACAACCGGATTTGGTTCTTTTGTACGATACGCTCCCCGACATCAACGGCTTCGAGCTCTGTCGTCTGATCAAAAAGGATCCTCTCAATCAACTCACGCCAGTCGTTTTGGTAAAGCCCTCCCCGGATCAATGGGACATTTACCGCGGGCGGGAAGCTGGCGCAATGGATGTTTGGGCCACCACTCCATCGCTCTGGGATGTGCTGGGGCGAATCCAGACGCTCCTGCGCCTCAAGGTGTACATGGACGAGCAGGCTAAGTCCGCGGTATTTTCCATGGCTCGGAGTGTTGATTCCAAACAGAACATGCGCAATGGCCACTCGGATCGCCTGGTAGTTTACGCGCAGCAGTTGGGAGAGTGCCTTGGGCTTGGAGAAAAAGACCTGCAGGAACTGCGCATTGCCAGTTGGATTCATGACATCGGTAAAATGAATATGCCTGAAAGCATCCTTCTTAAGCCCGGGCCTCTGAATGCGGAAGAAACTAGAATCATGCGGGAGCACCCTGTTATTGGAGAAAAAATCTGCGCGCCTCTGAAGTCTTTGCGCCCCATCCTGCCTGTGATTCGGCATCATCATGAAAAGATGGACGGAAGCGGGTATCCGGATGGCCTTCGCGGTGAGGCCATTCCCCTGAAAGCGAGAATTCTGCAGATCGCTGACATCTACGATGCGCTGACCACCGACCGGCCTTACCGGGCGGCCCTCCCTCCCGAGGAAGCGTTACAGATTCTCTTGAGCGAAACCGAGAACGGCTGGCTCGATACGTCCATGGTGTTGAAGTTCTCACGGATCTGCAGAAGCAGTGAATACTTCCCCGTAAGAGGAAGAACGATGTTGGCCTCCTACTACGCCTAGTGGCTCATCGGTCGTCCGAGTGCCCGGCATCTTCTCGATGTTTTTCAAGCGGATGATAACGATCGCCATTACATTCCCTGGCCACGTATTTGCCATCTGGGACCAAGTGACCGCGTGAAGCAATTCAAATAAGGTAGGGCGTCTGAATCGCGCCCACAGGTGTTTGCCTCCCATATTTTAAGGTAGACACCCGATTGTTTTTACGCGTTGCGAATCCTAAAGATAAAGTCCGACGACACTCGGAGGCATTCCGCCCGTTTGAAAGATCTCCAGGGACTCGCGTGCTGTTTAGGTTTCTGCGAGGACTTGGAAGCTGAGCCTTCGCTGTGCCCTGCACCTATCCGGGTATGTGCTTGGCCGGGTAGGGAACCTACCTGATTTGGGAGGACGAACGTGTGGGCCGATAAGCACTTCTTAGCCAGCCGAAATATTCCTTCGAGGAGGCGCTACCCGCGAGTCGAGGAGACCCACGGAGTCTGGGTCTACTGGAATTGCAACGGAAGTGAGGATACTTCACGAGTCCGAGACTTGAGTACGGGCGGCTTGTTTGTTGAAACAGACGACGTGCGGGACGTTGACGCGACCATCCGGCTTGACTTTCTCGTTCAAGAAGGACAAATCAGGGCCAGGGCCGTTGTCCGGCACGTAAAGCCCGGAGATGGACTGGGGCTAAAATTGACCGCGCTGACTGAGGAGGACGGCCCACGCTTTACAGCATTACTGACAAGAGTTCGCAGTCTACTAACTCGAAATGAATCCGCGGCCACTTCCCCGGTCAACATGCGTTGAAAGAGTAAGAATACGGATGTGTCTCAATACCACGACCCAAGGTAAGCCCATTTCATACGCTCCATTCTTTCAATCGCATCCAGCCAATCTCACTTCTTCTTGCGCTCCTGCTTTTTGTTTAGGTTACCGAATAGGATGGAAACCGTTGCTTTGGATGTTGGCTCGGCGCTCTTTTTCGGGAGGTCGAGGATCAATTCCGTGCTTCCGTCTGCGGCCTTCAAAAGCTTTGCCCCCTCGACGGAAGCGATCTGCTCCCCGTTCCAGACAGTGAGCTCATATCGGCTCCCGGCGTGCCCCGACGCGTTAAACGTCAGTCGGTCCCGCGCTGGGGTCCACGTTTCGGAGAGAATGCGCAGGCCTTGCGAAGTCGCTCCGATTGCCGGCAATCCCGAAGAGTAGCTCAACCCAAAATCATCTCGCGTTCGGATTTTCAGCGAGTTTGATCCTCCGGCAACCGAAATCCTGACGATCACGTGCTGGTCGATGCTGTTGGACTCGACAAGAAACGGCACGCGCCGCCCGTTGAATTCCGCTCCGACAACTTTTGCGCGCAGGCTCAACGCCGGTTGAAATTCTATGAGGCTGGGGGCATCGCTGCTGGCCTTTACTTCCAATGTGATCCCTTCAGGATTCTTGGAATAGCGCAAGTCCAGCTTCTCCGTCCCCACTCGAACGCTTCTAATCCGGAATGAGGTCCAATCGGCGGGAACGTGTGGTGCAAACGTGAGAGTCCCCGACGTGGCGTCCGCCTGCAATCCAAACATGCCGCGCAACAATGGGCTGACCACCATGGCTGCGGACCAGATTTGATGCGGCGAGCTTGTGGATAGCGACTGGTAGTAGGAACCGGAAAGCACTTCCGTGACGTGGCCGAGCGAGCCATCCAGCGCCAGCAGCGCGTTGGCACGCAAATTCGTGTAAGCAGGGAAGGCGCGATGGTAGCGATACTCGCCAACCGCCGCCCAGCCGGTGAAGAGCGGCCAGACCGATCCGAAATGGTAGCCACCGCCGCTGAATTTGGGCGAATGCTCCGAAATGATCCGCATGCCCCAGTCCGTTTGATGATCTAAATCCGCAAGCTCCGTAATCATCGCGTCTGTTTTCGTTTCGTCGAGCAACCCAAACCACATCGGAACAGTGGCCAGAACGCTCGGTTCGTCCACGGCGTGATTGTCTTTGTCTAAAGCGAACGCAAACCGTTTTTTCTCGGCAATCCAGAACGCTGCATTCATCAGTGGTTTCTGCTTGTCGAATGTCTGCGAAAGCGTTTTGCTCGCCTCTTCTTGCCCGGTCAGGTGCGCCAGATTCGCAAGCGCGCGCAACGACTCAATCCCCAAACCCGTCTGATATAACTCTGTTTTCACCGGAAGGAGCGGGCCGCCTTCCACCCAGCCGTGCCCGATTCCTGCATTCTTGGGAAAGCCCTGCTCATCGTACGTTGAGCGCAGAAACTCGTAGGCTTTCCACAAGCTCTTCCACTTTTCTTTCGCAAATGCGGTGTCGCCGCTTTGCATGACGTAATCATTCATCGCGATGATGTATAGCGGCGTGGCGTCCGCTGAAGCGTATGGGTAGGGATAATCCTTGAACCACTGCACAAAACTCGCGCCCTGCGAAATTTCGTGTGGAATCTTGCCGTCTTCCCGCTGGTACTTGCTGACAAACTCGAGCGCCGTGCGCGCACTGGTAAAATCTCCCGCCGCATTGAGCGCGAACGAAGTCCAAAACGAATCGCGTCCGAAAAACCACGCAAATCCAGGACGCTGGCTCTCGCCCGAGGTGCGGTATCCCGCGACTAGCCCCGAGCCCAGGTAAGGATTGTTCACCATTCCCTGGAGCACGCTCACACGCGACCAATCGTATGCCTGCTGAATTTGCGCATCGGGAAGCTCCAAGCTCACCGTCTTTTCCAGGTAATCCCGATAATATTCCGCGGATTCCCGCAGCAAGTCCGTGTAAGAGGCCGTGAGATGCTGATAAGTTTTCTCCGCTCCGGCCCGCCCTTCCAGCGAACCAGCAATGATGATCAGCTTTCTCTCTTTGCCTTTCGCCGTTACCCCCAGCCGAAACGAGCTCTCCTGTGATTCGGAATAGTTTGTCTGGAATTCGGCGCGCGGTTCCGCCGCCGTCGGCGAACCCACCAGCGCCGAAAATTTTCTCTGCTCCTCGCCAAAATAAAAGGCACGCTGCGCGGCCGCCCAGTCCAGATAAGTCGCCCCAAGTGCCGCTGGCCATTCCAACTGAAAATCTCGATGGAAAGCCGCTTCAATCTCCAACGGCTGTTCCGTCTCAACGTCGAGAATGATCACCGCGCCCTGTTCCCGCACCGGAACGAAAAATGTCTCGCGGACCGTGAACGTATCCCCGGCATAGAGAATCGTCGCGGACTCCGGCCGCACGGTCACCGTCCTCGCCAGCGATTCAGCCGCCAGCACTCGCCCTTCGGTATGAAATTTCAAGTGAAATTCGCGAAAAAGTTTCAGCGGATATACCCACGCTTCCATGCGGCCCGATTCATTTCCCAGCAGCCCCGCGCGCATTCCCGTGACCGGCAGAAACTCCCACGGCCGCACTCCGCGCGAAAGCTCTAGCTCGCCTGGCTTCTCTTCCGCCTGCTGGCCCCAGCCGGCGGGAGCACTGATTCCCAGGATCCAAGCGGCTGCCAGGCAGGCTCCCGCCCGCTTCAGCCAGCTCCATTCGAATTGTCTTTGAAAGGGAACAGCTGCTACCGGCGTGATGTGCATTCTGGTGGCCCCCGCTGCGTCGTGTACTTGCATTGCGTCGTTGGCCTTACTATAAAGGAAAGCGCCGGATTCTAGCACGGCGCTCGCAAGGAAAGGTATCGGTTCTTTTGTCTCCCACTCGCCGCGCGTTTCTCCAATCGCTCAGCCGCTCCGCAATTGTCCTCCCGCTGGAGAAAGTGCTCGCCCTCGCGCTTCCGAAAAAGTGGCAGTCAGCATTCCTTTCGCAGGGCACTGCTTCGTCGCAGACGGCCGCTGCGACTGCTGCTCCGGCTCCTGCCACCGACCTTGGCGTTTCCTTCCGGAACGTCGCGCGCGAATCCGGCCTTAACGCCAAAACTATTTTCGGCGGCGAACACAAAAACAAATATCTCCTCGAAACTACTGGCTGCGGCGTTGCTTTCTACGATTACGACAATGACGACTGGCTGGACATTTTTCTCGTCAACGGCTGGCGCCTCGAAGGTTTTCCAGCCGGCCAGGAACCCACCTCGCATCTCTTCAAAAATAATCGCGATGGCACCTTCACCGATGTCACCGCCAAAGCCGGCCTCCTCCATTCCGGTTGGGGACAAGCCGTCTGCGTCGGCGATTACGACAACGACGGCTTCGACGATCTTTTCGTCACCTACTTCGGCAAAAATGTTCTCTACCGCAACAACGGCAACGGCACCTTCACCGACGTCAGTGAAAAAGCCGGAGTCGCCGGCACTGGCAAGCGTTGGAACACCGGTTGCTCTTTCGTTGACTACGATCGCGACGGCCACCTCGACCTCTTCGTCGCCAATTACATCGATCTCGATTTGAAAACTGCCCCCGTTCCCGAATCGGGCCCTTGCCTCTATAAAGGCATCATGGTGGCCTGCGGCCCGCCAGGACTCTCGGGCGGAAAAAATATTCTCTACCACAACAACGGCGACGGCACCTTCACGGACGTCAGCGAAAAATCCGGCATCCTCAGTGCCAATGGCACTTATGGCCTCGGCGTTCTCACCGCCGACCTCGACAACGACGGCTGGCCGGACATTTACGTCGCCAACGATTCCACCGCCAGCGCTCTCTATCAAAATAAAAAAAACGGCACCTTCGCCGACATCGCCATCGAAGCCGGCTGCGCTCTCAGCGCCGACGGCAAGCCGCAAGCCGGCATGGGCATCTCCGCCGCTGATTACGATCTCGACGGCAATCTCGATCTCGTGAAAACGAATTTCGCCGGCGACACGCCTTCGCTCTACCGCAATCTCGGCAACGCCAACTTCGAAGACGCCACTTTCCAGGCCGGCCTCGGCCGCTACACGCAATATCTCGGTTGGGGCTGCGGTTTTTTTGACATGGACAACGATGGCTGGCCCGACATTTTAATCTGCAACGGCCACGTCTATCCCGAAGTCGAGCAACTCAAAACCGAGGCCGGCTACCCGCAGCGCAAGCTCCTCTACAAGAATCTGCGCAACGGACACTTTGGCGACGTTTCCAATGACGCCGGCTCGGGCATCTCCATCCCCGTCGCCGCGCGCGGCTGCGCCTTCGGCGATTTCAACAACGACGGCAATCTTGACATCGTCGTCAACACCGTCAACGATTACCCTCAGCTCCTTCGCTGCGACTCCCGCACCGGCAACAATTGGATCAAAATAAAAACCATCGGCACAAAATCCAATCGCAGCGGCATCGGCGCGCGCATCAAATGCGTCACCCATCTCCCCGGCGAAAAAACTCTCCATCCCCAAATCGACGAAGTCCGCAGCGGCGGCGGCTATTTTTCCCAGAACGATCTGCGCGTCCACTTCGGCATCGGCAAAGCCGAATCCGTCGAGCTCCTCGAAATCCGCTGGCCCAGCGGCCAAATCGACACCCTAAAAGACATCAAGCCCAATCAACTCATTGTCGTCAAAGAGGGCGAAGGCATCATTCGCACCATGCAATTCGACTCTCCCAAAAATTCTAAGCCCGCGAAGTAAGGTTCTCTATTAGATTTAGGCGAGCGGAGTTAACCAGCATGCGTCTCATGAAACTAAAAGCAATTCTACCGCTGACCTCACTCCTCGCCTCGCTCGCCTTCGCCGCGCAGACTCACGATCTTCCCTTCGGTCGATGGAAGCGCGCCTCGAATGAGCCCATCCTCTCTCCCCAAGGCACAACGTGGGAATCGGCCGGTACGTTCAATCCCGCGACTGTCTTGCACAACGGCAAGAGCGCAATGCTCTACCGCGCACAGGACGCTTCCGGCACTTCGCGGCTGGGTTATGCGGAAAGCAGTGATGGCATTCACTTCACGCGAAGGACGGAGCCGGTGCTTTCGCCGGAGACTGACTATGAAAAAGACGGCGGCGTCGAAGACCCACGCCTCCAGAAATTCGGCGACACTTTCTATCTCACTTACACCGGCTACAACAAAAAAGACGCCCAGCTTTGCCTCGCCACCTCATCGGACCTCATTCACTGGGAGCGCAAAGGTGTCATCCTTCCCGCGTACAAGGGCAACTGGAACAAGGGCTGGACGAAATCCGGCGCCATCGTCCCTGGAAAAATCGACGGCAAATACTGGATGTACTGGCTTGGCACCGCCGCCGACAAAACCGATCAGATGGGCCTCTCTTACTCCACCGATCTCCTTCACTGGACCGAAGCCACGCAGACTCCGGTCCTTCCCCGCCGCCCCGGGCAATTTGACTCCCGCGTCGTCGAACCCGGCCCTCCGCCAATCCTCACTCCCAATGGGATCGTCCTCATCTACAACGGCGCCGACGACAAGCTCGTCTATCGCACCGGCGTGGCCATCTTCGACCGCAACAATCCCCGCAAAATTCTCTACCGCTCCGCCGCCCCCATCTTCGCCCCGGAAAAAGAATGGGAGAAGGTCGGCCAAGTGCCAAACGTTGTCTTTGTAGAGGGAATGGTGCAAATGACCCAGAAGAGCCTTCTCTTTTACTATGGCGGCGCAGACAAGTACGTGGGAGTCGCGGAGGCCCCAGCAATCCTAGTAACCAACGCTAGTCACTAACGTGTTTCGAGTTCCGGCTAAATCCTCGGACCTGAACGCTCTTATTTGGCCTTCGTTACGTCCGAAATCTTGGCAATGAACACCGTGTAAGGTTCCATGGGCAATCCGTCCGCCATGCCCGTCAACGGCTTGTGCAAGTCCGTCAGCAACACGCTTAGCTTCGGCGCACTGAACCCCAGCGGCGAAAGATCGAACTGTACTTTCTGCTCCTTCGCCGACATGTTCAGCACCACCAGAATCGCTTCATCTTTATATCGCCGAATATAGGTAAACACGTTGGGATCGTCCCCATTCAACGCCACGTAGTTCCCCTCGAGCAGCGCCGCTTCCTTGTGCCGCATCGCCAGCAGTTGCCGGTAAAAACTCAACACCGAATTGTTGTCTTTTTGTTCCGACGCCACATTGTGCGTCTTGTAGCTCGGCGGAACCGGCAGCCACGGCTTCGCTTTGCTGAATCCCGCGTTCGCGCTGTCGTTCCACTGCATCGGCGTGCGTTCGCCATCCCGCCCTTTTTCCAGCGGCCAGCCCAGCTTGCCGATCGGATCTTGCACTTCGTCTTTGCTCTTCGGGTCGTTGTTCTCCATCCCAATCTCTTCGCCGTAGTACATCACCACCGTGCCACGCAGCGTCAGATACATCGCCGCCATCATTTTCGCAATGTCGTCGTTATGCACTCCGTCCGCATACCGCGTATAAGAACGCATGATGTCGTGGTTGGTGATCACGTACACCGGCCAATGACCCGCGGCATCCACCGCGCCGATATGCTTCCGATATTGCTCCGCCGAGAGCCCCGTGAACCCCGTCATCATCAGGTCCATCGGCATTTGCAACTCGTCGTTTTTCTCCCCGTAATAATCCTTCAGCTCGCCTACGTTCGAGGTCCACGTCTCCCCGATTAGCACCGACCCATACTCGTCCGCCGTGCTTCGCAATTTCCGCATCACGTCGTGCACTTCCGGCAGCTTCTTGTCGTACTTCTCCTCCATATTCGGCCGCCCAAACTTGTCCGTGCCCGGCAGCACTGGATTGTCCGTCAACTTCTCATCCTCGAAGAGCGTGTCCACCGCATCCAGCCGGAACCCCGCGACGCCGCGTTTGTACCAGAATCGCGTCACATCCAGCATCGCCTTCTCCACCGCCGGGTTCCGCCAGTTCAGGTCCGGCTGTTCCGGATAAAAATAATGGTAGTAATACTGATTCGTCTTCGGATCCAGCTTCCACGCCGACAATCCAAATGTCGAAAGCCAGTTGTTCGGCGGCTCGCCAGGCCCCTTGCCATCGCGCCAGATATACCAATCGCGGTGCTCCGCGGTCTTCGACGATTTCGAATCCTCGAACCATTTGTGTTTGTCCGAAGAATGATTCACCACAAAATCCAGCAGCACTCGAATATTCCGCTTTTTTGCTTCCGCCACCAGGTGATCGAAATCCTTCATCGTCCCGTACATCGGATCGATCGCCTCGTAATCCGATACGTCGTAGCCGAAATCCACCTGCGGAGAAGGGAAGCACGGCGTAATCCAAATTGCATCCACCCCAAGGTCTCTCAAGTAGTCCAGCTTCGACGCAATTCCATTCAAATCCCCAATCCCATCATTATTACTATCCGCAAAGCTCCGCGGATACACCTCATAAAACACCGCATGCTGCCACCACTGGTGCCCCTCCGCGTCCACCGGTTTCTGTTGCGCGCTTACAACACTTCCCGCAACGCCAAGGCCAATCATCATCGCTGCCGCAATAATCCATTTTCCAGACATGAGGCGGCCTCCGTCTCTCGGCTTCGGGGCACCATCTTACCCTTTGCTAGGCCAGCAGACGTGTCCAATTTCTCTGTTTCGCTTTTGCTGGTTGGATCGGTATCAAAAAAACAATTCGGATGGGTGTTTCAAACAACGCCCTGCCTCGCGACGGATCTCCCTGCCGCCTCAGAACCCTTCCAGCAGCCACGCATTCGAGCTGCCGCTGGCTTCCCAAATCGCAAGATGCCGCCCATCCGCAGAAGGAATCGCCCAGCCCAGCTGTTTTTCGGGTTCCTGCAGTACTGCTTTTGCTTGCCCGTGCAAGTCCACATTCAACAGCGTCTGCATTCCCGTTGGTGAAGACGCGCTGACCCACATGCTGCGTCCATTCGCCGCCCAATCGAGGCAGGCGATTCCGGACCAGGTCTTCAGCGTGAGAGTCCGCTCTTTGCCATCCGCCAGCGAATAGAGCCGAATTGCCGCCGGCCCTGGAACGCGGTGCTTCTTAGCCATCGCCAGGGTGGATCCGTCCGGCGAAAGTGTCCAGTTTTGCAAATACCATTCCGGCCCTTCAATTCGCGTCAGTGGCTTCTTCTCTCCCGTCACTGCATTGAACGTGAAAAACTCCAGGTTATTCCCCGCGAACTCGCTCAGCACACAAACTGTCGCAGGCGCCCGCGCACACTGAAAATTATTGATGCCCGCATCCTGCAGCACAAACTGTGGCGTCCCTCCCGCCAGCGAAAGCCGCATCATCCGTATGCGCCGCTCCACGTCGCTCGGCTCGGGATTCAACGCGTATAAAATCGCCGTGCTTTCCGCATTCAACCGCGCCAGGATTACGGATTGCTCTCCGCCCACTAGCAGATCGGGAGCCGGCTGATCCACCGCCTGCTTGAAAAGGTGAAACACTCCATCGCGGTCGGAAGTGAAAATCACGGATTTTCCGTCGGGCGTCCACGTATACGGATAATTCCTCCGTTCGTCCAGGCTCAGCCTCTGCAGCGGACTCAGCCGGCTGCCGCCGCCTTCGACTTCCGTGACGTACACACCCGGAGATTCCGCCCCGCGCAGAAAAATCAGCCGCTTCCCATCCGTGGAAATGCTGGCGCGCACTTTGGCGTCCGACCCATTCGTAAGGCGTGTCGGTGTGCCCGAGGTCTTCGTTCCTCGCGGATCAACTTGCACTGCCCACAGATTGGTGTCGTTCTGGCTGCCTGGGGGAAGCTCGCTGAGCGAATAAATTAACCGTCCATCGGGAGTCCAAGCAAGTGCCGAACGCAGGCGTGGGCTGGAAAGAACGCGGCTCAAGTCCTGACCGCCAATATTGCGGATGAGCAGCGAAACCTCCGCGTCGTCCCATCCCAGCTTGTAGCGCGACAGCACAAAAGCGATGCGCCGCCCATCCGGAGACCACACCAGCGCGTCAACATTGTCTCCCGGCTCGCCTAGAATCTTGTGCGCCTGCTCCCCATTCGACTGCATCTGCCAGATTTCCTGGTGGCTGTAGTCGCCCCGGACAAAAACAATCTGCGACCCGTCCGGAGAAACAATCCCGCGCTCCGCGCCATCCATGATTCTGCGGGGCGCGCCACCGAACACCGACACGCTCCATAGACTTGGCTGCTCTGAAGGCGAAGTCACACGCGTCGCCAGCACATGGCTGCCGTCTGGGAACCAGCTGAGGCAGTAAGTGTGCGCAATATCTTTTCCGATGGGGTGCGTCTCCCCCGTGCCCACCTGCCGGAGAAACACTCCCGTCCGGTCCGTAAACGCCAGCATCTTGCCGTCCGGCGAAATTGCCGCGCTGATCACTGGATCGTTCTCCGGGTTGCTGGTCAACCGGCGTTCCACCACGCGAACCGCCGCGACGGACCGGTGCCCCGCATGCCATCCAACCGCGACCCCCACGATCAGGAGCGCCGCTCCCGCCGGCACAATCCTCCAGTAACGGCGCAAACCTGCCACCGGCACGGTTTTCCGCGCAACTCCCCCTCCTAGTGGCCCTCCTGGTGCATGGACTGGCGTTACAAAGCGGTACCCTCGTCGCGCGAGCGTCTCAACATATCGTGGGTTTTCAGCGGAGTCTCCCAGGGCATCCCGTAGGCGCTTGACCGCCGCATTCAGCCCGTGGTCGAAATCGACAAATGTGTCTGCCGGCCACAGCCTGCCGCGCAACTCTTCCCTTGTAACAATTTCACCCGGATGCTCCAGCAGCATCGCCAAAACCTGGAACGGCTGCTCCTGAAGCCTGATTTTTCGCCCATCTCGGCGTAGCTCCCCTGCGCGAAGGTCTGTTTCAAACGGCCCAAAACTGATAACACCTTCGGTTGGATTGTCAGCCACTGGTTAGCCTTTCCCGCAGAGCCTTTAGTTAGATAACGTTCCGAGTTGATGAGAAGTTTCGTCAAACTTCTCCGTCGCCACTCCTGCTATCCATTTGACGCACTGGCAGTTATCTCGTCACCTGCAAATGAGTTGTTCGCCACCCGCCCGGCATTGAGGTACCCGCGCCCCTAACCGATTCTCGCCTCCACCTTGGAGGTATTCGTTATGTTCCAGAAGACGCTCCGGAAGTCACTTTGGTTAGGGGTCGCTCTAACCCTCCTATGTCCAACGGTCTGGTCCAAGGTCCCGGTGATCCAGGAACCACCGGTAACCGTATCCGTCCACAACGATGCGGGCATTCCCCTCGCGGTCTTGCTCCAGGCAGAATCGGAAGCCTCCCGCCTCTTTCGCCAATCCGGCCTCGAACTCCGTTGGCTAAACTGTTCTCCCCCGCAGCTCTTCAAGCAAAACCCATCCGAATGTGCCACTGCCGATTTCCCTCGGCATCTTCAACTCCGCATCGCCAAGCATTCCCTCAACTTGAACGAGTTCGCCATGGGGATCTCCTACCTCTCCGCCGACGGCACTGGTTGCTACGCCAACCTCTTCTACGACCGTGCCCAGCTGATCCACGAAACCAGTCCCAGCCACGTCAGCGTGGCAACCATCCTCGGTCATGGAATCGCCCACGAACTCGGCCATCTCCTCCTCGGCACCAATTCCCACGCCCCCGCCGGCATCATGCGTGCCCGCTGGCAACCCGCCGACCTCGCCAGCGCCAGCCAGGGCCGCCTCCTTTTCTCCACTCTCGAGTCCCAAGAAATGCGAAACAAGTTATCAGCCTGGCTCGCCCAAGAGCGAAAAGGCGGTAGTGGGGCAGTTTCCGATTAGCGCAGCGTTAACCAGGCTCTAGGCCGGACGGCACCAGTAGTTCACATCCTCGTTGTTGATAAATGTATTTAGTTCGTATTTACTGGTACGGATTCTCGTGCCAAACAAAGCCAAACTAATTCTCGGGTTGGCGGTTTTGGTGTTGGTTGTCGTCGTGGGCTGGCCCCTCGCTTCGTGCGAGCTGTCCTATTTTGAGCTGCGTGCTGATCTGCGCGACATTGCCTCGCAAAACGCCGTCCGAATCGGCCTGGCCCCCGCGAGTACCGATGAAGAAATTCGCGCCACTGTCGTCCGCGCCGCCAGGAAGTACGAGATTCAACTGGGGCCCGAGCAAGTGACACTTCAGCACACCGGCACCGCCGAAGATCCGACCCTCTACTTAGCCGCAAACTATGATGTGCACGTAAAGCTGCCACTGTATTCGTTCACTCTCCACTTCACTCCGTCGAGCGCGAGGTGAACCGCTTCACGGCGTTTCGGCTGCCCCCTCTCTATAGGCGGGTAACTGGATCTCCTCCAGAACCACGGCGTTAATCGGGACCTACGACTGAGTGGCGAACAAGAGTGGAGAACGCGCTGTCATCTTGCAATCTCAGAATCGTGTGCGTTTGAGGAATCTGCGCAGCTAAGCAAGGCGCCACACGCGCAATAAGCCGTCGATCTGCAATGCGAGAAGGGCGCCATTCGGTGAGATTGCGAACGCAAACTTATGTTGAGGGAGCGGAATTACTGTAGTGGTGAAAATGATCCTCCGCGCTGCCAAGTCATATACGCAAAGCTCAAGATAAGTGATGCGCGAAGGTCGCTCTTTCATTCTAGTGCGGGAAAATGCAAAGCGTTCGCCGTCACTTGAAGGTCGAATTTGTCCTCCAATCCGATACTCCGAAGAATTGATTTCGGCCACGTCTTCACCAGACCGAATCAGCATAAGTGAAGGACAATCACCACTAATAACTAAGACAGCGTTGCTGATGAACGTAGCTGACTCGCAGCCGGATTTGGCCAAGAGCTTTGCTGTGCTGCTGTTTTGATCGAATAGCTCCGGACGCTTGACCGGTCCGGAATCGTCCGTGCGAAAAACAAAGAGATGCAGCGCATCCGGACGGATACGCGAATCCTTGGAAACGGTAGGAGAGTAAACAACCTGATTATCTGAAACAGTTTCGTGCTGGTGGCCGGGGGTAAGTTTGGACTGCTTCGTGAGGAGTGTGGCAGGATCAAGCACGTCTATTCTTGTAAGCCAACCACGGTGGGTATCATACCAGTCCTGGAATTCGTATAGCGAATGCCCGCTAGGAGACGCTGAAAAGCGGGGCCAGAGATCTCCCGGCACTTCTAATTGTTTGCTAGCGATTTCCTTGAGTTTTACCGAATAGATTTTGACCCATTCATTATCCTGAATGAGGAAGCTCCCGTTCTCCAACGGAAGCAACGCATTCCAATTCCCCGCGTTGCCCCAGGTACGCTGGCCCCTTACGCTGCCATTGGTCGCGTCTAACAGAACGCTGTGAAACACAACCTCGCTGCCCGGAGTGCCGCCGCGCCGCGAAAGCCCAGGGTGATCGTTCTTGCAGTAAAACGAAACAGCCAGAGTTCCGTCATCAAGGAAAGCGACCGAGTCTTGCAGGAAATCGTAGGCACGGAAATCCCGCGCGGCGATTGGGCGCAAGTAGCCAAACGTGCGTAAATCAAGAGACAGAATTGGCTGGGCGCCCTCATTGCCGGAACCAAGCGGATTCCAGAGAAGGGCTAGACAACAGGAAACCAGTACGATCGTGAATGACCTTTGCATTGAGGATAGCTTCGACTCGAAGGCGAACCCATTGTACAACCGTCGCGCCTGCATGTCCGAATGCGAGAAGTGGGAATCCCGGCGTTTCTTGTCGAACGCTTGGCGCGCGTGACTGTGGCTTATTGCTGCGGGTTATCGCTGCAACCCTCGCTTACCGACGTCAGCACGTTGTTTTGGGACGCGATGGCGCAGTCGTAGGTCTGACCGTGCTTGTCGAAGAGTGTGTAGTGCTGGGAACTCGAATTGGGACTTACGTCTGATGCTTTGGTCGAATTGGAGACTGACTGGAAGTCGCGCACCGTTCCGTTGTCCAGCACAAGTTTGCTGGTGCGGTAGTTCTGCGTGGTGGCTACAGTAAAGCCGAATCGCGCACTGGGCACTGGGAAAGTCACATCGACCGTTAGCGGGAAACTGAAGTCTTCGTAGGTGACGTTAGTTCCCTTGCGACTCGAAACCGTTGTCGCAGAGGACAGCTTTGTCTCTAGCGACGTGTTCTGATTAAGGACGGTGAAATTCACGGTATCGAAGTCGATGGCTTGCGTGGCGGAAAAGTCTTGCTGCTGCGAAATGGAAGTTGTGATTCTTCCTCGTGATGTCTCGATGTAGCCTGCAATCGTGTACTGGCGCTTGGATGAAACGCCGATGGTTCCCGTGACGACGGAAGTACCTTGGAGATCCTCTGTCACCTGCGGGGAGGGATCGGTTAGTGTGTTTTGGAGGATACCGCCAGAGATTCGCGTGCTCTCCGGATCGAGGTAAAGCAAGAGAGATGCGGTCACAGCGAAATAATCATCGTCATTAAACACCTTCAACGCGAGGGTGTGGGGCTGTCCATCGTTCAGAAGTGCTGCGAAGGGCGTAAGGTTCACTCGATAGGGAACGAAATTAAGAGTCTGCACGCCAGGGATGGGAGCCCACTGGTCGGGGAGAAAACCTGTGTAAATCCATGGGGACACGGGAGCAACACCGGCTGGCGTACCGTCAATGGTGACCTCTGTTTCGCGGAATGCGGTGTGACCGCAACCGTAGAAGGCATTAATATTGTTGAGGTCATCGGGGAAACAAGCGAACCACTGCTCGTCGTTGATTTGGCTTTGCGCGATTACGTCCAAGTAGACCTGTTCGATATTGCGAGGAAGGGTGAATGTCGTTGCAAGCTGGTCCGTGGGGGTATGAAGGAACGCAGGTTCATTGATACCGCCGTTGCTGTTCACTTGCTTTAGCGGATAAACCGCATCGGCTGGATGTGCTCGATCGTCTTCATGATCGTTCCCGCGCTCGTTATTCCCGTGCTTCGGATAAAACTCGAGTGCAGCACTGCCGGAAATCACTCCTGTGTACGTGCTGTTGACGATGTTCCCGAGAATGACATGGCCCGTCTGCGCAGAGGTGAATAGCGCGCCATAGTCGGTGACGTCGCGCTCAACGTGCCAGGATGGCGAGAGGGTACGTCTCGGCTCCGGTGTGGTGCCGAAATAGAGGTTCACAAATCCCATGTTGACAACGGCTGTGCGGTCAAATTGCCTTCCCGCGGTGACATTAAAGTCCGCTGTGAAGACTACCTTCTCCCACGGGCCAGGACACTGATCGGGGCTGAACTGATAATTGTGGACGTCGAAGTTCACAAACTGAAAATTCGAGAACAACTGCACGACGCAAGGTTCGTGATGTGGGCGCGGCACTGGAGGATCGGCGGTCACCGTGTTTGATGAGCCGATTTGAAAACGTGAGCTATCTTGCGCTTGGCTCGCCCTTGCGCATAGAAGAATCAACAGCAAATACGCACACACAAACATACTTTGACCGATTCGGCCAGATGGGAACATCATGGGCTCCTCTCGCAGAATTCTGAGGTTCATCACTGAAGCTAAGGACACACACATCGCGCGCCGGGGGACGCGGCATGGGCGACATGCTGAGAGAGTGCCGCCCGAAACCATAACGCCGCCGCAGTATACATCAAGCTAGAAGTTCGTCGTGAGAGGTTCGTGATAGATTCGGCTTTTGGATGAATGTATTTTGAGACCTGACCAGCGAATGTAACGACTGAACGAATGGTTGGGCATAGGCGCGTTTCTGAAAAAACGCAACATCCTAGGCGTTGCGTTTCCCGTCTCTTGAATGAACAACTCTGGACAGTTTCCAGCCAAGTAAATCCTTAGACAAACAGTTGACCTCTGCTTGAACAATCTACTACGCATCGACGGGCCGAATCGCATCTTATAACTGCATCGTGAAGAACCAACTCCCCGGAAAGCCCTCTGCCCGAAGAGGGCTTGTGTCCGAAGCGACCATCTTCGAGACACGGTGCAGTTACACATCTGGGTCGAAATATAAGGAGAAAGAAAGTGAACAACAATTCAGGCAAGAGACGCTGGAGCAGGAAAACCACCCAGAGCATCCTTCGTGGATCGGTGGCAGCTCTGGCGGTTCTGGCCGTGTCCGGCATTGCCTCCGCTCAAGAAAAAGGTCAAGACAAAAAGGATGAAATCACGAGCCCAACCACTCCTGCCGTCATTACTCCCCCGGCGGGGAACTCCGCATTTTTGGTGGGCCACGCAGTGGGTACGCAAGGCTATGTTTGTCTGCCCACAAGCACAGGCGCTTCCTGGACCGTCGTCGCTGCTCGTCCGGAAGCTACCCTTTTCACGAATATCTTCGGAGAGGCCGTCCAGATCATCACCCACTTCCTGAGTCCCAATACAAATCCTAACCAGTTCGCGCCAAATCCGCTGCCCTTCGGCAGCCCGACATGGCAGAGCTCCCTCGATAGCAGCAGAGTGTGGGGCCAAACGACACATTCAATCGCAGCGGGCTCCGATCCGAGTTGCCCGAACGCTGGCTCGATTGCCTGCCTTTTGCTGCAGGTCATCGGGTCGGAGCAGGGGCCGGCTGGCGGTAAACTTTTAACCAAAACTACATTCATCCAGCGTCTTAACACCAACGGCGGATCCGCTCCAGCTACCGGATGCCTTCTGACGGCCGACGTGGGCAACCAGGCCCTCGTGCCTTATACTGCCGACTACTTTTTCTCCCGAGCGGAGCGCGCGGACCAGTAAAAGCATTTCCTTTCTCTACGCCGAAATGCGCTTTGCACACGCGGAGTCGCACCAGTGTTGGTGCTTTCCGCGTGCCCGCTCTCTACTGAAACAACGGGAACGCCTTTCCAGACCTTTGACTTGGTTTCAGTCCCGGTGAGTTGGCGAGAAGACAGGTTGCGGCAGTGTTTTCGTCCAACGATCCAGGTCAAAGCGCGTGGCGCGATCGTGCCTTCGGCGTGAATCGTGCCACTGCCATCCTTCACGCAGTAGCTAATCGTCCTCTCGTGAACA
>Ga0137403_10002916_pt1 | contig 20704 bp, 18 predicted proteins | sample CZOMad2_1_16fung_FD_122057 | JGI IMG/M metagenome (GOLD analysis project Ga0137403, IMG submission 122057) | Vadose zone soil fungal communities from Angelo Coast Range Reserve, California, USA - CZOMad2_1_16fungal (Hybrid Assembly) | ecosystem: Environmental > Terrestrial > Soil > Vadose zone...
CGGAGTCCGCCTCTTCTCCGAGGCCTTCGACAAACTCCTCGCGGCGGTAGAACAGAGCTCGAAGACCAAATGAGCCCCAAAGTAGGAGTTCAGACCTAGAAACTTATCGCGGTCCCGGCGGCAGCGGTGAAGACCAACCTGGAAGATTGGCGCGCCTGCGACAAAAACGTCGCTTTTAGCAGCATGACGCTTCGCGGGACAGGCTTACAAAGGTGGACCGAATAGCGGAGCATTTCTCCAGGTCAGGTGCGACGATGCCGTGGACCTGCCGTTACCCGGACAAACGCACACCTTCGGCGTGGTCAAAGGGGCGCAGGCCGGGGAGATTTCCAGGTCCTCGCGCAGCGTGGCCGCCGCGCCTTGCGCGTCCACTTGGTAAAGATCTGGCGGCGGGGCTAGCCCACCTGTCGGCCAGGTTTCATCAAGCCCTAACCTGAAATTCCGCCCCGGCATACTAGACTGGTTTAAGCTATAACCACCAAAAGCAGTAGCCGTAGTTATAGAAACGATTTAATATTGGCTATCGAGCGTGTTTCGTGATGCGTCCACCACATCGCGGGCACTCCGGGCCGGAACGGTCAAGACGTAGATATGGCGCAGACTGAAGCAATGCCCGCAATACAGCAGCCACGGATTGGCAAGGTAGCCGATCCCTGCACCATGGTGATTTTTGGCGCGAGCGGCGATCTGACCCGCCGCAAGCTGATTCCGGCGCTCTACAACCTGGCGAAAAACGACTTGTTGTCGCGCGAGTTCGCCGTGATTGGCGTCGCACGCACGCCCATGTCGGATGGGGATTTCCGCAAGAAAGTAACGGAAGACATCCAACAATTCGCCACCGACAAGGTGGATCCCGATATCTGGAAATGGATCGTTGGCCACCTGCATTATCAGAGCGGAGACATGGGCGACAAGAACCTTTACGTGCACCTGAAGGATTTGCTCGACAAGGTCGACCAGGAGCATTCAACTCACGGCAATCACATGTACTACCTGGCCACCGCCGCTGACTTTTTTGGGCCGGGCGTTGAGCATCTGGCGGAAGTCGGATTGATGCAGGAAGACAAAGAGCATTGGCGGCGGGTGGTCATCGAAAAACCTTTTGGACACGATCTCGAGTCCGCGAGGTTGCTGAACCAGCAGTTGCTGCGGGTAGCGAGTGAGAAACAGATTTACCGTATCGACCACTATCTGGGCAAAGAAACGGTCCAGAACATTTTGGCGCTGCGCTTCGCCAACGGAATCTTCGAGCCCGTCTGGAACCGGCGCTACATCGATCACGTCCAGATATCTGTTGCGGAAACAGTCGGAGTAGAAAAGCGCGGCGGTTACTACGACAAAGCCGGCGCGCTGCGGGACATGGTGCCCAACCACATCATGCAACTCATCAGCCTCACCGCGATGGAGCCGCCGGTATCCTTCCGCGCCGATTCCGTCCGTGACGAGCAAGCCAAAATTCTGCATGCCATCCAGCCCATGAGTTCTGAAGACGTTCTGACTCGGACCGTGCGCGGTCAGTACGGCGAGGGTATCGTGGACGGCGAACGTATGCCCGCCTATCGAAGCGAAGCCGGCGTGCCCCCGGATTCCAAGACTGAAACCTTCGTCGCCATGAAGCTCCTGATCGATAACTGGCGCTGGGCCGACGTTCCCTTTTACTTGCGTACCGGTAAGCATCTACCCAGCCGAAGCACGAGCATTGTCATCCAGTTTCGCCGCGCTCCTTTTGTGTTATTCCGTGACACGCCGGTAGAAAATCTGATGCCTAACCAACTGGTGCTGAATATCCAGCCGCAGGAAGGTATTTCTCTCCGCTTCGCCGCCAAAGAACCTGGACCCGCCATGCGGTTGGGCGCAGTCAACATGAGCTTCGAATACAACGATTACTTCAAAGCCGTTGCCAGCACCGGTTACGAGCGACTGCTGCACGATTGCATGATCGGCGACGCCACCCTGTTCCAGCGCGCGGACATGGTTGAAGCCGGGTGGTGCGTCGTCAGCCCTGTGCTTGATGTGTGGAGAGCATTGCCCGCGCGCAATTTTCCCAACTACGCCGCCGGCACCTGGGGTCCCAAAGAGGCAGAAGATCTGCTGGAACGCGATGGCCGTCACTGGAGGGATTTCGAGAAATGATTTTGGCAGGCGACATTGGAGGTACCCACGCTCGGTTGGCATTTTTCGATGCCGTGGACGGCCGCTTCAGCCTGGTTTCCGCTTCCATCTTTCCCAGTCGCGATTACTCCGGCCTGGACGAAATCGTGGCCAAGTTCGTGGATACGTCCAAGCTGCATCCCGACACAGCCTGCTTTGGCATTGCGGGCCCGGTGCGCAACGGGCGGGTAGAGGCGTCGAATCTTCCCTGGATCATTGAATCCAAGCGCCTGGCCGACGAACTCAAGATCAAGAAAGCTTTCTTGATTAATGATCTCGAAGCCAATGCCTGGGGCATTCCCGCTCTCGACGCCAAAGACGTGGTCGCACTCAACCAGGTCAAGGGGCAGCCGGTCGGCAATCAAGCGGTGATCGCCGCCGGAACCGGACTTGGGCAAGCCGGAATGTATTGGGACGGCACCAAATACCACGTTTTCGCCTGCGAGGGCGGACACGCGGATTTCGCGCCGCGCACCCAACTGGAGGTGGAGCTGTTCAATTATCTTCATACCCGCTTCGGTCACGTCAGCTACGAGCGAATCGTTTCTGGTCCGGGCCTAGTCAATGTTTTCAGCTTTCTCCGCGACACCGGGCGCGGCGCGCCTCCGCCGTGGCTCAGCGACGAAATGTCCCAGTCCGACCCGGCAGCGGCGATTTCCCGAGCCGGTATCGAGGGCAAATGCGGGCTATGCGAACAGGCCCTCGACTTGTTTGTCTCGATCTACGCTGCCGAAGCTGGTAATCTGGCGCTCAAGATTATGGCCACCGGCGGGATTTATCTGGGCGGCGGGATCGCTCCCAAAATGCTTTCCAAGCTCTCCGGGCCATTGTTCATGCAGGCCTTCACCGGCAAAGGCAGAATGCAAGCCTTACTTGAAGCGATGCCGGTCAGGGTGATCACCAACGACCGGATCGCGCTGCTGGGCGCCGCTCGCTGCGCGCTGGTCAAAACAGCGGGGCTGTAAGAGATTCAAACATGCCGGCCCAACCTGAAATTCGAATTCTGAAGACTGCCACGGATTTGTTTGAAGGCGCCGCGGCCGAGTTCGCGGGCCAGGCCTCCGCGGCGGTGCGGGCCGGCGGAAAATTTACCGTGGCCCTCTCCGGTGGTTCGACCCCCAGGACGCTGTATTCCCTGCTGGCCACAAAGCCCAACATCCCGTGGGACAAGATTTTTATTTTCTGGGGAGACGAGCGCCACGTCCCTCCCGACCAGCCGGAGAGCAACTACCGTATGGCCAATGAGGCTCTCTTGTCCAGAGTTCCCGTACCGGCGGAAAATATTTTTCGTATTCACGCCGAGGAAAAAGATGCGGCCGCAGCCGCGCTGCAATATGAACAGACCCTCAAGGATTTTTTTCACTTGTCTCCCGGCGAGTTTCCCCGCTTCGATCTGATCTTCCTGGGCGTCGGACCCGACGGACACACCGCTTCCCTCTTTCCTGGCACCTCGGCCCTGAACGAAACCAAGCGTTGGGTGGTCTCCAACTGGGTACCAAAATTCAAAACTGACCGCATCACCTTCACTTTTCCAGTTTTGAATGCTGCGGCGTGTGTGATCTTTCTGATGAGTGGAGCAGACAAAGCTGCGACTCTCCAGGAAGTGCTGGAGAACAACAGCGCGAACCTGCCATCCCAAAAGGTGCGCCCGGTCAATGGCAAATTGATTTGGCTGGTGGATGAGCCCGCGGCAAGAACCCTGTCCCGCCGCCCCAGTTAACGCCCCTGCTGCGTCGTTTGAGGACGGCCGCCGATCGCACGGGAATTACAACTCATGTTGATCAAAGAACTCTGGCGCTATCCGGTAAAGTCCATGGCCGGCGAACCACTGGATGTTGCCGACATTACCGCCCACGGCATCGCCGGCGACCGGATCATCCAGGTACGAAATGCCAGCGGGCGAATCTTCTCGGCGAGAACCCGGCCCGAGCTGCTGCGGCATAAGGCTATGCTGACCGCGAGTGGCGATGTGCTGGTGGACGGGCACCCTTGGGATGCAAAGGATGTCGCGCTCGAGGTTGAGAAGGCGGCAGGCACGGGAACCCGCCTCGTCCGCAGCGACGAGGATGACCGTTTCGACGTGCTCCCCCTGCTGGTCATGACGGATGGCGCGTTTGCCGCTGTAGGCTACGACCAGCGGCGCTTTCGTCCCAACCTGGTCATCGGAGAGGTAGAAGGACTCTCCGAGCGACAGTGGGAAGGGGCGCGACTACGCATCGGTGAAGTCGTCATCGGCATGGACGATCTCCGGGCCCGCTGCATCATGACGACCTTCGACCCTGACTCCGGCGATCAGGACCTGGGGGTGTTGCGTCGTGTGCAAAGGGAGTTCGGCGGCGTACTCGGACTCAACAGTTATGTCATAACTTCGGGTCGCGTCGCGGTTGGCGACCCGGTCGAACTGATCCCGCGATCATGAGCCAGGTCGGTGATGTCGTCTTTCTGGGAGTCGATCTGGGCTGGTATGGAAAACCGAGCGGCCTGGCTTCGATCGGAATCAACAGTAATGGTCTGTACCTACGAAGCGTGACTCGCCTGGAAAATCCTGACGAGATTCTGCGTTGGATCAAGAGCGAACCCGGAAATGGCAGTGCGGTCATCGCGGTGGACGCTCCTCTTCTGATCTGCAACCCAACGGGAATCCGCGATGCGGAACGTGAAATGAACCGCCACTTTCGCCGCTACCACGCCGGGTGCCATGCCGCCAACCTCGGCCGCCCTTTTGCTCAAAACGTCCTGTCCTTCAGTCGGAGGCTCGCGGACCTGGGCTTCGGCCACGGCGCGAAAATGAGCGCCCGGGAAAGAGGCCGATTTCAAATCGAAGTGCATCCCCACGCTGCGACCGTGAATCTCTTCGACCTGCCTCGTATTGTCAAGTACAAGCGCGGCCCGCGGGCATCTCGGGCAAAAGAGCTGCGCCGCTTGCGCAGGCTGATGCTCTCGCGTCTCCCGCTGCTTCATCCCGCACTGTCGTTGCGTCTGCCTGGCGTACCTAACACTGGCAACCTGAAACCCGTCGAAGACCAGATCGATGCCGTGCTGTGCGCCTACATTGCAGCTTATTGGTGGTACTGGGCGACCCGGCGGAATCATATGTATGGCTGCAGTGAAACGGGTTACATCGTGGTGCCCGAGCGCACGAGTGCTGAACCATCCCCGGCCAAATGAGTCAAGATTGGGGCCCATCAATACATTCGAGCCAGTGAGAATTGATATTGGACAGGTCTTGATCTTGAGTGGAGCAGCGCTTTAGGGCCGCATTGAAGGCGCGTTTCCGTGCGGCTTCAGCCGCTGAGGTACCTCGCCGGCTAAAGCCCCACGCACACCGAGTTTTATGCAGGCCTGAAGGCCTGCTCCACCTTGAAAACCTTCTCCGTGGTGTCAGATGACTACCGCTTCGAACGATTCATTCGAACTGACGCGGCACCTAATGTTCCGAGAATCACTGGATCTCAATCGAGATCACATTGCCTGCAGCGTCACCGGTTTGCCGGTAATTGAGTGCGACTCTCTGTTTGCTCCACGAGCAGGAGAACGAATCGGCTCCAATCAGCAAGACCTGCTTGCTGTTCCGTACCTGCATCTTCCACTTCTTTTCGCCGGAGACAACTGTCAGGGTAGCTGCGGGCGGCAAGGAACAGTCGACACCTACGATGGTTCCTTTGAGAAAACCTGGTGGTATCTGGCTTGGAACTTGGTTCACGCCTGGTTCGCGCGTCAAGCTCTGCTCGATTCGTATCGATCCGTTGACCGGCGCTTCTCCGACGTTCCCCGGTCTGGTCCCGGAGTCCCCGGCCAGCCGTTCCTGCATCGCCGTTCGGAATTCCTGCGCTTGTGCCAACGACTCGCCGGCCCGGGTCGCCACCTCCGGATTGCCACTCTTGGTCAGGACCTGCAATATCGAAATTGCCGGATCAGGCTCTCGGTTGTTCAGGTACATCTGAGCCAGATTGAATTGATATTTCTCGTTTCGCGGGCTCAGAGACACCGCTTTCTGCATGGTGACGAGGCCCATGGCTGGATCTCCCCCATGCATCTGGGCGAATGCCAACAACATGTAGGGGTCGGCAAAGGTGGGATCGAGCGCGATGGCAATATCGAGGTGCTTGATCATCTCTGGCAAATCGGACGGGTCGGCGAAATCGCCCTCTCGGCTCATCAAGAGCGCGGAATAGTAGTGCACCCGCGGGTCCCTGGAATCGGCCGCCGCTGCACGTTTGAAGTATTCCGCGGCCTGGCCAAAATCCCGCTTCTGCAGGTACGCATAACCCAGACCACGGCAAGCTGCCGCATGATTTGGCTCGGCGGCGAGTATCTGCCGGAATTCCTCGATGGCCTTCTCGCGGTAATCGAGAGAGTGCAGATGAATATCGGCGAGTACGGCGCCGCTATCCGCCGGAGTCAGCGGCCGCGCCCCATATTCCTTACTGACAATGTTGGACGGGGTTGGTATGGGGAAGTATTTGAACCGGCCGCTGCTCACGTAGTTGCGCAAGGCCCCGTCGAACGCCGCTGCACTAAGACCCAGGCTTTGCTGGATGGCATCTTCGACGGGTACGTTCTTGTCGATCTTCATTTCGAAGTAAGCAGAAAGCTTGGGAATAAGGTTGTTGTCGTAGAGATAGTGCACCACCATGCCCGATTCCGCGTAGAAGACGGTACGATGACTGCCGTTCTCGTTGTAGGTTGGAGAATTTTTCCCGACCCGGAAAAGATCGGCAACCTTCATCATGCCGTCCCGCTGCAACTTCTGGTACTCATATTCCGGGACCTTGCCCACGCGGGCCTCTTTGCTGTCCACTTCGATGCTGGAAAAGTATTCAGCAAATCCCTCTTCAAACCAGGGATCCACTTTCGCGGTAAGGACTCCATTCATGAGCTGGTGGGCATATTCATGGAAGACCACAACCCACGGATTCTCCGTCGACATGTCGAGCATGATGAAGCTGCGGTCCTCGCCGCCCTGAAATAACCCGGCCAACTGCACCGGCTTCCCGTTCCACAAGGGGGCAAATTGTCCGATCTCTTTGCTATTGCGGAAGGCAACAATTTGCAGCGGGATGGGGAGATTTATGTTCGCCTTCGTCATCAGGGCGCCGAAGACGGCCCGCATCTGTTCGAAGCGCATCGCGGTCTCTCGCCCGCGCTTTTCTCCCGCATCGGTCACGACAGAGAAATGCGGAGACTGAATTTCAATCCACTGGGAGTCGCTGGCTGATGCCATCGGAACCGCGCTCAGGGTGAGCGCAAGCAGGACCTGCGGACGGACAAACCATCGCAGATGAGAGCTCACAGGCAGAAACTCCCGATGGATAGTAGCTTACCGCGCAATCCGATTTTCCGCTTCGGAACCCCTTCAGAACACCGGCACCAGGTTGTGTTTCTTGGAATACATCTTGCGATCCACGGTGCGCAGGACATCCTCGGCGTCGGATCCGGTGACATAGGGCGCCAGGGCCCAGCTGAACGAGAGCTCGTAGTCCTTCTTGCTGGCCAGGTTCCACTGGTCAACCTCCCGTAGAATTCGCTGCACCGGAAAATCAGCCTGCTCCTCCGTGGTGTCCGGCATCATGATCAGAAACTGGTCTCCACTCTGGCGAAACGCCAGGTCGGCGCCGCGAAACACAGATTTCAATATCTTGGCGAAGTCGACCAGGACTTTGTCGCCTTCGAGCGCTCCGAACTTGGAGCTGAGGTCGCTGAACCCGTTCAGATCAATTGCCATGAAGGTCAGGCCGCTGCCCACCCGGTTGGCGCGCGCCACTTCACGCGGCACCAGCTCATTCAAAGCCCGGCGGTTCAGCAGTTGGGTCAGCGGGTCGATCAGGGACAAGCTCTCCAGCCGCTCGTTCAAAACCAGTTCCCGAATCAAGGCCAGGCGCGTGTTGTTCAGAGTGTTTTTCTGCGACAACAGGTAAATATTGAACAGCAGAATCAGCGAAATTAGTCCGAAAAAGAGTTGCGGCAGGTAGGAGTGTTCAACGTGAACCACGCGCTGCGTCCACACCAGATTCGGCACCAGCAGCGCCAGCAAGCCCGAGGTCAACACCAGGATGACCAGAATTCCAATAGACCAGAGCTGAAAATCGCGCCCGGAAAGCTGCTGAATCTGCTGCTGGATCTCGTCCGCACGCACCAGCATGGAGGGTTGCGTCGTACGTTCTTCATCAGATTGCGGCATTCCCCCTCCTTCGGACGCACTCGTTTCCCGGACCTGGAACACTCGTCCTTAGAATTTGTACTGCAATCGTGGTGGGGAAAGAGCGGGAAAAAGGCTTTCTACGGTTACGTTCGTAATCTAGCTTGCAAAGCGAACAGCGCGAACTTCGTAGCGCCGGCGCCTCGCCGGCTGTCGGGTGGGCGTCTCGCCCACGCCGGAACCTAGACAGTGGGGCTGCCCTCGCGGGCGGGGCGCCTGCGCCACGCTAACCAGATGCTTCAGGCGTAGTCAACGTCCACCAGCACGTTGTGTCCACTTTCCTTGCGGAAAGTAACGTCGACTTTCTGGCCTACAGGGAGGGCATTCCGCATGTCTCCCTCAAGCACCAGCAGGTTCGATGCGCTGCCACCGTCAGACAAGGTCACGATGGACTTGTTGGGCTGGCCCACCCCGGATTCAAAGAACTGGACGCTCTCCACTTTGCCCCGCTGCCTGAGCCCGCCGGAGACAGTTGAGGCTACCGTCGAAGAGCTTGGCGCCCCCGACCGTTTTTTCCTCAGCTCGATAAGGACATTCAAGCCCACGATGCCCGACATTGCGGCCAGGATCAGGGACATGAACAGCCCGTCCACTGTAGTGATCGAACCGTAGAGCACGATCCACGCAATGCCCAGTAGTGGAATGAGTGCCAGAAGGACGGAGATGAACAGCATCATGATTTTTTCCGGACGAGCCCGCCGCCAGCCGAAGTCACGGCCAACAGATTAGCAAAAAATCACCCATGGTTCACCTGGCAGGCTGTTTGTGGGAAGAAAGGTTTCAAGTTTTCAAGGATGACGCTGTGAAGGCTTTGAAGCCTTGAAACCTGGACTTTGAAAACCGGAGTCATGACCGGGACCCGAAGGGCTGAGGCGGGAAAAAGGCTGCAAAACCTTGCATTTGGTTCTCAAGCCCTCTTTTGGGATATCCCGTAAGTAGCTGATGATTAAAGACCTATCCCAATGACTCCAGAGACTCGATCCCGGCAGCCTAATTGCATTCTTCGGGATGGGGCGTGATCCCAGGATCATCCGGCGCTTTCCCCTGAGCCAGCCAAGAGTCCGACCCCTCGAGGAAACGATGGCGTACAAGGAAACGTTTTGGATGGCTTGCGACTCAACCGAACAGATGCGGGCCGAGTATGGCCCCTTTCACACTCGCGCCGAGGCCGAACACGAAGCCAGAAAATTGGGCTTCGGCTACCTGCTGCGCTACGAACACATCATTGGCGATAACGAAGACATCCAGGAAGTCCGCTGCATCTTTGTTGAGCTGCCTGCCGGACCGGTCGCCGTCCCTGCCCGCCTGATTCGGAAGCTGCACACCCGCTGCGCCACCTGCGGCGAAACGGCGATTCATGATGAAGCCTGGCAGGCCGAGGTATGGGCCGACATCCACGAATTTGAGCATACCCGCCACCGGGTTCGTCTTTTCGAGCAAACCCGGGCAGACGGGCTGAAGGAGATCGCCGACTGGCGCGACACCTGCGCGTGAGCTCGGGTTTCTTGCGGGACTAGGGAAGGATTGACAGCAGTCAGTTGACTAGAACCACAATTCCCCGCTTGGATTTTCAGACTCCAAGGGAGGGACTCATGCGTTGGCCCTCTCTGTACGTATGCGCAGTCCTTGGACTGTTGGTTATGGACTGGCTGTGGCGGTGGTAGTTCATCGTCCTCCATGCCCCGCATTCCCCCGTGATTAAGAGAAAGCATTGAAGTAAAGCCGAATGCTGAGCGTCAATATCGGGTAGGCCGGTGGTCCCCATTTCTCACGCATATGGGAAGAAGCGGGGGCGGTAACGATCAAAGATTCGTAGATACTCAAGATCAAGCCTTCGGAACGCCGGTCATGGAACCGCCCGCATCGCCAGCTCTTCCCGCCATCTCTCGCCACCGTGCCGGGCAACATAGGTAGCTAGCTCCAGGCGGCTCCAAACGCCGAGTTTGTCGAAGGTGTTGCGCAAGTAATTTTTCACTACCTGTTCAGTGGTGCCAATGGCCTTTGCAATTTCGGTTGGTCTGGCCCTCCCAGACCAGGGCCGCGACTTGCATTTCTTTTGGAGTTAGCCGCTCACGGGTTTGCATGATTTCATATGCTCCTTTGCGAACATAGCGGTTGCCAGCTTGACCCGTTTTCTGCAGTCGCGGGTGCCCGCCCGCAGGAACAGGGTCCGCAGATGTTGTTTCACCGTCCTCGTGCTGATGTTCAGTTAGGCCGCGATATCCTTATTGCTGCAGCCCTGCACCAGCAACTGCAAGACCTGTTGATCCCGCGGTGTAATCTTGATCTGGTTCAGACTTAGCATGGTGTTTCCTTGCCGGCCGCAACTCTTGGCTGCAGTCGCGATTGGGAGCATAAAAAGCAACTCATTCGCCAAAGCTTCGCCATACCACACGAAGGGACAAAGCCTTGTGAATGCCGCATTTTGGTCTATAACCCTTGGGCGCGGACTCTTCCGTTCCGCCTGAACTGGGAACGCCCGTCCCAAAACAGGCCCGATCACGGATAGAATCGCCTGCAGGAGATACATCAGTGCGCGTTTTGGTGGTTGAGGACGAAATCCGACTGGCCGAGAACGTTGCCCGCAGCTTGCGGGAGAGCGCCGGCTACGCTGTGGATGTTGCCTCCGATGGCCAGGAGGGATTGTTTCTGGCGGAATCGAACACCTACGACGTGGTGCTTCTTGACCTCATGCTGCCCAAGCTGGACGGAATGGAATTGCTGGGCAGAATCCGCCAGTCCGGACAACGCACTCCAGTCCTCGTGCTGACCGCCCGCGACGATAAGGAGTCCGTCATTGCATTGTTGAACGCTGGCGCCGACGACTACCTCACCAAACCGTTTGACCTGGGCGAACTGCTGGCGCGCACCAAAGCCCTGATCCGTCGAGGCAAGGGTCAGGCTTCTCCGGTAGTCACCATTGGCGATCTTGAGCTGAACACGGTCAACCGTACAGTGCAGCGTGGTGGCAAGGCCATCACGCTGACCGCCATGGAGTATCGCGTGCTCGAGTATCTGGTGCATCGCCCCCGCGCAGTGGTTTCGAAGACCGAGCTGTTGGAGCATCTCTACGATTACAACTGGGAAAAATTCAGCAACGTGATTGAGGTCTATATTTCCGGGCTGCGACGCAAACTGAATGAGGGCTCGTCGCGACAACTGATCCGTACACTGCGGGGACAGGGCTACATGCTGCAGGATTGATTTTGGAAATGGATTCCGAAAGCAAAAACATGCAACGCGATTCCATCCAGCGGCGGCTGATTGCTTCAGTACTGCTCTCGCAGTCGATCCTCACCGTCGGCCTCATGGTGATCGGCGTGATTGTCACTTACTGGCGCCTGCTCTCCACTCTCGACGTAGCCATGCAGGCCCATGCCACCAGCGTGGCGGTGTTGGTGCGCTATACCGATGACGGCAGCGGGCATGTGTACTTCGACAACAGCCTTCTGCCCGAGTCGATCGATCCCAATCATCCCGATCAGTTCATGGTCTGGGCCGACCGCACGGGATATCTGACGCGTTCGGAAGACTGGCCCGAGGGTCTCCAGTTTCAGCCGGGCCCCAGCCAGCACTGGAATTTCTCCTGGGCTGGAGTTCCCTACCACGGTGTGCGCATGTCCCATGTTCCCGTGCTGGACCGGCCCGATAATGCATCCGTCAAGCCGCAAACCCTGACCATCGTGTACGCCTCACCCACCGTGCGAATACGGCAGCAAGTGAAGGCGGCGCTCGCCGCCATCACCGCCGCCAGCTTGCTCATGCTGGGTGCAACCACCTGGCTGGCCTCGTGGAAAATTCGGCGCGGTCTGTTGCCCTTGCAGATTCTGGCGCGCCAGGCCTCGCTGGTTTCCACCCAGAGTTGGAAGCTGCAGCCACCCAAAGAAGCCGAGGACATCGAGGAACTTCGCCCTCTGACCGAATCCATGACCCAGATGCTGGCCCGGCTTGAGTATTCGTTCAAGCAGCAGAGGGAATTTGTGGGCAATGCCGCGCACGAATTGAAGACGCCGGTGGCGGTGCTGAAGTCTACACTTCAGTCTTTGCTGCAGCGGCCTCGAAGTTCGGAAGAATATCGCGCCGGCTTACAGGCATCCCTGGAAGACCTCGAGCGGCTGGAGCAACTCCTGCAGTGGATGCTTCGCCTGGCCCGCGCCGAACAGTGGGCGCAGAATGGGCAGCAGCGCGAACTCGAGATCATTGATATCAACTCCACCTGCGAAGAAGCAGTAGGGCGAATTCGAAGCCTGGCCCAGTCCCGCAACACCAGCATCCATCTCGCCACCAACGGCCCGGTTCTTTTTCGTGCCGACCCCGAAGACTTGCAATTGGTGTGGACGAACCTGCTGGAGAATGCCGTCCGCTACAGTCCCGAGGGATCGTCGGTCGAAGTCGCAGTCGCTCGCGCGGGCGAGAAGGCGCAGATCACGTTTCAGGACCATGGCGCCGGTATTTCCCCGAGCGATCTGCCCCGTATCTTCGATCGCTTTTATCGCGGAGACCGCTCTCGCACCCGCGCCACCGGCGGCTTTGGCCTAGGCCTGGCCATCGTTAAGGCCCTGGTCGAAGCTTACGGCGGATCGATCGCCGCCGAAAGCACGCCGGGCGAGGGCACGCGCATGACCGTGGAATTGCCCATCCCCGGGCGAAAGTCGAGCGCAACCGGCTAGAGCAGAAGCGTTCTTGGTGAGCGACTGAATGATAGACAAGATGACGACTGAGGGCAGCAAAATCCAAAGGGTTGAAATTACCTGCGATGAAAGCATCGCATAGGCGATGGCAATTCCAGCCACTGCGGCCACACAACTAACCGGGACAGCCGGATGCAAGTTGCCGTCTTTGTCGCTAGAACCTGTTCAAGAGGTAAAAGCCGCTCGCCGCGATGAAAGTGCATAACTTTGCACATCGCCGCTCAAGGAAAATGAAGCGATGGTCTTCCGATCCGTGTAACCGCACCTTTTCGGATCAGTTTCTGAATCGAACCTCACGAAGCAAGCCTTTTAATTTACAGTTACTTGCGGTCGCCTTCGAACCCCATTCCTCATCTTGACATCAAAACGCTGGTAACTTCAGCGCACGCTTTGAAGAGGGGGTTTGGATTGTGGATTGCATTACAATAGACTTCCCGGGATCCCTCACCGGCTGGCGGGGTATCGACCTTGTGACCCAAACTGCTACCAGCCCGCAACGTAAGCCTCAGCTTGACGAGGCGTCGTTTCAGCAGCTGCTCTCGGCCGCTTATGTGCTCCAGCAGCACAACGACCGCTTGCGGGCAAAGGGGTTCCAGGCCGACTTCGCGGAAAACCTGTCCGCGATTGTAGAAACCCAAAAGCTGATTCAGACTCTGCAACTGGATCTGGCAGCTGCGTCTGAACTTGTCGCCGAGAGAGTGCAGAAGGTCACCAACGCCTCGGGTACAGCAATCGGCATCCTCGAAAAGGGTGAACTCGTTTATCGTGCCGCTACAGGCAGCGCCGCTATTGACGCGGGAACCCGCGTAGCACCTGCTTCCGCGCTCTCGGGAGATTGTCTCAGAACGGGATCGGCTCTGAACTATCCCGATGTCACTTCGAGCCTGCACGTACGCTCTGACCTCTTCCGCGGTCGTGATGTCAAAGCCTTCATCGCTGTACCGGTTTATCACGCGGGCCAGGTCGCCGGTGTGCTGGAGCTGCGTTTTGCTCGCGCGAATTCTTTCCGCGAAGCCGACCTGCGCACTGCGGAACTGATGGCCGGCCTGTTGAGCGAGGCCATGGTGACGGCGGCCCGGATGAAGTGGAAGGAGGCCCTCGCGTCCGAGCGACAGAGCATGTTGGAAGCTCTGGAACGAATCAAACCTCAGATCGAGCGCCTGGGAAACGAATCTGGTTTGCTCACGGACCTCGCGGCCGCAAAGCCATTCGCCTCGCCTCGTGAGCGAGCGGTGACGAAGCGGGTGGCCGACACATGCTCTGCCTGTGGCACCGATTTCTTTGATGAGAACGAATCGTACTGTGGCACCTGTGGGGCCGCGCGGCCGGCCGTGCCGCTGCCACTCGATGCTGCGAGCCTGGATGTCCCGAACAGAATCGATTCTCCGTGGCTGATTCCGTATGAGCGGGAAAATCCAAGCAATGGAAATTTCGCCGCAGACCTGCTTCCGAGCCAGCGTGTAGACGCAAAAGAAAATACAACACCAGTCGTTGCAACCGCATTCCCGTTAGCCTATGTCCGCCCGGTGCCACCGGCTGCAGCAGCGCAGAACTTCGCCGCACCGCGAATCGAAACGGAAGCCAATCCAGGCCTGGATGCAACCTCCGCATCAACCATCCCGGACAATCTGTCATCCCCTCATTTTCAGCCGCCAGTTGAAAGTTCAGTCACCGATGCTCTTCGCATTATTCCGGTAGAACCGGTTCCGACAGAACCAACTGCAGCAGATCTGCTGCGGAACGATCTGGTACCGGCCGATCCGTTTGCGCCCGCTGACAGGCTTCAGCCCTATCCCTGGGGTTCTGCAAAAAAAGCCCAGGCGTGGCTGGAGACGGTAAAAACCAATCAGGGTCCGCGAGCGGAGTGGCTGGCGCAGCAGTGGCAAAGGCGGCGGGCAAATATATATGTGGTGATGGCGGCCGTCATCCTTCTGCTGGTGATCTCCGGCTGGGGCATTCGACCGGCCGGTACTAAGGCGGCAGGCAACGCAGCCCCGGCCCAGAACAGCAAGCCGCAAGCGCCGCCTCCGCCCCAGTTAACCTTGTTTGAAAAGCTGATGGTAAATCTTGGACTGGCGGAGCCTCCGCCCGCGCCCGTTGACATGGGGAATCCGAGCGCCCAGGTGTGGGTCGACGTCCACACTGCGCTTTATTACTGCTCCGGCAGCGACCTGTACGGCAAGACCGCTGATGGAAAATTTACTACGCAGCGCGATGCTCAGCAGGACCAGTTTGAGCCCTCCAACCGGAAGGCTTGCCCGTAAACTCCGCGCGCGACTCTGGAGGGGAGTTTTCCACATTTCAGACTTTTCCACATGTCCGATTCACGCCGCTCTTGGAGCATTTGATGTGTAATATCGTGACCGTATCGGTTGGAGAATGACTGTGCCGAATCTCTGGGACAAGACGCCGGAAGCGCCATCCTCTTCCGACCTGAATCCGCTGACGAACCCGGTTCTTGAGCGGAATCTTGGACGCTGGGCCAAGGTTTACTTCGGCAATCCTCCCGAGAAACGGGAGCAGGCCGTGAGTAACCTTCTGGAACAAATCAAGCGGGAATCAGGTTCGGGCACTGCCGCTCAACCCGCTCGCCCCTATTTTGCGACGGACACCAGATTCCAGCGAGCCGCTTGCTCTGTTTGCCAGCATCAGAATCCGCCAGGTCACAAATTCTGCAGTCGGTGCGGCCAAGCCCTCAGCACGGCACCGACTGGTGCAATGGATCATCTGGGTACGCTCAGAATTTCCGAGGCTCCTCCAGCAATCCCCACCAACGATATGGAGTGGTGGCGCAACCCGGGGTTGAGCCGTCTGGACGATTCTGATCCTCAAAGCCGAGGATGGAAATATCTGGTGGGCGTAGTCGTGATCGTGTTGGCTGGTTTTGCCTACATGAATTGGGCTCCGGAGCTCCAGACACTAATGTCGCCCAGGACCGCTACCGCACCGCAAGTGAGCGACACCGGCGCCGCGCTCCCACGCGAAAACCCGTCGCCAGCCGTAGCCAAAAGTTCAGCACAAGCGACCGCGCCGGTACCCCCGGAATCCACCGCGTCCGAAGGTCACCCCCCCTCTGCGCCTGCGGAAGCTCGCGAGCGAACCATTGCGCCGAGCGGAATTCAGCCAGCCGTTCAGAAGCCTCCACTGCTCGCTACCGCGACCTCGCGCCAGACGGTTGTAGACCAGGAAAGCAATGCTTCTGATCTGCGGCTGGCCCAACGTTATCTGGGGGGAAGCATGGGCGTTCGGGATTCTTCCGAAGCAGCGAAATTACTGTGGAAAGCGGTCAGAAAACAGAACGCCACCGCCGCGGTCCTGTTATCCGATCTCTATCTGCGAGGAGACGGTGTTCCGCGAAGCTGCGATCAGGCCCGGCTCCTGCTGGTGGCTGCAGCCAAGAGGGGCTCCCCTCTGGCGGCTCAACAGTTGCGCAATCTGGAATCGCAGGGTTGCCACTAAAGAATTCGAAAAGCTAAAGAAAAAACCAAAAGACCCTCGAACTGCGAGGGTCTTTTTAGTATCAAATCGGTTCGACTCAACGCTGAAGATGACTACGACGTGGACCCGGCTGATGGAGATTGAGAATATTCTGCTCCCAGCTCTCCAGCGCTTCAGGCGTGCGCCGGGACTTCCTGTCGGCGGGCTTCGTACCAGAGGGCCAGTTCGACCCGGTTCCAGAGCCCGAGCTTGTCATAGATGATTCGGAGGTAATTTTTGACGACGTGTTCTGTCGTGCCGATGGCGTCCGCGACTTCGCGGTTTTTAAGTCCCTGGGCGACGAGCTCGATGACTCGCTGTTCGCGCTCGCTGGGGACCCGATTTCCGTAACGCTGTTCTCCGAACATAATTGCCTCCGATAGAGAATGGTTGCGAGTTTCACTCGCTTGATACCGCCAGTAATTGCAAATCGTAGGAAAAGACGATTAAAGTGCGCCTTCACCGTGCGCCGGGCCATCTTGAGCTGTCGGGCAATCTCCGAATTGTCGCAACCCTGAAGCAACAGTTCGGCAATCTGCTGTTCGCGCGGACCCAGCCGAATAGAGCTCTCGTTCATTTCGGCTTCCCCCTTGGTTTATGATTCAGGCCCGATTCGGGCAGTTATTAATTGAAGCAGGCTGTGCCCGGTGTCGCTTGTGGCGTCCGAATCACTCCGTACTTCCAGATATTTTGGGTTTCTCCCAAAATTCATAGCATGCGCACTGCCAAGCTCGTCGTGGATTTCCTTTTTCGGCGGAAAAATGTCGCGATTTAATCCTCACCGATCCGTCGACCAAGAGCGCCGCGAGCAGATGTCCATGAGCCGGACAAGTTGTTTGTTTTGTGTATTCTGGCGGCGCCGTTTTAATTTCGCTGGGCAATTCCGGCAGGATCGCTCGGTGAACGAAATATGAAATCGCTGCCGGTAGGCTGGCTGGCCTGGGGCTGTCACCAATGCAGAGCCGCATTTCGGCTCGCAATTGCCGACTCTGCCGACCTTTCGGCATGGTTCGAGAAATCTCGTCCAAACGCTAAGTGCTTTATCTTCAGGCTATGACCGCTGCCCAGGGAGAAAAAATTTCCCCCATCTACACGACGATTTGGAACTAATTACACCTTTTACCTGATGACCGGATATTAACTTGCGGTCACATCGGCGTATGACATCGAGGTTACTGCCAGGCCTGCGGCCCATCGAAAGATCTCGCCGTCGCATGCGGTCCCCATTCGTAATTCAACGGCCGGGCAAGCGAGATGTTCGGCGGGCGGCAGACGGTTATTTAACGTTGCTGCAATCGTGCCGAGGCTTTTTTGTTTTAAACTAGAAAGTACTTCCCGTTCTGAAATTGTGGGTTTTCACCGCGAATTTGAACGGGCGCCATTTATCGTCCGCGTGTGCCGGCGATCTCGCTCCAGATTTCCACTACTGTAAAGGAACAGCTGCATAAATAACGCAACCGACGCAGCATTTCCACATCAGTGAGTGGCAGGATCACTTTCCCTGCCGGAGTGTCACATCATTTGCGGACACCGGAATCTCACACAACTTCCAGGAGGCCAAAGCGCTTGAGCACTTCGAGCAGTCACCTTATCCCGCCGCACGGGGGAGAACTTGTCGATCTTATCGCCCAACCGGAAACCGTCAACTACCTGAAGGCTAGCTCGCGCGAGTGGCCCTCGTGGGACCTTAACGCTCGCCAACTCTGCGACCTTGAGTTGCTGCTCAGCGGCGGCTTTTCCCCCCTGCGCGGATTCATGAATCGCGCCGACTACGAAGGCGTCTGTCACAGCATGAAGCTGGCCTGTGGACTGCTTTGGCCGATGCCCATCACGTTGGACATCAGTGAAGAGTTCGCCAAGACTCTAAAGCCGGGCAGCAGCAAAGTTGCGTTGCGCGATCCTGAGGGTGTCATGCTGGCGGTACTGCATGTGGAAGACGTTTGGAAGCCTGATCGCAGCGCTGAGGCCAAAGCCGTGTTCAACAGCATCAGCAAGGCCCACCCGGGTGCGGATTACACGGTCAACAAGGCGAATCCCTGGTACGTGGGTGGCCGCCTCGAAGGCACCCAGGCTCCGGCGCACTATGACTTTCGCTCCCTGCGCCTGACTCCCGCCGAGCTACGCGCCGAATTCGCCCGCTTGGGCTGGCGCCGCATCGTCGCCTTTCAGACCCGCAATCCCATGCATCGCGCTCATCAGGAGCTCACTTTCCGCGCCGCCAAGCAGGTGGAAGCCTGCCTGTTGATCCATCCCGTGGTGGGCATGACCAAACCCGGCGACGTGGATTATTTCACCCGCGTCCGATGCTACCAGTTGCTGACCTCCAAATATCCGCCGGCGACGGTCAAACTTTCCCTGTTGCCCCTGGCCATGCGCATGGGCGGACCTCGCGAGGCCATCTGGCACGCGCTGATTCGGAAAAATCATGGTTGCAGCCACTTCATTGTGGGCCGCGATCACGCAGGCCCCGGCAAGGACACCGACGGCAAGCCGTTCTATGGTCCGTACGAAGCCCAGGAAGTTTTCAAGAAGCACCAGGCGGACATCGGCGTCACCATGGTGCCCTTCAATATGATGGTTTACCTGGAAGATCAGGATAAATATTTCCCCACTGACGAGGTACCCAAAGGGGCGCGCGTACTGGACATCTCAGGTACGGAACTGCGCCAGCGATTGAATGAAGGCCGCGACATTCCCAGCTGGTTCACCTATCCGGAAGTGGTGCAGGAATTGCGGCGCAGCTATCCGCCGCGTCACAAGCAGGGCGTAACCATCTTCTTTACCGGTCTTTCCGGTTCGGGAAAGTCGACCATCGCCAACGTACTGCTGACAAAATTTCTGGAAGCTGGCGGACGGCCGGTCACGCTGCTGGACGGCGACCTGGTGCGAAAAAACCTGTCGTCGGAGCTCGGTTTCTCCAAGGAGCATCGCGATATCAACATTCGCCGCATCGGTTATGTCGCCTCTGAAATCACCAAGAATGGCGGCATCGCCATCTGCGCTCCCATCGCGCCTTACGACGCAACTCGCAAACACGTGCGTGGGCTCATCGAGCCTGTGGGCGGATTCATCCTGGTGCATGTCTCGACCTCGGTCGAGGTATGCGAGCAGCGCGATCGCAAGGGTCTCTACGCCAAGGCCCGGGCCGGGGTGCTGAAGGAATTCACGGGAATTTCCGATCCCTACGAGGAACCAAAAGATGCCGAGGTCGTCATCAATACAGCCGAGTTAACGCCTGAGGAGGCGGCCCAGGAGATTATTCTGCACCTGGAGCGAGAAGGCTTCGTCGGCGCGATCGGGGAGCCAACCTAGCCCACAAACCACGTAGGGGCGAGGTTCCGCAGGCTCTTGATTCGCCGTCTGACCCTTGCGCGTAGGTGGATGGTGTCTTTCATTCATGAGCAACCATTCCCAAGTCGAGACTCTGCACCGCATCCAGTCCGCGCTGGACGCGGCACGCCAGGTGTTTACCCGCTTCACGATTGGAGCGATCGAGGCGGAATACAAAGCCGGCCACGATCCTGTGACCGATGCCGACAAGGCGATTGACGCCATACTGCGGCAGGAGTTGCTTCGCAACGGCGAAGGCTGGCTTTCCGAGGAAAGCGTGGACGACCCGTCACGTCTTGAGAAAAGCCGGGTCTGGATCGTCGATCCTCTCGATGGCACCCGCGAATTCATCGCCGGCATTCCCGAGTTCTGCGTTTCGGTGGCGATGGTGGAAGAGGGAGTTCCGGTAGCCGGAGGAATCTGCAATCCCGCCACCAACGAGATTTTTCTCGGTTCTTTGGACTCGGGTGTCACCTACAACGGAAAACCCGCCCGCGCCAGCCAGCGAGCCAGCTTGGAGGGCGCCGTTATCCTTGCCAGTCGCAGCGAGAGCAAGCGTGGGGAGTGGAAGCGCTTCGAGAAAGCATCGGTGAAAGTCCGTCCCATGGGGTCGGTGGCCTACAAACTGGCGCTGGTCTCGGTGGGCCTTGCGGATATCACATTCACGCTCACGCCAAAACATGAATGGGACGTTGCAGGCGGCGCGGCCTTGGTGACTAGTGCCGGAGGTTTCATCAGCACGCTGGAGAATTCGCCATTGCATTGTAACCGCAAGTCACCTCTGCTCTCCGGCCTGCTTGCGGGGGGCGCTTTCCTGCGCGATGAATTGTTCGCTCTGGTGAGTAAACGCCTACCG
>Ga0137403_10002917_pt1 | contig 20703 bp, 24 predicted proteins | sample CZOMad2_1_16fung_FD_122057 | JGI IMG/M metagenome (GOLD analysis project Ga0137403, IMG submission 122057) | Vadose zone soil fungal communities from Angelo Coast Range Reserve, California, USA - CZOMad2_1_16fungal (Hybrid Assembly) | ecosystem: Environmental > Terrestrial > Soil > Vadose zone...
CAGAAGCATTCCGCGATGCCCCTGCTGCGCGCGAAAAAACGCTCGACACAAAACTCTCAACTTGTGACGCAGTAAGACTAGAGAGCTATCCCGAATTCCCGCAGCCCGGTGCGATCGATCGTGCGGGCCATCGGCGGGGCGAAAGCACGTCTTGACTCGTAGAGATCCAATGGATTCGGAACGGCCGAGCAGTGGAGGTCTGGCAAGGGCAACGCCGCCTCTACCGCATGCTGAACCCTCCCCAAAGACGCCTCAAGTTAGTGCACCTTCTCGCCCTCCGGCGGCGCCTTAGCCTGCAAGGCTGATGTGAGGGATTGGGGCTACGGCTATTTGGCGGGAGCCGAGTCGAGCTCGAGGCACTGCCCTACCAGCGTAAGCAGTTCGATAGCCCTGAAGGGCTTGGCAATCATCTTCGTGGCGCCGACTTTGCTGCTTGCACGCAGAAAAGCAGGGTCGAGATGAGCACCGCCGGTGGCGCGCGGATAGCTGCCGGTCATCGACACTATGGGGATATTTGGGGAGGACCGACGGATCTCCTCAATCACCTCGAAGCCGTCTTTCCCGGGCATATGGACGTCACAGAACACGAGGTCAAACTCTTCACCTCTGAAGAGACAAATCGCTTCGTCCCCATGCTTAGCCCAAGCGACATCATGTCCGCCCGAACGAAGCATCGTTAGGACGGTGTCGGCGACCATTCCGTCGTCTTCGGCCAAGAGAATGCGGGCCATGGGATCTCCCATCCATGAGCCGCCTTAACCCCACGAGAAACATACCGAAGATTCGCTAGGTCAGTATCAGGATTATCCTGAAGGCTCTCCGCAACCTAAAGCATGGCGTCGGCGCCGTAGCGCTTCACAACCGTTAGGTTCTAAGGGCAATCAGCCATATCACCTCCGACCAGGCCACCATGGCGATCAAGATGGGAATGTGGCTCTCGGTTATTTGCGCGATGTTATGCTCTGTGGCTACGTCTGCCGGTCTGCCTGACCTCGCCGCGGGGTGCGAGGTAGGACGACAGGACGGGAGGAGACGGCCATTGCTCTTTTCCGGCGCCACAGTGTCAATGAGGAGCGACTCGTCTTCATGCGCCGCACGTTGGCCAGCCTGGATCTTCTTGATCTCCTCGGTGACCTGTAGCCACTTTTTGCTCATCTCGGCGCGACCCAAAACAAAGAACGCGTTGGAACGCAGCATGGCTCGATCTGCCGCGTCGTCGGGGAAGTTTTTGATCATGTGCTGTGCTAGGGCATCGACATCGCCGTCAGGAATTAACATGGGGTCAACCTGCTGAAATGGCACAGTGCGGCAGGACGCCTACCCTCAAGCATGCGCGCAGTGAAGTCACAACGGACGCCGGCATCGAAAAAGTCCACGCCCGGGTGAATCTGCAAGGCCAATCTAAAAAAACGAACGCGTCGGCGAGAGCCAAAAGGAAAGCTCCGCCTGTCGGGGGCGGAGCTTCCTAGAGGGGGATGAAAACCGTGCGTCGCTTTGCTTTGCATCATCTAACGCGCTTGCACTCACACTAGCGGCAATGCTTTAAAAATCGCCTAAACTCTCGGTAAAATTGATAGCGATTGCCCCATCGCAAACGGGATAGGGGGAAGCCTCGCGGCTTCGCCCCTCCCACACCACCGGACGTACGGGTCCGTATCCGGCGGTTCGATGATTAGGCCGCATTGGGGCGGCCGACGGAAGTGAGGCCGAGCGCGCCCCAGAAGGCGTTGGGGAATGCAATGGTGAGCGCGGGGCTGTTGCTGATTCGCCAGGGACCGTGAGGGCTGCCGGCGGTTTGAGCCGCCAGGTGCTTCACGACCCCCCGTCGCCGCAGCTCCGCATAGCGGGTTGTCCCGCGCCTCCACTGCTTCCAGGCGATGGCGCGGAGCCGCCGCCTGATCCACTGGTCAAGTGTGCGCACTACCGACGGCGTTTCGCAGAAGCCGAAGTAGCCCCGCCATCCTGTCAGATAGCGGGAGAGGCCTTCGACGATCTGTTCAAGGCTTGCTCCGCGCGTCCGGCGCGTCAGTTCGCGGACTCTGGCCTCGAAGCGGGCGAGCGCCGGCGGTGCAATGCGCCGCTTTGGCATCCGCCCGGATGTGAAGCTGAAGCCCAGGAACTTTCGCGCCGCCGGCTTGGCAACCGCGCTCTTCGCTTTGTTGACCTTCAGCTTCAGACGCTTCGCTAAGAACCGTTCGATCCCGGCCATGATCCGTTCGCCGGCCCTCGGACTGCGGACGTAGATGTTGCAATCGTCGGCGTAGCGGACGAAGCGATGGCCGCGTTTCTCCAGTTCTTTATCGAGCACATCCAGCATCAGGTTCGACAACAGCGGCGAGAGCGGTCCACCTTGCGGCGTGCCCTCCTCCGTCGGGCTGACCAGCCCGTCCATCAGCACACCCGCGGTTAGAAAGCCGCGAATGAGCTTCAGGACGCGCTTGTCAGTCACCCGCTTGGCCACCAGCCCCATCAGGATGTCGTGGTTGACCCGGTCGAAGAACTTCTCCAGGTCGATGTCCACCATCCAGCCGTGGCCTTCGCCGATGTAGCTTTGCGCGAGGGCGACTGCTTGATGCGCCGAGCGCCCCGGCCGAAAGCCGAAGCTGCGCTCGGAGAACGTTCCGTCCCAGTCCTCCTGGAGCACCTGCAGCACCGCTTGCTGGATGAAGCGGTCGAGCACCGTAGGTATACCGAGCGGTCTTGTGCCGCCGGACGCCTTCGGTATCTCCACCCGCCTCACCGGATGCGGTTTGTAGGTGCCGTCAAGAAGCTGGTCCCGGATCGTAGGCCAGTGGTTCTTCAGGTAGGGGCTTAGATCGTCGATGGTCATGCCATCGATGCCCGGCGCCCCTTTGTTGCGCTTAACTTGCGCCAGCGCCTTCTTGAGATTGTCGCGCTCAACCATCCTTTCCATCAGCGGCCGTTCCGCAGCCCGGCTTTCGGGTTCGGGTTTCGCCGCGCGGGCTTCGGTCCCTCGGGCAGCAGCGCTTCGGGCTTCACCCGTCGCTCCGGTGCCCAAGTTCAGCTCGACCTGTTCGTTCTGCCGCATGGCTCGCGCGAGATCGCCGTCCTGATTGCCACTCATCGTTCAGGCCTTCGCTGGATCGCCTCAGCTACTATGCCCTCTGCTGACTTCTGCGCCGCGATCACAGCCCTTGCGGACCGCTCAGTCCCGATTCCGGGACACGGCGCAGATCTCCCGAGGTAAGACCGACCGCCTTCCCCGCACGCCCGCCGGATTTACCACCCCGGTCCTTGATGACCGTGGACTTCGCGATCACTTGCTCGCTCGTCCGCCCGGGTAGGCCTCGCTATCCGGTTCTTGTCCATCGGGCCGCGGGTTTGCTCCACGCTTCTTTCAGACGCCCACTCGCGAGGACGCCCTTGCGTTTCGCTAACCCTTCACCGCCGTCAGGCTGAGTAGAGGACTTCCACCTCCAAGCTGTCGTTCATGCTCGGCACACAAGAAAAAAGCCCCGCCGGGGGTCGGTGGGGCTAGGTAGCGTGGGGTGGGCAACGTGCGTGTGTTGGCACTACACGATGCAGCGGCCTGTATGCAGACCGCTACCCACAGCATACGCCGCCCGCAATCGCTAGCAACGTGTAACGCTGGCGGTTTACAGCACCGGCGGAGCGAGGATCGACTCGCCGCCCCGCGGGTGCCCCCATCGGCCTAGCAGTAGGTAGACGGAGATCCGAATGGACCAAGTAAGCCGCAGTCGCATGGATGTGATGCAACAACTCACGCAATCGGTGGGCCAGATCGTTACGGAAGAGGTTCCGAGCGGCGTGGGAATAGCCGTGATCCTTGCGGTACTGACGGCACGGGAGTGGACTACCTTCACGTCCAACCTAGCAGGCTGCTGAAGAAAGCACTGATTGACCGCGTTTGGGGTCGCAGGACGGCGTTCTGAGTTTCTGCGCGGGGCGGCAAGTATTGGCGCGGAAGCCAACGACGGTCGTGCAGCATACACCGGGCCGTGCTTGATGGTTGTTTGGCGATGGGCGGATTGACAGGCCGCTCATGCGATAGCCTGTAGAAGCTTTGGAATGCGGACCAGGTCGTAGGCGGCAAGAGCCAAGGCGAACTTGGCCTTGACCTTCGGCAACCCACGCAGCTTCAGCTGGGTGAGGCCGCCGACGGGTTTGCTCCAGCCGAAGATCTCCTCGACGCGCTTGCGGATCACCTGGCTGATGCCGTAGCCGGGATGACGAGTGGTGCGCGCGTCGATCGCCGTGCGGCGCGGCGTGCCGTTCTTCCTGATGTTGCCGTCGATGGCGATGTGCGGCGTGACGTTGCGCCCGCGCAACGCCGCCACGAAGTCAGCGACATCGTAGGCCTTGTCGCCGCCCAGGGTGATCCGACCCTCGCCGCCGCGATATGTATCGAGCATCGCCAGCGCTGCTTCACGCTCCGCCGTGCCGGTGGCCCGCGTCACCTCGCCCAGCACCGCCAAGCCGTGCCGGTTCTCCATCAGCACATGGCCCATGTAGCACAAACGGCTCTCCTGCCCGTTGCCCTTGCGATACAGCCGCGCATCCGGGTCCGTCGTGCTGGCGTGGGTCTCGTTCGACCGCTTCTCGGCGCGGAAGTCGCGCTCCCCATTGCGCCCGCCGTCCGGCGGCTGGTCGCTGCCATCCTTGCGCCGAAAGCTCTTCATACTCGCCCAGGCCTTCAACAGCGTCCCGTCCACCGTGAAGTGCTCGTGGCTCAGCAGTCGCTTCACCTTCGGGTCACCCAACAGCGCCGACAAGAACGCCTGCGCGATCGCCTCGCTCAACACGCGCTCACGGTTCTTCGTGAAGCTCGTCGCATCCCACACCGGATCGTCGATCCCCAGCCCTACGAACCAGCGAAACAGCAGATCGAACTCCAGTCGCTCCATCAGCTGCCGCTCGGAGCGGATCGAGTACAACAGCTGCAACAGGCTGGCTCGCAGCAACCGCTCCGGCGGGATCGACGGGCGCCCCAGCGACGAATAGAGCTGCGCGAACTCTCCGTCCAACACCCGCAGCGCGTCGTTCGCCAACTCCCGAATACGCCGCAGCGGATGACTGCGCGGCACCCGATCCTCGATGTCGACATACGAAAACAACGACCCGCTTCTCTCGTCACTCCCGCGCATCTCGCAATCTCCAACGACTTCCCATATCGTCAAGAATCACAAGAACAGACCGGATTCCAGATTTTTCAGCAGCCTGCTAGAGCGCAGCACTACCATCCGCATGCTTCGCGATGCCGCAAACAAGCTGGAACAGCACCTGGATGCGCCGCTAGGAGCGCTCGATAGGACTAATTGAGAGAAATCGACTATCCGTTCGGGAAAGGCGCCGTGCCGCCGTTGAATCCAACCGGAAAAAATAGCACCGGATATTCCGCTTTTCGACGGTCAGCGGCCGACGCCGAAGCATGTCGGCATTATTCTCGACGGCAATCGCCCCCACGCCCAGCCAGCTGACCGAGCCAAGGGAAATCTACGACCTTGGCGCTCGCAGACTCGATGAGGTTCTCGACTGGTGCGCGGAGTTAAGTATCCCAGCCGTTACGCTATGGGTGTCAATCGGCCCGGCCCCGAGACATCAGGGATACTGAGCGCCATTGAAACGAAGATGAATGCACTAGCCGACGATCCAGAAATCCACCGTCGCCGGGTTCGCGTGAGGGCTGCTGGCAAAGTTAATCTGCTGCCAGTCCAGCATGCCGCACTCGTGACGAGAATAAAGAAAACTGCCCGGCGCGCACTCCAGAAATTGCGCGATTGGGTTGGGCGCTACGATTGAGAAGTGACGGTGTTGTTAGGATTGGCGGACTCGGAGGTTGGCATTGAGCGTGCAACGCCGGCTGGAAGCGCTCGAGCAGAATGCATCAGTCGATCATCCCGGCAATTAAGAGGCCAATCCCTATCCAGGCAAGAAGGCACCAACTAAGCATCAACAATAATGCGGCGCGCCATGACCAGACGTCATCACCGTCACTCTGGCTGGCGAGCCGTATCTCCTTCGGGATAGCAAAGCGCGGGTGTTGGGCCGTTTGTGACATGCATGCCACCTGTTTGCTCCACCCCTTTTATCAAGATAAGGCGCCATTTTCGCAGTGGAAGCCCGGCACAAAAATGCCACATGGCCGCCATATTGGCGTGTCGGGTGCCGGGCTACCTAGATGTAGTTGAGCGGCTGCGGCGAAGGCACCGGCGGCTGACCGGGTCAGCAATGCAACAGCAATTCCCGCTTTCTGAACGCGAATTAACGTGACTCCCCTCGTGATCCGGACCAAGCCTGCCCCAGGCGGAGCTCGGCGAATAACCCGAGCGCGCGTGGCTCGATCGAGCGCGCGGCGGCTGCAAGGCCGCAGGGCAAATGCCCGGCATCAACTAATGCCTGCTGGGGTGAATATCGCGCCGCCAATGCGCCGGAGGCTCTTTGGAACAGGGAGAGCTGTCATGGATATCCCAACGTCTAGCGAGGCAGTCGGAGACACGGTTCAGGCCAATGACGTCCAGATCACAGCACAAGCAATGATCGAAAAGTATCCCAGAGATGCTGCCGTACGGGCCATCATGCGCGCTGATACGTTATGCGTATTAGGGTACATCGAGAAAGCCGCAAGATGGCGCCGGATTGAAGAAGCGATCGGCAACCTAACAGCGGGCCGATCAAAAGACGCGGCCTAGCTCTTGTGAAGCGTTGGTTGGAGCGCCACGGGAGACGCCAAACGGGAGGCGCGGAGAGCAATGGGTGCACGCCGCTGGAAACGGCGCCACGACCTGGGGGTCGAAGTGATGACGATACTCGTCACGCTTCTGATTCTGTTCTTGTTGTCGGCGGTCGCAGTGATCAGCACCGCTTTGCGCTGAACTCCAGCTCGTCTATGCCGGAACAGCCGGATGAAGTTTGCCGACAATGGTCCGCACACGGAACTTGTGGCGATTGCAGAGCCTCGTCGGTGCCATCCTCTCGAGCAAGATACCTTCGCCATTGATACACTGCGTCAGCAGCGTGGACACCCTCCCGGCGAGCAACCCGTATTCGCTATCAAGACTACCCATGAAGAACAATGATAACCGCTTCATCAGTTGACTGACAGTATCCTTGACGGATTATGAACCGCCCGCCGGAATCACGCCTCCTGCATATATTTGTGCGTGCCGCTCCACCACCGCACTGCCGCACACGTCTTTGTCGTGGCGGAGTGATCTAGTCGGCAAGTCGGGAAGGTGAGGAACCTCACTGTTTGCTCGCCGGGGTTCAAGTTCGTCAAGATGCAACGCCGAATCCACCACAATCCCGACTGAAGATTCGACTGGACTTCGCCGGCCAAGCAAGCGTTGCTGTCGGCGGACACATGACGTGACGGGCTGACCTTCGGACCCGCCGCCCGCCCCACCGGCCTGCCGGTGGGGCTGTGGGTGGTGGGAGCGCCGCGATGATCTCGGCGCAGAGCACCGAAAGAGGCCTGCACATGACCAAACTCACGGATACACAGCTGATCATCCTATCGACCGCTGCCCAGCAAGGCGGCGGCTTGGCCCTGCCGCTGCCCAAGTCCGTCAAACTCCGGGGCAGTGCAGTTAACCATGTTCTGCAGAGCCTGCTGAAGAGGGGTCTGCTCGATGAGCAGCCGGCTAGCCACGATGCCACACCGTGGCGCGAGTCAAAGGACGGACAGCGCCTAACTCTCGTCATCAGCGATGCTGGTCGGCAAGCGATCCGCATCAACACCGATCAGGCTCCAAAACAGCAGTCAGGGGCCGCCAAGGAAATGGCAAGCAAGCACGGGACCCGAGCGAAGCGACAGGCTGCGGACCAGAAGCCGAAGTCTAAAGCTCAGCGGCCAGCGGCGCGCGCCGGAACCAAACAGTCCGTCTTAGTCGAACTGCTGAGCCGGCGGGACGGTGCCACCATCGCCGAGGCGGTGAAAGCTACCGGCTGGCAATCGCACTCGGTGCGCGGCGCCATCAGTGGCACGCTCAAGCAGAAGCTCGGCCTCGCCGTCACGTCCGACAAGGTCGAAGGTCGCGGTCGGGTCTATCGGATCTCAAGGAAGCACTGACCTCGATCGAACAGACGCCTGGCAAAACACCCTGGCTGGCAAAGACAGCTTCGTAAATCTGTATCTGCTGCGGCCATTCCGCACCCTTGAACAGGTGCTGCGTGGTCCGAATATGCCGAGGCACTCCCAACGCGCAACGAGCACAGCTGGCTAAAGCAGGAGAGAGAGGCGTTGGGCCCGGCGCGCACGACGCCACCGACTGATCACTTAACGCCCTGAAGACGCTGATGAAATGCTCCTTGGTCGATAGCCGCGATACTGCTGGTCTGGCGCTCAGCGATCTCGCCGGAATGAGCCGTGCCGAATTACTCGACGCCTGGGCTCGAGTAGTCCGCAAGCCTGCAGTGCGCAGCGCCAGCCGTGAACTGCTCGTCCACACCATTGCATGGCACCTGCAAGCGCAGCGGCATGGCGGTCTCGCTAAATCGGTGCAACGCAGACTGGATCGGCTCGCAGGGACGATGGATCGCGGCGAGTCCATAAGTCTGGTCTCAAAGCTCGATCGAATGCACGTGGGCATAATGCTGGAACGAGAATGGCGAGGCGAGACGCACGTCGTTACGGTCACGACCGACGGGTTTGTGTATCGAGGCAAGCGCCACCGCAGTCTGTCCCAGATCGCACGTCTCATCACCGACACGCGGTGGAATGGTCCGGCGTTCTTCGGTCTCCGATCGGGCAAGGGCAAGGCTCCCGCGGGTTCTGAAGATGTCAAGTAAGCACTCACTCCGCTGGTGCGCGGTCTACACGCGCAAATCCTCTGAGGAAGGCCTGGAGCAGCAGTTCAACTCTCTCGACGCTCAGCGCGAGGCTGGCAAGGCCTACGTCAAGAGTCAACAGCATGAGGGCTGGCGGTCGCTGATGGCAGACTACGACGATGGTGGTCATTCCGGTGGCACGCTGGAGCGCCCCGCGCTGCAGCGCCTCCTCATCGACATTCACGCCGGCAAGGTCCAGATCGTGGTCGTCTACAAGGTAGACCGCCTGACCCGCTCGCTGTCCGACTTTGCTAAGCTGATTGACGTGTTCGATGCGCATGGAGTCTCGTTCGTCTCGGTGACCCAGCAGTTCAACACCACGACCTCGATGGGTCGCCTCATGCTGAACGTGCTGCTGTCGTTCGCCCAGTTCGAGCGCGAGGTCACGGGCGAGCGCATCCGCGACAAGATCGCGGCATCAAAGAAGAAGGGAATGTGGATGGGCGGCACCCCGCCCCTCGGTTACGACGTGAAGGACCGCAAGCTGTTGGTCAACGAAGCCGAGGCACAGCTGGCGCGGCACATATTTCGGCGATACGTCGAACTAGGCACTGTCGCGAAGCTGATGGTGGCCTTGGCATCTGAAGGTCATCGCACCAAGCGGTACATTGGCGCCAGCGGTCGAAGCTCCGGCGGTTGCGCCTTCCGCCGTGATCACCTCTATCGGATGCTGGGCAACCGGACTTACCGCGGCGAAGTCGTACACCAGGGCATCTCGTATCCGGGCGCGCAGAACGCCATTGTCGATGGGGCACTCTGGGACAGTGCGCAGGCGCTACTTAAGTCGAACCGGCAGTCCTTCCTCACTGACGAGCGCGTCAAATCGCCAGCGCTGCTGAAGGGCCTCATATTCGATGGCGCGGGTAACCGAATGAGCCCCAGTCATGCAGTGAAGCAAGGCCAGCGCTACCTCTACTACGTCAGCCAAGCCGTCCTGCAGGGACGTGCTCAGGAAGCTGGTAGCGTGGCACGCCTACCCGCCTCGAATCTGGAGCAGTTGGTGATCAATGCTGTCTGGAAAAAGCTGGGAGATAACGAGCGTACGCGCGTCGCGGCGGCGCAACTCATGGCTATGGAAGAGCGCGGCCGCCGACAGACTTTGCGCGGCATGATCCGCAAGGTCGAGGTCTTCGAGCACCAAGTCATGATCACGATTGACCCGTCACCCTTGGATCATACGGCAGCGGACAGTGACTCCAAGCGAAGCCAGAGCCAGAGCCAGAGCCAGAGCGACGAGTTCGAGACCATCGCGGTGCCATTCAAGATGATCCGGCGTGGCGGCGGCACAAGAGTCATACTTGCCGGGGATCAACCGCCGACCGCTGACGCCTCGACGAAGGCGCTCGTCAAGGCGTTGATCCGCGGCTATCGCTGGCGCCAGCAGCTATTGAGCGGCGAGGTCCGATCAATGGGCCAGATCGCCAAACGCTCCGGTGTAGCTGTCCGCTATGTAAGTCGCCTTCTCCGCCTGAGCTTCCTCGCCCCTGACATTGTGGAAGGCATTCTCGATAGGCGACTGCCGGGCAGCGTCACCCTCGAATCTGTTCTCTACGCGCTTCCCTATGACTGGAACGAGCAGCGGCGACTATTCGGACTCAGAACAGCTGACAAAACTCGCTGAAGGCCAGTCCTTCACAAAATCTGAAGGGGCTCGCGCGCGAATCGGCGGCGTCGCCATCGCGTGCTCACCGTAGGAAAAAGCGCATAGCGCGCATAGACGTCAGAGAACGCGGCGCGGACAATGCCTCGGTGGACGCCAATGTGGTCTCTCTGTGCCGTCTTCGGCAGCAAGCGAACATGCTCGAATCAGGCGAGATGCGGACACGTGAAAGGCGCGCCGGTGCTGGCTTGGTCGACACGACGGCAGACACCCTCGAACACGTCGAGCGCAATTTTGCCGGGATTGAAGCGCTACTCGCCAGACACCGAGAGTCTCAAGTCGAGCTGAAAGCGCCTCGGCGTTAGACGATCGACATGCCGTCGCCGTACGCAAATCTGATGATCTCGATGGCTTCAACGCCTCTTAGGCTCGACCGCTCCGTCAGGACGGTTGCCAAAGCTTCGATCGCCCGCCATGTGCGTGTGTCGGCAATCATGACCTCAGCCTCTGCCCGCAATCTCTCCCGCACAGCCGGATCATCAGACATGAGCGGGGCCGTCAGATCCTCGAATTTCAGGATGTCATTGCGAGCGTTGAAGGGCCACGAGGCGGGATGCGCGCGTAGTTGGGCAAGCATACCAGCCAAGTAGATAATGGCCCATTCCCTCGGACTATGACATTCGCCATCGCATTCGGTTCCGCCGCTCGTGCTGGCTGGCCGTATCCAGACGGATTGTAACTGAACCCGAAAGCGCCACGCAAAAACGGCGTGTCCGGCTTCGTGGTATGCGTTCATCGGCGGGCGGTTCTGATTCATACGCAAAGTATAGCCGACGTCCGGGCGGCAGCGGGTCAGCCTGCCGCGGATTTGCCGATGGCCCATGCCACCAATCGCACGGTCGGCGGCTTCGAGCGCCCTATCCGTGTAAACGTTCCGCGTTACACTAAGGGAACCCTGGCCCGCTATGAGTGCCCCATGGTGTAGGCCGGTCATGCCATGAGCGTTTTGGCAGCTGTCGGCAATGCTTACACTCTGATAGACCCTCGACAGGCGGGTAGGCTCTCGCACCGTGTGCAGGCTTCCCTCGCAGAGCCTTGGTTTTCGTGCACAAATCGTGGCTATGACCAGGTGCCTAGCTCGACCATCCCCAAAGCGGCATGCGGCTTGCTTAAGTGATTGCACAGGAATAACGTCAGTTATGCCGAGGCAGGAGTCATGACGAAAATGGTCAACCGTCTTGTGTCGACAGGAGTCGTGGCATTCGTTCTGCTTCTTGGTTCAATGCCAGCCAAAGCTGTCGTCATCAGCGAATCGGACTTCACACAGGGTTCGGCCAATCAAACGATACAGGGAATTAATTTCTCCGCGTCAGGCGGCACATTCGACCATAAGACAGTCGCATCTGTCACAGGCGTCGGGGTCTCCGGTGGCGCATCTGGGAGCGAAATCGACCTCGGGCAGGCAATCAACGGAAGCGCTTCGTCGGTTAACCTCGGCTCCATCACCCTAGGATTTCTCTTCGACGGGCCTGAGTTCGATGACGTAAACGAAGTGGCGCAGATCGTTATTGATGGCACCGCCTATTTCTTGACGGCCACTTCAGATGTGACTGCGCTTTGGACCGGTCCTGGTTCGGTCACGAATTTGTCGCCGGCTACTGGCTCGGATGCCGCTGTCTGGTTGCTCAGTGGTCTAAACTTCATAGACGTGCAAAGCTTGAGCTTTAGCGCGGTGCCAGGCGTTTGTGGCAGCGCCGGCGGAAGGTGCACCAATCAGTCTGATTTCTCGCTGATCCAGCTGACGACATTTGATGTTCCCGAGCCGGCGACCCTGGCAATGCTGGGCGCCGGTCTCCTTGGGATTGGTTGGGTTCGCCGTCGCCGTAGAGACACGTAGTTAGCGCCGCGGACCAGCCTGAGACGACGCGGGCTTTCGGCCGTGGCGGCCCGCTATGTAAGTTGCGTCCTCCGCCTGAGCCTTCTCGCTCGTGACATTGTCGAAGGCATCCTCGATAGGCGACTGTCAGGCGGCGTCACCCTCGAATCTGTTCTCTACTCCATCCCCTATGACTGGAACGAGCAGCGGCGACGGTTCGGACTCGGGACAGCCGACGACACTCGCTGAAAGCAGTCCTTCACAAAATCTGGGAGTGTCTCGCCCGGTTCAGCGGTGCCAGCATTCGTGTGTTCACCACCACTGAAAAAGCGCACGGCGCGCGTGGACGTAAGAGAGCGCGGCGCGGACAATGCCGCAATGGGCGCCAATGCAGTCTCTCTGTGCCGCCTTGCCGTCACAACTCCCGTCCCAAGCGTCGGACAAGTTGAGACAATTCGCGTAGGGATAATTTCTCTTCAAAAACAGTCCGTTAGCTGGCGGAGGGGGCGGGATTCGAACCCGCGATACCCTTTTGAGGTATACACGCACTCCAGGCGTGCGCCTTCGACCGCTCGGCCACCCCTCCGGTGCCCCGCTCCGCGGAGCGGGCGGCACCCTAGCCTGAGGCGCAGGACCCGCGCAACCGGCGCGCCTAGCCGGCGCTTGCCGGGGCCGCCGCAGCGGCGACGCCGGCAGAGGCCGGGTCGATGACGCCGGCGGGATGTCCGAGTACGGCCGGTGCTGCGGCCGCCGCCTTGTCGGCCGTCTGCCAGCGGACGGCGACCTCGTTCAGCCGGTCGAGAACCTCGCGCAGCTCTTCACCACGGGTGGTCAGACTGTAGGTCACCTGCGGGGGAATGGTAGCCTCGAACTGGCGATGGACGACGCCAGCCTCCGCCAACATGCGCAACCGCTCGGAGAGCACCTTGGCCGATACGCCGGCGACCTTGCGCTTCAGCTCACCGAACCGCGTGGGGCCGTTGGAGCGCAGGACCCAAAGGATATAGGTGGTCCACGGACCCATCAGCAGGCGCAACAGCGCATCCATCGGACATCCGACCGGGCTCTTGGGAACAACCATAAATCACCCTCCGCAAATATCGTTACGAAATGAAACTAAGTCTGTATTACTTAGTACCCATCCATCCTAGTTCAACAGCGCCACCCGGCCCGAAATTCCAAAATTGTGACGCCGCAGGCGGAAATTTAACCATTACACCACTCGGAGGGCGCAGAAAGTGATCTACTTCACAATCGGAACGATCTCGGCGGTTGGAATTCGGTAACGTTGACAGAAAATTAAACGGTCCGGCAGCAGACTAGTGCAGAGAGCCCGGCCCGGGGTGGGCGACTGTGGCCGACGGGAGCGCCGAACGATGCTCGAGACACTGAAGTCGTGGGTTGAGGTCGGCCTCTTCATCGCCATCCTCGTCATGTTCTTCGGCTTGATCGCGCACAGCAACATGCGGGCGGCCCGCGTCATCGGCTGGTTCTCGATCGCCTGGGGCCTGGCGGTCACCATCATCGAGGGCTACGGCTGGTACAGCAAGGGCGACTGGATCGTCGTGCCGGCGCGCCAGTTCTGGCACCAGATCGACCGCGGCTCCCTGGCCGCCTTCGAGTCGGTCCTCGAGCGCTACTTTCCCACAGTCATCAACGCCATCGGCGAATGGATCCTGGACTGGCCGGCCTGGCTGGTCCTGGGCTTTGTCGGGGTGACCTTCCTGATCTACGACCATATCCAGTTCGTGCATACGGTTGCGGGGCGGCGGCCGGCACCGGTCTGGAAGCGCGTCCTCACCTGGCTGCGCGAGGCCGTCCGTCCGAACGAGGAGCAGGCTTAGGTCCGACCGCCCGGGCGGGGCGACGTTCACACACGCGCCCTTCAACGTCAGTTGATTTGCAGCGACCGCCGGGCGGGCTAAGGTCCGCCCATGAGACGATCGCGCGGCTGGATCCCGATGGTAGTTCTGTTCGCTCTCGCCCTGCTGTTCGTGGCGTGGGACGTGGTGGACTATGCGGCCGATACTCATCCCTTCAGAATGGCGCCGCTCGGGCAGCGGTGGTTGGAGATCCACAAGAACAGCCTGCTGCTGGTGCAGCCGGCGATCCAACGACATGTCGCAGCCTGGCTGTGGTGGCCGTTCCAGCGAGTGCTGGAGCAGCCGGCGTGGCTGGTGCCGGCGGTGCTGGGGGCGATCATCACCCTCTTCAAGATCGCGCGGCGGAGGTAGGGCGAGCGCCGCTCGCCCCTACGGTTCCGATATCGCGTTCTAGTCGTCGCCCATCTTCAGGGCGGCGAGGAAGGCGGACTGGGGGATTTCGACGCTGCCGTACTGGCGCATCTTCTTCTTGCCCTCCTTCTGCTTCTCCAGGAGCTTGCGCTTGCGGGTGATGTCGCCGCCGTAGCATTTGGCGGTGACGTCCTTGCGCAGCGCGCTCACGGTCTCGCGGGCGATGACGCGGGCGCCGATGGCGGCCTGGATGGCGATCTTGAAGAGCTGGCGCGGGATCAGCTCCTTCAGCCGCTCGCAGAGATGGCGGCCGCGGTTCTCGGCGTTGGCGCGGTTGACGATGATGGCGAGGGCGTCGACCGGCTCGCCGTTGACGAGGATCGAGAGCTTCACGAGGTCGCCGGTCTCGTAGCCCTCGACGTGATAGTCGAAGCTGGCATAGCCGCGCGACACCGATTTCAGGCGGTCGTAGAAGTCGTAGACCACCTCGTTCAGCGGCAGCTTGTAGACCAGCATGGCGCGGGTGCCGACATAGTTCAGCTCCTGCTGCACGCCGCGGCGCTCCTCGCAGAGCTTCAGGATCGAGCCGATGTATTCGTCGGGGACGATGATGGTGGCCTTGATCCAGGGCTCGTCGATGTGGTCGATCCGGGTCTCCTCAGGCATGTCCGCGGGGTTGTGCAGCTCCTTCATCTCGCCGTTGGTGAGGTGGACGCGGTAGACGACCGAGGGCGCGGTGGTGATGAGGTCGAGGTTGAACTCGCGCTCCAGCCGCTCCTGGATGATCTCGAGGTGCAGCAGCCCCAGGAAGCCGCAGCGGAAGCCGAAGCCCAACGCGGCCGAGGTCTCCGGCTCGAAGTGGAAGCTGGCGTCATTCAACCGCAGCTTGGCCAGACTCTCGCGCAGCTGCTGGTATTCGGCGGCGTCGATCGGGAAGAGGCCGCAGAAGACCACCGGCACCGAGGGCTTGAAGCCCGGCAGCGGGATGGCGCAGGGGCGCCGTTCCTCGGTGATGGTGTCGCCGATCTTGGTGTCGGCGACGTCCTTGATGCCGGCGGTCAGGAAGCCGACCTCGCCTGGCTCGAGCAGGTCGGCGGCCTGCGGCTTGGGCGTGAAGTAGCCGACGCGGTCGACCTGGTAGGCGGCACCGGTGGAGACCAGGCGGATCTTCATGCCGGGCTTCAGCACGCCATCGCGCACGCGCACCAGCACGACCACGCCGAGATAGCTGTCGTACCAGCTGTCGATCAGCAGGGCCTTCAGCGGCTCCCCGGCATGGCCGGTGGGCGCCGGCAGGCGGGCCACGATCGCCTCCAGCACCTGATCGATGTTGAGGCCGGTCTTGGCCGAGATGGGGATGGCGCCGGAGGCATCGAGGCCGATGACATCCTCGATCTGCTGCTTCACGCGCTCGACCTCGGCGGCCGGCAGGTCGATCTTGTTGAGGATGGGCACGATCTCGTGGTTGGCATCGATGGCCTGGTAGACGTTGGCCAGGGTCTGCGCCTCCACCCCCTGGGTGGAATCGACCACCAGCAGCGAGCCCTCGCAGGCGGCCAGGCTGCGCGACACCTCATAGGAGAAGTCGACATGGCCCGGCGTATCCATGAGGTTGAGCTGGTAGAGCTGGCCGCTCTTGGCGGTGTAGGCGAGGCGGACGGTCTGCGCCTTGATGGTGATGCCGCGCTCGCGCTCGATATCCATGGAATCCAGCACCTGCTCGCGCATCTCGCGCGCGGTGAGGCCGCCGCAGGCCTGGATCAGGCGATCGGCCAGGGTCGACTTGCCATGATCGATATGGGCGATGATGGCGAAGTTGCGGATGTGGGCGAGGTCGGTCATGGGCTTCCGATGGGGCGCGGCGCGAACATAGGGACGGGGGCCGGCCGGCGCAATGGCAGGGCGGCGCGGCTGGAGAAAACGGTTTCACGTGAAACAGTGGCGATGTTTCACGTGAAACATTTATGCGTAAAAGGCGGGGTGGGGACCCGAAAACACGAAAAGTGCAAAACAACCCCATGCATTAAAAAATCAGACAATAGAATCAACGACATGACTATGCGCAGATTCTGCACGTCAGAGACCTCTGAGTGCACGGATTCGGGGGCTGAACGCGCGGATTTGAGCGGTGAGCGCCCGGCAGTGCGGAGGGCGTTCGAGGCTTACAGCGCCTGGAATTCCGGAAGGGTCGCCGCGTCGGCGTCGAAGGTGACGGTGGTCGCGCAGCCGAGGTCGCGGTTCAGGAGGCCGAGGAGACAATCGGCGTAGTCGGCGCCGCTCGTTCGGTAGGCGGCGAGGGCCGCCACGGCGGCTTCGCGATCCTCCACCCGCAGCTCGTTGGTGGCGAGGATGCGCTCGATCACATCGCCGACGGAGGCGCGATCGTATTTGTAGGCCTTGCGCAGGACCCACACGAGCTCGACGAGCACGATGCGGGCGACGAACGCGGGATCGTCGGCGGTGCGGGCATCGAGACAGCGATCGGCGCGCGCTGTCTGCCCGGGATCGTCGCGGGAGATGTAACGCGCGATGACGTTGGTATCGACGGCGATCACCGCGCCCGCCGATGCTTTTCGGCCAGGGCGGCGCCGATGGCTTCGTTCATTGCCTTGACCGTCACGGCACGCCGGGGTTTCGGCAGCATGCCCTTGAGGGCCGCGATCGGAAGATTCTGCGCCAGCAGGCGAACGGTGCCGTCGGGCAGCGTCACGAAGTGGATGCGATCGCCGGGCTTCAGGCCGAGCCTGTCCCGGATATCCTTCGGGATGGTGGTCTGGCCCTTGCTGGTGATAGTAGCGGTGGACATGGTGCGCATCCTTGTGCGTTAGTCCTTACTAATACCACAACTCCTTACAGATACGCAATGGGAAGGCGGACGAAGCGGTTGGAGGCTTGGCGTCGGCGCCCGGCGTCAGATTACGACCCCAGAGATAGGACGCACTTCTCACATCGAGTTTGTATTGGCGCTATCAAATAGTTTACACCGTGCAAACTTTACCGTTGTTTACGCCACGTAAACTCTCTATCTTGCATCATGAGGATCGTGGCCCGCAGCACCCTGATGGCATTCGGGCGCTCGCATGCCAATGCCAAGACTCCGCTGGAGGACTGGTTTCGGGTGTGCCGCAAGGCGGCGTGGACCGGCCCGGCCGACGCCAAAACCGCTTTCGGAACCCGCGTCGATATCCTGCCGCGCAACCGGGCGGTGTTCGATCTCGGCGGCAACAAGTACCGGCTCGTCACAGTGATCCTCTACCGCAGCGGGATAATGTACGTCCGGTTCATCGGCACGCATGCGGAGTATGATAAGATCAACGCGACGGCCATCTGAGAGCTGCAAGCGATAGGGCAAGAGCACATGAGGAAGACCCTCCGTCCCATCAACACCGCACGCGCTCACAAGGCGGCGCTGGCCGAGATCAACGCCTTGTTGACCGCTACGAAGCTCACCCGCGCCCAAGAAGAGCGGCTCGAGTTGCTGGGCATTCTGGTCAATGACTACGAGGACCGCGCCTTTCCGCTGGACGAGCGGGACCCGGTCGACTTGCTCGAGGGCCACATGCAGAACAGCGGCCGCACGCAGAAGGACCTTGCGGCCTTGGTCGGCGGCACCCTCGCTTCGCTGATCCTGAGCCGACGGCGCGCCATGTCGCTGGACGTGATCCGAAAGATCAGCACCGCTTGGGGCGTCCCGGCCGATCTGCTGATCAAGCCCTATGCGCTGACGGCCAAGCGGGCTTAGGACAAACTCATCCCCCTCTTCAGGCTCGGGGCTTCCGCCGGGCCGACTCGATCAACCGTTGGGTCGGCTTCGGGGGATTTTTCAGCAGACTAAACACGCGCTTCGTAGCGCGCGCCGACAGCGCGATACGCTTGCGCCGCGCGGGAGCTTCACGGTTCGCAATGGCGCCGAGCTCCGGCACCCTGACAGGCGGCCGGTCTGGAAACTCCACCACCAGATGCAGCCGACCGCCCAGCGCCTGCACATAGTCGCCCAGCGTCGACAGCAGCATATCCGTGCGATGCTCGAGGCGGGAGATGCTGTCCTGGCCGACCTTCAGCTTCCGCGCCATCGCGATCTGCGTCTTGTTCATCGCCTTGCGCAGGTCGTGCAGCGACTTCTCCTCGCCGATAATCGCGGCGACCCGCGCCTCGATCTTCGCGCGCCTCGCCGCCGGCAGCTTGGCCAGGACCTGTTCCAGGGTGCGTCCCATGATTACCTCCGTCTCGCCTTCAATCTTTCCACATGGGCGTCGAATCGCTTGTCCGCTCGCGCGATCAAGGATTTGTAGAACCGCTTTTCGCTGCCCTTGCCCGACTTGTCGCCGGCGACGAGAACGATGGCCTTGCGCTCCTCATCGAATGCGAAGGCCGCGCGCCACTCTCCGCCCGCCGCCGAAAACCGAAGCTCCTTCATGTTGGCGTGCTTCGACCCCTTCAGGGTATCGACACGCGGGCGTTTCGCCAGGGGGCCTTGCTGCTCGACCACCGCCAACTGCGCCAGCAACTCGTCTTGCACCGCCGGATCGAGGGCGTCAAACTCCGGGTCGAACTCGTCGGCGAATTCCACCGTCCACATTCGGCAGTAATATGTCACCGAAGCAATATGGCGTCAAGATCATACTCAGGTTCATGGGAACATGCGAAGCACAACATCGACGCCACAATGATCTCAGCCTGAGACAAGGAGAAAGACATGGGCATCATTTCGATCCGGAACGCCCGCGACCACAAGGCGGCGCTGCGGGAGATCGACAAGCTTCTTGCGGCCAGGAAGCTGACCGAGGAGCAGAGCCGCCGGCTCGACGCGCTGACCATCCTTGTCGACGCCTATGAGGAAAAGGCGTTTCCCATGGGCGGCCTCGATCCCGTCGACCTGATCAAGGCCCATATGTCGGACAGCGGCCGCACGCAAAAAGATCTGGCCGATCTGATCGGCCCGGCCCTCGCCTCGCTCGTCCTGAGCCGCCAGCGCGCTCTGTCGCTCGAGGCGATCCGCACGATCAGCGCAGCCTTGGGCATCCCGGCCGATCTGCTGATCAGGCATTATGAGGTGACGGCGAAACGGGCGTAGGTTCGGCTGGAACGAACGCAAGCTTCTTCTGGAAGTTCCACTCCGGCCCCAATAACCAGTGACCCATCCTCCCGGTGACGCGAAGCGGATTTATCCGACAGTCTGGTCTCGCCAGTATTGACGCCGCGGGGCGAATCGGTCTGCAATCCCGTTTGCCCCCGATGGCCAAAAGCAATACGAACGCCTGAAGCAACTGGTCCCACCAAGAATGAGCATGCGGCGTCAAGCCGCCTCCCATCGGCAATACCCACCGACAACTCTGCCGGCGGCCCCGTGGTGGTGCGCTGGCGGCAAGATGGGAGTTCGACCATGAAATATGCGCTGGTTGATGGCCAATCGCGAGAGGCTCTGCCGGGCCTTCAAGGGGAATGCCGGATGTGCCACGCGCCCGTGATACCAAAATGCGGAAGGCTGAGAGTCGCACATTGGGCCCATCTCTCGGGTGATGGCGTCGATCACTGGTGGGAGACCGAAACTCCATGGCATCGTGCTTGGAAGGCACACTTCCCCGAGGAATGCCAAGAAGTCATCCACCGCGCCAGCAACGGCGAACGACATTTCGCAGACGTGAAGACTGCGCATGGGCTGGTGATCGAGTTTCAGAACTCAGCCATTTCCGAGGAAGAGCGTCGCTCTCGCGACGAGATCTATCAATCGATATGGTGGGTGGTGAATGGTCAGAGACTGAAAGGGGACAGACCAAGGTTTTTTGAGGCATTGCGCCATGGGAGGGTCAGAAGGCGGAACCCGCTTGCGCTGTGTGTTCCCGTGGCCAAGTGCATGCTTCGACGGAAGTGGGCGGACAGCCGCGTGCCGGTTTTCTTCGATTTCGGCAGGATCGAGGACCCGAGCGACATGTTTCGCTTCGGTGCCCCGGTCCTCTGGGCCTCACTCCCGAGACGCTCGATCGGCAGAGCACTTTTGATGCCAATCTATCGAGAGAACTTCGTGAAAGCTGCACTCAACGGAACGCAAATCGAGGGCATCGACTGCTCCGAGGCGATCGAGCGTGCTCGCAGGGCGCTGCTGGTTGTCCATGGGGAGGCGCACTACCCGAAGCCGCGTCCGACATGGAGCGAACGATTCACTCCTCGGACACTCCGACCGCGGC
>Ga0137403_10002918_pt1 | contig 20699 bp, 21 predicted proteins | sample CZOMad2_1_16fung_FD_122057 | JGI IMG/M metagenome (GOLD analysis project Ga0137403, IMG submission 122057) | Vadose zone soil fungal communities from Angelo Coast Range Reserve, California, USA - CZOMad2_1_16fungal (Hybrid Assembly) | ecosystem: Environmental > Terrestrial > Soil > Vadose zone...
ACGCCCGAAAAAGCGCTCGCGCTGCTCGACGAAGGCGCCACCGCGGTCGGCTACTTCACCGGATTCATCACGCGCGGGCCGATCCTCGCGCGGCGGATCCTCGACGCGCTGTTGGCACGCGTTTAAATTGCTCACACCTTATCCACATGTCCACAGCTATCCACAGGCGCGCAAATCGCACGGACTGGCGCGGGCTCGCGAGGGCATGGTCAGTAAACACCGCGTGATTCGTCCACGGATACGCCCCGGAGAAAGAATTTCGGCATGATCACGGGCGAGAACGCGCGCACGCCCCGTGAAACGCCCGTCTGATGCGGAGAATTGAAGTCTTGACACTGAAATCACGCCGCTCGTATGGTGGGCGCCGTGTCCAACGCCGCGTTACCCGCCGCCGGACTTCGGTCGACTTCGACCGACACCCGCTGAGAGGACGACGGAGCCATGGAGGGTCGGAAACCGCTGGCCAAGGTCGAAGGGCGCCGTCGCCTGCGAATGAGCGGGGTCACCGTCGCGTTTCGTGGCACCCCGAACCTCGATGACTGGGTCGCCTACATCGCCAACGGGACCAAGTCGCGCAAGACGATCCTCGCCGACCACGCGTCAGAGCGAAAAGTGAAGAACTTGATGACCCGGCTTCAGACGATGTCGAAGAAGGAGATCGAGAAGCTGGCGAAGGGCTGATCAGAGGCTGAGCGGCCGGGAGTTGGCAACGCTCGAAGGCGATTCCCGCCACGTCGACGGATCCGCGTCCACGTAGAGCTCGACCATGTTGCCGTCCGGATCGTCGACGTAGATCGACTGGCTCACCACGTGGTCTCGGACGCGCATCTTCTCGATTCCATGGGCCTCGAGATGCGCGCGGGCGGCCCGTAGCTCGTCCAGCGTGGTGCCGATCCGCAGCGCGACGTGATAGAGCCCGGTGCCCTCCGGTGGCGGCGCGGGCGCGTCTGGGCCCATCTCCATCACCGCGACGTCGTGATGGTTCTCGCCCGTCGAGAAGAAGGCCATCGGCCGTCCGAAGTCGCCGCGCGCGACCTCCTTGAGCCCCAGCACGTCGCGATAGAAGCGCGCGGCGCGCTCGATGTCGCGCACCTTGAGGACCACGTGGCCGACGTTCCGCACCCGGATCGCCATTGGCTCCTAGATGATACCGCGTTCGGCCAGGCTGACGAAGCGTCCACGTCCCACCACCACGTGATCGTGAATGCGCAGGTCGAGCAACCGGGCGCACTCCACCAACTGACGCGTCAGTCGGACGTCCTCCCGGCTCGGCGTGGGATCGCCGCTCGGGTGGTTGTGCAGCAGGATCACCGAGGCGGCGGACTCGAGGATCGCCGGCTTGAACACCTCGCGCGGGTGGACGAGGCTGGCCGACAGCGTGCCCTCCGAGACGATGACGTCGCGCAGGAGGCCGTTCTGGGCGTCCAGGAGCGCGACGCGGAAGACCTCGCGGCTGAGGTCCTCCATCAGCGGTCCGAACGCCGCGTAGACCTCGCCCGGGCTCGACAGCGCCATCCGCGCGCCGGGGGTGCGGGCGCGCAGCCGCCGCGTCAGCTCGAACGCCGCGACGAGCCGCGCCGCCTTGGCGCGACCGACACCCGGCAGGCGCGCCAGCTCGTTCACCTCGCGTCCCGCGATGCCCGAGAGCGAGCCGTAGGCCGCGAGCATCTCGCGCGCGACCTCGACCGCGTCCTTGCCGCGCCTTCCCGACCCCAGTTGCAGCGCCAGCAGCTCGGCATCGGCGAGCGCGGTAGGACCATTGAAGTAGAGACGCTCGCGCGGCCGTTCGGTCTCGGGCAGATCGTCCAGAGGCATGCTCTCTCGTAGGGCGTCTCGCGCGAGCCGTCAATGCCTCAGATCGGAGACGCCGGCGGGCGCTTCACCACTACCAGACGTTCGGCGAGGGGCTTCAGGTCCGCCGGTCGTCGATCGTGATCGCGCGCGGCTCGTCGCCGACGCCGGTGATCCGCACGCGCACCGCGCGCGGCGGCACCAGCGGCTCGAGGCGCTCGGCCCACTCGACCACCGTGACGCCGCCGCCGTCCATCATCTCCTCGAGGCCGAGGTCGAGCAGCTCGGCGAGGCTCTCCGTCCGGTAGGCGTCGACGTGGCGGACGGGCAGCCGGCCGCGGTACTCGTTGACGAGCACGAAGGTCGGGCTGGTGGCGCCGGTCGTGACGCCCAGCGCGCGCACCAGACCCTGCACGAAGACCGTTTTGCCGGCGCCGAGCTCGCCGGTGAGCGCGACGACGTCGCCCGGCCCCAGCGTCGCGCCCAGGCGCTCACCCGCGGCGTCGGTCTCCTCGGGCGAGGTCGTGGTGAGCTCAGCGCGCATCCGCGAGCCGGCGGAACGCCTCGCCGAGCGCCTCGATGACGTCGCTTGCGATCAGCGCCTCCTCCCCCACCCGCTCCGCCGCGACGTCGCCGGCGAGACCGTGCAGGTAGACGGCGGCCGGCGCCGCGCGCGCGGCGTCGATGCCGCGGGCGAGCAGTGCGCCGAGGATCCCCGTCAGCACGTCGCCCGTGCCGCCGCTGGCCATGCCGGCGTTGCCGGTGGGATTGATCAGCACGCGGCCGTCGGGCTCGGCGATCAGCGTGCGCGCGCCCTTGAGGACGAGGTAGACGCCGTGCGTGGTGGCGAAGGCGCGCGCGACGCCGATCCGGTCGCGCTGCACGTCGTCGACGCTCGCGCCGACGAGGCGGGCCATCTCGCCCGGATGGGGCGTGAGCACGCGCGCCGCGTGCACGCCGCGCAGGACGTGGAGGTGATCCGAGAGCGCCGTGAGCGCGTCGGCGTCGACGGCCATCGGCCGGGCCAGCGTCCCCACCAGGTCGCGCGCCAGCCCGCGCGTCTCGTGGTCGAGGCCGAGGCCCGGGCCGACCGCCACCGCGTCGCGCGCCTCCGCCAGCGCGGCGAGCGGCTCGCGCGCCTTGACCGCGAGGGTGTGCGCCGCCGTCTCGGGCAGCGGCTCGGTCATCGCCTCGAGCGACAGCGCGGCGACGGTGGGCTGAGCGCTCGCCGCAGTGCCCACGGTCACGAGGCCGACGCCGGCGCGCAGCGCCGCGCGGGCGCACAGCGCGGCGGCCCCCGTCTTGCCGAGGGAGCCGGCGACGACGAGCAGGTGGCCGTACGTGCCCTTGTGGACCTCACGCGGACGGCGCGGAAAGAGCGGCGCGACGTCCGAGGCTTCGAGCAGGAACGTCCGGGCGTCACGCGCGACCTCGGCCTCGGGCACGCCGATCGGCACGACGCTGACGCGGCCGGCCCGCTCGGCGCCGGGGCCGATCACGAGGCCGAGCTTCGGCGCGGCGAAGGTCGGCGTGAGCCAGGCGCTCACGACGGGACCCTCCGGAGCGCCGCCGTCGGCGGGAAGCCCCGACGGCACGTCGAGCGCGACGACCGGCCGGCCGCTCGCGTTGATCGCCTCGATCAGCGCGGCGACGAGCGCCGCCGGCGCCCCGCGCGCGCCGGTCCCGAGCAGCGCGTCCACGATGACGGCGGCGCGTGCCAGCGCCGGCGTCGCCTTCGCGGCGTCCTCGACGACGCGCGCGGCGACGCCGGCGCGACGCAGCTCTTGATACTTGAGCGCGGCGTCGCCCCGCAGTGCGTCGGGGGGCGCGGTCAGCAGCACGTCGGGCCGCGCGCCGGCGCGCTTGAGGCGGCGCGCGACGACGAAGCCGTCGCCGGCGTTGCCTCCGCGGCCGCACACGATCGCGACCCTCAGGCCGCGCACGCGCAGACCGCGCTCGGGCAGCGCGGCCAGCAGGGTCTCGGCGGCGCCGAGACCGGCGTTCTCCATGAGCGTGGGTCCGGGAATCCCGAGATCGGCGACAGCGCGCGCGTCGACGCGCCGCATCTCCTCGGCGGTGAGGACGGGCCGCACTAGCGGCCTCGCGGCAGGGTCACCGCCTGTGCCACGAAGTCGGCCAGGATGGCGGTGTAGAGGTCGCGGAACTCCACGCGGGCCGCCGTCGGCAGCTCGATGTGGACGGCACGCTCGGGCAGCTTCAAGATGCCGTCGCGCTTGGCGCCGGAGGCCGCGTAGAAGATCGGGTCCGCCGGCTCGACCAGCACCTCGAGCCGCGGGGCCTTGGCGTGACCACGCAGGTGGGCGTCGCGGATCAGCTCGCAGAGCGCGCGCAGCCGCTGAGCGTATTCCTTGTCGACGCCGACGGTCGCGATCTCGATCCGGTTGGCGGACTCGCGCCGGTTGTTGCCGTGGATCTCCGCGTAGAAGCGGAGCGGGCCCTGCGCGATCTCGCGCACGCGCCGCTCGAACGTCTCGTACACCAGCCGCGCGCCCGCGCTCGCCGTCTCCTCGGACGGCGGCCGGCTCGGCGCCCCCTCGAAGGGGCGGTTGACCTGGTAGCGGCGGCCCGGACGCTCGCGCGTGTCGGGCTCGAGGTTGAAGCCGGTGGCGACCACGAGACCGAAGCCCGTACGCCGCGCGACCTCGGCGGCGATCTCGCCGGTCTGCACGTCGGACGAGCCGTGCGGGGCCGCCACCACGAGGCCGGGCCGTCCGGGCCGCGCCGCGATGTGGCCGCGCGGCGTCTGGGGTGGGAACTCGACGGTCTGGGTCGCGCAGCCGAACAGGACGAGCGGTCCGGCGGCCACGCTAACGAGTCGCCGGAGCCCGGTGCGGGTCATCGTCCACGAGCATCGCCTGCGCGAGCGCGTAGTCGCCGTCGTGGGTCAGGGCCAGCAGCATGTGACGGCCGCCGCGGGCCAGACCCAGCTCGCGCGCACGGCCGTGGAGCACCAGGCGCGGCGCCTGGCCGCGCTCGCGGCAGACCTCGAGATCGCGCCAGCGCACGCCGAGGCTCAGCCCGCTGCCGAGCGCCTTCGTCGCCGCCTCCTTGGCCGCGAAGCGCGCGGCGAAGTGGGGCACGGGATCGCGCCGCGCGCGGCAGTAGGCGATCTCGCCCTCGGTGAAGACGCGGCGCAGGAACCGCTCGTCCCAGCGCGCGATGACGTCGCGCATGCGCGGGATCCGCACGAGGTCCACGCCGATGCCGCGGACGTTCACGCGCCGATCTGGGTCCGGATCACGCCGGCCAGCTCGTCGGCCATCGCCTGGATGCGCGCGGCGTCGGCGCCCTCGATCATCACGCGCGCGAGCGCCTCGGTACCGGAGTAACGGATGAGCACGCGCCCGCTGCCGTTCATCTCCGCCTCGAAGGCGCCCACGCGATCGCCGAGGCCGAGGATGGAGTCGATGGGCGGCTTGCTGCGCACGGCGACGTTGACGAGCACCTGGGGGAACTTGCGCATGCAGGTCGCGAGCGAGGCCAGCGGCTCGCCCGTCTCGCGCACGACGGACAGGAGGGCGAGCGCCGAGAGGATTCCGTCACCGGTGGGCATGTAGTCGGGGAACAGCAGGTGGCCCGACTGCTCGCCGCCGAGGTTGGCGCCGCTCTTTTGCATCTCCTCGTGCACGTAGCGGTCGCCCACCTGCGTCTTCACCATGCGGATGCCCGCCGCCTTGAGCGACTCGTCGAGGCCGAGGTTGGCCATCACGGTGGTGACCACGAGGTTGGCCTTGAGCCGGCGCTGGCTGGCCATGTGGCGGCCCGCGATGGCCAGCGCGTAGTCGCCGTCGCGGATCTCGCCGAGGTGATCGACCGAGATCAGCCGGTCGCCGTCGCCGTCGAAGGCGAAGCCGACGTCGGCGTGGACCGCGCGCAGCCGTTTCTGCAGCCCCTCGGGGTGCAGCGCGCCGCAGGCCGCGTTGATATTGGTCCCGTCGGGCTGCGCGCACATGGCCACGACGCGCGCGCCGAGCCGCCGGAAGACGCTCGGCCCCACGCGGAACGTCGCGCCGTGCGCGCAGTCGATGGCGACGCTGAGTCCGGCGAGGTCGAGCGGGAAACAGCGCGTGAGGAAATCGACGTAGTACTTCTCGGCGCGATCGTAGTGGACGAGCCGGCCGATGTCGGCGCCGTGCGCGCGCGGCGCCACGTCCGCCGCCGCCAGCCGTCCCTCGATCTGCTCCTCCCACGCATCGGGGAACTTCGTGCCGTGCGCCGAGAAGAGCTTGATGCCGTTGTCCTGGAACGGGTTGTGGGAGGCGGAGAGCACGATGCCGCCCTGGGCGTCGAGGGCGCGCGTGAGGAGGGCGATGCCCGGCGTCGGGAGCACCCCGACCGTGTAGCAGTCGGCGCCGGCGGAAAGCAGACCCGCCACCATGGCCGCCTCGAGCAGCGCCCCCGAGAGGCGCGTGTCGCGGCCGATCACGAGTCTCACGCGCTCGCCGCCCTGTTGCGCGGCCAGCGTGGCGACGAGCTCGCGGCCGACGCGATACGCGAGGTCCGGCGTCAGCGGCGGCTCGTTGGCGACACCGCGGATGCCGTCCGTGCCGAACAGACGATTGCTCACCGGTCGCGCCGAATCTCGACGGTCACCTGCACCGTCCTCTGGGTCGTGGGATACACGGAATCGGGCAGCAGCAGCCCGACCGTGCGCGTGACGCTCTGGCGGAGGCCCGTGACGTCCACCGGGGCCGTCTCCACCGTCGCCCGCTCCTCGATTGTAGTGCGGGGGCCCTTCACCTGGACAGTCGCCGGCTCGACGACCACGCGGCCCAGCTGGACGTCGGGCGGCGGCGAACCGCGCAGCTGCGGCACGACGCGCAGCGCGCGGGTGGCGGCGGTGGCGACGGCGACGCGGACCCAGTTCGGCGAGACGCGCACCACGTTGATGCCCGCGGGCGCCTGCACGTCGTCCGCCGAGAGCTGCAGCGTGTTGTCGCCCTCCCGCGCGCGCGCGAGGTTCACGCGCACGCGGACGTCGGCCGGCGCCAGCCGCGCGGCCGCCCATCGCGCCGCTTCCACCTGCACGTCGACGGCCTCGCGCGGCGTGCCCACGAGGACCATCCCCGACTCGAGGCCGACGTACTCGACAGGCGCGGCGAAGCCGAACTGGCTGCGGTTGGCGCTCACGACGAAGAACCAGACGACCACCGCCAGGATGAGCGCGAGCAGCTTGAGCTCCCAGTTGCGCGCGAGCGCCGCCAGCATCAGTGCCCGGACGAGGACGGCGGCCCCGCCGGTCGCGCGCCCAAGCGCAGGGCGCGCAGCCAGCCGCGCCAGAATGCCGGCACGCCCTCGGTCTTGACGCCCAGCAGCGTGAGCAGGCGCCGACGCAGCCCGTCGGGGCTGGCGAGCGCCTCGATGCCGCCGTCGACGGCCAGGGAGAGGCGGCCGGTCTCCTCGGAGACGACCACCGCCACCGCGTCGGTCTCCTCGGTGACGCCGAGCGCCGCGCGATGGCGCGTGCCGAGCTGGCGGGCGAGCTGGAGGTTGCGCGAGAGCGGCAGGAAGCAGCCGGCCGCGACCACGCGGTCGTCACGGATGAAGGCGGCGCCGTCGTGCAGAGGCGAGTACGGCAGGAAGAGGCTCGTCAGCAGATCGGCGGACACGAGGGCGTCGAGGGTGACGCCCAGCTCCGCGTATTGCCGCAGGCCGGTCCCGCGCTCGATCACGATGAGCGCGCCGATCCGCCGCTCGGCCAGCGAGCCGGCGACCGACGCGATCTCGTTCACCACGCGCAGCGTCTCGGCGCCGCCGCCGCCGAAGAGCGTGCGCAGCACCGCGGCGTGGCCGATCGACGTGAGCGCGCGCCGCAGCTCGGGCTGGAAGAGCACGACCAGCACGACCACCCAGAAGGACCACAGCGTGTCGAGCAGCCAGCCGAGGCTGTGCAGCTCGAGCTGGCGCGCCGCCAGCGACGCCGCCACCAGCACGCCGACGCCGACGAGCATCTGCATGGCACGCGTGCCCCGGAAGAGCGTGAAGATGCGATAGATGACGAGGGCGACGAGCAGGACGTCGAGCGCGTCGCGCCAGCCGAAGGCCCCCGGCGTCACGGCGCCGCTCTCCGCACGCGCTCGGCCACGCGTACGGCATCCACCGTCTCGGCCACGTCGTGGGTGCGGATGAGAGCGGCGCCGCCGAGCACGGCCACCGCCGTCGCCGCCAGGGAGCCGGACAGCCGCGCCGCCGGATCCTCGCGTCCGGTGATCGCGCCCACGAAGGACTTGCGCGAGACGCCGACGCACAGCGGGCGCCCGAGCCCGGCGAGCGCCGGGAGGCCCGCGAGCACCGCGACGTCCCAGGCGTGCCAGACGACGCCGGCGTCGCGGAAGAACCCGATGCCCGGGTCGAGCACGATCCGCTCCTCGGGGACGTCCGCCGCGCGCGCCGCCGCCAGCGCCGTGTTCAAGATCCGCGTCACGCTCGCCACCGGCGCGTCGAGAACGCGGCCGGGCCCCGGCGCCGCCATCAGGATCAGGGCGGCGTCGTGCTCGGCGACGACGCGCGCGAGGGCGGGCTCGGCGAGCGCGGAGACGTCGTTCACGACGCGCGCGCCGGCCTCGAGCGCCGCGCGCGCCACGCCGGGGCGCGACGTGTCGGCCGACACCGGCACCGGCAGCTTCGCGACGAGCGCGCCCACCGCGCGCACGAGCCGCTCCGTCTCCTCAGCCTCGCTGATGCCGGTCTCGAGATAGGGCGCGCTCGAGCGGGCGCCGACGTCGATCAGCGCCGCCCCGGCCTCGACCATGCCGAGCGCGGCCTTCAGCACCGCCTCCTCACCGCGGTACACGGACCCCGCGTGGAAGGACTCCGGACTCACGTTGATCACGCCCATGACCGCGACGGGCGACGTGTCACCGAGTACGACGCCGGCGAGATCGGCCCGGGATCGCAGGGACATATTCTCACGATACCATCCGCCCGGCGGCCAGGGCAGCGCGGACGGTCAGCCCGGAGTAGATCGCGGCCCACGAGACGAGGTCCACCATGACGTGGCTCAGGGCGGGCGCCACCGCGTTCCGGCGCCACGCGAAGTACACCGCGAACGCGAGGAAGATCGGCAGGTACACCAACGCCCACGCGAGCCCCTGGTAGGTGTGATACGCCGTCTGGAGCACCGCGCTCGCCAGCACGACCGTCGGCGTCGAGAGCCCGAGCGTCGTCAGCCGCGTCATGAGATAGGCGCGCACGATCGTTTCCTCGAAGAGCGGCCCCACGATCACGTAGACGAACGTCAGCGGCGCCGAGCTGGCCATGAAGGCGGTGCGCGCGCGCTGCGTCGCGGCTTCGGCCATGACGGAGCCGTGCAGCGCCAGCACCGCCACCAGGGCCCCCGCGTACGCGACGCCGACGAGCGGCACCGACTCGAGGACCGGGCGGAGGCCGGGCCGGAACCCGATGTCGGCCGGGGTCTCGCCGCGCGCGAAGAGGATGTAGCGTACGAGCAGGAGCCCGAGCAGCGCCTGGAGGATGCCCACGGCGACGCCGGCGGGGCCCATCAGCGCGCCAGAGCGGAAGATCGCCGGCGACGACGCCATCAGCGTGGACACGATGAGCGGGGGCAGCAGCGTGACCGCGCACACAGTGACCGTCTCGAAAGCGAGCCCGCGGCGCGCGAAAGACAGCGGCGGGGGGGTATGGGGGGCCCTTTCGGGGCCCCCCATGTTCAACAGGGGGCCATGTCCGGGCCCCTCACCCGATCAAGCCGGCGCGGGCGCTTCGGAGAACGGCCGCGCGCGCAGGATGCGCGCGATCTCCTCGGAGTCGAGCGACTCGCGCTCGAGCAGCGCGCGCGCGAGCGCGTGCAGCTTCTCGATGTTCTCCTCGAGGATCTGCCGGGCGCGCGTCGCGCACTCGAGCACGATGCGCTTGATCTCACTGTCGATGGCGAGCGCGGTGTCCTCGCTGTAGTCTTTGGCGCGCGCGACCTCGCGGCCGAGGAAGATGTGCTCCTCGTTCTTGCCGAAGGTGAGCGGCCCGAGCTTCTCGGACATGCCCCACTCGCACACCATCTTGCGCGCCATCTCGGTGGCCTTCTCGAGGTCGTCGCCGGCGCCGGTCGTCTGCTGCTGCAGCACGATCTCCTCGGCGGTGCGGCCGCCCATCAGGATGGTGATGCGATTGATGAGGTAGTCACGCGAGTAGTTGTACTTGTCGTCCATCGGCAGCTGCATGGTGAGGCCCAGCGCGCGGCCGCGCGGGATGATCGTCACCTTGTGCAGCGGGTCGGCGCCGGGCAGGAAGTCCGCCACCAGGGCGTGGCCGGCCTCGTGGTAGGCGATGGTCCGCTTCTCGGTGTCGCTGATGATCATCGAGCGGCGCTCGACGCCCATGAGGACCTTGTCCTTGGCGTTCTCGAAGTCGGTCATCTCGACGAGCTTCTTGTTCTGCCGCGCCGCCAGCAGGGCCGCCTCGTTCACGAGGTTGGCGAGGTCGGCGCCCGAGAAGCCGGGGGTGCCGCGCGCCAGTGTCTTGAGCTCCACGTTGGGCGCCAGCGGAATCCGCCGCGCATGCACACGCAGGATCTCCTCGCGCCCTTTCACGTCCGGCCGCGGAACGACGACCTGGCGGTCGAAGCGCCCGGGGCGCAACAGCGCCGGGTCGAGCACGTCGGGCCGGTTGGTGGCCGCGATGAGGATGACGCCCTCGTTGGTCTCGAAGCCGTCCATCTCGACCAGCAGCTGGTTCAGCGTCTGCTCGCGCTCGTCGTGACCGCCGCCCAGGCCGGCGCCGCGGTGCCGGCCGACGGCGTCGATCTCGTCCATGAAGATGATGCAGGGCGCGTGCTTCTTGCCTTGTTCGAACAAATCCCGAACACGAGAAGCACCGACACCCACGAACATTTCGACGAAGTCCGACCCGGAGATCGAGAAGAACGGGACATTGGCCTCGCCGGCGATCGCCTTCGCGAGCAGCGTCTTGCCGGTGCCGGGCGGCCCGACGAGCAGCACGCCCTTGGGGATCTTGCCGCCCAGCTTCTGGAACTTCTGCGGGTCCTTGAGGAAGTCGATGATCTCGCGCAGCTCTTCCTTCGCTTCGTCGACGCCGGCCACATCCTGGAACGTCACCTTGTTCTGCTTCTCGGAGATCAGCCGCGCCCGAGCCTTGCCGAACGACAGCGCCTTGGCGCCGCCCCCCTGCATCTGGCGCATGAAGAAGATCCAGACGCCGATGAAGAGCAGCATCGGCACCCACTGCAGGAAGATGGCGTACCACGGGTTGCTGTCGGGCGGCTTCACGGCGATGCGGACGCCCTTCTCGCGCAGCATCTTGACCAGGTCCGGATAGTCGACGATGTAGGTGCGCTGCGTGGGCGAACCGTCGCGCAGGTTGTAGGTGACCAGGTTGCCGCGGATGACCACCGATTCGACCCGGCCCTGCTCGACCGCCTTCAGGAATTCCGAGAAGTTCGGCGACTCCTGCCCACCGGGCTGCGTGTTGGAGAACACGGTGAACAGCAGGATGACGATCAGGCCGATGACCATCCAGAGAGCGAGGTTTTTATAGACCTGGTTCATCGTTGCCAGTGTAGCACAGCGCCGGGCTGACACGGCGCGTCAGGGCGGCGTCTCGTCGAGCGCGGCGACGTACGGCAGGTTGCGATAGAGGCCGCCGAAGTCGAATCCGTAGCCGACCACGAACACGTTCGGGATCGTGAAGCCGACGTACTCGATGCGGACGTCCACCTGACGCCGCTCGATCTTGTCCACCAGCGCGCAGACGCGAAGGGTGCGCGGATGGCGCGCCTCGAGGTTGCGCCGCAGATACGAGATGGTCAGCCCCGTGTCGACGATGTCCTCGACGACGACCACGTGGCGGTTCTCGACCGGCATCGCGAGGTCGGACACGATGCGGACCTGGCCGGAGGAGCGGTTGCCGCCGGCATAGGTGGCGAGGCCGATGAAGTCGGTGGTGATGTCGCCGGGGATCGCGCGCACGAGGTCGGCCATGAAGAGGAAGGCGCCCTGGAGCACCCCGACGAGCACCGGCGTCTCCCCGGCGTAGTCGCGCGCGATCTGCAGCCCCAGCTCGCCGATGCGCGTCCGCAGCTCGTGCTCGCTGATCAGCACGCGGCCCGGGCGCGGCGTCGTCACGTCAGCGCGTCGTGACGAAGGGCGTGACGGATCGATCGCCGGCCAGGCGCACCGCGAGCGCGCGCGCGGCCTCGCGCGTGGGGAACTCGCCGACCTGCACGCGGTAGACGGGGCCGTTGGCCTCCGCTTCGATCACGCGCGCGTCGTGGCCGGCGGAGGCGAGCGACTCGCGCAACGCCTCGGCGGGTGGGCGCACCCGATAGGAGGCGATCTGGACGGTGAAGCGATTCGTGACGGGGTCGCGCGCGCCCGAGGTCGGCGTTCGGGTCGCGGCGCCGAGTACGTCGACCTGCTCGCCGGGACGCGGCGACACGGCCACGAGCGGCGGCGGCGAGGTCTTCGCCGGCCGCGGCGGCGGCGGCGGCGCGGTGAGCGGCGCCGTCAGCTCCTGATAGAACGTCAGCCGCGGCGCCGGCGTCTCCGGCAGCCGGCCGCCGCGGCCCGGCCCGCGGCGCGCCGGCTCGGGGTCGGGCACGCGCGCGACGACGACGGCCGTGCGCGCCGACCAGATGCGCCCGGTGTAGACGCCGGCGCCGAAGGTCACGCCGAGGATCGTGAGGATGCCGGCCAGTACCAGCAGCCGCGCGGTGCCGCTCGATCTGCGTCCGCGCACCGTCATCTACATGGTCTCCGGCGCGCTCACGCCGAGCAGCGCGAGGCCGTTGGCGATCACCTGTCCCACCGCGGCGCACAGCGCGAGTCGCGCGAGCATGAGCGCACGGTCGTCCTGGATCACGCGATGGTTCTTGTAATAAGGATGGAAGAGTCCCGCCAGCTCCGTCAGCCAGTACGCCACGCGGTGCGGCTCCCCCGCGCGCGCCGCGCTCGTCACCAGATTCGGATACTCGAGCAGCCGCTTGATGAGCGCCTGCTCCTCGGTGCCGGTGAGCGGCGTGAGGTCCACGTCGCGCCAGGCGGGAAGCGCGACCCCCTGCTCCGCCGCCTGCCGGTGGATCGAGCGGATGCGCGCGTGCGCGTACTGCACGTAGTAGACCGGGTTGTCGCTCGACTGGCGCGTCGCCACCGCGAGGTCGAACTCGAGCGGGCTGTCGTGGCGCCGCGTGAGGAACGTGAACCGAGCGGCGTCGCGCCCGACCTCTTCCAGCAGCTCCTCCATCAGCACGAACTCGCCGCGGCGCTTGGACATGCGGACGGGCTGCCCGTCGCGCAGCAGCGTCACGAGCTGGATGATCAGCGCCTCGAACGCCTGCGGCGGGTGGCCGAGGGCGGCCATGGCCGCGCGCATGCGCGGCACGTGGCCGTGGTGGTCGGGGCCGAGCAGGTCGACGACGTGGTCGACGTCGGCGAACTTCACGTAGTGATGGTAGGCGACGTCGACAGCGAAGTATGTCAGCTCGCCGGTCCGCCGGCGCAGCACGCGGTCCTTGTCCTCTCCGGCGCCCTCGATGGCCGTCGAGCGGAACCAGAGCGCGCCGTCCTGCTCGTACGTGAGGCCGCGCGCGGCCAGCTCCTGCACCGCCTTTTCCGCGAGACCGCGGTCGCGCACGTCGCGCTGCTCCGAGGACCACACGTCGAAGTTCACGCCGTAGGCAGCGAGCGTGCGGCGCTGCTGCTCGACCATCCGCTCGACGGCCCAGCGGCCGAAGTGCTCGAGCCGCGCGCGCTCGCCGCCGGCGACCTCGAGCGTGCCGCCCGCCGCGCGGTACTCCTTCGCGAGGTCGATCAGGTACTCGCCGGGATAGCCGTTCTCCGGCAGCGCGGCGCTCTCGCCGAACTCCTGGCGCACACGCGCCTCGAACGAGCGCGCGAGCGCCTCGAACTGGGTGCCCGCGTCGTTGACGTAGAACTCGGTGGTGACCCTCGCGCCCTGCGAGCGCAGCAGCCGCGCGAGCGAGTCGCCGACGGCGGCGGCGCGCGCGTTGACGATGACGAGCGGGCCGGTGGGGTTGGCGGAGACGAACTCCAGGCGCGTTCGCTGGCCAGCCTGGCTCGTGCTCTGGCCGTACGACGCGCCGGCGTCGAGGATCGTGTGCAGCGCTTGCGCCGTCCACGCGGGCGCCAGGAAGACGTTGAGGAAGCCGGGCCCGGCGACCTCCACGCGCGCGACCTCGGGCATCGCGGGAAAGTTCTTCGCCACCGCATCGGCGATCGCGCGCGGCGGACGCTTCGCGGCGCGCGCCAGGGTCATCGCGACGTTCGTCGCGTAGTCGCCGTGCTCGGCCTGGCGCGGCACCTCCCACGCGCAGTCGTCGGCGGCCGGCAGGCCCGCCGCCGCCAGCGCCGTCCTCACTCCGTCCGTCAGCCGCTCGGTGACCGTCATTGAACGCGTTCCGCCGCTCCGTCGGCGGCGATGACTTAGATGATACCCAGCGGTCCGCGACCGCCACGAAGAAAAAGCGCAAGCGAATCGAGGAGAAGGAGCGCGCCGAGGGTGAGTCCCGCCGCCCAGGCGAAGACGCGCACCGCCCGCGCGATGTCCTCGGCCGCGGGCGGCCGGCCATCGCCCAGCCGGTACGCGCCCCGCTTGGCGAGCGTGAGCCCGAGCGCGCCCGCCATCGCGGCCATCGTCCGGCCCGCGTTGGGGCTCGCGGTGAGCGCGCCGTCGCGCCGGAGCGTCCATAGGGCTTCGCGGGCGTTCTCGCCCGCCGCGAGGGCGCCGGCGACGAGGCCGAGCGCGGCGAGCCGCGCGGGGACGAAGTTCAGCACGTCGTCGAGCCGCGCGGCGAGCTTGCCGAACCACTCGAGGGGGCCGTCGCGATAGCCGAGCATCGCGTCGGCGGTGTTCACGGCGCGATAGGCGGCGGCGCCGGCCAGCCCGAACACGAGATAGAAGCAGACGGGCGCGACAACGGCGTCGGTGAGGTTCTCGGCGATCGACTCGACGGCGGCCGAGGCGACGTCGTCGGGACCGAGCGTCGCCGTCGGCCGGCTCACCAGGTGAAAGGCGACCGCCGCGCGCGCTGCCTCGAGATCGCCGGCGGCCAGCGGCCCCGCCACCGCGCGCGCCGCGCGGATGAGGCCGCGCACCGACAGCAGCAGCGAGAGCGCGGCGCCCTCGACCAGCGGCCCCGCCGGCCCCAGTCGCGCCGCCACCGCCGCGATCGCCATCCCCGCGATGGCCGCGACGGCGGCGACGACGAGCGTCACCAGGGCGCCGCCGGCGAAGAGCGAACCGGGCCCGCCGTGGCAGAGGGCGCGCCGGCCGCCCGCGATCGCGCGGCCCATCCAGGCCACGGGGTGCAGGCGATTCGGCGGGTCGCCGAGCGCCAGATCCAGCGCGGCGGCGACGATCACGGCCAGCGGCGGCATCGGACCGCAATTATCGACAGCGCCAGGCGGTTGTGGTACTTCTTCTGCCGTGCAAGCAGCACTCCGAAGCGCCCGGTGGCCCCGACTCGTGCTGGCCATCTACCTGGCCTGTCTCGGGCTCGTGTGCTCGTTCATCCTCTTCGAAGTGCTCGACGTCGACGGCTCCGACTTCCTGCAGATCACGCAGACCGAAGCGGTGAAGCCCGCCGAGCCGCACCACGACGACCTCAAGCGCGTCGTCCTGGCGGCCCTCGCCATCAGCCTGACCCTCGGTGCCGCCCTGGCCGCCAAGGCCCTGGCCCGGTCCGCGCGCGTCGAGCGCGCCGCCGCGCCGCGCGTCCGCCGTTTCGCGCCGACGCCCGCCACGCGCATGCTGCTCGCGCGCGCGACGCTCGCCGACGCGCCCTCCGCCTGACCTCCCTGCCGCTCTCACTGATTCGTCCGATCCGGCTTCACGCAAGGAGAGCTCATGGTCAGGTTCGCCGTTCACGTGGTGGCGGTCGTCCTCGCGTCCGCGTCGCTCGCCCAGGCGCAGGCGCCCGTGACCCGCCTCTCGCTCGACGACGCCGTCGTGCTGGCGCTGCGCGAGAACCCCACGCTGCGCGCCAAGCAGCACGAGTACCGCGCGACGCAGGCGCAGGAGATCACCGCCGGCCTGCGTCCCAATCCCACCGCGTCCTACACCGCCGACCAGATGGGCAACTCCAACGTCGATCCGCAGCACACGGTCACCATCGGCCAGCCCATCGAGCTCGGCGGCAAGCGTGGACGCCGGCTCGACAGCGCTCGCGCGGCGATCCGCGTGACCGCGGCCGAGCTCGAAGACGTGCAGCGACAGGTCGTCGCGCAGGTCAAGAAGGCGTTCACCGACACGCTCGTTGCCGAGGCGACGCTGGTCCTGGCCGGCGACAATCTGAAGACCCTCGACGAGGTGGAGCGGCTGCAGCGCATCCGCGCCGAGAAGGGCGACATCTCCGAGCTCGAGCTGACGCGCATCCAGGTCCAGCGCTTCGCCTTCGAGCGCGACGCCGCCGACGCCCGCCAGGCCATCGCGGCCGCGCGCGTCGGGCTGCGCGCCGCGGTGGGGCCCCAGGCAGTGGCGCCGGACTTCGCGGTGAGCGGCGAGCTCGGCTTCCGCGACGTGCCGCTCGATGTCGCCGTGCTGCGCCGCCGCGCGCTCGATGCGCGGCCGGATCTGAAGGCGGCGGAGGCCGCGCGGGCCCGCGCCCGCGCCGACCGTGAGCTGGCGCGCGCCAACACGTGGTGGGACGTCACGCCGCAGGCCTCCTACCAGCGGATCGGCCCCGATAACACGTTCGGCGTGGGGATCAGCGTCCCGCTGCGCGTCTTCGACCGCAACCAGGGCGAGGTCGCGCGCACGCGCGCGGAGGTCGACCGCGCCGACGCGCTGCGCGAGGCGGCGGCCGTTCAGGTGCTCGCCGACGTGGACGTCGCGCTGAGCCAGGTGGCCAACCAGCGCGACAAGGTGCTCCTGCTGCGCGACACGTACCTGCCCAAGGCCCAGCGCGCGCGCGACACCGTGGAGTTCGCGTACCGGCGCGGCGGCCTGAGCCTGCTCGACTTCCTCGACGCGCAGCGCACGTATCGCGAGACCTCGCTCGAGCACCTCCGCGCGCTCGGCGCCTACTGGGGCGCGCTCTACCAGCTCGAGGCCGCCGTCGGCGGACCATGGGAGACCCGATGAGCGCGCGCGTGACCGAGGAGCGCCACGGGTTCCCCGGGGCGCTCCGAGCGTTGGGGGGCGTGGGGGGCCATCTCGGGGCCCCCCACGACGATCGATGAGCCGCGGCGACGTCGTGAGGCTCCTGCCGCTGCTCGTCCTGCTCACGGCGTGCGATCGGGGTCCCCACACCGCCGGAGCGACGGCCAAGGCCGAGCCGGCGGCGGCGCCCGCCCGCGCCAACGTCTCCGTCGTCGTCGCGGCGCCGAAGCTGCAAGAGCGCGCGACCTCGCTCGAGACGAGCGGCAAGGCGCAGTTCAACGAGGAAGCGCTCGCCCGCGTCCACGCGCCGGTGACGGGCCGCGTGCTCGAGGTGCTCGCGCGCCCCGGCGAGGTCGTGGAGCCCGGCCACCGCCTGCTGGTGATCGACAGCCCGGACCTCGGCGCCGCCAAGTCCGACTACGCGAAGGCGGTGGCCGACGTCGAGCGGGCGGAAGCGGCGCAGCGGCTGACGCGCGAGCTGTTCGAAGTGAAGGCGGTGCCGCAGAAGGAGGTGCGCGAGGCCGACAACGACTACCGCAAGTCGGTGGCCGAGCGCGAGCGCGCGGCCGCCCGCCTGCGCACGCTCGGGATCGGCGCCGAGCAGCTGCCCGCCATCGCGTCGCGGGCGGACACCGGCACGCGCATCGTCGTGGCCGCGCCGCGCGCCGGCGTCATCGTCGAGCGCAACGCCACCCCGGGACAGGTCGTCGCCTACGGCCAGTCCGACACGCCGCTGAACCTCTTCGTCATCGCCGACGTGTCGACGATGTGGGTGGTGGCCGACGTCTACGAGCCGGACGTGCCGCGCGTGCGGCGCGGCCAGCGCGTGGCCGTCACGCTGCCGTGCTGTCCCGGCGACCACTTCGAAGGGGCCGTCGACTACATCAGCGACGTGGTCGACAAGGAGACGCGCACGGTGAAGGTGCGCGCCGTCGTGCCCAACCGCGGCCGCGCGCTGAAGGCCGAGATGTTCGTCAAGGTCGCCATCGCCACCGGCGTCGGGCGCGTGCTCACCCTGCCCCAGAGCGCGATCCACCGCGAGGGCGGCCAGACCTACGTCCTCGTCGAGCGGGGCAAGGACGACTACGCGCGCAAGCCGGTGCAGCTCGGCGCCGAGCTGAACGGCTCCGTCGAGATCCGCGAGGGCGTGACGCCCGAGGACCGCGTGGTCACCACCGGGAGCATCCTGCTCAAGAAAGCCACGAAGTGATCGCGCGGTTCGTCGCCTTCGCGCTGCACCAGCGCTTCGTCACGCTGGCGCTCGCGCTGCTGCTGACGGCGGGCGGGCTCGTGTCCTGGACGCGCCTGCCCATCGAGGCCTATCCCGACGTCGGCGACGTCACCGTGGAGGTCATCACGCTCTGGCAGGGCCACGCGGCCGAGGAGGTCGAGCGCCTCATCACGATCCAGCTCGAGAAAGAGCTGAACGGCATCGCCAACGTCACCTATCTGAGGTCGGCGTCGCTGTTCGGCCTCTCGAACATCCGCGTGCTCTTCGCCGACGGCACCGACAAGTACTGGGCGCGCCAGCAGGTGCAGGAGCGGATCGCGGGGGCCGAGGTCCCGACCGACGCGCGCCCGACCCTCGGCGCCCTCTCGAGCGTCATCGGCGAGGTGTATCGCTACACGCTCTGGTCGCCCACCATGCCGCTGGTCGAGCTGAAGGCGCTGCAAGACTGGGTGCTGGAGCGGGAGTTCCTCAAGGTGGCCGGCGTGGCCGACGTCATCTCGTGGGGCGGCGGCATCAAGCAGTACCAGATCACCATCGATCCCGTGCGGCTGCGCGCGTACAACCTGACCCTCAAGCAGGTCTTCGACGCCGTCGCCGCCAACAACGCCAACGCCGGCGGCAGCTACATCCCGTGGGGCCAGTACGCGCTCACCGTGCGCGGCATCGGCATGATCCAGTCCACGCGCGACGTCGAGAACATCGTGGTGGCGGCGCCGCGCGGGACGCCCGTGCGCGTGCGCGACCTCGGCACGGTGGGCATCGGCCACGCCATCCGCCTGGGCGTGCTCGGCCGCGACCACGACGACGACGTGGTGGGCGGCATCGTGCGCATGCGCAAGGGCGAGAACCCGGGCGCCGTCATCGACGGCGTCAAGCGGAAGCTGGAGGAGATCAAGCAGATTCTGCCGGCCGGGGTGGAGCTGCGCCCGTACTACAACCGCGAGCGGCTGGTGAAGGCGACCGTGGGCACCGTGATGACGAACCTCATCGAGGGCGCCGCGCTGGTCCTGCTGCTGCTCTCGCTGTTCCTGTACAACGTCCGCGCCGCGATCCTCGTCGCCCTCACGATCCCGCTCTCCCTGCTCTTCGCCTTCATCTTCATGGACCTCAACGCGGTCCCCGCCAACCTCCTGTCGCTCGGCGCCATCGACTTCGGGATCATCGTGGACGGCGCCGTGATCATGACCGAGAACATCGTGCGCCACCTGTCCCAGCGCCGCGTCACCGGCCACCGCGTCGTGCGCGAGGTCCAGCACAGCGCGCTCGAGGTCGCGCGGCCGCTCACCTTCGCCGTCCTCATCATCATGACCGTCTACGTGCCGATCCTCACGTTCCAGCGGATCGAGGGCAAGCTCTTCCGCCCGATGGCGGTGACGATCTCGCTGGCCGTGATCGGCTCGCTCGTGCTGACGCTGACGCTGATCCCCGTCCTCGCGAGCCTGCTCTTCCGGCGGCCGCCGGCCGAGCGCGAGAGCCCGCTGCTGCGCTGGCTCCGCCGGCCCTACGTGCCGGCGCTGAGCTTCTGCCTGCGCCGGCCGGCGGTGCCGGTCGGTGCGGCCGCCGCGTTGCTCGCCCTGAGCCTCGTCGCCTTCACGTTCCTCGGCAAGGAGTTCCTGCCCGAGCTGGACGAGGGCGATATGTGGGTGCGCGTGGCGCTGCCGCTGGGAATCTCGGTCGAAGGGGGCCGCCCCTACGTCCGTGAGATGCGCGAGCAATTCTTGAGGTTTCCCGAGGTGCACGCGGTCGTCTCCCAGCTCGGCGCCCCGGACGACGGCACCGATCCGGAGGCACCCGACAACGCGGAGTTCTACGTCGGGCTCAGGCCGCGCGAGGAGTGGACGACGACGAAGGATCGCGAGGCGCTGATCGAGCAGATGCGGGCGGCGCTGCTCGCGGCCGTGCCGGGGATCACCACGAACTTCTCGCAGCCGATCAAGGACAACGTGGACGAGGCCATGGCCGGCGTGAAGGGCGAGCTGGCCATCAAGCTCTACGGTCCCGATCTCTTCGTGATGGACGCCAAGGCGAAGGAGATCCTGAACGTCCTGCGACCGATCCACGGCGTGACCGATCTCGACTACGACCACTTCGTCGGCCTGCCGCAGCTGCAGATCATCATCGACCGCGCGGCGACCGCGCGGTACGGCATCAACATCCAGGACGTCCAGGACGGGATCGAGGCGGCGACCAAGGGGCGCGTGGTCACCCAGGTGTTCGAGGGCGAGCGGCGCTTCGACCTCGCCGTGCGGCTGCCCCGCGGCGACGATCCGCTGGCCACGCTGAAGGCCCTCACCGTGAGCGCGCCGAGCGGCGAGCGCATCCCCGTCACCCAGCTCGCGGAGTTCATCCAGACGGAGGGCCTGGCCGAGATCGACCGCGAAGCGAATGCGCGCCGGCTCGCCATCAAGTGGAGCGTCCGCGAGCGCGACATGGGCGGCCTCGTCGCGGAGGCGATGCAGAAGATGCAGGCGGTGACGCTGCCCGAGGGTTACCGCATGGTGTGGTCCGGGCGCTTCGAGGACCAGCAGCGGGCGCTGGCGCGGCTCTACGTGATCGTGCCGCTCGT
>Ga0137403_10002919_pt1 | contig 20697 bp, 19 predicted proteins | sample CZOMad2_1_16fung_FD_122057 | JGI IMG/M metagenome (GOLD analysis project Ga0137403, IMG submission 122057) | Vadose zone soil fungal communities from Angelo Coast Range Reserve, California, USA - CZOMad2_1_16fungal (Hybrid Assembly) | ecosystem: Environmental > Terrestrial > Soil > Vadose zone...
ATTCGAGCCTGTGGGGCGGCGACCTGCAGGCCTTCGTTCTGCAGGCCTCGCCGCGCGGCCTGCAGAAGCGCAGCCAGCTGGTGTTCAGCGCCGCCGATCATGTGCTGCCACCACTCGGCGACAAAATGCCCGACGGCACCATCATCGGCGCGCGCGGCGCCTATGGTCTGATGTCGCAGAAATCGCCACTGAATGACTGGCTGTTCAAAGGCTACGAAGCCGCCAATGGCGTCTATCCGGTTCAGGCCGCCTATCGCGCCACCCAGTCGATCCTCGGACTGAAGGCCGCAGTCGAAAAGGCGATGGCGAAAAACGGCGGCAAGAAGCCTTCGACCGATGAACTTGTCGCGGCGATGACCGGACTTGAATGGCAATCGCCGGGCGGCCTGATTCAAATGAAGCTCGCCGATGGCCATCAGGCGATTCAGCCGATCGCCTTCAGCCGCACCAAGTACAATCCGGAGAAAAAGCGGGTCGACCTGGTCGATATCCAGTATTTCCCCGCCGAATGCGTCAATCCGCCTCCTGGCGTCAAGTCGATTGAGTGGATCAAAGGTGGCTTGGCCGGCGCCAAGTGTGACCAATAAACTGAACGGCGCCCTTGACTGAACAAGGCAATGCGGCGTGAGCAAAATACTCGCGCCGCTTTCCCCTGCCCGCTGGCGACAAGCGGTCATCATCGTTGTATTTTCAATACCCGGCCTTGAATTCTCGGTCCCGCTCGGAATGTCCGACACGAAAACACCATCATGAATTTGTTTCTGACAATTGTTCTCGACGGACTGATTCAGGCCTCCTGGCTTTTCGTCGTCGCCCTGGGGCTGACGCTGGTATTCGGCGTACTGAAGATCCTCAACATCGCCCATGGCAGCTTCTACGCGCTCGGCGCCTATATCGCTGCGTCCGCGGTAACCCTGGCCGCGGCTTACAGCCTTCCGCCCGCCGCAGGCTTTGTCGCGATGCTGCTCTCGGTATCCCTGATCGCGGCTGCGGTCGGAATTCTGCTCGAGCGCGGTCTGCTCAAGATGTTCTATGGCCGCGATGAGGTGGTGTTGCTGCTGGTGACCTATGCGGTGTTTCTCATTCTGGAGGACGTTACCAAGTTGATCTGGGGCGTGAACCCGATCTATGCCACGCAACCCTATGAGTTGTTCGGCAAACTCGAATTCGCCGGTCTTTATTACGTGGGCTACGATCTGGTGTTGATTCCGATTTCCGCTGCGATCGGCTTTTTGGTCTGGTTCGGCCTCAATCGCACCATCACAGGCAAGATCGTACTCGCCGTCATCCATAATGAAGAAATGAGCGTCAGCATGGGCGTCAGGGTAAACCGGGTCTACGCGGCCGCTTTTGCTTTCGGCGTGCTGCTGGCGGCCCTCGGCGGTGCGCTCACCGCACCCAAGATCTCGATGCAGCCGGGCCTCAGCTCGGACGTCATTATCTTGAGTTTCGCCATCGTCGTGATCGGCGGATTGGGCAGCGTCGAGGGGGCTGCGGTCGGCGCGATCCTGGTCGGGCTCGCGCGCGCGGCCTCCGTGCACCTGATGCCGCAGGCCGAGCTGTTTGTGATCTATCTGATCATGGCGGCGGTCTTGATGTTTCGCCCCGAGGGCCTGTTCAAGCGCGAAACCGCGAGACGGATCTGATGAAGCCGGGCCTCCACCCTCTTGTCATGCTCGCATTGGTGGCAGCCGTGACGCTGTTTGGCCGCGTGCTTCCCACGTGGACGCTGTCGCTTGCGACCATCGCCGCGTCCAATGCCCTGATCGCACTCGGCATCGTGGTGTTGGCGCGCACCGGCAATGTGTCGTTCGGCCAGGGCCTGTTCTTCGCAGGCGGCGGCTATGGCGTCGCCCTGGTCGCCAACGCCTGGGGTATCACCGACGCGGTGGCGCAGGTGATCATCGGGGCTGTCTGCGGCGGTCTGCTCGGCCTTGTCATCGGCCCCCTGATCGCCCGCTATAGCGGCATCTTCTTCGGCATGTTGACGCTCGCGTTGTCGATGGTGCTGTACGGTGCACTGGTCAAATCGAGCGCGCTCGGCGGTTCCGACGGTTTCAATGTCGGGCGGCCAAGCCTGTTCGGCATGATCTTCAACGACACCCGCGAGGCGGATTTCATGCTGTATGCGGTTTCGGTGATCACCACCGGGCTTGCCGGCATCGCCGCCACCATCCTGTTCCGCTCCGAACTCGGCCTTGTCAGCCTTGCGGTTCGCGAAAACAATTTGCGCACCGAGTATCTCGGGCTCTCCGCTACCCGGATCATCACCATCAATTTCGTGATCGCGGCGATCTTTGCCGGCGCCAGCGGTGCGTTTGCCTTAATGGCGCAACGCCACGTCGATCCGCAATTCGCCTACTGGACCACATCAGGCGAATTCGTCTTCGTGGCGGTGCTCGCCGGATATCAAAGCGTCGCCGCCGTGTTCGTCGCTTCGCTAGCGCTCGAACTGGTTCGTTCTTTCTCGAACCTGTACCTTCCCAACACTTGGCAGCTCGTGCTTGGCGCCTTCCTGCTCGGCGTCATCCTGTTCCTGCCGCGCGGCATCGGCTCGCTGTGGGTCAGGGACAGACACAAACGGATCAAGCCTGCGGCAGCGTTGCCCGTCGCGGCTCAAAAGGAGGCGGCCCAGTGAAGCCGGTCCTCTCCGTGCACGGCCTCGATAAGCGCTTTGGCGCGGTGGTGGCCGCCGATGCCCTGTCGATCGACATCGCCGCCGGTCAGAGGGTCAGCCTGATCGGAGCCAATGGCGCCGGCAAGACCACTTTCGTCAACATGGTCACGGGGTATCTCAAGCCCGACTCCGGTTCGATCCTGCTCGACGGCATGGATATCGGAAGACGCTCACCACGGAACGTCGCCCGGCTTGGCATCTCCCGGTCGTTCCAGATCCCACAATTGTTCGTTGATCTCACCGCGGTCGAGAACCTGGCGGTCGCGTTTTCCGGCATGCATGCGCAAGCCCTTTCGTTTCATTCGCCAGCGCAAGCCCAGGGGCGCCGCGACAAGGCGATCGAATTGTTGGCGAGGTTCGGCCTTGCGGAAGTAGCCGACCGCCCGATCTTCGAGCTCGCGGGCGGGGTGCGCAAACTGATCGACATCGCGATGGCACTGGTCCGCCGGCCGAAATTGCTGTTGCTGGACGAACCGACGTCGGGCGTTTCGGCGGAGGAGAAATTCGCCACAATGGATCGCGTGATTCATGCGGTGGCCCCCGATGCGGCCACCATCGTCTTCGTCGAACACGACATGGAGATCGTCAACCGCTACGCCGATCGGGTGGTGGCGTTTTACCAGGGGCGCATTCTCGCCGACGGCGATCCGCGTGACGTTCTGAGGGAGCCGGAAGTCCGACGCTACGTTACCGGCGGCGCAGCGTGAACGCCGCAGCACCCTTGCTCGAGATCGACCATCTGGTGGTCGAAATCCAGTCGATGCCCGCGCTACGCGGCTTTTCGATGCGTGTGGCACGGGGCGCGATGGTGAGCCTTGTCGGCCGCAACGGCGCCGGCAAGACCACGCTGATGCGCTCCATCATGGGCCATCTCAAGCCGGCACAGGGTACGGTCCGATTTGAAGGGGCCGATCTGTCGGCACGCCCGCGCCATGCCCGCGCGGCGCTCGGGATCGGCTACATGCCGGAAGATCGCTGTCTGGTGCCTCAGCTGACGGTGGAGGAAAACATCCTGCTGCCGCTGTGGGTCGCACAACACCTTGACCGCAAGTCGCGGCTCGACTTTGTGTATGAGGTGATCGGCGAACTCGCCGAGATGCGCGATCGCAAGGCGTTATTGTTGAGCGGAGGCCAGCAAAAACTGGTCGCGCTTGGCCGCGCGCTTGGCATCGGCACCAAATGTCTGCTGCTCGATGAACCCTTCGAGGGAATTGCGCCGGCGCTTTCCGAGCGGCTGTCTGAGGTGCTTGCATCGTTGAAGGGCAAGGATCTCACGCTTCTGATGTCGCAATCCGACATGAATCATTCGCGCGGGCTAATCGATGTCGAGTTCACGATCGAACGCGGCGCCAACCTGGCGTCCGGGTAGTCGGTCCATTGTCAGCCAATCCGGCTTACGTCAATTGGCCCTGACGGTGCGGATTTGCATGCCCGGTTGCGCGAGCTGCGCAGGAGCTTGACCGGGCACCACGCTGTTGCCGGTAAATTCCGCCTGCACGCTTTCCGCTATCCAGTTGGAGGTTGCCGGCTGCACGATCGCCAGTCCCAGCAACGCTATCGCAAGAAGCACGGGCAAGACCAGAAATCCGATGCCCCATCTCCGGTAGATGCTGTTGTCGTTTCCACCCGACTCGTCGAACGAACCATGCATGGATGCCTCCACTTAAAGCGGATGTGCTCCAAGCCTGCTTAGCGCACCTCGCGCCGAATGGATGTGAGCTGCTTCACACTGTCGCCGGCTCAAATCCGCGTTTAATTATCGGTTAATGATCTTCGCTCCCCGCCCCCGCGAGCGCCTGAAGCGGCTCGGCATCCAGCACCACGATGGCGCCGTGTTCGAGGCGAACCCAGTTACGTGCCGCCCAGGCCCGCAATTGCTTGTTGATGCTTTCGCGGGTCATGCCGACCATCTCGCTGATTTCCTGCTGGGTGACGGCGATGCTGCGGCCGCCCTGCGCAGCCTTGTGCCGTTCCGTGAGTCGGATCAGCGCGCTGGCGAGCCGGCCTGGCAGATCCTGAAGAATGATCTGTTCGACCTGGTCGCTGGTCCATCGCAGCCGCGCGCAAAGCAGCTCGATGAACTTCATCGCCAACGCTGGCTGGCTTCGCACAAAAGGAATGAATTCGCGACGGTCGATGATAAAGACTTCACAATTGGTGTTCGCGGTCGCGTCAGCGGTCCGCTCTCCCCCGTCGAGCAAGGCGATTTCCCCGAATATCTCGCCAGGTCCGATCAGATTCAAGATCGCGCTGCGGCCATCGGGTGAAGAGATACTCATTTTCGCAGTACCCGATATAACCACGTACAGGCTGTTGCCGGGATCTCCTTTGGAATAGATCGTGGCGCCCCGTTTTAGCGAGATGGGCTTGGCGTAGCGGCAGAGCTGGTCGAGTGCCTCCGGCTCAAGATCGCAGAAAATCGGATGCTTGCGCAGCACCGCCAACTTGTTGCTCAGGAATGGCCGAGCTTCACGCTTCTTGTCTTGAGGCACGCCGATCAAATCTCCAGAAGCGGAGCAGGCCAGATGCGGCTCCGGAACATGATTATCGTACCATCATATTATGGCAGAGCATGTAAAGGCTGGATGTCGACAGGGGCTTTATGCTTGTCCCAGACTAGCGAAAGATCGCGGCAGGACAAGGCTTGGGAGCCCCCATCGATCCCCGGCAGGCACCGGCTAGACCGAACCAGGCAGGCTCGGTGAGGTTTCCCGGATTGTAAAATTTTATTTAATCAATCCTAAGATATCGCTGAGGCAAGCGCCTTTGCCCGGGCGGTTCGGATCAACCCGTTCCATGCGGATAGGCTTTCGCAGCGGTTCGGTCCGGATCAGAGACCGCGGAGATCGATGTTCTTTAGCGCGGCACGACCGCGGTTGCCTCGATCTCGACCTTTGCGGCCTTTTCAACCAGGCGCACGACCTGGACCAGAGCCATCGCCGGATAATGCGTACCGAAGATTTCGCGATAAATCTGGCCAAGCGTCTTCAGGTTGGCCAGATATTCATCCATATCGACGACGTACCAGGTCAGACGGACGAGGTGTTCGGGCCGTGCGCCGCCCTCGGCGAGAATGGCGGAAATGTTGCTCAGCGTTTGGCGGACCTGCGCGACAAAATCTGCCGGCAAGTGGCCATGATGATCCCAGCCGATCACCCCGCCCGTCACCACCAGGCGGCCGTCGGCCGTCATGCCATTGGCGTATCCCTTGGGTGCCGGCCAGCCGCTCGGTTGCAGAATCCGAGGGGCCCCGGGCGAAGTCTCGTCCTGCGTCATCGGCAGGACAGCAAGGGTGGGCCCCTTCGGCATGCTCACTGGCAGTTCTCCTTCATACTTCATTCGGCGGCGATGCCCGACGACGCGGCACCCGCTTGCGCCATTTGCCGCAGCGTAAATCGCTTCAGCTTGCCGGTTTCCGTCTTGGGCAATTGGGTGACGAATTCGATGGCGCGGGGATATTTGTAAGGCGCGATCTCGCGCTTGACGTGCTCCTGCAGGTCGGTCGCTAGTGCGGCGTCGGCGGTGACGCCGGAAGCTGGAACCACATAGGCCTTGACGATCATGCCACGCGCCTCGTCCGGCGCGCCGACGACGCCGCATTCGGCGACCGCCGGGTGCGTCAGCAACGCCGCCTCGATCTCAGGACCCGCAATGTTGTAGCCGGAAGAGACGATCATGTCGTCCGACCGCGCGACGAACGAAAAGCGGCCCTTCTCGTCGCGGACGAACGTATCGCCCGTCAAATTCCAGCCGTCGCGCACATAATTCGACTGCCGCGAATCCGCGAGATAACGGCAGCCGGTCGGCCCGCGAACCGCGAGCTTGCCTACCGAGCCCGGCGGCAATTCGTTCATGTCATCGTCGACGATCTTTGCCTCGTAACCGGAGACCGGACGGCCCGTCGTTCCGGCGGCGGCGTTGCCTTGGCGATTGGTGATGAAGATATGCAGCAACTCCGTGCTGCCGATCCCGTCCAGGATCGTTTTGCCGGTCTTGCGGATCCAGCTTTCGAAAACCGGCGCCGGCAAGGTTTCGCCTGCCGAAACCGCAAGACGCAGCGACGACAGGTTGGCGCCCTGGTCCATCGCATTCATCATCGCGCGGTATGCGGTCGGCGAGGTAAAGCAAACCGTGGCCTTGTAGGTTTCGATGATCTTGACCATCTCGCTGGGCGCCGCGTTCTCCAAAAGCGTCGCGGTGGCGCCGAACCGCAACGGAAAGATCGCAAGACCGCCCAATCCGAATGTAAAGGCAAGCGGTGGCGAACCGACGAAGACATCATCGGGAGTGACGTTGAGGATTTCCCTGGCATAGCCATCGGCGATGATCAGGAGATCGCGATGGAAATGCATCGTCGCTTTTGGTTCGCCCGTGGTGCCGGAGGTAAATCCCAGCAAGGCAACATCATCCCGGCCGGTTTTGACCGCGTCGAACCGCACCGGCTTGCTCAGCGCCACCCGATCGAGCTCGGCACCATGGTTTGACGTTCCGTCGAAATTCACCACCTGCTTGAGGAACCGGCTGGTCTTCGCGCACGCGACCAGTTCGTCGGCGATGCGACTGTCGCTCAGCGCGAGGCCGATTTCGGCCTTGTCGACGATCTTGGACAGTTCTCCGGCCCGAAGCAACGGCATGGTATTGACGACGACGGCGCCTGCTTTAGTCGCCGCCAGCCATGCCGCGACCAGGGCCGGGTTGTTGCCCGAGCGTATCAGAACGCGGTTGCCGGGCTTTACGCCGTAGTTCTCCACCAATGCATGCGCAAGGCGGTTCGACCAATCCGAGAGCTCTTTATAAGTGCGCTGGCGGCCGTTGCCGATCAGCGCCACGCGATCACCGAGCCCCTTCTCGACGATCCGGTCGGTCAGCTCGACCGCGGCGTTGAGATAGTCGGGGTATTTGAACTCCGGCCGGTCGAGAAGCAAATCCGGCCATCGATCGAACGGCGGGAGATTGCGCCGCGCAAAATCGTCAACATGACCCGATGGGCCAAGCGATGGGCCAGCTGATGGGTCACGGCTTGCAATTGCACCTGACATTTCCATCGTCCCTCGTCTTCGGGATCAAAGGCGTAAGACGCTATCCAGGCGGTCCGGCAGCGCCTGATTTTCAAAACATTTTATACTTAAAGTAATTCGGCGCAATAGCCCAAATTCACCCGATCCAGCACTTTTTTATAGTCTAGCGCGCCACCAACGCTTTCAGGCGCAACACCATCGGCGAATCCGGTTCAGCAAGCGGGGCAATCGCTGTGAAATGGTTGGCGCCGGGAACCGTGCCGAACCGCGTCGCGACGCCAGCCTTTCCCCAGAGATCGACGATGGTTCGGCTCTGCCGGTAAAATTCCGCGCTTTCATTTTCGCCCACGACCGCGTCGAGGCTCAAGCGCGTCGGCGCCTGCCAAAATAGTGGGCTGGCGGCGCGGGCAGCTTCCCGATCGAGACCCATCGCCTTGTTGATGGAGGTGCCAATCAGCGGCCCGAGGTCGAACAAACCCGAAATCGCGTAAGCGGCAATCACCGGGTTCGCAGGAACCGAGGCATCGAATGTCCGCCAATCGGTCGCCAGCATGCAGGCCGCCAAGTGCCCCCCGGCGGAGTGGCCGCTGATCACCAGAGGCTGTCCAAGCCGCGCCAGCTCGCGCGATGCCGCCCGCATCTGCCCGATGATCTCCTCGACGGTGACATCAGGACAAAGATCGTAGCTCGGAATGGCAACACCGATGCCATGGGCATTCAGTCCGCGAGCGAGGTGGCTGAAGGAGGAGCCGTCCAGCGCCTGCCAGTAGCCGCCATGGATGAAGACGACAATCGGCCCTTTGCCGTCGCCGGCAAAAAGATCAATGACCTGTCGCACTCCGGGACCGTAGGAGATGGCACGCGGAGTATGCCCCGCGCGATAGGCGGCGGCATCCTTCGCCCAACCCGCGATCAGCGCGGGGTTCTCCGGAACCCGCGCCCGGTTGTTATATTCGGCCTCATAGTCGATGCCGGCCACGCGCGGTTACGCCCTCTTTTGCGCGGATTTCTGCGCGGAGGCCTTGGTTTTGGCCAACAGCCGCATCAACTCGCGGACATCCTTTGGCGAAAGATCGGAAAATATGTCGGCGATCCATGTCTCGTGCTCGGCGGCCATCTTGCGAAACTCGGCGCGGCCGGCCTTGGTCAGCCGTATCACCTGGACGCGCCGGTCGGTGTCCGATGTTCGCCGATCGAGATGGCCGGACTCGACGAGACGCTCGACCAAACCGGTGACATTGCCGTTACTGACCATCATCCGCTTCGAGACATCGGACAGCGTCATTCCATCGGGCGCCTTGTCGAGTTGCGCCATCAGATCGAAACGCGGCAGCGTGACATCGAACCGCTCGCGCAGCCTGCTCCGCACCTCGCCCTCGATCAGGGTTGTGCAGGTCAACAGGCGAAGCCACAACCGAAGCTCGTTGCCGTGATCCTCGGGGAGTTCGACGGCCTTGGTCTCGGAATCAAGGATCATGATGCCATCACACCTGCCTGGCGGCCTCAGCGACCGCGGCATTGCCAATGTCACGCCGGGCACGCCCTTCGGTCGGTTATTTTGACCTTCAAATAATTCGGAGTTCGCCGCAAGTCAAAACGGCGGCCGGGGTCGCCTTCGTTTCTCCTGGTCGTGTTTCTTTAGGGTTCAAACAATTGGCGCGCCCCTTGCATGTTGCTACATTGCTTCACGTGTCGTGCTTTCGCGATGGCTTCGGGCTTGCAGCTGCTTTGCTTGCCGCAAGCACCATCATCAGAATAAGCTGCGGGAGCGAAGACTGACGTCGTGTCGGGGTTGGATTTCGGCCGCAATGCAGCCGATCAGGAGGATGTCATGAAACAGCGGTTGAAGTTGGCTGGCCTGGCGGCCCTGTTTGGGTTCGTTGCCAATGCGGCGGTCGCGCAGGAAAAGCTCAAGATCGGCTTGATCGTGACATTATCGGGTCCGGCGGCGGCGCTCGGCCAGCAGGTCCGCGACGGCTTCACACTCGCGATCAAGGACCTCGGCGGCAAGATGGCCGGCCGGGAGGTGGAGGTCGTGGCGGCCGATGACGAGCTGAAGCCGGACGGTGCCGTCACGAAAGTCAAAGGCCTGCTCGAACGCGACAAGGTCGACTTTGTCGTGGGACCAATCTTTTCCAATATCCTCCAGGCGATCCACAAGCCGGTGACGGATACCAAGACCTTCCTGATCAGTCCGAATGCCGGCCCGTCGAGCTACGCCGGCAAGAACTGCAGCCCGTTCTTCTATGTGACCTCCTACCAGAACGACCAGGTCCACGAGATCCTTGGCAAGGTGGCGCAGGACCGCGGCTACAAGCGCGTCTACGTCATGGTCCCGAATTACCAGGCCGGCAAGGATTCCGCCGCCGGTTTCAAGCTCGATTACAAGGGAGAAATCGTCGAGGAGAGCTACGTGCCGCTGGGCACGCTGGATTTCCAGGTCGAGCTTTCCAAGATCGCCTCGCTGAAGCCCGACGCGGTGTTCACCTTCATGCCGGGCGGCATGGGCGTCAGCCTGGTGAAGCAATTCAGGCAGGCGGGATTAGCCGATCAGATTCCGGTGCTTTCGGCGTTCACCGTCGATGAATCGACGCTGCCGGCACAGCAGGATGCGGCGGTCGGCATGTTTGGCGGCGCGGATTGGGCGCCCAATCTCGACAATTCGCAAAGCAAGAAATTCGTCAGCGCCTATGAAGCTGCCTACAACAGCGTGCCCGGCACCTATGCCATGCAGGGCTACGACGCGGCGTTGCTGATCGATAGCGCGGTGAAGTCGGTCAAAGGCAACCTCGGCAACAAGGAAGCGGTGACAGCTGCATTGAAGAAGGCTGATTTCACCTCGCTGCGCGGCGGTTTCAAATTCAACGTCAATGGCTATCCGATCCAGGACTTCTATTTGACCAAGGTGGCCAAACGCGCCGACGGCAAATTCCAGACCGAGATCGTTCAAAAGGTCTTTGAGAATTATGGCGACCGTTACGCCAAGGATTGCACGCCCGGCAACTGAACACACCAAAGCGGATTCGAGCGAGGCGGATATCGTTTCGCGGGACGAAAACGCGTCCAAATAACGAAAAGGGAGAAAACAGGCAATGAAGAGCGAGATCACCGGCATCACCCGCTCCAATGAGGGCATGCAGGGAATTTCCTGGAATATCCTCGGCCAGACCTATGTGCCGAAGAACTGCACCGACCATTGCTTTTCGTGGCATGCGACGCTGCCGCCCGGCACCTTCGTGCCGCCGCATATCCATCCCGATCAGGACGAATATCTCTACATGCTGGAAGGCAAGCTCGACTTCATGCTGGCGGGCGCCGACGCCCAGGCAACCCCGGGCGATCTGATCCGCCTCGGGATGGGCGTTCCCCACGGCATCTTCAACAAGTCGGACCAAACCGCGAAAGTTCTGTTCTGGGTTTCGCCGAGCCAGAAGCTGTATGATCTGTTCTGGGGCCTTCACAACATGAAGGAGCAGAAGCCCGAGGACGTCGTGGCGATGGCCGCGGAATACAACATCCACTTCCTGCCACCGCCGCCTGGGGCATAAGGGCGACGTAATCCTGACATTTGCGGTCGTCATTCCGGGATGGTGCGTTAGCACCAGACCCGGAATCTCGAGATTCCGGGTTCAATGCTGCGCATCGCCCCGGAATGACGGAAACGCCCAGCTACGCCCGCACCGCCGCCAGCCCCGGCACGGCCGCAAAGCCGGCCTTGTGGGCATAGCCGCGCACGATCGCTTCGCGCTGGGCATAGCTCAGCACCTTGTCGATATCGGTGAAGCCGTCGGGGGCGAGCTGCTCGACGGCGTCGATCACGCCTTCGGGCCCGCCGCGGCGGTTGGAGCGCACGATCTCGGCCGTCATCGGCAGCCGCTTCTGCTCGTAGGCCACCAGCGCCTGGCGCGGATGCTCGGAGTGCGCCAAAAGATCCGCCAGGCAACGCGCATCGAGAATGGCCTGCGAGGCGCCATTGGAGCCCACCGGATACATCGGATGCGCGGCGTCGCCGAGCAGCGTAACCCGGCCGCTCGACCAATAGGGCAAGGGATCGCGGTCGCAGGTCGGATATTCGTAGAACTCGGGCGTCGCCGAAATAAGGCTCGGCACATCGACATGGGGCACCGAGAACCGCGCGACATGCGGCATCAATTCCTCGCGCTTACCGGGCCGCGACCAGTCCTCGCGGCGCGGCGGCGGCGTATTGCCATCACCGATTTTCACCAGCACCGCCCAATTGGTGAGACGGCTGGCCGGGCTCGACCCCTCCGCGATCGGATAGACCACGACCTTGGCGTTGAGACCGCCGGCCACGATCATCGAGCGGCCGGTCAGAAACATCGGCCAGTCGCGCGCGCCGCGCCAGAGCATCAACCCGTTCCAGCAGGGCGGGCCTTCGTCCGGGAAAAGCGTCTCGCGCACCCGCGAATGAATGCCGTCGGCACCGATCAGGATATCGCCGCGCACGGTCTTGATATGGCTGCCGGTGCGATCGAAGAAATATGCCGTTACCCCACCCTCGTCCTGGGTAAAGGCGCCGAGCCTGCAGCTGGTGTGGATCGCATCCTTGCCCAGCCGCTCCTCGACGGCGCGGTGGATCACGCTTTGCAGCCGGCCGCGATGGATCGAGAATTGCGGCACGTCGTGCCCGGCATCGATGCCGCGCACGTCGCGCCAGACTTCCTGGCCGTGGCGGTTCAGATAATAAAGCACGTCGGTGCGGATCGCGACGTCATCGAGCTGTTGCAAGAGGCCGAGGCCGGCGAGTTCGCGGATCGCATGTGGCAGCGTATTGATGCCAACGCCGAGCTCCCGGATCGTATCCGCCTGCTCGAACAATTCGCAGCCGATGCCGCGGGCGCGCAACATCAGCGCCGTGGTAAGGCCGCCGATGCCGCCACCGACGATAATCGCCTTCATCGCTCTACTCCACTCACACCCAGACACTTCGCGACGGCCCTTAACGTCGCATGGCGCCTCACTCGGCCGCAAGCGGCTTTGTCGCCTCCGCCTTCAGCTCGGCCCGGGTCTTTGGCTTAGCCTTAATTTTCAGGTCCTCGAAATCCTGCCGGTCGCGGACGCTGTTGCGGAAAATCTGCTCCTTGCCGGGCAGATATTGGGGCGGGCAGAACACCCCCTCGGCCCCATACCAGGCCGCGGCCTTCAGCGTAAACGCCGGGTCAACCAGATGGGGGCGCCCGAGCGCCACCAGATCGGCCCGGCCGGCGGCCAGGATGGTGTTGACCTGATCTGATGTGGTGATGTTGCCGACGCACATGGTCGCGACCCGGGCCTCGTTGCGGACCTGGTCGGAGAACGGCGTCTGGAACATGCGGCCATAGACCGGTTGAGAATCGCGTACGGTCTGCCCGGTGGAGACATCGACGAGATCGACGCCGGCCTCGGCAAAGGCCCGCGCAATCTCCACGGCCTCGTCGCCGGTGATGCCACCATCGGCCCAGTCGGTGGCGGAGATGCGCACCGACATCGGCTTGTGCGCCGGCCACACCGCCCGCAGCGCCTCGAAGATTTCCAGGGGATAGCGCAGGCGATTGGCAAGGGAGCCGCCATAGGCGTCGGTGCGCTGATTGGTCAACGGCGAGATAAAACTCGCCAGGAGATAGCCGTGGGCGCAGTGCAGCTCCAGCATATCGAAGCCGCAAGCCTCACCCCGCGTGGCCGCGGCAACGAACTCGGCCTTGACCGCGTCCATCGCGGCGCGGTTCATCTCGCGCGGCACCTGACTGTCCGGAAAATACGGAATCGGCGACGCCGACATGACGTCCCAGCCGCCCTGCTCCAACGGACGGTCCATGCCGTCCCACATCAATTTGGTGGCACCCTTGCGGCCGGCATGGCCGAGCTGAAGGCAGATCTTCGCCGCGGAATTGGCATGCACGAAATCGACAATGCGGCGCCAGGCGGCTTGCTGCTCGTCGTTCCAGAGGCCGGTGCAGCCGGGCGTGATGCGCGCATCACGCCCCACGCAGGTCATCTCGGTAAAGATCAGACCGGCGCCGCCGAGCGCGCGCGACCCGTAATGCACGAAATGGAAATCGCCGGGCACGCCCTCTTTCGCCGAATACATGCACATCGGCGACACCACCGCACGGTTGTCGAGCGTCATCTCGCGCAGCCGCAGCGGTTGGAACATCGGCGGCAGGGGTTTCTCGACATCGACGTCGAAACCCTGGGCGCGGACTTGTCTGGCGAATGCCTTGTCGACTTCGCTGACAAAATCCGGCGCCCGCAGCGTCAGATTGTCGTAGGTGATCGCCTTGGCCCGCGTCATGACACCGAAGGCGAACTGCACGGGATCGAAATCCCAGAACCGATCGACGTGCTCGAACCAAACCAGCGAGACGTCGGCGGCGTGCTGGGTCTTCTCGACTTCCTCACGGCGCCCTTGCTCATATTGCTGCAACGCGGCCTCGACCGTCGGCGCGCTTTGCATGGCGTCTGCCAATGCAATCGCGTCCTCCATCGCAAGCTTGGTGCCGGAGCCGATCGAGAAATGCGCGGTCGCCTTGGCATCGCCAAGCAGCACCATGTTGTCCTTGATCCAGCGCCGGCTGCGGATCATCGGAAAATTCCGCCACATCGAGCGGTTGGTCAGGAGCTGGTGGCCTCCGAGGAACCAGCCGAAGATCTCGGCCATTCGATCGGCGGATTGCTTCTCGCTCAGGCCGGTCAACCCTGCGCGCTTGAAAGTCTCGGGATCGGTCTCGAAAATCCAGGTCGAGCGGCCCACCTCATATTGATAGGCGTGCGCGATGAACGGCCCCCACTCGGTCTCCTGAAAGATAAAGGTGAAGGCGTCGAGCGGCCGGGTCGAGCCCATCCAGGCGAACATGTTGGAGCGCAGATCCACCTCGGGCTGGAAATGCCCGATATATTTGTCACGGAAGCGGCTGTTGATGCCATCGGCCAGCACCACCAGATCTGCATCGGCAAAGCGCGTATCATCCTCGATGTCGGCCTCGAAAATTAGGTGGACGCCGAGTTCGCGCGCGCTCTCCTGAAGGATCATGAGCAACCTGCGGCGCGAGCAGCCGCAAAAACCGTTGCCTCCGACCCGGTGCACGGTGCCGCGGAAGTGCACGGCGATATCATCCCAATAGGCAAACTCCTGGGTGATGCGGCGGTAACTCGGGGGATCGTATTTCTCGAAATTGTCGAGCGTGGCGTCGGAGAACACCACGCCGAAGCCAAAGGTGTCGTCGGCGCGGTTGCGCTCGTACACGGTGATCTCGGCTTCCGGCCGCTGCTTTTTGAGCAGGATCGCCGAATAAAGACCGGCCGGTCCACCACCGATGATCGCGATCTTCATGGGAGCCTCCGGCCTCTTCAATCTGCTCAATCTGCTGAATCTGCCCCAGTGGAATTATTTTAAACCTAAAGCAATTGGCCGGCAAGCCCCGCCCACTTCCTTTGGAGCTCATACCGGAGAACCCTACCAAAATAGAGCTCGGATTTGGGCCTTTTATCTGAACTCGTCATGGCCGGGCTCGTCCCGGCCATCCACGCCTATTGCCGTCTCGACAAAGAAAGACGTGGATGCCCGGCACAAGGCCGGGCATGACGAACCTGGCCCAACCATCGCCTGCTTCCAGACGTGCGCCGATCGTCAGCGCTACCCTCAATTACCCCTAAACACCGGCTTGGCTTTGTTCGAAAAAGCCTCGAAGGCACGGGTAAAATCCGCCGTGGTCATGCATAGCGCCTGCGCGACCGCCTCGGCCTCGATCGCCTCCTCCACCGACATCGCCCATTCCATCGCCAGCATTCGCTTGGTCATGGTGTTGGCGAAGGTCGGCCCCTCCGTGATCTGCTTCGCCAACGCCTGCGCCTGCGGCAGCACCTGCTCGGGCGCGACGATACGGCTGAAGAACCCCCAGCGCTCGCCCTCCTCCGCGGTCATGAAGCGGCCGGTATAGAGCAACTCCGAGGCCCGCGACTGGCCAATGATGCGCGGCAGGATTGCGCACGCCCCCATGTCGCATCCGGCCAATCCCACCTTGTTGAACAGGAACGCGACCTTGGCACCGATCGCTGCGAACCGCATGTCGGACGCCATCGCGATGATGGCGCCCGCGCCTGCGCAGATGCCCTCGACCGCTGCGATAATCGGCTGCGGAGCGGCCCGCATCGCCTTGACGAGATCGCCGGTCATTCGAGTGAACGCGGTGAGGCCCTTGGTATCCATCTTCACGAGCGGGCCGATGATTTCGAAGACATCGCCGCCGGATGAAAAATTACCCCCGGCGCCCGACACGACCACCGTTTTCACATCGTCATCCATGGCGCAGGCGCGGAACAAATCCGTCAACTCCCGGTAGCTCTCAAAGGTGAGTGGATTTTTTCGCTCGGGACGGTTCAGCGTCACCGTCGCCACGCCATCTTCCACTTTCAAAAGGAAATGACGGGGCGAATACTGCGCCAAGGGCAGCGTGACGGGGTTGGCTGGCGTGCTCATGGATTCTCCCTTCCAGACTTCGTCATTCCGGGATGGTGCGTTAGCACCAGACCCGGAATCTCGTCATTCCGGGCTCGATGCTTCGCATCGCCCCGGAATGACAGATTCAAACGAACGCGCTCCGCGCGCCTCAAACTTCCCCACCGGCCACCGCGATCGCCTGCCCCGTGATCGCACCGGCACCCTCGCCGCACAGCCACAACACCGCGTCGGCGACTTCCGCAGGCGTCACGAGACGCCCTTGCGGATTATGTTTGGCAAGTTCGGCCACCGCTTGCGCATGGCTGCGGCCGGTCCTTTTCATGATGTTGTCGATGCTGCCGGCAACGAGATCGGTATCGGTGAAGCCGGGGCACACCGCATTCACCGTCACGTCCGTCGCTGCGAGTTCGAGCGCCAGCGAACGCACCAGGCCGACCACCGCGTGCTTTGCGGCAACGTAGGCGCTGACATAGGCATACCCCTTCAGGCCTGCGGTCGAGGCAACCGCTATAATGCGGCCGTAACGGCGGTCCCGCATCGACGGCAACACGGCCTGGATGGTGTGGACCACGCCCATGAAGTTGACGTCCATCATTCGCTTGAACAGCGCCGCGTCGGACTTTCCGAACGGCGCAGATTCGGCGATCCCTGCATTGGCGATCAGGATATCGATCGGCTGACGCCGTGATGCTTCCGCAACCGCGGCATTGACGGCCGCTTGATCGGCGACATCGGCCACCACGGCGAAATGCGCCGCTCCTGCAGCGACCGTCTCATCAAGGGTTGCGCGATGGCGGCCGAGTACCGTGACGGAGGCTCCGGCCTGCGTCAGCGCGGACGCAATCTCCCGGCCGATGCCGCGCCCGCCTCCGGTGACGAGCGCATGCAGGGAATGCGGCAGTCCGGGCATGCGCAGCCTCCCGCGACGAATTCACCAATCTCAGAGCTTTGCGTATATTTTAGACTTCAAGCTTTTGCAACAAATCAGCGCCCGATGGAGGAGAAAGCATCATCAGCCGTGCTTGACAGACGAGACGCCGCGGGTAGCGTCCAGGTGACACATGGAGGACGGGTATCATGGCAGCGCTTGAAAAAGGCATCACGCGGAACGGAACGGGCTATTCCGGCAAGACCTGGAATATCCTTGGACAGGTTTACTTCCCGAAAGCGGTGACCGACTCCACCTTTGCGTTCGAGACCAACAGCGACCCGGGCCAGTTTGTCCCGGTCCATATCCACCCCACACAGGATGAATTCATCCTTGTCCAGGATGGCATGCTCGACCTGAAACTGGACGGCGTCTGGGTACAGGCCAAGGCCGGCGATCTGGTGCGGCTGCCGCGCGGCATTCCGCACGGCTATTTCAACAAGTCGGACAAGCCGGCGCGCGCGCTGTTCTGGGTGTCGCCGACCCAGAAACTCGAGGCGCTGTTCAATCAGCTTCACAATCTGTCGGATGTCGCCGAAATCGTCCGCATCTCGGCCGAGCATGAAGTGAATTTTCTGCCAGAAGAAGCCAACGCTTAAGCGTTCGGGATTCCAGGTCCGGTTCTTCTATCGTGCCGGCTTATGTCCGCAGGCACGCGCGAACTCCCTATGCCTCCATTCACCACCGGCACGATCGATTTCGCCGAATTCGAACAAGGGGGATTTTCCATGGTCAAGCAAAAGAATGTTTGCGTTATCGGCGCGGGCGTCGCCGGCCTTACCACCGCAAAGACATTCATCGCTCGCGGACACAAGGTGACCATCCTTGAACGCAGCGGCGATCTCGGCGGCGTGTGGGAGCCGGCGCGATCCTATCCGGAAGTTCAAACGCAAAGCCCGAAGGATCTCTATCGATACACCGACAAACCGATGCCGGACTCCTATCCGGAATGGCCGACAGGCCCGCAGGTTCATGCCTATCTGGCCGAATATGCCAGAGAGCACGGCCTGATGCCGAAGATGCGCTTCAACTCTTCCGTCGTCGGCATGGCGCGCCGCAGTTCCGGTTTACCGGGCTGGTTGGTGGAGGTCCAGACACCGGATGGCAGCATCGCGCGCGAGGAATACGACTTCGTCGCTGTCTGCAGCGGCCAATTCAACGAGCCCGAGAGGATCAGCCACCCCGGCGCAGAAGCGTTCAAGGCGGCAGGCGGCAAGATCCTGCATTCCGCCGAGCACACCGATGCTTCCATCGTCAGGGGAAAGAAAGTCGTCGTGCTCGGCGGCTCGAAATCCGCAACCGATATTGCCGTCAACGCGGTCAACGCGGGTGCGAGCGAGGTCACGCTGGTTTATCGCGAGCCGGTCTGGCGGATTCCCTACTTCATCGGTGGGCTCCTCAATTTCAAACGGATTCTCTACATCCGCGCCCAGGAGGAAATGTTCCGCAGTTGGGGCATCGGCATCGCGTCGCGTATAGCCCATGCGATCGCCAAACCATTTGTCTGGGCGAACTGGCGGGGACTCGAAAGCCTTCTCAAGCTGCAGTTCAAGCTGAAGAAGTGCGGAATGGTGCCGGAACAGCGGATCGAGGACGGGATCAATTGCTCGGTGCCGATCGCAACGCCGGAGTTCTTTCCGATGGTGGCCGACGGCCGGATCAAAGCCATCCGCGGCACGTTCGACCGTTACGACAGCAAGACCATCGTCATGACCGGGAGCGAGCGGGTTGCTGCCGATGTCGCGATACTCGCCATCGGATTCAAGCTTGGCGTTCCGTTTCTTCCCGAGGCCTACCGCAACAAGCTTGTGGAGCCTGACGGCCAATACCGGCTGTACCGCGTGATCGCCAATCCTGACCTCCCCGACATGGGTTTCGTCGGCTTCAATTCGAGCTTCTGCACGGTGCTTTGCGCCGAAATGGCGGCGAATTGGCTGGTGCGCTATTGCGACGGTCAATTGGCGAGGCAGCCGACCGCCGCCGAGATGTACAAGAATATGGACATGATGCTGCACTTCAAGCGCGTCGAGCGACCGGCCGCCGGCGTTTACGGCGGACTATGCGTGGCGCCCTACCATTTCAAACATTTTGACGAATTGCTCGCCGACATGGGAGCGACGATACGCCGGCGTAACCCGTTGGTTGAGAAATTCACGCCGCCCGATGCTGACGCTTATGGACGCTTCCTGGCCTCAACTCCGGATTACAGGGTTGAGCCGGCGTAGCCGAGACAGGTGACATGCCCGCAGGCAAGGAGTTTGTCAGCGCGGGGCGCTCTGGGTCACGGCGGCAAGGCCTGCGGGCGACCAACGCCATTCGTCGGTGGCAAGCTTGCCGGCAACCATGATCAGCGTTGCCGCCAACAGCAACCGCAACGCGGTTTCCGGCACGCGGGTCGCGCAATAGCTGCCGATGACAATGCCCGGGAGGGAGCCGATCAGCAGCACGCTCATCAGTTGCCAATCGACCGCGCCCATCGCCCAATGTCCGATGCCCGCAATCAGCGTCAACGGCACCGCGTGCGCGATGTCGGAACCGACGATACGCGACATCGGCAGCTGCGGATAAAGCAAAAGCAGCGCGGTCACGCCGACCGCGCCAGCGCCCACCGATGAAATCGAGACCAGCACGCCGAGCCCTGCACCAACTAGGACGGTCGCCCGCGCGATCGTGGTCTCATCGTGCCGCTCCAACCGCCACCGCAGCGCCTCGATCACCGCCTTGCGGAAGATCAGCGACACGGCGGTCAGCAGCAGCGCAAAGCACAGCACCGAATTGACCAGGCTGCGCGCGGCTTCGGCGTTGAGATCGAGCTTCCACAGCACCCCCAGCGTGAGGGTGCTGGCTGGAATGCTGCCGCTGGCAAGCCGGATCACCGCTGGCCAGTGGATGCTCCGCGCCCAGCCATGCACGACGCTACCGCCAGCCTTGGTCGCAGCAGCGTAAAGCAGATCGGTGCCGACGGCTGTGGCCGGATGCACGCCAAATAGCAGGATCAGCAACGGCGTCATCAACGAGCCGCCGCCGACGCCTGTCATGCCGACGAGCAAGCCGACGCTGAAGCCCGAAAAGACGTAAAGGGGATCGATCAAGGGCATTCAGCAGGCCTCACCATCTACGCACGATCGCGCGATCACGACGTAGTAGGCTGGCGGCATCGCAAAGCTTCCCCAACAGATTGGCACGGTGCAGCGCACCCGGGCCCCTGGCCATCGACACCTCTCAGGTAGGATCATATTTCCCATCGCGGCAATAGTGTGGGTGAAAAAAGAATGATTCTTCCGTCGATGGGGGTTCCGTGGGGATTTCTGCCTGTGCGCCGGGATGCCGTGAAACCGGCGCCCCCACCGGATACCGCCGATGCCATTGTTTGGCTTAAGGGTCTTAGCGCTCAGCTACGAATATTCGCCATTCGCGGTCACGGCAGCGAGACTGGCGTTGGCGCCGTCTTCGCTCAAATTCGCTTCAGCGCAGTCAGGATAATTTGCGGCGTCAGCGGAATCTCCGTAATGACCGCGCCGAACGGCCGGAGTGCATCGTTGACCGCATTCGCCACCGCCGCCGCCGCGCCCGCGGTCCCGGCCTCGCCTGCGCCCTTGGCGCCGAGTTCGGTCTC